>Ga0299906_10001898_pt1 | contig 17692 bp, 13 predicted proteins | sample RVTome_14_FD_200259 | JGI IMG/M metagenome (GOLD analysis project Ga0299906, IMG submission 200259) | Soil microbial communities from uranium-contaminated site in the Upper Colorado River Basin, Wyoming, United States - RVT145D125 (version 2) ...
AAGCTTCGGACAGAGTAACCCCGAAAAACAATTCCGGGCCGTAGATAACGTATCGCCGGTAGAACTTCACGATCTCGGCCGAGGGTTCGACCACATCCAGTGCGCGAATGGGCTCTTCGTTGAATGCCAGTTGGACGCGCCCCTGCGCCTTGCGAAGCCGTTCTCGGTCCTGGGCCGTCAGCTTGTCGCCGTCCGCCCGGCCCTCCATGTTCGACTGTCCCGCGAGGATGAATACCTTGATCTTCTTCCCGTGTTCCGGCCTCTGGAGCTCATCCGCACGCGCCATGTGCGCCCAGGCCGAAACGAAACTCAGCATCAACAGGCCGCGCGCCGCACGCACGGTTGGTTCCAAACATGTTCTCCTGTGCATGGCACGTCCGACCGACGGAACGCCGTGAACCGGAATTTCCCATTGGTCAACCATCAAGCCGCGATCGTAACCGACCGAACCGCTCGATCAAAGCGACGACGGCATGGCTTAGAATGATCGGAACGAGGATCCGAGCCGCGAGCGCCAGCGAGCGGGTTCTTGACCTCCAGCGAACCAAGCACCCCCACCCTATTCATCACCTATACCTCCCGCTGTTTTTTCCTTGCCAACTTGCGCACGGCCAATTAGCGTCCCGACAACAGAGATGCGGGGATGTCGGCCGACTGCGTTTTCTCGACGTCCGGATCGCATACGAGGATGCATGGATGAAACGACATCGACCGGATACGGACCGCCGAGCGTTGCACGTCGCGTTGGCCTCGGGCGCGCTGTTGTTGCAGGGCGGCTGCCCGTTCAACCTCGACGGGTTGCTGGCCGCTCAGGCGCAGCAGGTGTTCGCCAATACGGTCTTTTTCCTGCTCGATTCGGTGGTGGTACGGGTTACGTAAGGAGACCGCTCCATGGCCGGTGGCCGACTTCGACGCGTTGCCGAACTGGCGACTTTGCTCCCGATGTGGATACTGGGCGGATGTGTGTCCGGTCCGCAACTCCGAGACTTCGCCCTGACCGAGGCGACGCGCATCGTATCGGACGTGGTGGTTCAGATCCTCGGCTCGCTCTTGACCACGACGTTCGGGACTTGACCATCGTGCACCGGCAAGCGGACGGCCCAGCGGCGGCGCGGCGACTCAACCGCAACCGGCGATCGTGCCGGCGGCTGATCCTCATCGGCCTGATCCTGCCCGCCGCGATCGCCACCGGCCAATCCGTCGACCCCGAACGGCTGGTGCGCATCAACGAGGGTATCAGCGCCTTCGATCGCGGCGAGTACGACCGATCCGCCGCGTTGTTTTCCGCCCTGGTGGACGAACTACCGACCGACATCGCGAGTCAATACTATCTCGCCCTGACCCGCATGCAGTTGGCGATACGCGCCGTCGACGGCGAGCAGCGCACGCGTCTCTTCGCACAGGCGGGCGACGGCTTGAGTCGCGCCCTGGCGGCCCGGCCGGCGATGGTCGACGCGTATCTGGATCTGGGCATCGCCCGACTCGGCGACCGCGGGCGCGAGTCCGCCGCCGTTGACGCGCTAGAACGGTACGTCGCATCACCGGACGGGGAATCCGACGCCTACGGTCATTTCTTTCTCGCCGTCGCTCAATACCGACTGGGCCGGTACCCCGAAGCCCTCGCCGCGCTCGCGACCGCCGAGTTGTTGGACGACCTGCTCGCTCCGTTCACGCGCTTCTACAAGGGACTGGTACTGAGCCGGACCGGCAAGTCCGACGAAGCGACCGACGTCTTCGCCGAGGTCGCCGAACTCGCGCCCGGAACCGCTCTCGCTCAGCGGGCTGAAACCTTGACCCGTGAGGTCGGCGCACCGGCCGGCGGCGCGGTCGGGGGCTCGATCCGCATCGGCAGCGCGTACGACAGCAACGTCGTGCTGCTCGGCGGGAATACGACCCTGCCCAACGACCTGTCGAGTCGGGACGACTTTCGGTTCGGGATCGAGACCGACGTGTATGCCAGCTACGCGGTGCCGCCCGAGGAGCTGTCGATCGGGGAGAGTCTGAACCTCGGCCTCGGCGGGTTCACCTACAACAGTTGGCACACCGCGGTCGAGGAATTCGACGTGCAGACCTACGGTGGACACGTGTTCATCGACTACGAACCGCGGGCCGACCTCTTCGTCGGCATCCAGTATGACTACGATTACAACCTGGTGGGCAACGACGCGTTCCTCTCGCGCAACCGCGTCACGCCGCTGGTTAAAATCATCGAGTGGCGTGACGACGATGATGAGGCCGAGCCGCGCACCTGGTCGACGGTGTATTATGCGTATGAAGACCGCGACTACTTCGAGCCGCTTTTCGATCCGCGTCTCGACCGGGACGGCAGTTACCACACCTACGGATTGACGCAGGAATTCAATGCCCTGCGCCCCTGGCCCGACGACGATCGCTGGCTCGTCGCGCGGATCGGCGGCCGGTTCCAGCGCGCCTCGACCCACGGCGACGACTTCGACGTCAACGCGACAACCCTCACCGCCGGGCTGCGCGTACCCCTGCCCTGGACGCTGACCTTCGACTTCGCCGGCGAGTGGTCGTGGGAGGATTACAGCCAGCCGAACACCATCGACTTCGAGCGTCGCGAGCGCGAAGACTTCGTGCAGCGCTATCTGTTCGGCCTGACCAAACACGTCAACGAAAACCTCGAAATCCGCGCCGAGGTGAACCTGATCTTCGACGACTCGAACGTGCTCGACCGATTCAACCAGACCCCGTACTCACACGACCGTTCGATATGGACGATCAGCGTGGTCTATCGATTCTAAACGACAGGATATCGGCCCGGAGAGGCGCGATACGCGGGCCAACGGTTGTGGTACACTCTTCCATGATGCAAATCAATCTACGATACGGAACGACGTGCACGGCCGCGGTCTTCTTGCTGCTTGGCCTGCCGGTGACGGCGAACGCCGCGGCTCCGGTCGCCCGGCCCAACTTCATCGTCATCATGGCCGACGATCTCGGCGCGAAGGAGCTCGGCTGCTACGGGCATCCGTCGCATCGCACGCCGCACCTCGACCGACTGGCGGCTCAGGGTATGCGCTTCCGCACCTGCTACTCGACGCCGTTGTGCTCACCCACGCGAGTGATGATCATGACCGGCCGATACGCCTTTCACACCGGCTGGTACAACTTCATCAACCGCCCCGGCTCGCCGACCTACAAGGACAAATCCTACGACCTAGGCAAGGCCGAGATCACATTCGCGGACGTGCTCAAGCAGCGCGGGTACGCCACCGCCCTGGCGGGTAAGTGGCAGTTGACCGGTCAGTTGCCCACGTTGGTGCGTGACTGCGGGTTCGACGAGTACCTGGTCTGGGCCTGGAAGCACAAGCTGCCTCCCGGTGCGGTGCACGACGGCGCGTGGGAGGGCGATCGGAATCGGCGACCGGCCCGTTACTGGCATCCGGGCCTGTTCCGCAACGGCGAGTTGATCTCGACACGACCCGAGGACTACGGTCCGAGCCTGTTCGCCGATTTCGTCATCGACTTCGCCCGGCGTCATCAAGGTCAGCCGTTCGTGGTGTACTTTCCGATGTGCCTGACGCACACGCCCTGGGACCCCACGCCGGACCTGAATCGGCCGGGAAAGAAAACGCGCGGCGGCCTGAAGAACAACGTCGAGTACATGGATCACCTTGTGGGCCGGATCACCGACGCACTGGACGAAATGAAGCTCAGCGAACGGACCATCGTGCTGTTCACCGGCGACAACGGCACGCAGCATGCGGGCAAGGCCGAGACCACCGAGCTCGGCGCACGCGTGCCCCTGATCGTCCGGTATCCGGGTCAGGTGCCGGCGGGCGTGGTGAGCGACGAGCTGGTCGACCTGACCGATGTCCTGCCGACCCTGGCCGACTTCGCCGGCGCGAACCTGCCGAGCGATCGCCCGATCGACGGGATCAGCCTCGCGCCGACCCTGCGCGGCCGACCCGGCACGCATCGGGAATGGATCTTCAGCTATCTCCATGAAGAGCGCGTCTTGCGCACCGGTCGCTGGTTGCTCGAGGGCGACGGCCGATTCTTCGATTGCGGTGATCGCCGCGACGGTTCGGGCTACCGCGACGTGACCCGCTCGACCGATCCGGAAGTGCTCGAGGCACGCAAACAATTCGAGAAGATCCTGAGCAAGCTGCCCGCGCCCCGAGGCCTCGACCCGTGCCCGTCCATCGAAAACCGAAAACGACAGCGGGCACAAGCGCGAACCGGCACCCGCGGTTGATCGAAAGCTCCAGATCACGTCGCCGAGAAGGGCTCAGTTTCCCATGCGTCATTCACCGCTTGGGAGCGCGACGTTCATTGACGTCGCGTCAATTCGCTTTGGCCGGTACGATAGTCACCTGGAGCAATACCTTGTACCCGGATGTAAGGAGCATGCTCGTGCCATCATTCAGAACGATCGCTTCGATCCTGTTCAGCATCGGTCTCACCCACGCCGCCGCGGGCGGGGAGCTTCAATCGCCCGTCGCGAAGATCGAGCTACAAGACAACGACACGCTCGTCTTCCTGGGCGACAGCATCACGCATCAGTGCCTCTACACGCAGTACGTCGAGGATTACTTCTACACGCGCTATCCAAGCACGCGGATTCATTTTCACAACGCCGGGGTCGGCGGCGACAAGGCGCAGGACGCGTTGATCCGCTTCGACCAGGATGTGGCTTCCTTCAAGCCGAAGTACATCACCGTCCTGCTCGGCATGAACGACGGACGCTACCAACACTTCAATCACGACGTGTTCGGCACGTACGAGAAGGACATGACCGCGCTGCTCGGTCGCATCGCGGAAACCGGCGCCACCACCGTCCTGATGAGCCCGACGATGTTCGACGCCGGAGCGGCCAAGCTGAAGAACTCGGGCTGGCTGAAGGACCGCCCCGACGCGATCGCCTACTACAACGGCGTGCTGGCGTTCTACGGCGCCTGGCTGCGCGAGCAGGCGACCGACCGGGGGCTCGGCTTCGTCGACCTGTACTCGCCGCTGAACCGCATCACGTTCGAGCAGCGGAAGAGCGACCCGAGCTTCACGCTCGTCGCCGACTCGGTCCACCCCGGCGCGAACGGACAAGTGGTCATGGCCTACGCGATTCTCGAACAGATGCACGCCAATCGAAACGTGTCCGCCCTGTCCGCGCACCGAGCCGGCAAAGGCTGGCGTGTGCGGGCGGGCGACACCGGCAAGGTCACCCAGGTCGAAGGTGACGACCGTTCCCTGCACTTTACGTTTCACGCCGACGCGTTGCCGTGGGTCCTGCCCGCTGAGGCGAAGCTCGGGTACGCGCTCACCAAGGCGGGCCATAAACTGAGCAACGAACGGCTCGTGGTCCGCGGACTGAAACCCGGTCGATACCAGGTGAAGATCGACGGTGTTCTGATCGGCACGTACGCGACGACGAAACTCGCCACGCGGGTCGAACTCCAATCCAACCCCCGTACGCCGCAATACCAACAAGCCCTGAAGGTCGCGGCGCTCAACGCGGAGCGCAACGAGAAAGCGATCCGACCCCTGCGCAACCTCTGGCGGGACATGAAGGTTCGTCGCATGAAGAAGGATTCCGAAGCCGAAGCGTACAAGGAATTCACCGCGACGTTCGACGCGCGTGTCGCCGAAGTGCACCGACTGGCCGAGGAGTACGAGGACAAGATCTACGCGGCGAATCAGACGGCCCCGCGTCGTTATGAGATCAGCCGCGTCGAGACCGAGTCGTTGTTCAACGGCAAGAAACTCGACGGCTGGGTGATCGAGAACGACGGACGGTTTTCGGTGCGCGACGGCCGGCTGTTCGTCGACAAGGGCACCGGCTGGCTCCGCTCGGCGCGGGAATACGGCGACTTCGTCCTGGAGATGGACTTCCGCTTTCTCGAAAAGGAAGCCAACAGCGGCATCTTCGTCCGCACCGGTCCGACCAGCAAGAACGACGACAAGGGTTGGCCGGACAACGGGTATCAGATCCAGTGCATGGACACGCTCACCGGCGACTACCCGCTGGGCACAATGATCCCCTACGGCGCCCCGCCGTTCGTGCACGAATCGGACCTCGACGCCCTGGCCGATGCCTATCGGCCGACGAAACAGTGGAACCACTACGAGATCACCTGTGTCGGCGAGCGTTTAACCGTCAAGCTCAACGGCCGGACCATCACCACCGCGCACGACATCAAGAACCTGCGCGGACACGTCGGCATCCAGGCCGAGCTCGGTCTGCTGGAGTTCCGCAACATTCGCATCAGCGTGCTGGACTGAGCGTGTCGGCGTCCGTGACAACTCGATTTCAATGGTTTTGAAACCCCAGGAGCACGTTCGATCCTTGAATCGGCGTCGACCCTATCTGTACAAGGACTGAAACGGTCCGGATCAATCCGGTGCACGGCTCGTACGTTGGGGTTTCAACCACATGAAAAGGCAACCGTGGCTTTCATCGATCGATCATCGCGACCGGCCGCCGCCGGCCCGGCCGTGGACGATGCTGCATACGTGGCACGATCTGCTGTTCATGCACTGGCCGGTGCCTGTCGGTGCCGTCAAGGGCCTGCTGCCGCCGACGGTCGAGATCGACACGTTCGACGGTCAAGCCTGGGTCGGCGTGGTGCCGTTTCGGATCAGCGGGATTCGGATGCGCGGACTGCCGCCGTTGCCGCTGGTCTCGTCGTTTGCCGAGGTCAACCTGCGGACCTACGTAACGGTTCGGGGTAAGCCCGGGGTCTGGTTCGTCAGCCTGGACGCCGACAGCCGGTTCAATGTCAGCGTCGCTCGGGCGTGGTATCGTCTGCGTTATTATTTCGCCGACATCGTGTGCGGTCGGCACGACGACACGGTGGGTTTTGCCAGCCGTCGCGCCCGGGCAGCGACACGACCGGCCGAGCTGTGCAGCCGATACCGACCCAACGGCCGGCTTGAACCGGCGAGACGAGGCACGCTCGAACATTGGCTGACCGAACGTTATTGTCTCTATACGACCGGTCGAGGCGGCGAACGGTTCCGGGCGGAGATCCACCATGAACCGTGGCCGCTGCGATCGGCCGAGGCGGAAATCGAGGTCAACACATTGGCCGCCGCCGGCGGGATCGTGCTCCCGGACGAACCGCCGCTGTTACACTATGCCGACCGGATCGACGTTGCGGTCTGGTCCTTGGAGCGGGATCGCCGTGCGTGACAACGCCGACCGATGATGCGACGTCGTAGCGACATCTATCCGCCCTTGTGGCGACGCCGACCGGTGGTGACGATCGTGCTGCTGGTGTGCGCGGGCCTGATGGTTGCCGCGCGTATGGGCGGCGGGCCGGCGTCTTCACCGCGGACCGCGAACGCCGCGGATGATCGACAACGTTACGACCGGCGTGAAGCCACGGTGGTCCGCGTAGTCGATGGCGACACCCTCGACGTGGACATTCCCGACGGCGGACGAGCAGCGACACGCATCCGACTCTGGGGGGTGGATACGCCGGAGGTGGCGGGATCGCCGCGCGGGGCGATGGCCTTCGGGACCGAGGCGTCGACGTACACGCGCAACGAAGTCGAAGGTCGTCGCGTACGCATCGCCCTGGAGCCGGAGCGCGCATCCCGCGACAAGTACGGCCGGCTGCTCGCCTACGTCTATCGCCTCGACACGGGTGAGATGCTCAACGAACGACTGCTCGAATCCGGACACGCCTACGCTGATGTCCGCTTCGATCACGTGTACAAGCGACGATTCGCCGCGTTGGAGGGTCGGGCCAGCAAAGCGCGTGCCGGGCTGTGGGCGGTGGTCACCCCCGAGCAGTATCCCCCGTGGCGACAGCGCTACGAAGCCTGGCGAGCCTCGGGAACGACCACGCAACCCGCCTCGGGGCGTTGAATCTTACGAGGCGGGAAGCACGAATGATGCTGAACCCGTGCCGTCCGAACACCGATACGGTAGAATAGGCGTCGTGTCCCGGGAACCCGATGTGTTGACGATTGAACGCAGACGACAACCCAGCTATACGGCGCCCGATGATGACGACCTCCTCTGTGCGTCGTCCGTGGTCGTGGCCGAGCGCGTCGCGTCCAGACCGACGACGGCGCTGATCGAAGCCCAGGCCGATTCCGCCGACGGGTTTACCGCCAAAGAAGCGGTGCCCGCTCACCTACTCGACCTCGACGGTGGTGAGGTGGTCATCCTGGCCGTCAAACCATCACCGTGGTTCGTGCTGTTTCGGTCGGTGCGATGGCTGGCTGCGGTGACGCTGGTCGCGGTGACGCTGCGGACGATCCCGGCCATGGCGTCCTGGATCACCACCGTCACCCAGGTGGGCCAGACCGCGGCGGTGTTGATCGTCGCGGTCACCATCATGCAGTGGACCTCACGGGTCTACGTGCTGACCAATCGCCGGATGATGCGCTTTCACGGCGTGCTCAAAGCCGCGATCTTTCAGATCCCCCTGACCCGCATCGACGCCACCACGCTGAGCGTCGCACCCCACGAACGCATCACCCGGCTGGGCACGGTCTACTTCGACATTCCCACCGAGCCGAACGCGCTTTCCCGCTGGTCGCACATTGCGCACCCGCAAGACGTGCAGCGCACCATCGACGACGCCGTCCGACGCGCGAAAAAGTGCGAAAGTCGTCGCGACCTCTAGCGTGCGTTGCCGGCCTCAATGACGATCCTCACCGAGCCGCGTGTGTCGCCCAGCGCGGTCTTCACCCGAACCGGAACATCAAAGTCACCCGGCTCACCGCCGGGGGTACCGGTCATCACCCCGGTCCGCGAATCGACATGTATGCCCACCGGCAACGCTGCGGGGTCGACGTCGAAGCGCAACGGCGCCAGCCCGCCGCAGCCGGTCAGCCCGATCATGGGTTCGGCGATCGTGGCGATGACCGGACGATCGTTGAAGCGAAACTCCGGCTGATAGCACAGGATGCGATAGCGCGCGTTGTCCGCGACGTACACGGTGCCCGTTTTCGGATTCACCGCGGCCGCGCTGATCGCCCCGCCGAATCGATGGCAGAAGGCGACGGCATAACCGAGTAGGCTCGGCGGTTCGCTGGTTTTGGTGTCTTGCAGGTAATCCCACTTGTCGTGCGGGCCGACGTCGAACCAGCCGAGGAGGGGGACTTCGGCGCGCGGGTCGCCCGAAATGTCGAGGGCGAAGAGTCCGCTCCAGAGTCGCCGGCGCTCGATGTCGATGGCGAGCGTACGGCCGACGTAGGGGAGATCGGTCTTGACCGTGCCGTGCGGGCCGCCGATCCGGAAGGCAGGCTCCATCCCGTTGACGATTTCTCCCGATAAATCGTAGCCCTGAATCTCCCACTCGTCCCTGCCATCCCCGCTCACGACGTAGAGCGTTTTCGTCGGCGGGTCGTAGGCCACGCCGTTGGGGCGGTTCATGCCACGCGGGCGCCAGTCGCCACCGCCGTTCCAATTCGGCGCGTTGGTCGTGAATACCGGCTGGCCCAGGACGGCCATCGCCGGCATGAAAGTCGAGACCCCCTTGCTGATGTCCACGATCAGCACGCGGTGGTTGAGCTTCTCGCAGATGAACAGCCATTCACGCTCGGGGTCATAATCGAGGCCGCTCATCTCCTTGCCCATCTGGCGCTCGCTCGCCGTGTCGCGCAGCCCGGTCCAGAAATCCACCTGCCCCAGGACATGCGAGGCGGCGATGCCGCTGTCGACGGAATGGAATTCGAAATCCTCGCGGCGGTACGGCTCGCGATCCTTTGGGGGGACGAAGGGGCGGGGTCGTTGCAATGCGCGCGGTCCTGTCGCCTCCATCAGACTGAGCATCTCGAAGTAGAGGATGCGCGACCCCTGGAAATCCGAGACGAACAGCCGTCCGTCCTCGATCAACAAGCTGTGGCTGGGCCGGTTGAAGCGCTCCGCTCCATAGTTATTGGCGCGGGCGGTCAGCGTCGGCGCGCCCAGCGTCAGCCGCGCGGACCGATCCACAGGCAACCCATCCGCGCCGAGCGGAAAAAAGAGCAGGCGTCCGCCGATCGTGTCCGCCGCCAGCAGCCAATGTCCGTCCGCCGTGACAGACAAGGCGGGCGATCCGTCGGAGAGGTCGAATCCATAAGGCCCCGGTCCGTTGTTCGGGCCGTACTTGTTGTAGTCGGGACGCGAAAGGTCGTTGCCAAAGAACTGGCCGAGCAGATTGACGGCGCGCCGCTCCGGATCGCGTGCGTCGAAGCACAGGACGCGGTTGCCGCGCGGTTCGACGACATAGAGAAAATTCCCCGCCGCCGTCACCCCCGTCGGCCCGACGTAGCCCGACTTGGTTTGCCGCAGGTCGGTCATCATCTCGAACTTGCCCACGCCGGCCAGCGGTCGCGCCTCGCCGCGCAGGATGTCCGCCAATTCGTAAACACGCACGACGTTGCCCGGCCGGTCGGAAACATAGACCCGGTCGTTAGGGTCGATCGCCACGTCGGGCAGGCCGTGGATCTTTTTTTCCTCCGCTGTCTCCGATGGTCGGCGGCGTTCGGATGCCGCGAGCCAGACTTCGGCCAGCGCGGGCTGGCCGTTCTTGATCTCGCCGAAGACATCGAAAACCAGCACGCGCTCGTTCATCCCGTCGGCGACCAGAAGAAAGCGGCCCGATTGATCCAGCGCCAGCCCGGCCGGGAAGAGCATGGTGCTGAGGGAGCGGGGTCCGCCGCCGTTCATGGCGCAAAAAGTAAAATCCGCCTGGCCCAGCACGGCGGACGCGCGCGGGCCGTTGTCCGATCCCGTCAGATCGAAGACCATCACGCGATGGTTATCCCCATCCGAGACAAAGAGCCGCCGTCCGTCGCAGACGACGCCGCGGGGGAGGAAGAACCCGCGATCGTTCGGCATCTGCTTCAGATCGCGCGGGCCGCGCACGCCCAGATTCGTCGAATCCCACATGATGAATCCGGGCCGCCCGTCCGGACCCCATGTTTCGAAGTCGGCCTGGCCGAAAACGCGGATCGCCTGCTCCGGGGCGTTCAAGTCAAACTGAAGGACGCGGTGGTTGTATTCATCGGCGACGAAAAGATAACGCCCGGAAGGGTCGAAGGCGCAATCCGCCGGGTAATGGAAATGATCCGGTCCCTGACCGACTTCCATGGTGTCGAAGCGCGGCTGGCCGATCACCACCGGCGCCGCGCCGCTCGCAAGCGATCCGTCGGCATTCAGATCAAACAGCAAAACCCGATGGTTCCAATAGTCGGCAACGGCCAGTTTGCGTGTCCGCGGGTGCGCGTCGATCCCGGCGGCAATCTGGTAGCGCCCCGCGTTGAACGCGAAGAAGAAAAATCCGTGGGCCGTCGGCCCGCCGTACGGGCCGTAGCCGCCGAAATTCGGCCGCGCCGGGTCGCCGTCGGCGAACTGCCCGAGCACGTCGCTGGCTAGCGACTGCCCGTGCGGCCGGTCCTCCCATCCCCAGCCGATCAGCCGGCGCGCGGCCTCCAGCGGTTCGCCGCGCGTCTCGGCGCCTGCGGCGAGAAGGAAAACCGTGACGACGAAACACAATCGAGCGACGATATAAATCGGCGACGCATGTAGCATCGGTCCGCCGGTGATCATAGCAGTTCGGTGATGAGTTCACCGCGGTCGACGGCGGGGACGGGTCGGCCGGAGGGATCGAGAAAGCTGACGTGCGGATCGACGCCGAGCACGTTGTAAACGGTGGCGTGAATGTCGCCCGGTGAGACCGGCCGTTCGACGGGCACCTCGCCGCGGGCGTCGGTCGCACCGACGATGCGGCCGCCCTTGACGCCGCCGCCACCGAGCACACAGAACATCGCGTTGCCCCAGTGGTCCCGGCCGGGCGTGCCCATACCGCTTCCGTCGTTCATACGTGGCGTGCGGCTGAACTCGCCGCAAACCATGACCAGCACCTGATCGAGCAACCCACGATCGTCAAGATCCTCAAACAGTGTCGCGACGGCGGCGTCGACCCGCGGCAAATGGTTCTCCATCCCCCGCTCGAGGTCCCAGTGATGGTCCCATCCGCCGAAGTGCACGGTGACGAACGTCGACCCCGCCTCGACCAGTCTCCGGGCCAGCAGCACGCTCTGGCCCCAGGCGTTTCGACCGTAGCGTTCACGCAGCTCGGCATTCTCCGAATCGATGTCGAACGCTTTGCGGGCCGCGGGGCCGCTGACCAGCTCGTAGGCTTGTCGCTGGAACCGATCCATCGCATCCATCTCGCCCGAAGCATCGGCCTGACGACGAATGGTGTCGAAATGACGGAGCAGGCCCCGACGATCCTCGAGGCGATCCAGCGTCATGCCCCCCGACATCGCGAGATCCTGCACGCTGAAGTTCGGCTGGTTCGGATCGCCCGAGGTCTCGAACGAATTGTGCTGCGGCCCGAGGTAATTCGCCCCGAAGTAGCCCGGTCGCAGACCGATGCTCGCGGCATAGGGTACGGAGACGTAGGCGGGCATGCCCTCGCGCCGCGGGCCGCACACCTTGGTGGCGATCGACGGAAACGAGGGCAGTTTGCCGGCGGTGTTGTTGCCGTCCACGCCGCCGCGTCCGGTGAGCATGTAGTGGCCGGCGGTGAAATGGTCGCCCGTGCCGTGGTGAAGGGAACGAACGATGGAGAACTTGTCGGCCACCTTGGCTTGGCGGGGAAACAGCTCGCTGATTTCGATGCCGCGGACGTTGGTGCGGATCGGCCGCCAGATCCCGCGGTATTCGGCCGGGGCGTCGGGCTTGAGGTCGTAGAGGTCGAGATGGCTGGGTCCGCCGTCCAGCCAGAGGAGAATCACCGAGGTGTCTTTCGCCGGTCGATCCGGCGTGACCGAAGCGGCCTTGGCCCGTAAGACATCGGCCAACCCGACGCCGGCCATACCCGCCACGCCGAGCTGTACGAAGCTGCGCCGCGACAACCCGTCGCAGTATTTACCCGTGGTCCCCGCATCGATCCGGAACATGAGCATGCTCCATACCCGGGACGTTCTGACCGGTCCTACACGTTGATCGACTGGAAGACCAGATTACCTGGAATCGGATGAATGTGCAACATGCAGGTGTGTCAGTCAATAAGGCAATCCGCACCGAGAGCGCCTGTCGAACCCACGGGTTGCAACCCGTGGGCTTGGGGTGCGTGAGCAATCCGCGCGCCACCCAAACGGTCACGTGCGCGACCACAAGGGTTGGTCGTGACTGCCGTTCGTGCCGTTGACGTCGAGGAGGTTGTGGCTGCGCCAGCGATGTTTCGGGATCAGGCCGACGGCCATGATCAGCAATTGGCTGCACACGAACACGATCAGCCAGAACGCGGCCGATTCCATGAATCCGTACGAGTGCAACCCGATGCCCAGCTGGTTGACGCCGAACCAGGACCAACTGGTGACGATGTTGCCGAAGATCGCGAGCACGGCGATGCCGCGCGCTTTGACCATACCACCCCAACGGGCGTGCAGGACCAGCGCGTTCCAGAGCACGATGATCAGCGCGCCGTTTTCCTTCGGATCCCAGCCCCAGAATCGGCCCCAGGAATCGTCCGCCCACAGCCCGCCGAGGACGGTGCCGACGAAGCTGAGCAGCAGCGCGAAACACAAGGTGCCGTAGATCATCCGCCCGACTTCGCGTTGCGTCTCCGCATCGAACGTTCGGGTGAAAACGCCTCGAAGGACGTAGTACACGGCGATCGCACCGGCCACATACGTCGCGGTGTAACCGAGGGTGATCGTCGTCACGTGGGTAGCGAGCCAGAACCGCGTGTCGAGTACCGCCTGCATCATCTTGAAGGTGTCGCCGTCATCGAGTGAAAGGTAATGCGCGATGATCAGCGAGAGAAAACCGGTGACCGAGCCGATGAGATTCCCGACCCCGATGGGACGAATCGATTCGAGAATCAGTCCGAGCAACACACAACCCCACCCGATGAAGATGGCCGACGAATAGAGCGTCGTCACCGGCGGGTAGCCGGAAATGTAGATTCTCGCGATCAGCGCGGTGGTATGTAGAACGAATGTCAGCGCGATCAGCCAGAACGCCGTGCGGCTCAACGTCCGCGTCCAACCCAGCCACGAACACGCGCACAGGACGAAGGCCGACACATAAAGCACCGTCGCGTGGTAGAACGGTTCGGCATGGTTGAAGAATGCCTCGCTTCCCAGTTTGCGCGTTCCTTCCGGCGGGTTCCGGGAAAGCCGATTCTCATACGCCGCCATCGCATTATTGAAACCCGCCACGTCACCGTCGCGATACGATTCCAAGAGCGTGACGAGCAACCGCGCATCTTGGTTCGGTTCGATGGACGCAAGCTTGAGTTCCTTGTCGATTCCGAGATCGAGCGCACTGTTGAACAATGCAACCTCCGTCAATGGCGTCCATTCCGCCCTTCGATCCGCAGGGGGGACGGCCAGTGGCATCGAGGGATTGGCAACTTTCCCGTACTCATGGAACGCAGCCGCCAGGTCCTCTTTCGTCTTGATGTCGGGATGGAGGTGAGATACTCGCAGCTCGAGAAAACGCTGCATGTTGCCATGGAGCGTGAGGATTTCGTTGTCATAAGCATCGCGCGAAGAAACATCACGGTTGAATGCCTTCGCAGCCTGGGCCCGAACCCCTTCGTAACGGCGCCCGATTTCGCTCCAAGCGTATCGATACCCCTTGCGAGGCTCAAGGCCCAGGAACTCGAGGACTCGATAGTTATCGATTCGAAATACTTTATACTCGTCGGCCGCGGGCGTGCCGGAGAGAACTTCGAGAAGCCATTGCGCTGCCGCCCTCTTCTCGCCGTCGGGACTGCGAGGATCCAACCAAGCCGGTAACCACGCAATCTCACGAGGCTTGACGCCGTCCCGATACGTTTGGCGGTTGGAGATCAATAATAGTGTGGTTCTGGCGAGCGTGTCAAACGGTTTGACCCGCCCCTCATAGACGACCGGCAATCGGCCGAAGGCGTGAATCTTCATCTCACCGATCTCGGCACGAGGCATGCGCGCGGACGAGCCCAACCAGGCGCCGGAACCGACGACGGCGACGAGCGGGAGGATACGTGAAAGCCGGCTCATGCGACGAACCTCCGGCGAAGAAACCTGACGAGGTTGGATCCGAAATGAACCAGCAACCCCGTCGCGACGATCATGCAGGATAGATACGGAGCCATCCAACTGGCGTTGCGCACGACCTGCAAGATCGTGACCGTCTCCCCGATGAATGACGATTGGTAAAAGGTTTCGCCCCGGTACCGCAGCGGGTTGTTCATCCAGATCTTGACTTCGCGATCCACGTCGCGTTCGGGATCGATCAACCGGACGAGGCTCGAATAGTTCTTCGGCGTGTCCGTGCCGAGATACTTGTCATGGCGGAAGTCGATCAGGTGCACCGTGTAAGGTTTGTAGGTGCGTTTCCACCGCATGGAAACGTCATACGGTTTGCCGTCGACCTCGATACGATGGGAATCGACGCGTTGCATGGCCGCGAGATAGGACCCCAGCGTCTTGCCGTCACGCTTGTCCTTGAACGTCACGTGGACAGCCGGTGTGTCGACGGGTTGCTCGGAACTCGTGCCACTGACTTCCGAACGCTCGACCAGCAAGAAGGACTTTATTTGGCTGGTATCGTCGACGAAATACTTGACCAGATTGTCTGCTTTTTCGTCCGCGCCCGACGGCTCGACGAGTTTCGAGTTCTTCATGAAGCCTTTGACTTCAAGATCGAAAGGCAGATCGTCGTGTTGAATCAACCCGCCACGACGAAGCGCGGGGTCGGCGACGACGACCACATCTTCGAACTCGTCATTGGAGGTGTCGACGACGGCGAGCTCGACCGCCCGTGTGTGGTAGAGAAAGTTGGACGAGTCACCTTCACCGATGCGCATCTGTCCTTCGACCGCCCAAAGCCCGGTGGCCAGTTCGGCCAGGAGCATGACGATCACGCCGGCGTGTATCAGCACGATGCCGGCGCGTTTCTTGAACGCGAGCAAACAGCCAACCAGTAAGACCACCGCCGCGGATTGGCCCTTGATCAGTCGCCACAAGACCCGCCAGAATGCGTCGTCTTCGGTGGCGGCGACCTCTTTCGTGAACCTGCCCGAGAGCACCAGATACGAGAGAAATACACCGGCGGCGATCACCAGCAGGCCGAGCAACAATCGGGGCCCGTGCGACTGGATCTTGAATCGAACCGCGTGGGCGGCGACCACGTTGACCAGCAGCAACGCGCCGATCAACCAGCCCCCGGGGAACGGGAAACCGCCGGGGACGTTCCAACTGCGCGGGAAGAAAAGCTGAAAGTCGATCCACGTGAGGTAGCAGCGGAAGTATTCGTGAACGACGGTCCAGATGCCCTTGTCGACCTGGGCGAGGGTGCCCGCGAAGACGATGAACACGCTCATCGCGAACAGCACGACGGTCAGCCGCAACGAGGCGAGCGGTTTCAGGATGGTTGGCGTCGCGCTGCTCATGCGGGTTCCCTACTCATCGGCGTTCTCATCGAATCGAATCGATCGAACGAACGCCTCGAACGCGCCCTTCTGCTTGGCTACCAGCGGATCCGGCCCGGTTACCTTATAAAACCAGGTTCGGCTTCCACGTTCCGCCATGACGCCGAGAATATGCTGCTTCGGGCCCGGCAGGTCGACGTAATAGGCCTCCTGACCGGCTACTTCGATCTTGGTCGGTGCCGCGGCTTCCAGGCTGCCGGCGGGTTTCAGGCCCGCCTGGACACGCCAACGCTCGATATTGCCCAAAAGCGGCATCTTCGCCCCCAGCGGCGTGATGGTGACCGCCGCCTTCTGATCGCCCTCGGCGATGGTAAACGAAGCCATTGCCATGGTTGCCGGCCGGGCGTCCTGCTGCCAGCCGTCGGGTAAATCCCACTTGAGCCCCGACGAAGCGCCATCTGGCTCTCTGGCTGCGTGCATTCGCCCACCCGTCGACGGGGCCGACGGTGCCGCCGCGCCGGCGATCCGAATCGACGAACACAGAGCCAAGAACGCCTCCCGATGACTCGCAATCACCGGATCGGGAGCGACGGTTTTGATGAACCAGGTTCGTTCCGTCGTGGCATACATGGCCGCCAACATCCTTCGGGGTACATCCGGCCCATCTTCAGCGGGCGTACCTACCATGTCCACAAGCAATCCGCGTACCCCGCGGCCGGTAATCTCCTCGAGTGCGTCGTGCATGTCGTCGCCGCCGGCCGGTCCCAAGCCGATTTGACCCCGCCAGCGGTTGATGTTCGCCATCGCTCCACCGGCCTGGCCGGACAGTTGCGAAATCGACACTTCGATCCGCTGATCCCCTTCACCGGCCGAGAGAGTCGCGAACCGGAACGCGCTTGTATTCTCCTCACGACGCCAGCCGTCGGGCAGATCCCACTCGATCGCCGCGGCGGCGACCGGCGGCGGGGGGGGCACATCCGACGACGACGATTCGGCGACCGGTCGCGACTCCTTGGGAACGCGGTAGCTGCGTACCGGTTCCTCGCTTTCGTCGCAACCGCAGCACGCAAGTCCAACGAGAGTCATCGCGATGCGTGATCGTGTTGTCATCACGGGGAATAGCCTTTGTTGCTGGTTTCACATCACCGGTCCGTCGCCGGCGACGGCCAATCCCATTAGTATACCGACAACCCGGAGAGTTTCCATGTTCAGCATCTCGCCTCGGATCCGCGGGGGTGCGTGACACATTTGGCGGCCCGGAAAAACCGAAGGTTCCGTGTGCCACTGCTGTGTCAGCAGTGGATAACAGGGCAATGACGCTTGGTAGGAGCACTGCTGACACAGCAGTGGCACACCCA
>Ga0299906_10001899_pt1 | contig 17675 bp, 13 predicted proteins | sample RVTome_14_FD_200259 | JGI IMG/M metagenome (GOLD analysis project Ga0299906, IMG submission 200259) | Soil microbial communities from uranium-contaminated site in the Upper Colorado River Basin, Wyoming, United States - RVT145D125 (version 2) ...
CGTGCGCGGAGAGACCCAGCGGATGAGGTTCCACATCGAGCCCGCCTTGTCGTTCGTCCCGCTCGCGCGCGAGCCGCCGAACGGCTGCTGGCCGACGACCGCGCCGGTCGGCTTGTCGTTGACGTAGAAGTTGCCGGCCGCGTAGCGCAGCGCGTCCTGCGCCTCCTCGATCGCCGTGCGCTCGGTCGCGAAGACGGCCCCCGTGAGGCCGTACGGCGCCGTCTCGTCGACGAGCTGGAGCGTGTCGTCCCAGCGCTTCTCGTCGTACACGTACGCGGTGACGATCGGGCCGAACAGCTCGTCGCGGAGCAGGCGGAAGCCCTTGTCCTCGGTCGTGATCACCGTCGGCTGCACGAAGTAGCCCTCCGAGTCGTCCGCCTCGCCGCCGGTGAGGATCTCGGCGCCCGCCGAGCGCGCCTCCGCGATCGCGTCCGCGTGCGTCTTGAAGGCGCTCGAGTCGATGACCGCGCCCATGAAGTTCTCGAAGTCGGAGACGTCGCCCATCTTGATCGTGCCGACGTCCTCGACGAGCCGCTCCTTCACCTCGGGCCAGATGTTCGACGGGATGTAGAGCCGCGACGCCGCGGAGCACTTCTGCCCCTGGTACTCGAACGAGCCGCGGACGATCGCCGTCGCGACCGCCTCGGCCTCGGCGGACGGGTGGGCGAGGATGAAGTCCTTGCCGCCGGTCTCGCCGACGATGCGCGGGTAGTTGCGGTACGAGCCGACGTTCGCGCCGACGGTCTCCCACATGCCGTTGAAGACCTCGGTCGAGCCCGTGAAGTGGATCCCCGCGAGCTCGGGGCTCGCGAGCGCCGCGCTCCCGATCGTCGCGCCGGAGCCGTACACGAGGTTGATCACGCCGTCCGGGAGCCCGGCCGCCTGGAGCAGGCGCATGAGGTAGTAGGCGGAGACGGCGGCGGTCGAGGCCGGCTTCCACACGACCGTGTTCCCCATGAGCGCGGGCGAGGTGGAGAGGTTGCCGCCGATCGCGGTGAAGTTGAACGGGCTGACCGCGACGACGAAGCCTTCGAGCGGGCGGTATTCCATCCGGTTCCAGGTTCCCGTCGGCGAGTACGGCTGCTCGGAATAGATCCTGGTGACGTATTCGACGTTGAAGCGCCAGAAGTCGATGAGCTCGCAGACGGCGTCGATCTCGGCCTGGTGCGAGGTCTTGGACTGGTTGAGCATCGTCGCCGCGTTGAGCGTCTGGCGCCACGGGCCGGCGAGCAGCTCGGCGGCGCGGAGGAAGACCGCCGCGCGCTCGTGCCACGGCAGGCGCGACCACTCGCCGTGCGCCTCGCGGGCTGCGTCGATCGCCTGCTGGACGTGCTCTGGGCCGCCCTTCGCGACGTCGGCGAGGACGTGGCTCTTCCGGTGCGGCATGACCGCCTCGAAGGTCTCTCCCGACTCGACGTCCTTGCCGCCGATCACCATCGGGATGGAGATCCGCTCGCGCTCCATCTGGCGCAGCCGGGCCTGGAGCTCTTCGCGCTCGGGCGAGCCGGGTGCGTACGACTTGACGGGCTCGTTGACGGGCTGCGGCGGCGTGAAGATCCCGGGAGCGCTCATGGGCCGATTGTATGGTCGGCGGGATGCGCGCGGCGAGGACGGAGTACGAGGTCCAGGGATGGGGAGTGGGGGAGCTCTGGGTGGGGGACGGGCTCGTGCTCGTGCACGAGTTCGCGTTCGACCTCGAAGGCACGGACGATCTGGATGCGGGCGTGGGCGCTCGGGCCGGCGGGCTCGTCGAAGCAGCGGCCGACGTCGGCGCTCGGGCCGGCGGGCTCGTCGAAGCAGCGGCCAACGTCGGCGCACGCCCCCCCAAGGGGGCGCATGGCCCCCCAACCGGCACGGTACCCGGGTACTCCGTACGCGTGGGTCACGATTTCGCGCGGACTCTGCAACCGGTGCCGCAGCAGGCCGATCGGGGCTCCGAAACCGGTCGAGATCCGCTCGGCGGGATCGATCCAGGTGTCGGAACGGAGCCCGCCCCCGATGCCGACCTCGACACGGACGTGCTCGTCGAGCGGTTCGCCGCCTTCTTCGCCGGCAAGGATCCAGGGCTCGACGACGTCCCCATCGACCTCGGCTGGGCGACGCCGTTCCAGCGCGCCGTCGCGCGCACTCTCCGCGCCGTTCCGCGCGGCGAGGTCGTCAGCTACGGCGAGCTAGCAGCGCTCGCGGGCTACCCGGGCGCCGCCCGCGCAGCCGGCGGCTTCTGCGCAGGGAACCGCTTCATGCTGCTCGTCCCGTGCCACCGCGTGGTCGGCGCGACCGGTCTCGGCGGCTACGGGTCGGCCGGTCTCGGCGTCAAGCGCCGGCTGCTCGAGCTCGAGGGCGTGCGCCTGTGACGTCCGAGGACGTCCGCGAGGAGCTCGCCCGGATCGCTCCTGCGCGCGCGTGCGACCGGCTCGCGGAGCTGTCGGCGCTCTTCCACTCCGCGGGCAGCCTTCACCTCCGTGGCCGAGGCGACTGGTCGCTCCACCTCGACCTCGGAAGCGGGGCCGCGGCCCGCCGAGCCTTCCGGCTGCTTCGCGACGAGGAGATCCGCTCTGAGATCCGGACGTACCGCCGTCGCGCCTTCGACCGCGCGACGCGCTACCAGCTCCACGTCGAGGGATCCGACGAGGCTCTTCGAGCCTTCGTCGCCGCGGGCGTGCTCGACCGGCGGCACGCGCCCCTCGAGCGGCCGCCGGGTCGCGTCGTCGCGCGCGCATGCTGCCGCGCCGCCTACCTGCGGGGCGCGTTCCTCGGCGGCGGCTCGCTCTCGGCGCAGCGCTCGCCTCACCTCGAGCTGCGTACGGCCACCACCGAGTCCGCGACCTTCCTCGCCGAAGTCGCCGAACAGGATGAGATCCGGCTCCAGGTCGCCGAGCGCCCGACTCACGCCGCCGCGTATGCGAAGAGCTGGGACGCGATCGAGTCGGTGCTCGCGCTCGCGGGCGCCGCGGAGTCCGTCCTCGCGCTCGAGGAGCGCGCGGTCGTCGCGGCCACGAGCGAGCGCGCGAACAGGCTCGCGAACGCGGATCACGCGAACCTCGTCCGCACCAGCGCCGCGGCCCGGCTTCAGCTCGAAGCCGTCCGCCGGCTCGTCGCCGAAGGTCGCCTGGAGAAGCTGCCGGAACGGCTCCGCGAGGCGGCGGAGCTCCGCCGGCGGCATCCTTCCGACTCGCTCCGGGAGCTCGCTTCCCGCACGGACCCGCCGGCGTCGAAGGCAGCCATGCACCGCCGCCTGCGCCGACTGGAGGAGCTGGCGGACGCTCCTCGTTAGACTCGCCGCGGACCACGCATCGAGGGACGGAGGCCAGGAGACATGGGGATTCGCGTCGGCATCAACGGGTTCGGCCGCATCGGGCGGACCTTCTTCCGCGCCCAGCACGCGCTCGGCTCGGACATCGAGATCGTCGCGCTGAACGACCTCGGCGACGCGAAGACGATGGCGCACCTGCTCAAGTACGACTCGAACCTCGGCCCGTTCCCCGGCGAGGTCTCACTCGGCGACGGCGTGCTCCGCGCAGCGGGGGAGGACGTCAAGATCCTGAGCGAGCGCGACCCTGCGGCACTGCCGTGGGGAGATCTCGGCGTAGACGTCGTTCTCGAGTCGACGGGCTTCTTCACGAAGCGCGAAGGCGCGCAGAAGCACCTCGACGCCGGCGCGAAGAAGGTGATCATCTCGGCGCCCGCGACGGACCCCGACATCACGATCGTCCTCGGCGTCAACGACGGCACGTACGACGCGGACGCGCACCACATCGTCTCGAACGCTTCCTGCACGACGAACTGCGTCGCGCCGCTCGCGAAGGTGCTGCACGAGCTCGGCGAGATCCAGTCGGGCTTCATGACGACGACGCACGCGTACACGAACGACCAGGTGATCCTCGACTACCCGCACAAGGATCTCCGGCGCGCGCGAGCGGCGGCGATCAACCTCATCCCGACCACCACCGGCGCCGCGAAGGCAATCGGGCTCGTCCTCCCGGAGCTCCAGGGCAAGGTCGACGGCATCTCCGTGCGCGCGCCCGTCGCCACCGGATCGCTCACCGACCTCGTCGTCGTACTCGGCCGGGAGACGACGGTGGACGAGGTGAAGGCGGCCTACCGGGCCGCCGCGGACGGCCCGCTGCAGGGGATCCTCCAGTACTGCGAGGACCCCATCGTCTCCACCGACATCAACGAGAGCGCGTACTCGTGCATCTACGACAGCGAGCTCACGATGGCGAAAGGGAGCATGGTCAAGGTCTTCGGCTGGTACGACAACGAGTGGGGCTACTCGTGCCGGCTGGTCGACCTCATCGGCAAGCTCCTCCCGTGAGGTGAGACGGCCGCGCTCGGTTCGCGACGCGGACGTCGACGGGAAGCACGTCCTCGTCCGCGCCGACCTCAACGTCCCGCTCCAGGATGGGCGGGTCGCCGACGACACGCGCATTCGGGCTTCGCTTCCCACCCTCGAGCTCGTCCTCGAGCGCGACGCGGCGAGCGTCGCCGTCTGCTCGCACCTCGGGCGTCCGAAGGGCCCCGACCCGGCGTTCTCCATGGCGCCCGTCGCCGAGCGCCTGCGCGAGCTTCTCCCCGACGAGCGAATCGACGTGCTCGAGAACACGCGCTTCGACGCCGGCGAGACGACGAACGACCCGCAGACCGCCAAGCGGCTCGCCGAGGGCCGCGACCTGTTCGTCAACGACGCCTTCGGCTCTTCGCACCGGGCGCACGCCTCGACGGTCGGTGTCGCCGAGCTCCTGCCCGCCTACGCCGGTCTGCTGCTCGAGCGGGAGCTGGAGATGCTCGGGCGCCTGCTCGGCGAGGTCGAGCGCCCGTTCGTCCTTGTGGCCGGCGGGGCCAAGGTCGAGGACAAGCTCGGCGTTCTCGTCAACCTCGGCGGCCGCGCGGACACGGTGCTCGTGGGCGGCAAGATGGCTGAGGAGCTGCGCGACGAGAACCCGCTCCCGTACGAAGCCGAGCTCCCGGTGGACGTCGTCGCGGCGGCCGCGTTCGAGGCCGACGCAGAGACGCGCATCGTCCCCTACGAGGAAGTGCCGGACGGGTGGCTCGGGCTCGACATCGGCCCGCAGGCGCGCGAGCGCTTCGGCGCCCTGATCCGCGCCGCGAAGACGGTCTTCTGGAACGGGCCGATGGGCGTCTTCGAGTGGCCGCGCTTCGCGGAGGGAACGGAGGCGGTCGCGGAGGCGGTGGCGGCGGTGGACGGCTACACGATCGTGGGCGGGGGCGACTCCGTGCGCGCGCTCCAGGAGCTGGGGCTCGCCGAGCGCGTGTCCTGGGTCTCGACCGGCGGCGGCGCCGCGCTCGAGCTGCTCGAGGGGAAGGAGCTCCCCGGAGTGGCCGCTATTCCGAGCGCGTAGGGGCGAGGCTTGCCTCGCCCTCGCCCGCGGCCGCACCGCGCACGCCGTCGACGTGCCGCGCGAGGAAGTCGAGGATCGTCCCCACCTGGCGGATGCGCTCGTCGACGTCGAACGACCCGTGCCCGGTCTCGAAGACGTACACCTCGTGCGGGTGGCCGCGGGCGGCGAGCTTCTCCACGTAGTTCATCGCCTGCCGGTACGGACAGCGGCTGTCGTTGCGGCCGATGAGGATGAGCACGGGAGCGCGCACCTCGTCCGCGAAGTTGATCGGGTTCCGGTCGCGCATCAGCTCCGGGAGATCCTTCGGCTCCTTCCCGTCGAGGAGCGCCTTGTCGTAGGCCTGGAGCAGCGGGGAAAGCTCCTCGTAGCCGTCCTCGTAGTCGGCGACGGGCACGCCGGCGACGCCGCAGGCCCAGATCTCGGGATGCTTCCCGAGCTCGAGGAGCGTCACGTAGCCGCCCCAGGAGTGGCCTGCCACCACCGCGCGCTCGGGATCGGCGATCCCCCGGGCGACGAGATCCGCGAGCCCCGCGTTCACGTCCTCGAGCTCCGGGCCGCCGATGTCGCCGATGAGGACGTCGCGCCACTCGCGCCCGTACCCGATCGAGCCGCGGTAGTTGACCATCCCGACCGCGAAGCCCGCGTCCACGTACGCCTGCGCCTCGGGCTGCCAGCGGTCGAGGTCGAGCCAGGTCGGCCCGCCGTGGACGAACATCATCACCGGGAACGGTCCACCGGAGTCGGCCGGCGTCACATAGAAGCCGTGCACGCGCTGGCCGTGCGGGTTCTCGAAGTGCCACGACTCGTACGGGCGGGTTTCCGGGGCCCACCTCGCCGGAGGCACGAGCTCGGCGCCGACGTCGTCGAGAGCGAGCCGCTGCCGCTTGCCCTGCTCGTGGATGAGCCAGATGCGCCCGTCGGGGCGCACGCGCGCCTTCCAGACGAATCCGGGCTCGCTCGGAACCTGCTCGAGCGCGCCGCTCGCGAGGTCGTAGCGGAACATCCGCGACCGGCCCTCGAACAGGTTCACGAGCAGGAGCGCGGAGGCGTCCGGCCACCAGTCGTGGACGTGCACCTCCCCCTCGAGGTGGACGTCGAGGTCCGTCCGCTCGCCGGACGCGAGGTCCCAGATTCCCGGCCTCGACTCGCCCGCGCGCTCGTGGTCGAACGCGAGCCGCCGGTCGCCCGCGACGGGTGACCAGCACTTCGCCTGCAGCGACATCTTCTCGTCCAGCAGGTCGCCGACGGTCTCGCCGGTCCTCGGGTCGACGACGCGGAGCGCCGGGTGGATCAGATCGCCGTGCTCCGCGTGCTCGAGGCAGAGGAGCGTGCCGTCGGCGGAGAGCGCGCCGCGGAGGAAGCCGGCCTCGTCGACGCTGCCGAGGCGAAGCGAGTCGGACGAGCGGTGGAGCTCGCGGGCGGCGCCGCCGTCGAGCGACACGTGCACGGCGAACCCGTCCCGGTCGCTGATCCCGGCGACGACAATCCCCGGCGCCTGCGCGAGGCCCTCGTTCCAGCCGTGCGGGACGCCTTCGAGGAACGGCTTCGTCTCGCCACCGTGGAACGGCTGCATGAACCACTGGCCGGACTCGTCGCCCGTCTCGTCCTGGAACCAGAGGATCCCCTCGCCGTCGAGAGTCGGCACGGCGTCGAGCAGGCCGACGGGATGGTCTGTGACCTGTCGGCGCCTGTCCTGTGCGAGGTCCCACGCGTGCACCTGCCAGACGCCCGACTCGTTCGAGGCGTACACGATCCGGTCGGGCGCCCCCGGAGACCACTCCGGGAGGAAGGTCAGGGGCGCGCGGAAGCGCTCCTCCCACGCGGACGTGCCGTTCTCGCCGCTCACCTGCACCCGAGGCTAACAGGCATAGGATCACCGGCGCGTGCTGATCGCCGGCAACTGGAAGATGTTCAAGGGGCCGCACGAGGCGCGGGTCTTCGCGTCGAGGATCCGCCAGCTCCCCGAGCTCGCGTCGCGGGTCGACGTCGTCGTGTGCCCGCCGGCCGTGTCGCTCGCCGCCGCCGTGCAGGGGCTCGGCGCGAGGAGCAAGGTGCGCGTGTACGCGCAGAACATCCACTGGGAGCTCGAGGGCGCGTTCACGGGCGAGATCTCGGCGCCGATGGTGCTGGACGTCGGCTGCACGGGCACGCTCGTCGGCCACTCCGAGCGCCGGCAGCTCTTCGGGGAGACCGACGAGACGGTGCGCATGCGCGCGGAGACCGCGCTCGAGCAGGGCCTCTCGGTCATCGCGTGCGTCGGCGAGACGGAGGCCGAGCGCGAGGCGGGGGAGGCGGAGGCGGTGCTTCGACGACAGGTCTCGGCGCTCCCGCGCCATCCCGCGCTCGTGATCGCGTACGAGCCCGTGTGGGCGATCGGCACGGGCCGCACCGCGACGCCAGACACGGCGCAGGAGGCGCATGCCTTCATCAAGTCCCTGCACCCGACGCGTGTTCTCTACGGCGGCTCGGTGAACCCCGACAACGCGGCCGTGCTCCTCGAGCAGCCCGACGTCGACGGTGCCCTCGTCGGCGGCGCGTCCCTCGAAGCCGTGTCCTTCGAGGCGATCTGCCTCGCCGGCGCCGCCACCGTCGCGTGACGGACGTCGTCGTTCTCGTCATCCTCGATGGCTGGGGGCTTGCGCCCCCGGGCCCCGGCAACGCGGTCGAGCTTGCGGACACGCCCGTCTTCGACGCGCTCTGGGAGCGCTACCCGCATACGGAGCTCGCGGCATCCGGGGAAGCGGTGGGGCTGCCGCCGGGCCAGATGGGGAACTCCGAGGTCGGGCACCTGACGATCGGCTCGGGTCGCATCCTCTTCCAGGACCTCGTGCGCGTGAACCGCGCGATCGCGAACGGGTCCTTCTTCGAGAACCCCGCCCTCGTCTCCGCCGTGCAACGCGCGCGCGACCACCGCGGCGACGTCCACCTGTTCGGGCTCGTGTCCTATGGAGGAGTCCACTCGCACATCGACCACCTACGCGCGCTGCTCGTGCTCGCCGAGCGGGAGGGCATGGAGGAGCACACCTGGATCCATGCCTTCACCGACGGCCGCGACGTCTCGCCGCACTCGGCCGCGGACGACCTCGCGGAGCTCCCGGCCGAACGCATCGCGACCGTCTGCGGGCGCTACTACGCGATGGACCGCGACCAGCGCTGGGAACGCACGGATCGGGCGTTCTCCGCGATCTGCGAGGGAACGGGTCACGTCGCCGGCGACCCGGTCGCCGCGATCCGGGCGAGCTACGAGCGCGGCATCACGGACGAGTTCGTCGAGCCCGTCGTCCTCGACGGCCGGCCTCGTCTCGATCCCGGGAAGGACACCGCGATCTTCTTCAACTTCAGGCCGGACCGTGCCCGTCAGCTCTCGCAGCGTCTGCTCGAGACCGGCGTCGACCTGACGACCATGACGCGCTACCGCGCGGACTTCCCGTGCCCGGTCGCGTTCGAGGAGCAGCGGGTGGAGAACACGCTCGCGGAGGTGCTCGCCGAGGCGGGCGCGCGCCAGCTCCACGCCGCGGAGACCGAGAAGTACGCGCACGTCACGTACTTCTTCAACGGCGGCGAGGAGCGGGAGTGGGAGGGGGAGACCCGCATCCTCGTCCCCTCGCCGCGCGACGTCCCGAGCTACGACCAGCGGCCGGAGATGTCCGCGGAGGAGGTCACGGAGCGCTTCTGCGCCGAGATCGGCCGCGGCTACCGGTTCGCGATCGTGAACTTCGCGAACCCGGACATGGTGGGGCACACCGGCTCGATCCCCGCGGCCGTCGCGGCGGTCGAGGCGGTGGACAGGTGCCTCGGCCGCGTCGTCGAATGCGTGGAACGTGCGGGAGGGGTGTGCTTGATCACGGCGGATCACGGCAATGCCGAGGTCATGCTCGAGCCGGATGGCACGAGCCCGCACACCGCCCACACGTCGAACCCCGTCCCGCTCGTACTTGCTAACAGCGGGTTAAGGCTCCGGGACGGCGGCGAGCTCTCCGACCTCGCGCCCACGATCCTGGCGCTGCTCGATCTCCCGGTTCCGGTCGAGATGACCGGAACCGCCCTCGCAATGGCTCTGTAAAGCCTCACGCACAGTCCCCTTACGAATCAGCCTCTATACTCGCCTCCTCGTGTCGTTGCCTCAGCCCGATCTCGGAGTCCTGCGCAAAGCACAGCGCGGCGACGAGCGCGCCTTCGCGATCATCGTCCGGACGTACGAGCAGCCGGTCTTCAACTACATCGTCCGGCTGACGGGTGACCGCAACCTCGCCGAGGATCTCACCCAGGAAGTGTTCCTGCGCGTTTTCCAGGGACTTCCGGGCTTCTCGCTGCGCTCGCGGTTCACGACCTGGCTCTTCCAGGTGACGAAGAACCGCGTGCTCGACGAGCTGCGCGCGCTCGAGCGCCGGCCGCGCGCGGTCGTCGCGCTCGAGGACGTCCCTCCGCTCGAGGTCGTGGACGCGCCGGCTGAGCGCGCTGAGACGATGGACGCAGTCTGGCGTTCCATCGAGCGCCTGAACCCCGACCTGAAGATGGCGCTGCTCCTGCGCGACATCGTGGGGCTCTCCTACGCGGAGATCGCGGAGACGCTCGAGATCACGCTCGCGACCGTCAAGTGGCGGATCTACAAGGCGCGCGAGGAAGTCCAGGTCGCGCTCCACCGGGACGGCGTCGTCGTCCCGATCAGCTCCGCGCCCTCCGCGGCGGCCCAGACCGCCGTCCGCACCTAGCGCCGCCGCCGGGCCGCGCGTTACTCGACCAGCGCGACGGTCTTCGCGCCGCCGCCGCTGCCCGCGCCGATCATGTTGAAGTTGTTGCCGTTGACCCGCACGCGCAACGCGTAGATCGCGCCTTTCAGCGTCCTCGTGCCGTCGCCGTCGATCAGGACACGGCCGCACGGGTGGAAGACCTTCCCTTCCCAGTTCCCGTTGTTGCCGTTGTAGAGCTTCATCTCCTCGGTCGACTGGCAGGTCAGTGTCCCGGTGCCGCTCGGTGCGCCGTCGTTCCCCGTGTTCAGGTCGGTGTTGGGCACGTTGAAGAAGAGAACGTCGTTGGCCGCGAACGGGGTGAGGCGGTGGCCGTTCCCCGCGACCTCGATCTTCGGGGCGAGCGCTGTGATGTCCCCGTCCAGGTTGTTGCCGCCGATCTTGAAGAGCTCCGTCGCGCAGTAGGTGCCGCTCGGGATCACGCGTCGGCCGCCGACGATCGGCAACGTTCGATCTGGGCGGCCCGTGACTTTGAGCGTGGTGTCGTCGATCTCGATCTTCTGACCGGAGAAGTTGGCGCCGCTGCAGGTTCGCCAGCCGAACTCCGCGGGCGTGAACCACTCGGGCCAGGCCTGAGCCGCGACCGGGTCGGCCGTCGTCGCAGTGCTCGCCGACCAGCTGCTGCCTCCGAAGCGGACGGCCCCCGAAGGCTGGAGGTGCGTGCACGACGGCTTTGCCGTCGTACCGACCTTCGCCCAGAAGGGCTGAGAGCCGCCGTTGTTCACGAGGTACTCGCCGTTCGAGTGGACGCGCCCGTTGATCGAGTGGACGTTGCCGTTGAACTCGAGCCCCTCGGAGCAGTCCGCGCTGTGCGAGTAGATCGCGTAGTTCCCCGTGCCCGAGCTCTGCTCGGCCACGGCGCGTCGCGTCAGGGAGATGTGGTCGAGACCGACGACTCTCCCGAAGAACGTGCGGACGACCATCGTGACCTTGGCCTCGACGTACGTCGCGGGATCGCCGCCGCCCGCGCTGGTGTACGGCGACGTGACGACGGTTCCCGTGTGCCGCGGCTCGTTGGCCAGGCCCTCGAGGGGCAGGTTCGTCTTGGCGTAGTCGACGCCGGCGACCATGCACTCGGCGCGCGGAGGCGTCCAGTTGGCAGGGAGCTGTCCGGCTGCCGCGAGCGCGCACGCGTCCGCCGCGACCTGAGCCTTCTTGCCGATCACCCACCAGTACCCGACGTCGACAACGACCGCGCACAGGAGGGCGAACAGCGTGATGAAGAGCGCGAAGAGGAGCAGGATGCTCCCGCGCTCGCCGTCCCGCCCGTCCGGTGGCAGGCTTCCGCCCGGCCCGGCGAGCGCCCGCAGCCGTGCTGCGCCGCGCGCGCCGCCGCGTCCGAGCTCCAAGCTCGTCTCCGAGCGCTTCCCCAGCCCCATAGTCCCCTTTCCCCGCAGCAAGTCTCGCTGATGGATGGAGGATCTCTCATGGACGAACGGCCGGACCGTCCAGGACCAAGGTCTCGAAGCGAGCGGTCGAGCGATGCCGCAGCTACTCGACTAAGACGGCGACGCAAGGGTTGAGGCTCGCCTCGTTGCAGGGGCCGTTGCCGCCCTGCGTGGCCCCGCTCTGGACGACGCCCTTGACGAAATGCCCCCAGACGGCGGCGCCGCTGGAGTTTCCGCCGACCGTATCCAGATCGGGCGGCGGATTGTTGCCTGCGCCCGGCTCCGTGCTGTCGTTGCCGTCGCTGCACGGATCCTCCGGCCCGCCGCCCTGGAACCCGCCGTTGCCATTGAGGCGCCCGTAGCCGGTGATGTAGAAGCTGCCGAGGGCGACGACCGGGAACACCTCGTTCCCGCTGCCGGCGAACGAGTCGTAGGGCGTGAAGAAGAGCGTGACGAGACGGGGGTCGGCGGGGTTGATGCGGTTGGTCTGGTCGTCGAACGTGCTCGGCGTGTCGTGGTTCCAGGCGAAGGTCATGCCGTCGTATAGGTTGTTATCGCGGTGCCAGTAGTTCCGGCCGCGGACGTAGTCGCTGCCATTATCGCCCGGACAGCTGGGGTTATTAGTGGTTCCGAAGATGCGTAGGTTGAGGCCGTCCAAGATCTGGTTTCCTGAGCCTGTCGACCGCGTCTTGACGCAGTCGAGCGGCGGCCAATCGTCAAACGGAGCGGGCTTCGGCAGGTCGAAGAATTGGTTCTGGTCAGGGCACAGCGGGTTCGAGTTGAACTTATTGCCGACGTAGAAGGGTTTGCAGCCACCTACCACTGCGTCAACGAGACCCTGATGTCCCTGGTTGTAGGCGGGATCGCAATCGAGAAATCCCATCTGACTGGGACCCGACCCCTCGACGAAGGAAAACGGCGGCTCGTCCTGGTCTCGCGCCATCCCGCCCTTGAGCCCCATGTCGACCCAGAAGCAGCTCCCGATGGCGGAGCTGTGCGTGGCGGCCTCTCCGTCGGTGGCCTCGCCGAAGTCGGTGGTGTCGCGGTCGCAGTTCAGGTCCTTGTTCACGCGCAGCCACTTCACAGGCCCGCTCAGGTCGAGGTCGCCCATGAAGGCGCGCTGCACGGGCGACGCCAGGATCTGCGCGCTTCCGGGCGCCGAGCTGGTGCTGACGATGCCGCTCCCGACGTGGAACCAGCGGCAGTTCTGGTGGAAGTTGTTCAGGTTCACGCCGCAGTTCCCGGGGTTCGGCGAGACGGGGCTGTTCTTGACCCGAACCTGGATCGCGATCGCGTTCGCGCCCGACGCGGCGGTCAGCGGGACGTTCTGCGAGGCGGAGTCGCCTATGGTCGTGTAGGTCGCAACGCCCGTGTCGTCGGGGTCGACGGGCCTCAGCAGGCACCCCGTGCCGTAGTTGTTGCAGAACGTCGAGCCATCCGCGCGGACGAGCGCGTAGCGAAGCTCGACGTTCTCCGCCCTGCGCGTCTGCGTGCCATCGTCGCCATCGTCGTCATCGTCATCGTCGTCGTCGCCTCCGCCCACGATCACCGAGCCGAGGTCCACGTCGACGGTCAGCTTCGCCTCGCAGCCGCCGACGAAGATCGAGTTGAAGTACCCGTTCGACTCGCAGCTCGAGTTCTCGAGGAACGCGCCGCGGAGCTCGGGCGGGCCGTTTCCGACGTTGTTGCCCGAGTAGCCGCGCATGAAGTGCAGACCCGTCGTGACGTTCCGCGACGGCCAGGTCCCGGAGCCGCTGTAGCACGTGGCCACCTGCGCCGCCGTTCCCTGGTTGCAGAGCGCGTCGACCGTCGTGAAGCCCTCGTCCTCGAAGCAGGGCGAAGGCGTGTCGGTCGAGACGCAGGCCGGGACGAAGGAGAGCGCGATCGCGACCCCGGTCTTCCTCGGAAGCCCCGGGATCGACGCCGTCGGCCGTGACCGCGTCGACATTCCCTCGAGACCGGCCGGGATGCCAGGGAGGCTCGGCTCGTCCGCGAAGTACCGGACTGCGAGGATGCTGCCGTCGGCCTCGTCGAAGAAGATCGCGGCACTGCTCACGGGCTTCGGCACGCGCACCGCGATCGGAAGGAGGTCGGTCAGCCCGTGCGCCTCCTCGAGCTCGACCTTCGCTCTCTTCTTGATGTCCGGGAAGAACGGCAGCCAGCCCCATAGCAGCGGGGAGTCGTCCTCCGTCGCCTTGACGTCGAGGGACTTGGCCGAACAGACCGAGCCGGCAGGCTGCGTGAAGTCGAAGTTCGGGAAGGAGTCGTCCCACCAGTCGGCCTGGTTCAGCGAGACGTACACCTGGTCGCCCTCGACGCCGCCGACCTGCTGGTTGTACGCCCCCGGGATCGCGGACCCATCGGCGGCCATGTGCTCGCCGAAGAACACTCGCGCCGTGGAGGCGATCCTGGTGTCGGCGTCCGGGTTGCACGGGAACGACCAGACTCCCCCGCCTGCGAGCGCGGCCGCGTCGACCTTCGTCTGCAGCTGGCGGGCGTGCGTGTACCAGCTGCCGACGGAGATGACGACCGAGCCGAAAAGCATGAACAGCGTGAGGAGCAGCGCGAAGATCACCGTCACGGCGCCGGTCTCAACTGCGGGCCGGGAACGCGTGTCGCGCACGGTCAACATGACCCCGCCGTGTAATGCGTTGGAAGCCGCTCGATTCGCATCGTGGCGACGGCGTCCAGGTCCAGCTCCCCGAGTCCGACGATGGGGACGAACTGGAACTGGGACGTCAGCTTGACGGTGACGGGATCGCCGATCGTCGCTCCCGTGGGCTCGCTCATCTGCTCGAAGCACACCTCGACGTCGGGGTTCAGCGCGCCGGAGACGGGCTCGCTCGCCAGGTACTCCTCGAGCGTCTCGCTGCACGGCGTGTCCGGGGAGACGGGGTCCGGGCAGCCGGGATACGCGTTGACGGCGCCCCAGCGCGCTCCCTGGTTCGCGATCCGCTGCAGGTCGAGCCAGTTGTTGACCGCGAGACCGAACTGGATGATCCCGAGGACGATGAGGAGGAAGAGCGGCGCGATCAGCGCGAACTCGACGAGCGCCTGACCGCTCTCGCCCGCGAGCACGCGGAAGCCCGGCTCCCCGGCCACCCCCCGAGTCCGCTCGCACGGCGGACTGCCCCAGAGCCCTCGCCTCCCCGATCGAGAACCCGATCCCACTCCCCGGCCCATCCTAAGAGCCTTCTCACGATTCGGGGGTCAAGTTCGGCCTGGACAAAGGTCCGGACCCGCGCGGGCGCGCCGCGGCTCGCTCATAGGCTGCTCGCGCCTACGATTGCCCCGTGGCGGTCGCAGACCCCATCTCACGCCTCGCGGACGAGGTCGCCGGCATCGCCGGGGCCGAGGTCGAGCTCGAGCGCCCGCCCGAGGCGGAGCACGGCGACTACGCGACGAACGTCGCGCTCCGGCTTGCGGCCACGCGTGGGAAACCTCCACGCGAGCTCGCTGCCGAGATCGCGGCCGAAGCCGTCGCGCGCGGCGTCGTCGAGGCGGCGGAGGCCGCGGGCGCGGGCTTCGTCAACCTCCACGTCGCGGACGCCTGGATCGCGTCCGCGTTGCAGGAGATCCTCGAGGCCGGGGAAGTCTTCGGCGCGGGCACGCCGGCCGAGCGCAAGCGGATCCAGGTGGAGATGGTCTCCGCGAACCCGACCGGCCCGATCACGGTCGCGCACGCCCGGAACGCGGCCTACGGGGACTCGGTCGCGCGGCTGCTCGAGCTCGCAGGCCACGAGGTGGAGCGCGAGTACTACTACAACGACGCGGGCGCGCAGATGGAGCGCTTCTACGCCTCAGTCGGGGCGATCCGGCGCGGCGAGGAGCCTCCCGAGGACGGCTATCACGGCGCGTACGTCGCCGAGCTGGCCGCGCTCCCCGGCGACCCCGTCCCGCCGATGCTCGAGCAGATCGAGGGCACGCTCGAGAGGTTCCGCATCCATTTCGACACGTGGGCGAAGCAGCGCGAGCTCGAGGAGCGCCTCCCCGAGTTCCTCCCGCGACTGGACACGTTCGAGGAGGGGGGCGCTCTGTGGGCGCGCTCGTCCGCGTACGGGGACGAGCAGGACCGCGTCCTCCTCCGCTCCGAGACGCGGACTCCCACGTACCGGGCGGCCGACGTGGTCTACCTCGCGGACAAGCTCGCGCGCGGGTTCGACCGGGCGATCTACGTCCTCGGCGCGGACCACCACGGCACCCGCAACTGGTACGCGGCGATCGCGCGCATGCTCGGCGAGGACCCCGAGCGCGTCGAGGTGCTCCTCTACCAGCTGGTCCACCTCGTCGAGGGCGGCCAGGCGAAGAAGGTCTCGAAGCGGCGCGGGGACGTCGTCTTCCTCGACGAGCTCCTCGACACGATCGGCGTGGACGCGGCACGCTGGTACCTCGTCTCGCGCGACCACGACCAGACGATCGAGCTCGACGTCGACCTCGCGAAGGAACGGACGCAGAAGAACCCCGTCTACTACGTGCAGTACGCGCACGCCCGGATCGCCGGGATCCTCCGCAACGCCGAAGGCGCGGGCCCCGATCCCACGCTCACGGCTCCGCTCGCACCCGAGGAGCGCGATCTCGTGAAGCGGCTGCTCGAGTTTCCCGAGGTCGTCGCGGAGGCGGCCGGGCGCCGCGCGCCGCACGCGATTCCGACCTACGCGATCCGCGTGGCCGACGACTTCCACCGCTTCTACCACCACCACCGCGTGCTCGAGTCCGAGCAGCAGGCGTTCCGGCTCGCGCTCGTGCGAGCGACGCAACTCGTCGTCGCGCGCTCGCTCGATCTCGTCGGCGTGGACGCGCCCGAGCAGATGTAATCGGGGCCAGAAACGGCCCGGACGGCGTTAGCATGCTCGTGTGAGTGCGACCCCTCCCGATCGGAACCTCGCGCTCGAGCTCGTCCGCGTCACCGAGTCCGCAGCCACGTTCGCCTCGCAGTGGATCGGGCGCGGCGACAAGATCGCCGCCGACCAGGCCGCGGTCGACGCGATGCGCCTGATGCTCGACACCGTCTCGATGCACGGAATCGTCGTCATCGGCGAGGGCGAGAAGGACGAGGCGCCGATGCTCTATAACGGAGAGGAGGTCGGGGACGGCTCCGGGCCCGAGGTCGACGTCGCCGTCGATCCGCTCGAGGGCACGCGGCTTACCGCTCTGGGAATGCCGAACGCGATCTCCGTCATCGCCGTCGCCGAGCGCGGGACGATGTTCTTCCCCGGCGCGGCGATGTACATGGACAAGATCGCCGTCGGGCCGGAGGCGGCGGATGCGATCGACATCGAGGCGACGCCGACCGAGAACCTCGAGCGCGTGGCCGAGGCGAAGCGCGTGGACGTGAACGACCTGACGGTCGTCGTCCTCGAGCGCGATCGCCACGACGACCTCATCGCCGAGCTGCGCGAGGCCGGCGCGCGCGTGAACCTCATCCGCGACGGCGACGTCGCGCCCGCGATCGCGGCGGCGCAGTCGGTGCGGGGCATCGACCTGCTGATGGGCATCGGGGGGACGCCGGAGGGGGTCATCTCAGCAGCCGCGATCAAGTGTCTCGGAGGCGCGATGCAGGGCAAGCTGTGGCCGCGGAACGACGACGAGCGCAGGCAGCTCGTCGACGCCGGGTTCGACGTCGACCGCGTCCTCACCGCCGACGACCTCGTGCAGGGAGACGACGTCTTCGTCGCCGCCACCGGCGTCACGACCGGCGCGCTGCTCAAGGGCGTCCGGGTCGTCCGGGACCACGTCGAGACCGAGTCGATCGTCATGCGCTCGCGCTCGGGCACGGTCCGCCGCATAGCCGCCTCGCACCCGCTGTCGAAGATCCAGAGTCTCACGAAAGGAGCACGCACATGACGTCCCAGCTGCACGAGACCGCTCGCGCGATCGTCGCCGACCACAAGGGCATCCTCGCGGCGGACGAGAGCACGGGGACGATGACGAAGCGACTCGACTCGGTCGGCGTCGAGTCGACCGAGGAGAACCGCCGCTTCTACCGCCAGCTCCTCTTCACGGCGCCCGGCATGGAGGAGTTCATCGGCGGGGTGATCCTGTACGACGAGACGATCCGCCAATCGGCCGACGACGGCACGCCGTTCCCCGAGCTGCTCGCCTCGAAGGGCGTCATCCCCGGGATCAAGGTGGACACGGGCGCGCACGACATGGCGCTCTTCCCGGGCGAGAAGGTGACC
>Ga0299906_10001902_pt1 | contig 17669 bp, 11 predicted proteins | sample RVTome_14_FD_200259 | JGI IMG/M metagenome (GOLD analysis project Ga0299906, IMG submission 200259) | Soil microbial communities from uranium-contaminated site in the Upper Colorado River Basin, Wyoming, United States - RVT145D125 (version 2) ...
GTCATTGCCCTGTTATCCACTGCTGACACAGCAGTGGCACACGGAACCTTCGGTTTTTCCGGGCCGCCAAATGTGTCACGCACCCGGAAGCATTGGACCGGGCTGAATTCCCTTGACTGTGGTCAGGCCCACCGTATACTGGCGGTCGGTGCCGTGAAGTCGGCGCTATGTGTTGTCAATACGTAACTTGCAGCGCTCGCCGGTCCGGCGGGAACGCTTCCGGGCCGATGGTGAGCAATATAGGAGATTGTAATCTTCGCTATGTTCCCACGATGATAGTGGGACCTGGAATTCACGGAAGACGTACGAGCGCCGTGGCTCCCCCCGTGCACGTTGCGATCTCACCACGATCGTTGGGCCCTGGGTCGAGGCATTAAGGCTATGACCTCCATCATGCGTAAGGTACACGGTCGGAATTGTACCGTGATGGTGGTATCAAACGGGCTGGTTCATTGAGTTGTCATGCTTGCACAAAGGCTGGCGGTTTCTATAGGGTCAAGATGAGCCCACAGTGCGGGCTTCGATTGCCCCACGGGTCTGTCCGCAGCGAGACCCGGCGTATCTGCGAGGGATCTGGTAGCCAAAGGGACCCTGGTAGCCAAAGGGATCTGGCAACCTACGAATAAGCATCTGACGACCATCAACGGCAGGCGCTCTGCCATCGTGTCCCCCACCCTCTCGCGAGACCACGGGTCAGGGTATACGGCGCGCCGGTAACCTCCGTCCTTTCTTCCATCCCAGGTTCTCCACTCTCGGGTGCTCTGCTCCCATGTTTCGTGGGCAACATTGAACATCAACGTGATTGAGCCCGTCGCCGGGCAACGACCGTCGCGCCGCGAAACCGAGCGGTGTCGAGCGTAGGTGTCGGCGATGTGTGGCGAAACCGACAAGGTAGGAACTCTCCATGGAACCAGCACTGGCCGAATTCACAATGGGCGATCTCCCGCTCCTGTGTCTGGCCTTTGTGGGTGGCATCGCGGCGGCCTACGGGGTGCTGCATCTGCTGGGTAAGTCGAAACTCGCCGAGGGCGAGAAGAAAGCAGAGCAGCTCGTCAAGGAGGCGACAGCCAAAGGTGATGCACTCGTCAAGGCCGCCGAGGTGGACGCACGGGCGGAATTCATCAATCGCCGGGAAGAACTCGATACCGAAACCAACCGCGTCCGCGAGGAACTCAAGGAGCAGGAGAAACGCCTCGCCAAGCGCGAGGACAACCTCGAGAAGAAGCTCGATACGCTGGGCTCGAAGGAAAAGGCGCTCGAGAACCAGAGTAAGGAATTGGCCGAGCGCAAGACCGCGCTCGGGGTGAAGGAAGAGGCGCTCGATGCGGTGTTGCATCAGCAGCGGGACACGCTCCTGCGCATCACCGACATGAGCCCCGACGAGGCCAAGCAACTGCTGCTCACCCGTCTGGAGCGTGAGGTCGAGCAGGAAGCGGCCGCCCTGGTCGCCAAGATGCTCAACGAAGCGCGGGAAGAGGCCGAGGACAAGGCCCGCGACATCGTCATCACCGCCATCCAGCGCTACGCGGCCGAACATACCTGCGACTCGACGGTCTCGACGCTCGACATCCCGTCGGACGAAATGAAGGGACGCGTCATCGGCCGGGAAGGCCGGAACATCCGCGCGTTCGAACGCGCCACCGGCGTCGACCTGATCGTCGACGACACCCCCGGCGTGGTGGTGGTCTCGGCCTTCGATCCGGTGCGCCGCGAAGTGGCCCGACTGTCGCTCGAAAAACTCATTCAGGACGGACGGATTCACCCCGCCCGGATCGAAGAGGTCGTCGAAGAGTACCGCAAAGAAGTCAACCGAAGAATCATGGAGGCGGGCAAGAAGGGGTCGCTCGAGGCCAACGTCGGCGGGTTGCACAAGAAGCAGGTCGACCTTCTCGGCCGGCTGAGCTACCGAACCTCCTACGGCCAGAACGTGCTGCGGCACTCGATCGAAGTCGCCTACCTCTGCCAGGTGATGGCCGACGAACTGAGGCTCGACGGGACGCTGGCCCGCCGGGCGGGGTTGCTGCACGACATCGGCAAGGCGGTCGATCACGAAGTCGAGGGCGGCCACCCCGCCATCGGCGCCGACATCTGCAAACGTTTCAATGAGCCGGAAGAAGTGCTCAACGCCATCGCCGGGCATCACGGCGACATCGAAGCGACCAGCGTCTACACCCTGCTGGTCATGGCCGCCGACGCGATCTCGGCCGCCCGGCCCGGGGGACGCAGGGAATCGCTCGAACGCTACATCAAACGACTCGAAGCTCTCGAAGAGGTCGCCACGTCCTTCGATGGCGTGCGCAACGCCTACGCCATTCAGGCCGGTCGCGAGGTCCGCGTCATCGTCGACGCCCACCGCGTCGACGACAAGGGCGCGGTCAAAATCGCCCGCGACATCGCCAAGCGCATCGAAGAGGAAATGACCTATCCCGGCGAGGTCAAAGTCACCCTCCTCCGCGAGGTCCGCGCCGTGGAATACGCCCGCTGATCGGGCGTGAAGATCAAAATCATGCGGTGCGAGTCTTCCGTGTGGTCAGTCCCAGATGGTGTTGTTCAGCACGACTCCGCGCGTCGCGTCGCAGGCGATGGCGTCCTGCGTGCCGCGGGTTACCGCGTTGGCTTGGATGACGTTGTCCTGGCTCCGGCCGGTGACGGCGACGGCGGTCAGCATCTCGCGCGGGTGGCGGCGGTCGGCGATGGTGTTGCCGGTGACGGTGCAGCGGGTGGTGTCCTCGAGGTGCACGCCGCGGAACTTGGGGTCGAGAATCTGGCAGGACGAGACGGCGGTTTCGTTGCAGTTCCGCAGGGTGACACACCCGCCGCTCGTCGCGTCGCCGGCGCGTGAATCGTTCATCACGTTGCCGGTCACCGCACAGCCGGTGCAGTCTTCGAGCAGGATGCCGTCGCGCGACAGGTCCCGGTAGGCCGACGGCCTCGAGACCAGCGTGTTGCCGCTGATCACGGTATGGATGCAGTGCTCGAGCCGAATGCCGAGGGTGGTGCCGCCGTACATGGTGTTGCCGCTGATCGTAACGCGCTGGGCATGTCGCAGGTCGATCAACCGGTCCCGGTGACCGATCACGTTGCCGGTGATGGTGATGACCCGGCCGGCGTCGGGCGGCTCGCCGGGTCGGCCGGCGACGACGATGTTCGCGTCGCGCGATTCGGGCCGGGCTTGGATCGTGTTGCTGACAATCGTGTATTCGCTGGCGATGCCGTCGGCGGCTTCGAGCACGATCTCGCCGGACAGCGCCTCGCTGCCGTAGTTGTATTCGATGTCGTTCCCGGTGATTTGAATGTTGTGCACGTCGCCGCCGCGTTGCCGGATGCCCGCGCGACGGTTGTAGCTGATGTGGTTGCTGATCACGTTGGCCTGGTGCAGGTTGACGGCGTCGAGGAACAGCCCGGTGTCGGTGCAGTGGTAGAGGTGCGAGTCGGCGAGGATGAAGTTGCGGTTGCGTTCGGCGAGGTGGATGCCGTATCGACATTCGCGGATCAAGACCGAGCGGATGACGGCTTTCATCGTACGGACGAGCCGGATGCCGTCGGCCTCGGGGTGATCGCCGACGATCTCGAAACCGCTGACCACCGGCAACCGTTCGTCGTCCCAGGTGTGCGGCTGGACGGTGTCGGGCTGGGCGGTGCCTTGGTGGTTCCCGACGATCAGAAACGCCGGCCCCGGCCCGGCCATCACCACGCCGGCCGTACCCTGTTCGCCGCGGATGCCGAGGTAGCCGCGCTTCGTGGTATCGAGCACGACGGGCGCGGAGATGCGGTACCGGCCCTTGGTCAGTTCGAGCACACCGTCACCGTCGTCGACCGCGTGTTGCAATGCGGCGGTGTCATCCGCCCGGCCGTCGCCGACGGCGCCGAAGTGTTTGGCGTTCGACATGGGATCCTTCTTAGCGCCCTCGCGTGCCGAGTCGGATGCGACAGATGATCATTTCCGCCGTCATGTACAGGGTCGAACCGTCATCGCCCCAGGCGCAATTCGAGGTCTCCTCGCCCGGGTCGATCCGTCCCAGGTGCTCGCCGGCGGGGGTGAAGATGTTGATGCCGCCCGGGCCGGCGAAGAACAGGTTGCCGTGCACGTCGACCTTCATGCCGTCGGGCGTGCCCTTGAGGGTCTTGTCCATCCCGCTCGCATCGAAAAAGACACGACCGTTGTGGATCGTACCGTCGTCGGCGACGTCAAACATCTTCCAGATCGGTTCGTCCGGGTCGTCATTGGCCACATAGAAGGTCTTCTCGTCCGGCGAGAACGCGACGCCGTTGGGGCTGGTCATGTCCTTGTGCAGCAGCGTGACCTTGCCGTCGGTCGCGAGTCGATAGACGCCGTTGAAATCCAACTCGCGCTCGGGGTCCTTGTCCCGTTTGCGCAGGCCGAACGTGGGATCGGTGAAGTAGAGGTCGCCGTTGGACTTGAACGTGGCGTCGTTGGGGCTGTTGAATCGCTTGCCGTCATAACGGTCGGCGAGCGTGACCTTCTGCCCGTGCTCGGCGAGTCGCGTCACCCGTCGGTCGCCGTGTTCGAGCAGGACCAGTTGACCCTGCGGATCGAGCAACAGACCGTTGGCCCCCATCGACCCGCCGCGCATTACCGAACCGGTGTAGCCGGAGGGTTTCAGGAAAACGCGCACCCCCTCACCCTCCTTCCACGTATGCACGACGTTGTTGGGAATGTCGGCGAAGAGGAGGTACCCACCGTCATCCATCCAAAGCGGGCCCTCGGCCCACCGGAAGCCTTCGGCCAGCTTTTCGATTTGAGCGTCCGGCGGCACCAAGGCATCGAGTCGCGGATCGAGCCGAACGATTTTGCCGATCTTGGGATAGGTCGATTGGCAGCCCGCCGATGCGACAAACAGCGCGAGGGCGGCGGCGTGCACGACGAAACGAGTCCTTCTCAAGAGTTCAACCTTTCTGTGAACCTGCTGCACAACATACCGATTGCACGGGATTTCGCGGGTCTCTAAGGATCATTCACCGGCAACAGCATTGGATCCGGCTGGTGCAGGAACGCGAGCAGGTCGGTCACGTCCTGCGGAGACAGCGTCGCCTCGAACCCTTCCGGCATGACCGACTGCGTGCTGGGGCGCAGCTCGACGATGTCGCTGCGCAGCACCGTGTAGTGAACATCCCGTGCCTGACGAAGCTGCACGCTGGTCGCAGTCTCGGCGGCGAGGACCCCGGTCAGCACGCTTTCGTCTCGGGTGATCAGGATGTAGTTGAGGAAATCGGGCGCGACCTCGCGGCTGGGATCGAGGATATCGACGAGCAGCCGCTCCATCGGCCGGCCGGCGATGCCGGTAAGATCGGGACCGAGACGGTTGCCCTTACGCTGAACCCGGTGACAGACCCTGCAGTTTTTCGCGAAAAGACCGGCGCCGCGTCGTCGATCGCCGTCGCGCGCCAAGGCCGATCGGTAACGATCGATGATGGTCTGCCGATCCGCCGAGGTCGCCGTCAACCGTTTGGCGACACGCGCCTGAAGCGCCTTGTCGGGCAGACGCGCCAAGGCATCGCGCGTGTTGCCGTCGAGTTCGAGCGGTGCAATCCGGCCCTCGTCAATCGCGTCGACCAGTCGCCCCACCAACGCGCGCGAGCCGAGCACCGCGGCGCTCAATTGACGTCGTGTCGCCAAGGTCATTGCCGGCCATTGTGCCAACGCGGACGCCGCGACCGACGGTTCACCCATCCGCACCACCGCGCGCACCGCGGCCGACTGCACCACGTCAGGCTGTCGGGCGTCGAGCAGCTTGGCCAGCAACGGTCCGCCTTGCTCGGGGGTCATGCGCGCGACGAGTTGCACGGCCAACGCCCGTTGGTCCGGCGGCGCGGTTTCGCTTGCGGCGAGCCCGGCTGCGTAGTCGGTCATGGGCTCTAGCGCAACGGTCAACTCGTTCGATGACGTCAACCCGGCCAGGATGGCGAGATGCCCGACGCCGATCGCGCCCCGGCGGGTACGCGACAAGAGGTCAAGACACACCTTCACCTCGGCCGGCCGGTTACGTCGACCCACCAGTTCGGCCAACGCCCTCAGGAACTCGGTGCGGTCCGGCGAGGGTGCGAGCAGCCAGCTTTCATCCTTGTCCACCAGCGTCTGGAGCAGCGGGGCCGCGGCGTCACCGATACTGCCGAGCAGCGCGAGTCGAAACCAGGGCTCCAACGTTTCGCCGCCGGTCAACGCGACCGCGGCGCGGATTCGCGACGCGCGATCCAACACGCCCATGCTCGCCGCCAGTTGAAATCGAGACCCGCGCGGCGGATCATCAATCAACCGTTTGACGGCTTCGACGAGTTTCGGCGATGTAGCGAGTCGTGGCTCGCTCAGACGCAATGCGTCTCTCAGCAGTCGCCTCGACCGGCCGGTCAGCAAGGTGAGTAAATCCTCGTCGTCCAGCGCGTCGAGTCCGTCCAGCGTCCACAGGGCGTGCAGTTGCGACTGTGGCGTACGTCCGGTGTGCATCGTGTCGCGCAACGCGGGAACCACGGCGAGATCACGGCGCTCGACGAGCAAACGCTGGGCCGTGGTTCGCCACCAGGCGTTGGTATGTTCGAGAAGTTTCACGAGTTGCGCACCATCAAGCGAACTCGAGCGGGGTGCACGCCGTCGTGTCGTCTGGTTTTCTTTTCGCGTGATGCGCCAGATGCGTCCCAGACCCGTCCCCGGCGAGAAATCGACGGTGTCGCGCAGATGTTCGGGCACGAACGCGGGATGCTCGACCCACTCGCGGTAGAAATCGACGACGTACATCCGCCCGTCGGCGTCCCACGCGACGTCAACCGGATCGGCGACGGCCGGCTCGGCGGCGACGAGTTCGACCTTCAATTCGGGATCGGCAAGGTGGATCGTCGCCTGCGATTGTTCAGCCGAAAGCGGACGAGATTCCGACGCGGTCGATTCATCAGCGGATACGCGGGTCGTGAGTAGCATAACCAGCGCAACCGCCCAAAACCGCCGTGCGGCAGAATCCGATAGACCATGCCCAAGCGCGGCAAACACGCTTGGCCTGTTCGCGTCTTGTGAGGATGACATCCCGTTGTTTGCGCCGTCCGTACGCATTCGGTTCCTCAAGGCTATTTCGCCGCCTCGTTCAGCATGTCGACGACCGCGTCCACCATGTCTTCTCCGGTTCCCTGAGCGACGTAGCTGTGCAGTCCGGTCCACGTTTGGTAGCCTCCCAGCTCGTACGCCTTGCGATCCGGTACGTAGCCGATCCAGTCGTTGGCCAACTCGGCGACGTACGTATAACGAAACGGCGAGCGGCGTTTGATCTCCTGCCCGAGTAGGGTAAAAAACTCGGCGGGTACGCCCACGACGGCCACGTCGCCGATCAGGAGCACCTGGAGCCACGTCGTGCGCGGCTCACCCCGATGCGGCGCCAACGCGCGACGCTGCTTGCGGAACACCTCGATGACGCCGTCAGCCCCGTCGGCGATGCGTTTCTTGCAATAGGCGGAAACCGCCGCGTCCTCGGCCGACTCGTCGAATTTGCGCACCGTGAACGTGAACGGCCGTTTGATCGCGGCCAGCCGTTTCACCGGAAGCGGCCGGGCCTTACCCAGGGCGTCACGCACCGCGTTCTTGACGCGAAGGATCGCCTCACCTGCCGGTACGTTCAGGTTGTGGGTCGACCCGGACGCCCCTTCGAGAAAGCAAACCGTCCCGCCGAGCTCGCTCTCGAGTTCCTGGGCCGCCAGGCCGTAGACAGACGGCGACCGTCCGCCTTTGCGTACGCCGATCGTGTGGGTCGAATGGTTGAAGATCATCGCTTGCATGGCGCCGGCGGGATCGCGAAAGGCCAGCACCGGCAACTCGGGATCGAACGGTCCGGTCGGCCGGACCACGTCGTCGCGCGGACCGACCCAGTAAACGGTACCGTCTTCCAACAGCAATCGGCTGTTCTGCCCGAACGAAGATTCCTCACCCAGCCGGAAGAAAAAGCGCGACGCACCGTCGGCGAGCTTCGCGTCGGCTCGGGTCACCGCCTCGACGACGGCGTCCTGAACTCGCTTGCAGAAGATCATGTCCCGTTCGTAGCCATGCACGGTACAGGTACTCGGCGCATGATGGGTGTGGGTGGCGTTGATCAGGATGTTCGCGGTCGGGATGCCGGCGGCGCTCTTGATCCGTTCAGTCACCGGGTCGAGCAGGTCGCGACGCATCATGAGCACGTCGCACGCGACGATGGCCACCTTGCCGAACGGAGGCTTCTCGAGCACCACCGCAACCGCGCGTAATTGTCCTTCCTGACCCTGGACGGTCCCGCCGTGGATGCTTCCGCCGATGATCATGGAATCGTCGGCCTGGAGTTCCACCGCGGCCGCACCGACGCGCAACCCGTCGGCGACGGATTGGGCGGCATCGATCCACAGCACCATAGTGATCAGGATCGCCAAGACGCCGGTTCGGTTCGCGTGGGGTCTTCGCACGTTGAATTCGCTCCCGTCCTGCCACTAGGATACGTACTGTTCCGCAGTCGGCGGATGAATCGTGCCGACATCCTAGTGCTCGCGACGGGATGACCGCAAGAAGGAACCCATGAGGCAAGACGACGACCATGACAGTCGGTTTCCGGATAGGCGTTGCATCGCCCGGGTCGTTGCCGTCCTGGCACTGTGTTTATTTGCGACGTGTTTATTTGCGACGCCCCTGGTCGCGCAGGGTGACGACGAGATCCATGCATTGCAAACGAAGCTCGCGTCGACCGAGGTGCGCGAGCGTCGCGACGCCGCCCGCGCGCTCTCCCGCGTCGGCGACAAGGCGATACCGGCCCTGCCGGCGCTGATCCAAGCGCTCGACGACAAGGATACCCAGGTGCGATCCCACGCGTTGGCGGCGCTCGCGCAGCTCGGTCCGAACGCGTATCCTGCGGTTCCCCGCCTGATCACCGGCTTGAATGACCAGCGTCCTCAAGTTCGTTTTCGGTCGGCGTTCGCTCTGGGCCGGATCGGCGCGAAAGCGGTCGGCCCGCTCACCGATGCACTCGAGAGCGAGTCGCCGCAACAACGCGCCGGAGCGGCGAGCGCACTGGCCGGGATCGGTCTCGACGCCCGGGCCGCGATGGACAAGCTCATTGCCGTCCTCGCGGACGCCGATCAGACGGTGCGCGACGAAGCGGCCCGCGCCCTGGGCCGCATGAGTCCGGAGTGTGTGCCGCCGGTTCTTGACGCGCTGTCGGCCGGGGACGCCGACGCCAAGAGCGCCGCCCTGCTCGTGTTCGCGGAGGTCGGCCCCGATGCCGCCGAAGCGATCCCGACGATTCGCAAGCTGGTCGCCGACGACGCACCCGCGGTCCGCGTCCGTGCCGCGCAAGCGCTCGCGCAGGTGGGCATACCGCGGTCCGAGCTGATCGAGGTTCTCGGCAAGTTGCTCCAGGATGAGCACGACGACGTACACCATGTCGCCGGCGAACTCTTGCTCCTCGTCCGGCCGCGCGCGTCAACCGTCGGGCATCTCACCCGGCTGGTCGAAGGTGAGGATGTCGCTGCTGTGCTGCGGGCGGCGTATCTGCTGAGTCAGTTCGGCAAGGTCGCCGAACCGGCCGTGCCCGCATTGGTCAAAGCCGTGGCACGACTCGGTGAGCAAGATCATCAGTCTGTTCTACCCAACGCGCTCGGCGCCGTCGGCCCGGGCGCGGCGGGAGAGATTCTTGCCGGACTCGCCGCGGCACGACATCCGGAGTCGACGTTGCGGCGCTACATCGACGCGTTGATCCTGATCGGACCCGATGTGCTGCCGTTGCTGACCGGCGCGTTGACCCATGCCGCACCGCAGGTTCGCGCCGGCAGCGTCCTGGCGTTGGGTGCGTTTGAGCAAGCCGACGCGGACATCGTGTCGAAGATCGTTGCGCTGCTCGACGACGACGATGCGTTCGTGCGCGCGAGTGGTGCGGAATCTCTCGGCGAAATCGGCCCGTTCGCTCGCGCGGCGACACCGGCGTTGGCCGAGAAGCTCGATGATGCAGTCGCGCGGGTCCGTTCTTCGGTCGTCACCGCCTTGGGCGAAACCGCGGGCGACGACGTCGCGTACGCCAAACATTTCAAGCGTGGACTCGGCGACGAGGACGCCGGCGTTCGTATTGCCGCCGCCGGCATCATGAGCAAGCTCCCTGCGGTCGCCGCGGCCTCGGTCGAGAATCTGGTCGCCGCTTTGGCGGACGCCGACGAGCACGTGCGGGCAGGGGCGGCGGCGGCGTTGGGGGCAGCGGGCGACGCCGCCGCTTCGGGAGTACCGGCTCTCGACCGATCATTGCACGACCCGGTCGCGGCGGTTCGGGCCGCCGCTGCGCAAGCGCTCGGGGCGATCGGTGAAACCACGCCGATGATGCTCGAGAATCTGGGCGCCGCGATCGCCGACCCGTCGCCCGAGGTGCGCCGGCAGGCGGTGCTTACGCTGCGCCGACTGGGACCAAAAGCTTTACCCGCGGTCCCCCGACTGGTTTCGGCCCTCGAGCACGAGGACAGCGCCTTTCGCATTCTCGTGATCGAATCGTTCCGGCCGATCATCCAAGATGTGCCCGAACTGTTGAAGCCGCTGCTGCAAGCCACAAAGGATGAAGATCGGGAAGTGCGGCGCGTCGCGACGTACGAAATCGGTGAGATCGGCGAGACGGCCCAAGCCGCAATCCCCGCGCTGTTTCTGCTGATCGAGGACGACATCGACCGTTACGCCGCGCGGGCCGCGGTCAACAAAATCAGCCCCCGCGACATCCCGCTGCTGATCGAGAAGATGCAGAACGAGAGCCCCTTCGTCCGGATCACCGCGTGCGACTCGCTCAACCAACTCGGCCCCGACGCCGCCGACGCGCTCGCGTTTCTCGAGGAACAACTGGCCGACAAGGCACAGCAGGAAAAAGCCAAGAAGGGCGACTACGGCATTCGCCGCTGCATCCTCGAAACGGTCAAGAAGATCAAGAAGGGTCGCGAAGCGAAACCGGCCGCTTCGAAATGAACTTAAACCTACGGGCAAGAGAATTACCGCGGCTCGACTCGCGGGAAAGGATTCCCGCTTCGGATGGGTGCGAGAAAGGATTCTCGCACCAGCATGAAGGATTCTCGCACCAGCATGGTGAACAACCCGGGTTACGACACGCGCGGCACGCGGACATTGAGGCCTTCGAGCCTGCCCGTGCTGTCGCCGAGCGATTCGGTCGACATGCCCACCCGTTCGAGCAGCGACAGGTAGAGATTGGTCAGCGGCGTCTCGGCCGGGTATCGAACGTGACGACCCGAGTCGAGCGTTCCGCCGCCGCGACCGGCGACGAGAATCGGCAGGTCCTCGTGATTGTGCTTGTTGCCGTCGCTGATCCCGCTCCCGTACACGATCATGCAGTTGTCCAGCAACGTCCCGTCACCCTCGCGTATCGATTTCAAGCGGCCCAGCAGATAGGCGAACTGCTGGATGTGGAAGTGGTTAATCTGCGCGATCTTCGCCTGCTTCTTCAGGTCGCCGCCGTGATGCGACAGCTCGTGGTGCCCCTCGGGGACCCCGATGAACCGATAGTTGCGGTTGCTGCCGGCATTGGCGTACATGAAGGTGGAGACACGGGTCACGTCGCCCTGGAAGGCGAGGACCATCATGTCGCTGAGGAGGCGGAGATGGTCGCGATATGCTTTGGGGATACCCGCCGGCGGCGCGGCGGCGTCGGTCTCGGGCCGGCGCACCGCGCCCGACTCGGTCGCTTCGAGTCGGCGCTCGACGTCGCGAATCGCGCTGAAGTATTCATCCAGTTTCTGACGGTCCTTGGCACCGACGCGACCTTCGAGCCCGCGGGCCTGTCCGAGCACGAAGTCGAGAATGCTGCGACGTTCCTGCCGTCGCCGCGCTGTGCCGACGCGATCCTCGCGCGTATCACCGCTGCCGAACATCCGCTCGAAGACGACGCGCGGATCGATCTCCTTGGGCATGGGCAGCGTCTCGGATCGCCATGAGATGTTGCGCGTGTACGCACAGCTATAGCCCGAGTCGCACACGCCCGGATTGTCTCCTTTGTCGCACCCGAGTTGCAGCGACCGAAGCCGCGTGTCCTGACCGATGACATCCGCGGCGATCTGGTCGACCGACGGACCGAGGCGAATGTCGGCGCCGCCCGTCTTGACCGGCTGCACCCCGGTCAGAAACGAAGCACACGACCGGGCATGATCGCCGCCGGCGTCGTCGTTGCCCCGCGCCTTGTCGTGTGTGAGGCCGGTGAGCACGAGAACGTCCCGTTGGAATTGTTTAAGCGGCTCGAGGATCGGCGTGAGCGCGTAGTTCGCGCCCTCGCGAAGGGGCGTCCACTCGGGCACCTGCACGCCGTTGGGAATGTAGATGAACGCCAGGCGCTGCGGCGGCGTCGCGTCCGCGCTGTTCTTCCCCAAGCTATTGTTCACTACCGCAGCGGCGACCGTGGGCGCCGACTCGAGAAACGGCAGTGCGACCGTAGCACCCAGACCACGCAGGAATGTACGACGGGATCGATTCGTTTCTCGTGTCACGGTGGACTCCGCTTATTCGCCATGGGTCTGGTCACCCGCCATCCGACCGCGTTTCATGCGGAACGGCACGGACCTGACGACCTCGAGCACAAGACGCGAAAAGCGGTAGCCGTCCGCTTCGGTCGCGTTGACGATACCCTCCAGGGCACAATCGTCATGATACTCGATTCCTCGGCCCAGTCCATAGGTCAACAGCTTCTCGGATAGACATCGGACGAAGTCGCGCTTCCGCTCGAGCAGCACTTTTTTCAGGTCGGCGGGCCCGTCGAAGAACGCGCCGTCCGGCAAGTTGCCCGCCGCGTTGATCGGAAACTTGCCGTCCCGATCCCGCCAGGCTCCGATCGCGTCGTAGTTCTCCAGCGCAAAGCCCAGCGGGTCCATGCTCTGGTGGCACGAGGCACAAACCGGATCGGCCCGATGCCGCTCGAACCGTTCGCGCAGCGAAGCTGCTTGCACCGCCTCGTCCTCTTCGTCGAGATCCTCGACGCCGGGCGGCGGCGGCGGCGGCGGTGAGCCGAGTATTTCGCCGAGGATCCACTTGCCCCGCTTGACCGGCGAGGTGCGCGTCGGATTCGAAGTGATGGTGAGCATGCTCGCATGACTCACGATGCCGCCCCGTCGACCGTTCTCGAATCGCACGCGCTGGAACGCCGATCCCTCGACGCCCGCGATCCCGTAGTGTCGAGCCAGCCGATCGTTGACGAAAGAAAAGTCGGCATCGAGCAGCGTGAGTACGCTGAGGTCGTCACGAACGACCGTGTTGAAAAACAGCTCGGTCTCGCGCCGGCTGGCGCGGCGCAGATCGTCGTCGTAATCCGGGAACCGATCCGGATCGGGCGCGACCGTGTCGAGACGGCGCAGTTGCAACCACTGGGCGGCGAAGTTCTCCGCCAGGGCCGACGCGCGGTCGTCGGCCAGCAGGCGCCGTACCTGTTGCTCGAGGATCGTCTCGTCGCGCAGCTTACCCGCTTCGGCCAGATGCACGAGTTCGTCGTCGGGCAGCCGGCTCCACAGAAAGAACGCAAGCCGCGCGGCGAGTTCAAAGTCGTTCAACGGGAGAACCGCGTCCGTCGATTCGACCGGCGGGGCTTCGACCACGTGGAACAGGAAATACGGAGAGACGAGTATCGCCTGCACCGCGAGTCGGACGCCGCGCTCGAAGCTCGCGCCGTCGGCACGGGCGACCTCGACCAGCTTGATCAGGTTTTCGAGTTCGCCGTCACGCAGTGGTCGCCTGAATGCGCGGCGCGCGAGCGGTTCGAGGAATTGCCGGGCGCTCGGTCGCCAGTCTTCGTCATCCCTGAGTCGGCACGTGAGAAACTCGCTCGGCGGTTTCGTCGGCACGCCCTTTCCTTGATGCATCGTCACCTGGTCGGCGATTTTTTCCGCGGCGGCGAGGTACTTGTCGAAGAGCACGGGCGAGAGGGATAGTACGTCGCCGATGTTGTCGAAACCGTAGCCGATGTCGTCGGCGGGAAAGTCCCGGGCCGGCTTAAAGTCGACGCCGAAGAGATCGGCGACCACGTTGTTGTATTCGGTGCGATTCAGTCGCCGCAGGGTCACCCGGCCGGGGTCCTGCTCGCCGCTACAGTCCAAGGCCGCCAGGGCATCATCGAGCGCTTGCGCTACGGCTTGACGATCGTCCTGGGGCGGCTGCGGCGCCTTCTTCGGCGGCATCCGGCTACGACGCAACATCTCGAGCACCTCGAGCCATTGCTTGCGCTCCTTGCGGATCGGACTGGTCGGACCGTAAGCGCTGAGATCCAGACCGGCCTTGGGTTTCTCCGCGCCGTGACAGTCGAGGCAATGCTCCTGCAGGAACGGGAGGATGCGATTCGCCCACGCATCGCTCGCCCGCAACGGCCGGGCCGAGACCGCAAACACGAGGCAAGTCAAGCCCACCAGGAGTCGGCCGCGCGTTGGATTGGCTCTTGCGCACGTGTCCATAAGGCGATGATCGCAACATCGTCGGTGCTTGTCAAACGTAAGCGCATTGATCGAGGGTGCGTGACACTTCAGGCGGCTCATTTCGTGCGGGCCAAACTGCGGTTTCGGCGAGTGCTTCCATGTCAGGCGGTTTGGATCGTGCTTCACGGCTCATGAACGGGGTTCGGCGTCATGACAATTGCACGCCAGACCGCTGCCCTTGATGCTTCAACGCTGAATCGCCCCGCCAAATCTGTCACGGACCCATTGATCGATCGCGTGGATACGACTTACCAGCCCGAAGCGCGAGCGAGGGTTTTGTACCGCCCTGCATGAACAAGTGACAAACCCTCGCTCGCGCTTCGAGCTGGTTAAGCAACGATCCGTGGCGATCCACACGCGATGCGTTCAGGTGAGACCTGGAATGGGATCGGCGTGGTAGATCGGCATCGGACGATCCTGTAAGTCGTTCCAGGCGGCGTGTCGGGGAATGCCCAAGGCGCGGTAGATCGTGGCGGCCATGTTCTCCGGCTTCTGCGGATCGGTGGCGGGATATCCGCCGCGACGATCGGAAGATCCGATCACGTTCCCGCCGCGCACGCCGCCGCCGGCGAAGAACACCGTTTGCACTGCGCCCCAATGATCCCGGCCGGGGAGCTTGACGCCGGGTAACGTGGTGATCTCCGGCGTGCGACCGAACTCGCCCGCCATCACCACCAGCGTGTCGTCGAGCATGCCCTGTTCGTGCAGATCATCGAGCAATGCCGACACGGCCAAGTCCGTGGGCGGGAACAGATAGTTCTTGAGATTCGGGAAAATGGCCTGGTGATTGTCCCAGCTCTCGTTGTTGCCGAGGTTGACCTGCACGAGGTTGACACCGGCCTCGACGAGCCGCCTGGCCATGAGCAACGACCAGCCGAAGACGTTCCGGCCGTAACGGTCGAGCACCTTCGGGTCGGCGTTGACGACGTCGAACACGTCGCGCAGCTTGCCCGCCGACAGCAGCGAGATCGCGGTCTGCCGGTAGCGGTCGAACGACTCGGTCTCGGCCAATCGCTCCAGCGAGCGCTGCTGATTTTCGACGTAGTCCAGCAGCGCGACGCGATTCGTGAAGCGCCGGCTGAAATTCTCGGGCAACGACAGACTCGGGGTCTGGAACATGAAGCCCGACGGATTCTCCACCCCGCGGGCGTGATGAAATCCGTACTCCGGATACGCGCCGTACGTCGTGGGATTGAAGCGGGACGCGCCGATGAAAAACGGATCGCGATGCGGCCCCATCAGCCCGCCGAATTGGCCGGGGATCACGCGACCGGTTCGATGCACGAGTTTCTCAGGCAAAACGATAGCCGGCGGGAGATTGCCTCGCGATCGGGTCACGTCGGCGGTGACCGCGGCGATCGACGGCCAGTCGGTGCGCTGCGGCTTGTTCCCGCTGAAACCGCGCGGCATCGGGGTCCGGCCCGACAGCATCACCATGTGACCCTGCGAGTGTTCGTTGTACGGATGCGTCAGCGAGCGGACCAGCGCCCAGCGCTCACTGCGCGCGGCCAATCGCGGCAGGTGTTCGCAAATCCGAATCCCCGGCGTGGCGGTGCGAATCGGTTTGAACTCGCCCCGGATGTCGACCGGCCCGTCCGGCTTGAGATCAAAACTCTCGAGCTGGGACAGTCCACCGGACAGGAAAATATAGATGATCGACTTGGCTTTGGGTTCCCCCTGGACCTTGGCCGCCGCCCGCAGCGCTGCGAGATGATTCATCCCCAACCCGAGCAGCCCGACCGCGCCGGCCTGGATCGCCGTGCGACGCGTGAGGTACGGATGGGAAAGGGTAGGATTCGTCGGTTTCGGCATGGCCTGAACTCCGAGTCCCGAACGATGGATGCGAACCACAATACCCTACCACACCCGAACCGCGATCGTAAAGGTATATCGGCCGGGCACGCGAGATGCTGGATTTTACAATAGGCGGCGCCGCGTCGGATACGGTAGGGTAGCGCACGATGAGCGACGCTCCGCAACACGACGTAACGACGTCATCGACCGCCCCGGACCGACCGCGCCCGGTGATGACCCGCATCGCGATCAGCGTTCTCTTCTTCCTCGTCGGTTTCGCGCTGCTGGCGCGGTTCGATGTGACCGTCTCCGGCTGGCTCACCCGACTCGCGCCGCGGTTGGCCGCGGAGAACGATTGGACCGGTGGATCGCTCCTCCGCGGGCTGCGCGCCTTCGCCGAGCCGGTTGTGCTCGTGGTCGTCGTGTTCGCCGTGGCCGTCCTCGATCCACGACGCAAACGCGCGGTGACACGATTGCTGCTGGCACTGCTCGTGGGGATGATCCTCTTCCAGATCGGCAAGAAATCGGTCGACCGCACCCGCCCGGGGGCCTATGCGGGTACAACCTGGCACGGCATGTGGAACGGCGTCGACTGGGAAGAGCGTCCGGTGTCGAACCGCTCTTTTCCCTCCGGCCACACCACCACCGCGTTCGCGTTCGGCCTGTCGCTCGCGGCGCTTTACCCGCGGCTACGCTGGCTGTTCGTGCTCCTCGCCGTCGGGTGCGGCCTGTCGCGCGTCATCATCAGCGCCCATTGGCCGAGCGACTGCTGGACCGGGGCGTGGATCGGAATCACCGCGTCGTGGATCGCGTGCCGCATCGTGCATGTGCACCCGCAAAATGAGCCGGTACCGACGACCACCTGAGCCGGTCACGAACGCGCATCACCGAGCGCCGCTTGCAAGTGCGCGCGAAAATGCTCGGGATCGGGCGTCCGCAGGCCGGGCACCTTGGCCGCGTCGTCCCAGCACCGGAGCCGGACCGCATCCTCGAAGAACGGCAACGCCTCGAACGCGCGAACTTCATCGGGCGTGAACGGTCCGCCCTGAAGCTCGAGACTCCGCACCGACGGCGGACTCAGCGTGTCGAAGTACGCCGGCTCGACTACGCACAGGTAGCGCTTGGCGTCGACGTGCAGCCGCACCGGCTCGGTCACCGCGGGCCCGAAATGACGCCGCAGCCACTGATCGCCCAGCGCCTCGTGCCGATCGTCGACGCCCGACGCGGGCGCATCGTCCGGCAAGTCGTGCAGCAGGTGACCGACATCATGCAAGAGCGCCGCCGTGACCAACGTGCTGTCCGAGCCGGCCTTCGCGCGTCTTGCGGTTGGCCTGGAGGCTGTAACCGGCCGCCTTCAGCAAGCTCGCCACAGTGTCCGGTCCGACTCGGAATCCTTGCCCACGCAGTTCGCCGGCCAACCGACGCGTACC
>Ga0299906_10001904_pt1 | contig 17651 bp, 15 predicted proteins | sample RVTome_14_FD_200259 | JGI IMG/M metagenome (GOLD analysis project Ga0299906, IMG submission 200259) | Soil microbial communities from uranium-contaminated site in the Upper Colorado River Basin, Wyoming, United States - RVT145D125 (version 2) ...
TCACCGTCGATCTCCGCCAAGACCGGGCGACGGTGATGATGGGCCTGCTCGGCATCCGCCAGATGCGGACCGAGGCCCACGCCGTCGCGCGACCGCGCGTCGGCATCGAAGGACCGGAGGGATAAGGCATGGCAGACCGCGCGCGCGTCCTGGCAGTCGGAGGAACACTCCTCGGCCTCATCATCATCGGCCTCGTCGTCGGCTTCCTGCTCATCGCCGACGACAACTCCACGCCGAACGCCAACGGCACCTCTCCGTCGCCGACGCCCACGGACGTGCGCGCGCAGGTCGAGCAGGCCTACCTGAACGCATGGGACGTCTGGGCCGATGCGCTTCTGCGCCTCGACACATCACGACTGCCGGATGTGCTGACCGGGAACGCGCTCGACACGATCAACACGCAGGTCGAGCGGCAGCGAGGCAGGAACCAGCCCGTCCGGGTCAGCGTTGAGCACGACTACATGATCACCCTGGCAAGCGACACCAGAGCCTCCGTGGACGACAACTACGTCAACCACAACGTGCGTCTCGACCCCGAGACGATGGAACCGATCGAGGAAGACCCGAATGAGCGTGTCCGACTCACGTTCGTCATGACGCTGGTAGGTGGAACATGGAAGATCAGCGAGATCGTCGGCTTCGAGTAGCCCTCCTGCTTTTCCTCGCAGCGTCCCTGCTGCTGCCGGCAGGGATCGCAGCCACGGAGGAGGATCCCTTCGACTGGGACACCACCATCATCGTCGACACCGACGAGGACGGCGTGAACGTCGATGCCGAGAACGAAGGTGATGCGCCCGGAAGCGCAGATGGTGGTGGAGGAGGCTCAGGCTCTGGCTCCGGCCCGAGGTGCTGGCTCGAAGAGCTTCGTGACGACCAGTGGGACGAGTCGATCGAGCTTGGGTACTGGGGCCGTCGGATGCAATACGCGCCCTACAACCTCTACTGCGACGGCGAGTGGCAGGGGATCATCTGGATCGAGATCATCTTTGACGAGGGCGGCGACCCGCTGCCCATCCCAACGACTCCCCGGGAGGTTGCCGAGCGCCTGCGCGACCAGATGCCCGTGCCGCGCACGACCGTTGGCATCAATCCAGACAGCGGCGTGGTCGGCGTCGAATCGTGGTTCTGGATGGAGGGCTACGACGGCTCGCTGATCACCGACTCCACCGACGCGTTCGGCTTCCTGGTCGAGATCCAGGCGCGCGTCACGCAGTACCGCTGGTCCTTCGGGGACGGCACCGTCATCGAGAGCACGTCTCCTGGGCGCGCCTACCCCGAACGGTCGCAGGTCCGTCACACGTACGAGCGTTCGTCGGCTGGCTTGACGAGCGGATATCGCGTCGAGGCGACCTTCACCTTCCAGGTTCGCTACCGCGTAGACCGCGGGGAATGGATCGCGCTGCCCGAGATCTCGCGGACGGCGAGTAGCACCTATCCGGTACGCGAGTCACAGGCGGTGATCCAACGATGAGACGGCTTCTCGCGGGACTCGGCATCGTCGCTGCCGTTGCCGCTGCACCTGTGGCCCTGAACGCCACGGCAGGCGGGCCGGGCCTGCCTGCCGCCGGGTCGTTCGGTGGCTTGGATAGCACTTACATGCCGCTCGAGCCCGTGCTTGCCGTCCTCGCACAGCTCGCGTGGCTGCTGTGGGCGTACGTTGTTGTCGCCGTCCTGCTGCGCGTGATCGCGATCGTCATCGCACGGCGCACGGGGAGCACCGCGCTCGTGCGCGCGACCGACCGGTTCGCGCCACGACCGCTGCGCCGACTTGTCGATCTTGCCGTGGGTGGTGTGTTCCTGGCATCGACCTTCCCGGTGGGGCGCGCGGTCGCGCTGCCCGCCCCTGCCCCCGCGATCGCAGTCGTCGCGCCGACTCACTCGGCCCCCGCGAAGCTACCGCCCAAGAAGGAGGTCAAGAGATACGTCGTGCGACCGGGTGACTCGCTTTGGGCGATCGCCGAACGCGAACTCGGCTCGGGCTTCCGATGGAAGGAGATCTTCAAAGAGAACAGAGGACGCGCGTTCCCCAACGGCCGGTGCCTTGAGAACCCGCGCCTCATCCACCCCGGCTGGACCCTGCGTTTGCCCGCGAACGGCATCAGGCCCGAGGCAGAGCAGAACCACGGGAAACCTCCGAAGGAAGCTTCATCGCCGACACTTGGACCAGCGTCCCCCACCCCCGACGCTTCGGCCGAGGCCCCCGCACCAACACTCGAAGCCGAGCAAACACTCGACGCCGAGCCATCCCTGGGATCGTCCACCGCGGGCGAGCCAGCGGAGGCAGCGTCTGAACGGCCCGACGCCTCCGACGTTTCCCCGCGACCATCGGCTCCCGTCGTGAAGCTCCCTTCAGGTGCGATAGTCGCGACCTCCTTCGCCTGCGGAGTTCTCAGCGCCGAGCTGCTCACCCGACTCCGCCGCCGCCGCGCGCGCCGGCCACTGGCCGGAGAGCAAGACCTCGAGATCCCCGAACGGCTTGTGCGCGACCTGCGCCATGCCGGAGCTGCCCCTACCGCCGCCCCCATCGACGTCGCGATCGACGAGGTGGTCGCCGCCTGGCACGCGCACACCGGACGATGGCCCCGCATCCTGGCTGCGATCGAAGGACGCCGCAAGATCGAAGTCGTGATCGACGCGGCCGAGCGCGCGCTGCCGAAGCCCTCAGGCGGGCAGATGTCCCCGGCTCTTCGGTTCGAGCGTGCAGGCCCCGTTGTACGAGCGGAGGTCCGAGGGCCCTTCCCCATGCGGCTGCGCCGCGTCGCAACACCCATGCAGCGGGGGCTCCTGGCGCCGCTCGGCCACGCGGGCAGCAAGACGGCCGTCCACATCGGCGTGCTCGGGGCCGGGGTCATCTCCATCGAGGGACCAGACAGGATCGAGCTGGTCCGGCAGATGATCCTCAGCCTGGCCACCGAGGCATCGACCGACGATCTGCAGGTCGCCATCCTCGGAGCGGACCCTCCGACGATCGCTGGCCTCCCCCACGTGTGGCGGAAAGCCGATTGGGACGGAGCAGGGGATGCGATCCAGGAGATCCAGGCCGAGTTCATCCGGCGCGCGCGCCTGTTCCAACGGGAAGGCGTCGAGGACATCTCAGAGCACCTCGCCGAACACGGCGACGAGCATCTCCCCGGCATCCTCATCGTGGCAGTAGAGCCGCCCGCGCCGATGCGCAGCGTGCTCGACGCCATCGCGCACGAAGCACCTCGCTTCGGCGCAGCAACGCTCGCGATCGGGTGGCGCCCCTCGCTCAGAGGCATCCACATCGACGCCGACCAGGATGCGCTGGCTGTTGAGACCGACCTGCCTATCCCACCGCGGCTCGCACCTTTCACGCTCGACGAGGAGACGATCCGGGACGCCGAGCGCCTCATTCGCCAGGTAGCCCTCGATGAAGCGACCGGGGCGTCGGTCGAAGACTCCTCGACGAACGAAGGCGGCGTGTCCCCCGACAACGTGACGGTCCTGGACACCCGACTTCCCGAACCTCCGTTACGGACGAGTGCAGCGGAGCAGCCTCCCGAGCCCGCGCTCGGTGTGACCGCGGTGAGACCACCGGCGATCGCGACCGTCGATCATGTCCCGCCGCAAGGGAAAGCCGCGATCCACTGCCTCGGCCACCCGACGGTCACTCGCGACGGTAAGAGTCGCCCAAAGGGATGGCACACGAAGGCGCGGGAGCTGCTCGCCTACCTCATCGCGCACCCTGAGGGCGCAACCAAGGAGCGGATCACCGCCGACCTCTGGCCCGACGAGAACGACGCCACCACACTCCAGAACGTCTTCAACAAGGCGATCTACAACATCCGCCGGCAGGTGCGTGAGCAGGACGACCCCGGCGAGTACGTGATTCGAGACGACGACTTCGTCCGACTCGACGGCGGCGCCTGGTGGATCGATGCCTTCGCCTTCGCCAACCTCATCGTCGAAGCGGAACGGTCGCCCGACGAAGAAGCCATGAAGCTCAGGCAGGCTCTCGCGTTGTATCGAGGCGACTTCTGCGGGGACACCTATTACCCATGGGCCGAGCCTTCGCGCGAGCGCTACCGGGCTCTATTCACACGGGCTTCTGCCCGACTCGCGGAGGTCATCTCCGCGGAAGGACAGCACGACGAAGCACTCGACATGCTCGAACACGCCATCCAAGCGGATCCTCTCTGCGAGGATCTCTGGCGACGAGCCATGAAGATAGAGGCAGCCCTGGGGCGCAGGGGCGCGGCGCTTGAACGCTTCAACCGCCTGCAAGCTCTCCTTGCGCATGAACTCAGTGTGGAACCTGACCCCGAAACGCAACGCCTCGTGCGAGAGATGGCTGCGCGGTTGCCCGACTCCGAGAGGCGATCTACCACTTCTCAAGCAAGATAGGTGAGTTGAACTCGCAAGGCGCTCGCCAGCCCGCCGCAGGAGATCTGCCCGCGGGCCTAGAAGTCCTCCCCCGCAGTTCCTGGGAGCCTCTGAAGCGAGATACCAGAGGCACCGGGACAGAGGGGACTTGGTGCACCAAGGAGGCGAGATGCGTAGGGCGATCCTCGGGGTCATGATCCTTCTCGCCATCCCCGGACCCGAGCTAGCACACTCCTACCCTTGCGCCATAATTCCCACGAACTGCGATCCGGTTCTTGAGATCGAATCGATCACCTGCACGTCTGACCCAGTTCCTCTGGACACCGTGGAGACTTGCGGCTACGACCCGGATGACTGGTGGCCGCGATCGGAAACCACTCCCAACGTGGATCGGTTCATCCACGTTGGCGTCAAGAACACCTCCGGCCGTCGGATCCTGCTAGCCACGCTGTATATCAAACCTAGCTCTGGAACCCCGCTGAATCTGATCGGGCTATCTCCGACGGCGGTCGCGGTGGTCGATCCCGATCAGGTAGAGAAGTTCACCGTCACCAACAGCTATACCAACGCGTACCCCCTTCTTACCGCGTCCTGCGCGGTACGGGACGACTCAAGCTCCCGATCCTTCTTGATCATCGTCGAGGCGGTCGACGAGGCGGGCAATCTCGTTCAATCTGATTGGGTAGCGGTGCGCATTTCAACCGACTACATCAACCCGCCACACTGCCCAAGTTAGCTCCACGGCTTCGACGGTTCCGTTGAGCCCTCAGAACATGAAGACCGTCGTGTCTGAATCGGGACGGGTAATCCAGAGAGGGGAGTCTCCGATAGACCCGTCCATATTCAGATGACTCTCTTGTTGGCGTGGTGGTGGCGTCGCTGAAGTGGATTCATCCGAGCAACGGATGGCCTATCCGGACGTCGATGGCTGCCGCTTTGCCGCAGATCTCCATCAACCGCGGCTCAGAACCGGCTTTGCCGACCACCCAACTAGGTGTAGGTGAGGAGACTACCTCTCCTAGCTCTTGAAGAGAGGGCTTTGCAGCTCGCTGGTTGATTCATCAGGGGTGGCAAAGAATCCGTAGCCGTGACCACGGTGGGAGGCGAGAATCGGAGACGCATCGCTGAGATCGAGATGTCGCCTTAGGCGATAGATGGCAACGTGAACCTTCGCCGGATCTGCCCAGGGTTCGCCCCACACCTCGCGCAGCAGAACCGATACGGGCACAAATCTTCCCGCTCGCGCGGCGAGGTGTGCCGCCAGATCGAGAAGGAGCGAGGATACGGCGATCGATCGTCCTTCGAAGACGAGCTGACGGCCTGAGAGATCCACAAGAAGATTGCCTGCAGCGATCGTTCCAACTCGGCGAACCTCCCGCCCACGCACGAGCGCTGCAACGAGTTGGGCTAGCTCGTCTGTCCCTGTCGAAGCATGATGGGCCTGGATGCATCCGGCTTCAAGAGCTGCTCTGCGGCCTGATGCGTCGTCGCTGAGCGCCACGATCTCGCGGCCCTGGCGACGGAGCTCCGGGACCAAGATGCGCGCGCCATCCGCTCGAAGGTCGACGACGACGAGAGCGGGCGGCACCTCTCGGATCCAGTAGAGCGCTTGCGTCGCAGTCGTCGCCATGAGCACTGGATGGCCTCGCTTCTGAAGCTCAGAGCAGAACTCGCCGGCTCTTGCGGCGTTGGGTGAGACGACGAGCGTCGTGCGGGCGTCTGAGAGAAGGGGCCGACCCTCACGGTGAGGCCCGGTTGCAGTTTGCGGATTCCGCGTCATGGCCCGCTGCGCAACCTCGGGGGATTCGCCCTCTCGGTCCTGGATTATGCCCCGCCGGCCACTCCGTGTGAAGTCCGGCATCGAAACGGCAGACGAGGCAGCACCACCATGGCAGAGCGGCGGCAGAGTTCTCGCAGGTCGCGAACGTCTCGATCTGGTCACCGTTGGGCGACGGCATGCGGATGGCAGAGTCGCAGCAGAGGCGCCCGCGACGCTGCGTGACATGGACATCTTCAGGGAGATTGAGAACGCGTTCACGAACCACCGCGCCTCGGGCCGGATCGAGGAGGCGCTCGACGCATGGCGGGTTCGCCAGCCGGGCCTACGCGACGAAGGCAACTTGGACGTGCTGGTGCGCCGGTGTCGTGGCCCGGAGGCTGGCACGCAAGCGCAGAGGGATCGGATCCTGGTTGCCCTCTGCCGGGAGGCCTGCAGGGAGCACCCGGATGAACTCGCCGGGGTGCTGCTCTGCTGGCTGCTCCTGCCCGGCCTGCTTCAGCAGATCGGCGAGCTGGCCAGGGGCCGTCCCACTTCGGATCGTGAGGATCTGGCTGGCGAGCTGCTGGCCGGCTTGTGGGAGGCGGCGGCTCGCATCGAGGCCTCGTCGACGCATGTAGCCAGGCACCTGTTGCGGTGCGGGCGGAGGCAGGCCCTGCGCATGCTCAAGGGATCGTTGATCGTGCGGGATGGACGTTCTGTTGAGGATGCGCCCGACGACCGGGAGCTTCCCGACGAGATGGTGGACGACCGCCTGGCGCGCGCGGTCGATGCGGGCGTCCTCGGCGCCGAGCAAGTTGAGCTGGTGCTGGCGACGCGAGAGTCGATCGCTCGGGTTGCTGCGCGTTGGGGGATGACGTTGGTGGCGGCGCAGCAGGCACGTCATCGCGCGCGGCTCCGTCTGCGCACCTGGCTCGAAACCTCCTGACCCGGCTGCCGTTCCTCTGCCGCCGTTCCTCTCCCGTGCTCTGCCGCGAGCCCACCTCTGCCACCGCTCTGCCACGGCGTCAGCTTCGTTCTCTGCCGTTTGTCTGCCATCGAAATCGGAAGTTCGAGTGTCAAGGTCCGCGGGTTTCGGTGGCCTTTGTTAGGTGCCGGCCGCGCGGGGCGAGAGGGCACCATCGGCAGGAAGTCGGCCGAAAGGAGGTGATCGCCTCAGCCTCCCGCTCCCGCGCCGGCCGGTCCAAGCGAGAGGAGGGAAATGAGGACGCTGAACTGGTTGATCGTGTTGGCAGCGGATCCGGGCATGGCGCGGATCGTGCGGATCCTGGATGGGATCCGCAACGCGCTGGTCGTGGTCCTGGTCGCGCTCGCCGTCGCGATGATGACCTATGCGGGCGTGCGCTACGTGATCGCCGGCGGCGATCCCTCGGGCGTGGAGAAGGCCAAGGGCGCCGCGAAGTCGGCGTTGATCGGCCTTGCGCTGGCGCTGCTCGCGCCCGTTCTGGTCGGGATCGCCAAAGGGATCATCGGAGGCTAGCGGTGCGCGCGATCCTCGTCCTGACGCTCGCGGCCGTGCTCGCCGGCCTGGCTGCTCCCGCGGCGGCGCAGACGCCGGAGCCCTCGCCGACTTCGACGGCGACACCTTCCCCGTCGCCGTCGCCGTCTGATGAGTTCGAGGAGCCGAACAAGCCGCCGTTCTGGGACATCGTCGGTCGTGTTCGCTACGCGATCAGCCAGTGGTTCGCGGACCTGGTCACCTCGGCACTGAAGCCCGTCTTCGACCTGCTGGGCCGCACCGTGTTCTCGACGCCGATGCTGCCCGACAACGCGCGCGTGGTCGAGCTGTGGCGCTTCTCGCTGGGGATCGCCGACGCGACGCTGCTGCTGTTCGTGCTCGCCGGCGCGGCGATCGTGATGAGCGGCGGCGGGGGCTTGAGTTCGCAGGTCACTGCGAAGGAGCTTCTGCCGCGGCTGCTGCTGGCCGCCGGTGCAGCGAACATCAGCCTGCTGCTGCTGTCCACGCTCATCAACCTGTCCAACGCGCTGGCGCGCGCGATGCTCGGAGCGGCCTTCGACCCGGAAGAGGCCTCGACGCAGATGAGCGCGATGCTGGCCTCGGCCGCGCTCGGCAATCCGTTCCTCGCGCTGTTCGCCCTGGCGGTGGTGGTGCTGGGGCTCCTGGTCGTGATCGCCTACGTCGTGCGGATCGCGGCGCTCGTGATCCTGACCACGGGCGCGCCCTTGATGCTGATCGGCCACGCGCTGCCCCAGACCGAGGGGATCGCGCGGACGTGGTGGCGCGCGACGCTGGCGTTCCTTGCGGCGCCGGTGCTGCAGTCGCTGCTGCTCGCCGCGGCGTTCCGCATCTTCCTGAGCGGCGGCGGCGTGCTCGGCCTGCCGGTCGGCAGCGGCCTGATCGATCTGCTCGTGGTCGGGACGTTGCTATACATGCTCTACAAGATCCCGTTCTGGGCGCTCAACGTCGCGCTGTCCGGTGCGGGCTCACGCGCGTGGGGCCGTGCCAAGCAGACGGGCAAGACCGTCGTGCAGACCGCGACGAAGGCGGCGGCATGAAGGTACGGGTGCCCGCCGATGTGGACATGGCCGATCGCGTGCTCGCCGGTCTGACGGCGCGCCAGGTTGCGATCCTGGGCGCCGATGCGCTGCTGCTGTGGGCGCTGTGGGCCTCGGTCGGGCGCCTCGTGCCTGCGTTCGCGTTCGGGATCGTGGCGATGCCGCTGGCGACGCTGGGATTCGTGTGGGCGACGGTCAAGGTCGAAGGCACCACGGTCGAGCGGCTTGCAGCCGCGGCGCTGCAGCACGTGCGCGTTCCGCGGCGCCGGGTGCTCGCACCCGAGGGGCTGGCCTCCACGCCTGCCTGGGCGCCGGCGAAGGCCCAGCAGGCGGCGCCGCTGGAGCTGCCTCTGAGCGAGCCCGACGCCGACGGGGTCCTCGCGCTGGGCGAGGAGGGGTATGCGGTGGTGTGCCGGGCATCGTCGATCAACTTCGCGCTGCGCTCCGAGCTCGAGCAGCGCGCGCTGGTCGAGGCGTTCGGCCGGATGCTCAACGCGCTGGATGCGCCGGTGCAGTTCCTGGTGCGCTCCGACCGGGCCGACCTCGGCGCACTGGTCGGAGACCTCCAGGAACGCGCGGATGAGCTTCCGCATCCGGCCCTTGCCCAGGCCGCCCGTGAGCATGCGGCGTTCCTTCAGGACTTGGCTTCTCGTCGTGATGTGCTGGTTCGTCAGGCGCTGGTCTGCTTCCGCGACCCCTCGACGGGCAACGGCGATGCGGCGGGCGCTCGGCTGAGTCATCGGATCGAGGAGGCCGAGTCGCTGCTGCGCGGACTCGGGATCGGCTTGCGGCGACTCGAGCAGTCCGAGACGGCTCACCTGCTGGCTCGAACGGATGATCCCGACGCTCCCGCGGTGCAAACCACTCTCGCCGCCGGCGTCGTGGAGGGGAGCCGATGAAGCTCTTCGCAGCCCGCAAGCAGGCAGCAGCGTCGCCGGCTCGGCCCCAAGGGCTGGTCGGACCCGAGGCGGTCGAGCTGTTCCCGCGGCGACTGCGAACCGGCGACGCCTGGTCGGAGACCTTCGCAGTCACCGGCTATCCGCGTGAGGTCTCGCCCGGCTGGCTCGCGCCGCTCGCGTCGTATCCGGGTTCGGTCGACGTCGCGCTGCACGTCGAGCCGATGCCCAACGACGAGGCCGCGCGGCATCTGCGTCGCCAGCTCGCGCGCCTGGAGTCCACGCGGCGGATCGAAGCCAAGCGCGAGCGCCTTGCCGACCCCGAGCTGGACACCGCCGCCGAGGACGCGGCGGAGCTGGGAGCCTCGATCGCGCGCGGCGAGGGACGCCTATTCCGCGTCGGCCTCTACGTCACCGTACGCGCGCCCGACGAGGAGTCGCTTGCCGCCGAAGTAGGGCGGGTGCGGTCGCTGTGCGCGTCGCTGCTGCTGCAGATGCGGCCCGTCACGTTCCGCGCGCTGCAAGGCTGGATCACGACGCTGCCGCTGGGACTGGATCTGCTGCGGCTGCGGCGCACGTTCGACACGCGCGCGCTCGCCGCGGCGTTTCCGTTCGCCTCGGCCGAGATCGAAGGCGCCTCGGGGATCCTGCTCGGCCGCAACGCCACCACCGGCGGGCTGGTGTTCGTCGACAGGTTCACCCTAGACAACTACAACCAGGTCATCCTCGCCCAATCGGGCGCGGGCAAGAGCTACCTCGCCAAGCTGCAAATCCTGCGTTCGCTCTACGCGGGCGCCGAGGTGCTGGTGATCGATCCGGAGAACGAGTACGGGCGGCTGGCCCGCGCGGTTGGAGGCACCCAGGTCACCCTCGGAGCGGATGGAGCACGCCTGAATCCACTCGACCTCGCCGCCGCGGGCCAGCCCGAAGCCCTCACCGAACAGACCCTGTTCGTCCACACCCTCGCCGCCGCGCTGCTCGGCGACCTCACCGTCGCCGAACGCGCCGTGCTCGACCGCGCGGTTCTCGCCGCCTACGAGCAAGCGGGTATCACCGCCGACCCCGCCACCCACACCAGGCCCGCGCCGCTGCTCGCCGACGTCGTTTCGATCCTCGAGCATCTGCCCGGCGGCGCCGGACTCGCCGACGGCCTGCATCGGTTCACCGACGGCTCGCATCGCGGCCTGTTCGACCAGCCCACCACCGTCCGGCCCGAGGGGCGCCTGATCGTGTTCTCGCTGCGCGACCTGCCCGCGGGCCTCAAGCCCGCCGGGGCGCTGATGGCGATGGAGACGATCTGGCGTCGCATCACCCGCGGGCCGCGCCGGCGCCGTGTCGTCGTGGTCGACGAGGCCTGGCTGCTGCTGCGCGCCGGCGGCGAGGCGGGCGCGCAGTTCATGTGGCGCCTGGCGAAGTCCGCGCGCAAGTACTGGTGCGGGCTCACGACCATCACCCAAGACATCGACGACGTGGTCGCCACCGACCTCGGACGCGCCGTCATCACCAACGCCAGCCACAAGATCCTGCTCCGCCAGCAGGCCCAAGCCGTCGAAGCGATCGCCAAGGTGTTCGCGCTGTCCGAAGGCGAGCGTTCGTTCCTGCTCGCCAGCCCGCAAGGCGAAGGGATCCTGATCCTTGGCAGCGAGCGCGCCGCGGTGCGCTTCGTCGCCTCCGAGCGCGAGCACGAACTCGCCACCACCAAACCCGAGGAGCTCGAAGAGCTCGAAGCCCGGGAGGCCTCGGGTGTTTAAGGCGCTGGCGATCGGACTCGCGGGGCTCCTTTTGATCCCGGTGCTGGTGATCGGCGCGGTCGCCGGCGGCTTCGGCGACGCCGACCCCGACCTCGAGCTCCCCGCCGAGGATCTCAGCGAGCTCGAAGCAGCCGTCCTGGCTCAGCCCGCCATCCACCTGACCGCCTCCGCGCGCGGCGACGTCGAGAACGGCGCGATCAATCCGCGCGTGCTGCGGATCATGCTGCTGGTGGCCCAGACCCACGAGCTCGGCCCCGTCGGACCGCTCATCACCGGCCACTCCTACTACGTCAAGGGCACGACGGTGGTCTCCAACCACATCCTCGGCCGCGCCGTGGACATCCTCGGCGTCAACGGCGCGCCCGTCTCGCCCACCAACCTCGCCGCGCGCGAGGTGATGGAAGCGATCCTGGCGCTGCCCGAATCGATGCAGCCCCACGAGCTCGGCGGCCCCTGGGTGCTCACCAACGGGCGGATGTGGACCTTCACCAAGGACCACCTCGATCACATCCACGTGGGGTGGAGATGGTGAGCGACGAACTCACCCCGACCCCGATGCCGGCCGGCCCGCTGTCGCGGTTCCTGAAGGACCCCACCCGGTTCGGCCGCGGGCTTCTCCAGGGATTGCTCGAGGTCGCTCGCGACGCTCTGCCCTGGCTGATCGCCGCCGCGATCGTTGTGGTCGCGCTCCTGGTGCTCTGGCGCGTCCTCGCCGTGCGGCATCGAAGTCAGTCGGGGGCGCGGCGCATCAAGATCCTTCCGCCTCCACAGGTCGATCCACAGGGGGCGCGCATGCTGTGGATGGGCCTGCACGCGCTGCTGCGGCCCTGGTGGCGACGCCTGCTATGGGGTCAGCCGCATCTGGCCTGGGAGATCACCGCCGCCCCCGAGGACGTCGAGGTCTCGCTCTGGGTCCCCGGCGAGGTTCCGCCCGGGCTCGTCGAACGCGCGGTCGAGGTCGCCTTCCCCGGCGCGCGCACTGAGCAGGCCGAGGCCGACCCGATGGACTTCCTGGGCTCGGACGAGACCGAGGTGACCGAGCTTTGCCTCGCCGAGCGCGACTGGTTCCCCATCGGCTCCCAGCACGACCACGACCCCCTCGGCCTCGCGATCGCCTCCCTGACCGGCCTCGAAGACGGAGAGCGCGCCGTCATCCAGGTCCTCGCTCAGCCCGCCACCACCGGCGCCCGCTACAAGCTTCGCCGCGCCGCGCGCGTCATCCGCGCCGGCGGCCACCCCGGCGCCTCCTCCTGGCGGGTCGGCCGCGGCCGCAAGTCCTCCTACCGGCCCGCCGCCGACCCTACCGTCGAGCAGGACGTGCGCGCGATCCTTGCCAAGGCGGGCTCGTCGCTGTGGCACTGCCTGGTGCGCGTCGGCGTCGCCTCGCCGCAGCGAGAACTCGCGCGCGGGCGCATCCACGGCCTCGCCGGCGCCTTCGGCCTGTTCGAAGGCCGCAACGGCTTCCGCCGCCGGCGCGCGCGCACGGGAGACGCAGGACTCGCCAGTCGCGCGCTCACGCGGCCGTACCTGCTGTCGGTGCCTGAGCTCGCCCAGCTCGCCACCCTGCCCGCCGCCGGCGCGATCCCCGGCCTCGAGCGCGCGGGCGCGCGCACCGTCGCCCCGCCCAGGGCGCTGCTCCCGGTCGGTCGCGTGCTCGGTGTCGCCGACCATCCCGGCGTGCGTCGAGAGGTCGCGCTCGCGATCGAGGACTGCCGCTACCACGTCCACGTCGTCGGCGAGACCGGCACGGGCAAGTCGACGCTGCTCGCGAACCTCGTTCTGCAAGACGCCGAAGCCGGGCGAGCCGCCGTTGTGATCGACCCGAAGGGTGATCTGGTTGAGGCGATCCTGCAGCGTCTGCCCGCCGGCGCTGAAGAGCGCACGTGCGTCATCGACCCGGAAGAGCGCAGCCGCGCAGTCGGGCTGAACCTTCTTGCCGGCGAGGACGCCGACCTCGTCGTCGATCATGTCGTCGGCGTCTTCAAGCGCATCTACGAACCCTGGTGGGGCCCGCGCACCGACGACATCATGCGCGCCGCCTGCCTCACGCTCGCGCAGATCCCCGGCGCGACGCTCGCCGAGATCCCGCTGTTGCTGAGTAGCTTCGAGTGGCGGCAGCGTGTTCGGGACCGGCTCGAAGATGTCGTCGGCCTCGAGGCCTTCTGGAAGTGGTACGAGAAGCTCCCCGAACAGCAACGCGCCCAGCACATCGCACCGCTGCTCAACAAGCTGCGCGCCTTCCTGCTGCGCGGACCGGTGCGCGCGATCGTCGGCCAGGCCGAGCCCAAACGCGACATCGAAACGCTCATCGACAACGGAGGCCTGCTGCTCGTGCGTGTCCCGAAGGGAACGCTGGGCGAAGACACCTCACGCCTGCTCGGCGCGTTCGTCATCGCGCGCGTGTGGCAGGCATGCATGAAGCGCGCCTCGATGCCCGAGGAGCAGCGCCCCGAGGTCGCGCTCTACGTCGACGAGACCCACAACTATCTCGCGCTGCCCAAGTCGTTCGAGGATCTGCTCGCCGAGGCGCGCGGCTACCGGCTCTCCCTGGTCCTCGCGCACCAGCACATGGGCCAGCTCCCGAAGGACATGCGCGACGCGCTCGGCGCCAACGCCCGCACCAAGATCGTCTTCGCCTGCTCGCCCGAGGACGGGCAGATCCTCGAGAAGCACTTCGCCCCCGAGCTTGACGGCTACGACCTCTCGCGCCTGGCCGCCTACCAGGCAGCCTGCCGGGCAACCATCGCCGGCGGTCACGCCTCAGCGTTCACCTTCCGAACGAAGGCTCCCGAGCCTGGGAGCATCGAACGGGCGCAGGAGGTTCGCGACCGGAGCGCCGAGCTGTTCGCCAGCGACCGCACCGAGGTCGAGCGCCTCATCAACCGCCGCCACCTCGGCGCCGCCGACACGCTCCTGCCGCCCGAGAAGAAGAACGAGGACGCCAAGCAGCCCCCCGAGGCTTCCGTCAATGGGTCCGTCGGGGAGTCCGTCGCGGTGTCACGACACCCCGAGCAGCCCTCCGGCGAAGCCGCAGGTAACAACGCATGACGGGTCGAGGCCTCAGCGGTCGGACTCGCGTCGGCGCGCGCGTATCCGCGCGCACCGAACGCTTACGCTTAGAACGGATAGCTTCTTCTCTCACACCACGGGACGTACAGATCCTGCTGTATCTCTTCGAGCACAAGGTCCTCACAACCGACCAGATCTTCAGGCTTTGTTTCACCAGCAGGCCACGGACTCAAGACAGGCTCCTCAAACTCGTAGACCTCGAGCTCATCCGTAGGACCCGTCCACGCAAACGTCCCGGATCTCTGCCGTTCCACTACATCCTCGATTCCGCAGGAGCGATCGTCGTTGCCGAGTACCTCGGCATCGAACTCAGGGAGCTCGGCTTCCGATCCGATCGGCGTCTCGGCCTCATCGACAGCCCGCGCTTGTGCCATCTCCGCGACGTCAATACGTTCTTCAGCGTCCTTGTGTGGGCATGCCGCAACTCCGATGGCCTGTATCGCGTCAAGGTCTGGCTCAGCGAGGAAGGCTGCCGGAAGCGCTGGAGCGACCACATCACCCCCGACGGCATGGCCGCACTCGAAGGACCGGAGGGCGTAATCGAACTCCTGGTGGAAGTCGATCGCGGAACCGAGAACCACTCCCGGCTCGAGCAGAAGATCCGCCGCTACCGCATCATCGCCGGCGCCGACGGCGCACCCAAGATCCTGCTGTTCTGCTTCAACTCGTCGCAACGAGAAGCGCGCGCGCGCGAAGCGCTCGATGGATCTCGGTTCGTCCTTGCGACGACCAGCCTCGACCGACATGCAGCCGACCCGCTCGGAGCGGTCTGGCGTCCGCTCCGAGCTGACTACCGAGTCCGGCTTATGGATCTGGGCCGAGGGGGATGACGTGAAGGCAGGCATCGTGATCGCGCTCATCGCTGCTGTGCCGCCGACCCTGGCGGCCGTCCTCGGCTACGTCGCCAGCATCCGGTCGATCCGCCGGTCCGTCGGCGCAACGCCTGGCATGCCGCTCGCACGCGCTCTCGAACGGCTCGACGCGAAGGTCGACCGGCTCATCGAGGGACAAGCCGCCGTGCGCGAGCGGCTCGCGCGCCTTGAGGGGATCGCGACTACCGAGAACAAGGAGCGCTCCGCGTGATGGAAGCAGCCCGGTCTCTCGGGGGTCTCCTCCGCGACGTCGTGCGCGGGCGCAGGGAGGTGAACCTTGGCTGAGAAGAAGGATCATCCCCACCTCCTGACGGTCCGAGAGGCCGCGAAACTGCTGCGCATCAGCACGGACCTCGCCTACGGACTCATCCGTGCGGGGATGCTGCCTGTGCTGCGGCTGGGCGAGCGCCGGATCGTGATCCCCCGGGAAGCCCTCCTGCGCTGGGTGGAGACCCAGGCTCAGGTTCCGGGCCGAGTGCTGTCCGGTCCATCCGTAGGCTCGTCTTCGGAGGACTGAGACAGGCCATGAGACCCCGCGGTTACGTCCGGCAGCAGTCGGCAGCCACTTGGCGCATCACGGCCCCGGCGGGCACGGATCCCGCCACGGGCAAGCCCCTGCGCGTCCAGCGCACCGTGCGGGGCTCCAAGAAGGACGCCCAGAAGGCGCTCACCAAGCTGCTTGCCGACATCGACCGCGGGCTCGTCGTCGTGGATCCCACCAACCTCACCGTCGAGCAGTTTATGAACCAGTGGATCGACCACATGCGTCATCGGATCAGGCCCACGTCGTTCGACCGCTACGAGGGGGTCACGCGCAACCACATCATCCCTTCGCTCGGAAAGACCAAGCTCGCCAAGCTCAAGCCGATGCAGATCCAGGCCTTCGAGGCGCGCCTGCTTGAGAGCGGGCGCATGAAGAGGCCGGGAGGTCTATCCGCGCAGACCGTGTTGCACATCCACCGTGTCATCTCGGAGGCTCTGGGGCAAGCCGTGCGCTGGCAGCTCCTCGCCGTCAACCCTGCACTCGCAGTCCAGCCTCCACGCGCGAAGCGTCCCGAACTCACGATCCCGGACGCCGAGACCGTCGAGCGCATCGTTGAGACGGCCAAGGGAACCTCGATCTACGTCGCGGTGCTGCTCGCCGCGGCAACCGGGATGCGACGCGGAGAGATTCTCGGCCTGCATTGGTCCGAGGTCGACCTGCAACAGGGCGTGGTGCGAGTCGTGACGACCTATCAGCGGTCGAGGCGTGGGCTCGAGTTCGCGGACCCGAAGACTCAGCGCGCCCGACGAGCGATCGCGCTCCCGCCTTTCGCCATCGAGGTCCTTCGGAGGCACCAGCGTGAACAAGCCGCGCGCAAGCTCGCCGCCGGACGCGCATGGCACGATCTCAACCTCGTGACCGAACTCGGCGACGGCAGACCCCTGGACCCCAGCGAGTTCACACGAAAGTTCGCCGATCTCGCGAAGAAGGCCCGCGCCCTCGGCGTCCGCCTGCACGACATGCGCCACGCCTTCGCGACCATGTTGCTCAACAGCGGCGTGCATCCCAAGATCGCGTCGGAGGCGCTCGGTCACTCGACCGTGGGCATCACTCTCGACACCTACTCCCATGTTCTCCCAAACATGCACGGGGTGGCAGCGGCAGCCATCCAGGAGGCGCTGGGCGGCATCATCGAGCTCCGGCGAACTTCGCCCGATCAGGACAATGTCCGGCCCTTGAAGCGACCGCGGAAAGGCGAGTAGGCACCGGGCGGAATCTCAGCCGCGGTGGCTATAGCGATCGCTGAGTCTTGGGGCGTGTCAGAGCTCGATCGCGAGTAACCGCATGCCGAGATGAGATGGATGCTAGTGGCCGCTGATTCGATGACGGACCCGGGGAGCGGCACCAACGGGCGATCAAAGGAGACTCACGCCTGAACCCCGCCACTCGAAGCTCCCTTCGATGTGTGGTCTCAAGGGGCCCGCGGGAGGGTCACGGTCGTCATACTCAGCCTAATGTGTAGGCTGTGCTTCCGAGTCGGGTTAGCAGATCCATCGGCGGGAGTTGAAGCGTGGAAGGTGCGAGACACCGGATCTACCTGGCCAGTCCTTTAGGATTCAGCGCGTTCGGCCGCCGCATCTACTATTCGATTCTTGTTCCTGGGGTCGAAGATCGTGGCTTCTTGGTGCTCGATCCCTGGGCCGACCCAGACAGAAGCCGAGAGCGCGCTCTTGTCGAGGCCGGGCTCAGCCAGCGGTCCGTGGAACGTCAGAGAGCGTTCGATGCAGTCAACAGGAGGATTGGTGCGGACAACACAGCCAAGCTGAAGCAGTCGGATGGGGTGCTTGCGATTCTCGATGGGGCGGATGTCGATAGCGGTACCGCCGCGGAGATCGGGTACGCCGCCGCCCTCGGGAAGGTTGTGGTAGGTCTCCGAACAGA
>Ga0299906_10001905_pt1 | contig 17649 bp, 20 predicted proteins | sample RVTome_14_FD_200259 | JGI IMG/M metagenome (GOLD analysis project Ga0299906, IMG submission 200259) | Soil microbial communities from uranium-contaminated site in the Upper Colorado River Basin, Wyoming, United States - RVT145D125 (version 2) ...
CTAACCCACACTACGTCGATTATGGAACCGTCTTAAGCAAGTGCCATTCGCCCCAGGGGTTTGTTGAAACCCCGTGCGCCACCAGGGTGAGCGGCGAACGGGCCGAGAGGATTTCGGCCCTGGACTTTTCGGTGAAGCACGGACGGCACAGCCGAAAAGTGGCGCGCTAAAATTTCAAACACTCGGGAGTGAGCGCGGACCTGTGCCGCGCGAATGAGTTGCAAAAGTCCGTGGACGGGACTTTTTGAAACAGATTCCTAGATTTCGAAACTACACGCGTCGGTATTCCCGCTTGCCGCATTGCGGGCACGCCGGAAGATGTCCGCCGGTGCTGAGCGTTACGCGTTCGCCGCACAGTGCGCACTCGAATGTGCCGCGTGCCACCATTTCACCGGCGTGGTATGGCGCCGGCGCAAGCTTGGCACCGGTCTGTTGCAACCACTCGCCGACGGCGTCCGCCGCTTGCCCGAGAAAGACGTTGCCGCGATCCCGCCACACGGAAAACATGTCGGCCGATTTCTCCGAGAAGGCTTCCCACTTCGGTCCCATTTTGGCGGCCGTGGCAGCCATGTCCTTGCGCAGCGTCGCCGCGATCTTGGTAACCGTTTCGGCGGCGTGGGTGCCGGTCTTCTTGATCTCTTCCGTCGCCTTATCGAACGCGTGGCGCACGGTGTCGCCGTTGATGCCGTCATGCGCGTCCCCGAGAAACTTGCTAACCGCTTCGCGCAGCTTTTCGTAGACGACGGCTTCTTCCTTCTGCTGCCGGGCGTTCGGCAGTCGCTGGTTGATTTCCCGCTCGGCAGCGAGCCAGTCATCCAGCGGATCGCCGTCCTTGAAATGGCGGTTGAGCGCACGATAGTACGCCGCCTCGGCGATCATACGTTTACGCGCCTCGCCCGATATCACTTGATCCGAACGATGAACACGCGCAAGGGGGGTCGCTGACCTGCTCTTAGCCATTGTCGTGTCTCCTGTTCAAGAATGTCGATCCGCTAACCGGCAAGATGGTGCTTTCCCAGTACGTGAACCGTGGACGCCTGCGGTCCGAGTTCGCCCGGTTCCTCGACAAACCGAACCTCGGTTCCGATTTGAAGTTTCGCAAAATCGCCGTCCACCACGCAGTTACGATGAAAGTAAACGCGTTTGCCGTCAAGTGTTTCGATTCGTCCGTAATCGGCACCGGCGTTGAGTTCGACAACGCGACCGTGCGGCGGAGTTTCGTGCGTCTTGATATCGCCGCGCTGGCGGCGCACGTAATCCTCCAGTTGGCGGCGGATTGCATCGAACGCGTCGCGGATGGCGACGTAGGCGTCCTCGTGCGCTTGATGTTGCGTGGGGTCGCGGCTTACCACCAGTTCGTCATTTGGAACGGTCACGTCGATACGCACGTGAAACGGGTTACCCTTGTGTCCATGACGATGCCGCTGCTCCACCACTACCCGGCAGCTCATAATCCGATCGTAAAACCTTTGGAGCTTGTCCACGCGCGCGCGTATGTTCACCTCCACCGCCGGGGACGGCTTCATGTCACGAAAGACGATTTGTACGGGTATTTGCATCGTCGTTAGGCTAGCTCCCTGTCCGCGGGGCCGCTTTGATGTGCGTCAATAGCCGAAAATGCCGTTTTGACGCAGGTCAAAGCGGCGTCGGTATGGTGCTAATAAGGTGCGGTAGTCTTTTTGCTGCCGATCCGGGGATCAATTTATCAGGAGGTGGCGCATGAACATCGGCGAGATCTGCGTACGCGAAGTCGTTATCTGTGCCGCTACCGCGACCGTTGTGGACGCGGCGCGCCTGATGCGCGAGCGGCACGTCGGCGATTTGGTGGTCGTCGAAGAGCGCAACAATCGGCGCTTCCCCGTCGGGATGATCACCGACCGCGACATCACCGTGGAAGTCGTGGCGCTCAATGTTCCGCTCGACGGGTTGACGATCGGCGATATCATGGGCCGCAACCTGATAAGCGTCGCCGAATCCGAAGACGTGTTTCGAACGCTCGAGCTGATGCGGCGCAAGAGCGTCCGACGGCTGCCGGTCGTGGATCGCCAAGGGGCGCTGGTCGGCATCGTGGCCCTGGACGATTTGCTCGAAATCCTGGCGGAGGAATTGACGCTGATGGTGAAGCTGATCGCGCGCCAACCGTCGCAAGAGGCCCACAGCCGCCCGATGCTGTCGCCCAGGCCGGTCGAGGCGACGCCGTAACGCACCCGCGCCGCCGCCGTTCGGTTCGGGACAACCGGACATGTCGCGTCCGCCACCGCTGATTTTCGCGCTGGGCGCAACCCGCGCGTTCGGCCTGCGCGTCGCCGAGCGGCTGGGTACAACGCTCGCCGCGCACGAAGAACGGGAATTCGAGGACGGCGAACACAAAGCGCGGCCGCTCGAAAACGTGCGCGGCCGCGATGCCTACGTGATCCATTCGCTGTACAGCGAACCCACCGCCAGCGTCAACGACAAACTGATGCGGCTGCTGCTGTTCGTCGGCGCGCTGCGCGACGCATCGGCCGCGCACGTCGCCGCGGTCGTGCCCTATCTCGGCTACGCCCGCAAGGACATGAAAACGCAGCCGCGCGATCCGGTGACGACGCGCTACATCGCCGCGTTGTTCGAGGCGGTCGGCACCGACCGCGTGGTAACGCTCGATGTACATAATCTCGCCGCTTTTCAAAACGCGTTTCGCTGCCATACCGATCATCTCGACACAAGCGCGCTGTTCGCGCGGCATTTTTCGGCACGAATCGACGCATCCGTTCCGATCGCCGTGGTGTCGCCGGACGCCGGCGGCGTCAAACGCGCCGAACGCCTGCGCCGCCAGCTTGCCCGTTTACGGAGCGACGAACCGACCAGCGCGTTTCTCGAAAAATCGCGCGCCAAGGGCGTGATGACGCCGGGCAAACTGGTCGGCGACGTCGCCGGCCGCACCGCCATCATCGTGGACGATCTCATCAGCACCGGCGGTACGCTCGCGCACGCGGCCCGCGCCTGTCGCGCGGCGGGCGCGGTCGCGGTCCACGCGGCGGCGGCACACGGCCTATTCACCGGCGACGCCGAGCGAACCCTCGCGGACTCCGACATCGGACAAGTCACGATTACCGACACGATACCGCCGTTTCGACTGACGCCCGAACGCGTTCGCGGGCGGCTCGCGATCGTGCCCGTCACCGAACTTTTCGCCCATGCCGTTCAGCGTATTCACGCGGGCGATTCTCTGATCGAATTGCTCGACATTCCCTGAGCCGATCGATGTTTGATGCAGATCAAGAGGCAGCCGCGCCGGACGCGCTAAATATACAAGCTGCACATACGTGATCGGAGGCTCCCATGTTGATCGGAAATGTTTGCACACAGCAGGTGGTCTGCACCCATCGCAACGCGACGGTAACCGAGGCGGCGCAGCTGATGCGCCAATTCCACGTCGGCACGCTGGTCGTGGCGGACGGCGAACAGGACAGCGTCACGCCGATCGGGCTCGTCACCGATCGCGACGTGGCCATCGGCGTCGTTGCCGCGCAGATGGATCCGGACGAAGTCCTGGTTACCGAAATAATGAACCCGACCTTGGTCACCGCGCTCGAGGATGCCGACGTTTACGAAACCATCCAGAAGATGGGGCTGAGGGGCGTACGGCGTCTCCCCGTGGTCGACGCGGGAGGCAGGCTGGTTGGAATCGTGTCGGAGGACGATTTGCTCGAACAATTGTCACGCGAAATGTCGGCGCTCGCGCACATCAGCCATCGCCAGCAAAATAAAGAGGCGATTCTGCGAGACTAAACGGGCGCGGACGCGCTCAATGCCGCGGCGCTCCGGCCGCGGTGCCGGCGAGACGATCGCAGTAGCGCGCGGCGATGCCCAGATAGTCCGCCGCCACCGCGAGCCAGTGCGGCCAGCGCGACCGCGGAGCGTCGGCGATATGCAGCGCGGCGAGCCGAGCGCGCAGGCAGGCGCGATGCACCATGTAGAAATTCACCAGCGCCTCCGGCGGCAAGTCGCCCGTGGTCCGCACATAGGCATCGAACAGAACGTCCCTAACGAACACAGCGCCGAGACGCTCGCACTCCATCGACAGGAACGACAACTCGTCGACCGGATCGATGATTCTCAGGTCGGGGTTGAATTCCAACCGATCGAATATTATCGGTCGCGTCTCCAAGCAAACGTGTTCCGGCCGCAAATCGCCGTGGCCCTCGACGATTCTCCCTTCGCGCACGCGTCGATCGAACGTGCCGGACGCCGATTCGAGATGCCTCAAGAGCGTTTCATGAACCGTGCGCACGCGTTCGGCGGGCAGTTCGTAGTGCGGCGCGGCAAGGATATCGCGGTTTCGCGCGATCGTCGCTGAAAACCGAGCGCGGTGCGTTCGCGCGTCCAGTGCGATCGGGGTTGCCTCGCGATAGAACTCGACCAGCACCGCGGCCACGGGTTCGACATCGCGCGGGGTCAATAAGTGCGCCTTGATCAGCCGGTCGAGCATGCGGTCCTCGGGAAGGCGACGCATTTTCACCAGCCATTCCACGACGCGCCCATCGCCGCCGAGACGCGGCGTGTCCGCTTCGTCGATACCCAACGGCACCACCTCGAGATAGACGCCCGGCGCCAACCGCCGATTCAAGCGGCACTCCTCGCGGCAATAACGCTCGCGCGCGCCGAGTGAGCTGAAATCCAGATACGGGTAGCGCACCGGCTTCTTCAGCTTGTAGGCGTGCCGGTCCGTGAGAAACACCCATGACATGTGCGTTTCGATCGCACGGACCCGCGCCGGCGAGTCCGGATAAAAATCCGCTTTCTTCAGCAGCGCCACCTTCGCGTCGAGCGCGAGGTCCCCGCTCCGCTGCGCTTGCGCAAACACCGTACCGGTCTCTTGTCCTTGCTCCCGCACGTGCTAAGGCTATCGCGCCCGCCGCCGCACGCCTTGATGCCGGTCAAACAATTTACCTCCCGTCGCCCAAAGGCGGGCTCACGTGTTTTGCAGGCGTTGGGCCAACGCCTTTACCGCCATCGGGTCGCTGACGCCATGGAACACGACTTCGATGCCGGCGCCGCCGGCGCTGCTGAACTCGACATTTCCCACCCGCAACAGACGCTGCACCAGCGACTGCCGCACATTGACGTTGCGCAAGTCCTGAATTCTTATCGACTGCACGTTGCGCGCAATCACTCCGTGTCGGCTCTCAATCGTCCTGTCATCGATGGTGTAGCGCCAGGAATAGCGACGAAACGCGACGACCACCAGCAAGTAGACAAACACGGCCGCCATGACGACCAGCACCACGCGCAAATTGGGCGGCGAAAAATACCGCTCACCCCACAGGACCGCCGGGACAAAGAGCACCGCTAACGCGGCGACAACCGCGATTTGCCACCACTGGTTATGCCACGCGGGTCGATCATCGTATTTCATATAGAATGTTCTCCAGCGCCGATGGCCTCGCAGAATATAGCGTTGACGCGAAGCAGCATAGAGGTGCAAATTACTTCGATTCGCTGCCCTCTATCTACCTACCCTCGATGACCACGAACACGTCCGAAAGCGACCGTCCGCTGCACATTGTCTGTCCGCATTGCCAAACCCTCAACCGCGTTCCGTCGCGTCGATTGACGCAGCAGCCGAAGTGCGGTCAGTGCCACCGCCCGCTTTTTGCGGCGCACCCGATCGAACTGACCGGCGCCAATTTCGACGCGCACGCGGGCCGCAACGATATTCCCTTGGTGGTGGATTTCTGGGCGCCTTGGTGCGGCCCGTGCCGGGCTATGGCGCCGGCGTACGAACAAGCGGCATCGCTGCTCGAGCCGTACTATCGCCTGGGGAAACTGAACAGCGACGCGGAGCCAACGCTCGCGGGTCGCTACCGCGTCCGCAGTATTCCGACCCTCGCCTTGTTCAAGAATGGCCGCGAATTGGCGCGGCAAGCCGGCGCGATCGGCGCACAAGACATCGTGCGCTGGGTGCGCGCGCAAGCAACCGATTGAAGAAATTCGTCGGACCGAAGCGGAAGAAACAAAGGGCGCAAGGGTTGCCCCTTGCGCGCGGCAAGAATACCGCCGCTGCGCGACGCGCTACAGCACGAGGATCAGAATAATAATCAGGATGAGGATCAGTTCGTTGTTAGACAGCCGACCGCCCGCGGGTAGATTGCCGACCTTTCCGGCAAGCGCAAGCACTTCGTCGTCGGTCATGGCATCGACGCGAGTCCGCGCGTCGGCCGGCGAGACTCCGAGCGCCTTGAGTTCCTCGGCAAGCTCCGGTCGCTGCAGCAACACCTTCATTTGCGCGCGCGTTTGGGCCATGTGCGTGGCGTCGATGGCGTCTTGCGTGCTCACCATCCCGGCTCCGGCGGTACCGTAAAGCCCGAAACCGAGCGCGCCGCAGATGAGAAAACGAGAGATCGATAACCGATATCGCCGCCACTCGGCCATGTTTTTCCCCTTGCTGGTTGTTTGGGTCTAGTTCAATACTAGGCGCCGCCGATAAATCCGCAACCGCACTGGTACACGCGGTTGCTCGGGACCGTTCGGTCGCACCGACATATTTCGGGCTAACATCCTCTTAGAGCCACGACTCGTACCGTGTCCGCGGTCCCCCGGTCGATGGCACATCGAAATATGCATAAGTGCATGAGAAGCGGTATCGAGCGACACCGTCGAAGGAGCGTAAGTCGTGCCGCCTGCCCGAAAACGAACCGTTAAACGCCGAGCCAATGCCGCTCGTACGCGACCTCGGGCGTCGCGCACTCTGCGCGTCGGCGCGGCCGCACGCGCACGGACGTGGTATCTCGAGAGCTACGCCGCCGACAGCGGAAGCTTGTGGCGATTGCCGTTGCTCGACTTTCCGGTAAGCGTCGGCCGCCGGCCCGCAAGCGGCTTGAGCTTGCTTTCGCCGCTCATCTCTCAAGACCACGCGGAAATCCTTCTCGACGGACGAGCGCTCACGGTGCGCGACCTCGGCAGCACGAACGGCACCTTCATCAACGGCGCGCGCATTGACAACGGCAGGCCCGCCACCCTCAAGCAAGGCGACGTGCTGCACTTTGCAAACGCCGAGTTTCTCATCGGCTGTCTCGCGCCCGGCGAAAGCGGCGCGTCATTGCGAACACAAACGGCGATCCATCATCAGCTTCCCCGGCAACTTGTCGAGCGCGCACGGCGATTGAACACGCTGCTGCGGCAACGCGCGGTCGAATCGACTTTGCAGCCGATCGTGAGCCTTTCGTCCGGCGCGGTGTTCGGCTACGAATTGCTCGGCCGCGGCACGTCGGATGGGCTGCCCAAAACCCCCGGCGCGCTGTTCGAGCTCGCGGCGACGCTCGGCGTGGCCGGCGAACTGTCGCGACTTTTCCGTACGGTCGGCACACCGCGGCTTCGCGACCTGCCCGGGCGCCCGGTGCTGTTCTTCAACACGCATCCCGCCGAACTGGAGAAACCCGGACTGATCGATTCGCTGCACGCGCTGCGAGACGAGCTGCCGAACGAACGAATTACGCTCGAAATTCACGAGCAAGCGGCGACCCATCCCGGAATAATCCACGAGCTGCGTCGCGCCCTCGGCGCGCTCGACATGCAACTGGCCTACGATGACTTCGGCGCGGGCCACAGCCGCATCAACGAATTGATCGAGGTGCCGCCGGATTATCTCAAGTTCGACGAAACGTTGATTCGAGACATCGATCGCGCGCCGGCGGCCAAACGCAAGCTTCTGCGCGCGCTGGTGCATCTGTGCCGCGAAAGCGGCATTCAAACGCTGGCCGAAGGCGTCGAAACGGAGCGCGAAGCACAATCGCTGCGCGAACTCGGGTTCGACCTGGCGCAAGGCTATCGCTACGGCAAACCGCGGCCTGTTTCAAAATCTTCGGCCGGCCGCCATGGCACCCGTCGCCGATCCGCCCGCACGCGTCCCCGCCGATGAGCCGCTCGCGTGCGGGCTTCTTATCCGTAAGACCGGCCAAGGCGAGCGCGACGCACCGGCGCGGTTTCGGTAAAGGCATCGGGTCGCGCGTTTGGTTCTCGATGCCGGCACGTTGCGCGACCATGAAACGCGTCATGCGCGTGCTTGGGTCGTCTTGCTTGGCCGCGCTATCCGTCGGACCGGCCGTCGCGCAAGAGGACTCCACGATACGCATCGTGGAGCGATTCACGCTGGCGGCGGAACAGATCGCCGGCACAGGCGCGCCCGCCGAAAATCGCATGGCGTTGACGCTGGTCTATTTCAATGCGGGAGCATGGTCGCTGGACGCCGCCCTCGACGCGACGCGTGGCGCGGCAAGGCTTCTAAAACAGTGCGGCGTCGTCGCCGCGCGACTGGAGGCGGTTCGCGTCGACGCGCCGCGGAAATATCAGTTTCTCGACACGCCGGTATCGCGCGAGCTGGCCCGGTCGCTACACCTCGCCAAACCGACTCTTTACTTCGTCACCGACACGCGCCAGAAACCGGCGTTCGACGCCGAAGCCATCGGGCGGGCGAACAGCCGTACCCGTCCGGAGCTGGTCGATACGATTTGGATAACGCGTGCCGCTCGCAACGTTGAGATCGCGCTCGCACACGAGCTGGTTCACGTGCTGACCGACGACGGCGCACATGTCGATCTGCCGGGCAACTTGATGCGCGCGCAAACCGCGCCGGCGAATACCCATCTCTCGAACACACAGTGCGCGCAGCTGCGCACCGTGGGAGCGAAGAACGGGCTGCTGCGAACACCCCGATAGCCTATTGCGCGGTCAGTTCGAGGCTCGGTTGATCTCCTGCGCCAACTCGCGATCGATGAGCGTGATCTCGATGCGCCGGTTCTTCTTTCGCCCCTCGGGTGTATCGTTGTCGGCGACCGGCGCGTATTCGGCGCGGCCGGAGGCGATCAAACGTTCGGCCGGCACGCCGGCCTGTTGCAGAAAACGCACCACCGTCGCGGCGCGTGCGACCGACAATTCCCAATTGGACGCGTACTTGCCTTGCAGCGATTTTGCGATCGGCACATTATCGGTATGGCCGACAATGCGAATGATCTTGTCATTGTAAGTCGCCAGCGTTTCGCCCAATTTTTTCAGCACGCTCTGACCGCTTTGCTTTAACGTCGTGCTCCCGGAATCGAAAAATAGTTGTTCCGCCACGTCCACCGTCAGCATGTTCTTGTAGCGCCGCACCTGCAACTGGCCCTGCTGCACCTCGTCGGTGAGCTTTTGCACCAGCGAATCGTATTGCGCTTGCGTTTCTTGGCTTGCCGCCAGCAGCCGCGCCTTCTGCTGTTCCAAACCGCCGATTTGCCCCCGCAAATCGGACTGCTGCTGCACCAGCGACGCGCGCTGCGCTTCGAGGGTTTGCTTTTCGGTCGCGAGCGTCGTCTTTTGCTCTTCCAGCGCCTGTTTGTCGTTCGCGAGTAATCCCAGCTTGGTCTGCAACCCGACCGACTCGCGCTCCAATTGCGCCTTCTGTTCCTCCAGACCGGCGCGCTGCACGTTCAGCTTCTCGATTTCTTCCTGCAGCTCGGCGCGCTGCCGCTGCAATTCCAACCGCTCGGTGCGCAGGGTGGCGATCTCCTGGTTCTTATCCGCTTCCAGTTTTTCGTAGGTGTTCTTGGTGACACAGCCGCTCGGCGCAAACACAACCGCGACAATCGCTCCGTAAACCCACCAATGCCGTATGCTCATGTGCATCTCCCAGTTCGTAAAATCGTGCCGACACGTACAACCAAGCCTAACGCATCTTTCGCGGTTGTGGGACCGTCCACTACTGTTCTCATTGCTTTGGCGCGCATAGCGGCGCGCTCGCGCACGTTTTTGCTTGCCCGTGGCGAATGTGCTAAGTTGTCGATCGTTATCCGTTGGCGATAACGAGTGTTCTGCAGTTGCTTTTGTCTCAGGGTTATTTTCGTCGGGAATAAAGGCCGGTAGTTGAACTAGAAAACGCGTCTTTACGTTCCGAGGTTCAATTCTTTTGCTTGGGGGGCGTTCGGCGCGTGTCACGCGGGCCTGGATTTTTGGCGCGGCCCATGTAATCAGTGAAATTCTTAAGGAGGTGGCTCATGGTGGAACATCGCTGCACGGTACGCCGACCTCATGAGTGCGACATCTATGTTGACAGCCCTTCCGGCGATCCGAAGCGCGTGCGATCGCGAAACATCGGTGCCGGCGGAATCTTCGTGGACAGTGTCGATGCCCCGTTCGCGCTTAATACCGCCGTTACCGTCGCCTTCCGCCTGCGCCACGGGAAGCACGCCACTGACTTTCGGTTACGAGCGATGGTGGTTCGCGTCGCACCGGTCGGCGCGGCTATCATGTTCCTCGATACCGACGCTGAGACACTCGGTCGGCTGGATGGGCTGTTGCGAAGAATGCCCAAGGCCGCCGTCCAAGCCCATCTTCCGGCTGACTCGGATTCACAAATCGATCGATCCGTCGAGAAAATCGCCAACGTGTGACGGCTGCCGGGCTTGTAAGCCTTTCTGTTCCGGCCTGCTTCCGGTACCCGCTTACGGCTTCGCCATATTCGGGGACGGTGCTTGGTTTGCGGGTAAACCCTCTGATTTGATCCAAGTCACGGCCTACGGCGCGCCAGCCGATAACATACGAATGTGGCGGCGACAGGCAATACGGCGAATTGGAAGGATCAGGAGACGCTCGTCGCCGGCCTGCTCGATCCCGCCGTGTACGCCGACGCGGGCGGGCGGGTTGAAAAGCTCGAAACGCACATCTCCTACCTTTTTCTCGCCGGCGCGCATGTCTACAAGGTAAAAAAGGCGGTCGATCTCGGTTTTCTCGATTTCAGCACGCTCGAACGGCGGCACTTCTACTGCCTCGAAGAGTTACGCCTGAACCGTCGCCTGGCGCCGGCGCTCTATCTGGACGTCGTTCCGATCACGGGCTCGTACGAACATCCGCGCCTGGGCGGGCCGGGTACACCGATCGAATTCGCGGTAAAAATGCGCCGCTTCTCCCAGGACGATCTGCTCGATGCGCGGTTAGCTCGCGATCAGTTGACGTCCAGCCACATAGACCGGCTGGCGGAAAAAATCGCCGCGTTTCACGGGTCTGCCACGGTCGCCGCCTCCGAAGATCCCCACGGTTCATCCGGCGCGGTTCGCACACCGGTGCTGGAAAATTTCCTCCAGATTCGACGAACGCCGGTCGCCATGTCGAATGCGGCGGACTTGAACGAGTTGGAGCTGTGGACAACCCAACAGTGCGACGTACTCGAACCGACCTTTCGCGCGCGTAAAACCGGCGGCTTCGTGCGCGAGTGTCACGGCGATTTCCACCTCGGCAACGTGGCATTGGTTAACGGCGACGTGACGGTCTTCGACTGCCTCGAATTCAACGCCAATCTGCGCTGGATCGACGTGCAAAGCGAGGCCGCGTTCATGGTGATGGATCTATCGGCCAGAAACCGGCCGGATCTGGGGCAGCGGTTTCTGAGTCGCTATCTGGAATTCACCGGGGACTATGCCGGACTCGCGGTGTTCAGGTTCTATTCGGTCTATCGCGCCATGGTGCGAGCCAAAGTCCACGCCCTACGCGCCGAACAACCCCACGTGGACGCGCAGCAGCGTGCCGCCGCACTGTCGAAGTCTCGAAACTACCTCGACCTCGCGAAACGGCTGACGCGGCCGAAAAAGCCGGCGCTCGTGATCACGCACGGACTTTCGGGTAGCGGAAAGACGACGCATACGGAAAGACTGCTGGAGATCCTGCCGGCTGTCCGCGTCCGATCCGATATCGAGCGTAAACGGCTCAAGGGCCTGCCCGCGCTCGCCCACTCGGATTCGGCGGTGCGCGAGGGACTCTATGCTCCGGCGGCCACGGATCTCACCTATGCGCGCCTCGCGGAATTGGCCACGGACTCGGTTCGCGCCGGCTTTATCGCTATCGTCGACGCCGCGTTTCTCGAACGCGAGCGACGCAACGCGTTTCGCCGAATCGCCGACTCGCTCGCTGTTGCTTTTTTGATTCTGGAATTCTCCGCGCCCGACACGATTTTGCGTGCACGTGTTGCCGCACGACAACAAACGGGTGCGGACGCCTCGGAAGCAAACATCGCCGTACTTGAATATCAGTTGCAAACGATCGAGCCGATACAAGCCGACGAGAAAATCTTTGTCGTAACCATCGATGCCCGACAACCGCCGTCCGATGCCGTCTGCGCATCGATACGGCAACGCCTGGAAACCGCGACAACACAAGCGAACGGCGAATGATGGCTTCCGCCGCATTCGCCGCCGCCCTCAACTCGCATGATTCCAAAATCGACGGCCGGTGCAAGATTTCAGACTAGGAGACGTTCCCGCCACGTTGGCGAAGGTCCAAAGTAACGGAATGAAGTTTGACGTAAGTCAAGATCACAAAACCGAAACTTTCATATCGTAAGTTCTGAAGCGACAACGTAGGAGGTGGCCCATGGAACACCGCTGGAGTGTACGCAAGCCACAACAATGTCGTGTCGTGGTAGATACTCCTCGTCATGGTCCCGTGGCCGGGAGACTGCTGGATATCGGCATCGGCGGTATGTTGATTGCGACCGATGCCGTAAACCTTCCGCTGAACGCTCCCGTGAATGTCGCATTCACTCTGGTGCGGGAAACCGATCGCGAGGACTTTCGTTTGCCCGCGATGGTGGTTCGTCGTACAGCGCATGGCGCCGGCGTGATGTTTCTCGATATCGACGTCGATACGCTGCGCGTGCTGCGGCGCGTACTCTACGAATCCGCCATGCCCGAACGAGAGGGTGACCGACCCGTCGCCGGCGTGACCGCGGACGCCGGAACGCTTCGCTTGCCGCGAGTAGCAAACGGCTGAACGCGAGACGGCGTTGGAACCTCCGGCGACACGTCGACGCGAGTCGGCTTTGCCGCCGGAGGTGTTTCCCTTGAGAAACATTGACGTCGCTCTTCGTCGCATCCCGTCGAGGCCTCGACAAATAATTTCCTAACGTGCGCACTAGGCCGCGCGCACCGCCCAATCCTCTATCAACGCGCGCGCAATGACGCCCCTCGGCGGCAAACCGATCGCGAGCTTCGCGTCCGCCGCCGCCGAGATGACTTCGAGAATATCCGCGCGCGCGAACCACTGCGCATCTTCCAGTTCGCGATCGTTGAGTGCGATACGCTCATCCAACGCCTGCGCGCGAAAACCCAACATCAATGACGCAGGAAACGGCCACGGTTGCGATCCTCGGTACCGAACGTCCCCTGCCCGTATGCCCACTTCCTCGCGCACTTCGCGGCGCACCGCCGCCTCGAGCGACTCGCCCGGCTCGACGAATCCGGCGATCGGCGAATAGCGCCGTGGTGGAAAGCGCGCCTGCCGACCGAGCAGGCAGCGGTCACCGTGGATTACCAGGGTAATAACCACCGGATCGGTTCGCGGAAACTCTTCCCGCGCGCACCGCGTGTTGCGGCAAGCGCGTTTGTGGCCCCCGTCGACAAGATCCATGCCCGCACCGCAGATGCCGCAGAAGTGCGTTCGATTTAGCCAGTTCGCAAAATGTGCCGCCCGTGCCGCCAATCGCGCTTCCACCGGCGGCAACGACATCGCCGCTTCGTACAGCCCGACGTATCCTTGCGCGTCTTTCCCGGGCGGTATGCGAAATCGGTCGTTTGCGGTAACCGGCAATTCGGTCGGAACGATCGCAAACCGTGGTTCACCCCGCTCGCAGCCGAGAAACACGGTTGTGGAATCCTGTTCGATCCGCTCTTGCGCTTCCAAAGCTTGAAACCAAGCCACCCTCAGCTGATCCGCACCTTGCACCATCACGCGACCGCGGCGCACGATCAGGTAGCGAGCGTGCGGCGACTCGCGCATACCCTGCAACCACGGCGCGTCGGAACGTCCTTCGGCACATGGATCGATTTGATCGTCGACAAAGAAAAGAGAATTCATGAGGCTCGTCCGTATCGTCGGTTGCGTAAAATATACAAACGTCGTTGCTTACACAAAGCCAAATCGTCGTGGAATCGATCGCGACTTCTCGGTTAGGATCTTACTCATGAAACACGCCGTTTTTACGCCCACGACCGGAACGGTCGGCGCTCTCGAAAGACTGCGATGAACGAGACGCCTTCCTCCGCCCTGGAACGGCTGATCGCGCAAGAGTTCACGCTGCGGCCGGATCTCATCTATCTGAACCACGCGGCCGTCGCTCCCTGGCCCCGGCGCACGGCCGTCGCCGTGCAAAACTTTGCCGAGGAAAATGCGAACGCCGGCGCCGCGCATTACCTTGAATGGCTCAAGACGGAGCAGTCGCTGCGCACGCGCTGCGCCAACTTCATCAACGCCCCGTCCGCGGATGACATCGCCTTTCTTAAGAACACCTCCGAAGCACTGTCGGTCGTGGCGCATGGTTTTCCGTGGGCGGCCGGCGACAACGTTGTCGTCGGCGCCGAGGAGTTTCCGTCGAACCGCATCGTTTGGGAATCGCTGCAACCGCTCGGCGTCGCGGTGCGTATCGTCACGTTGACGGGTCAAGCAGATCCGGAGCAAGCGCTGATAGCGGCGGCGGACAGGCGCACCCGACTGATATCGGTGAGTTCCGTCCAGTATGGGAGCGGCTTGCGGCTCGACCTGGCGCGACTTGGCGAGATCTGCAAACGACGCGAAATTGCGTTCTGCGTTGACGCGATTCAAGGGCTCGGCGTATTTGCGCACGACGTCGAGGCGATGGCGATCGACTTCCTGATGGCCGACGCGCACAAGTGGATGCTCGGCCCCGAGGGCATCGCCGTTTTTTATTGCCGGCCGCAATGGCGCGATCGCCTCACGCTGCACCAGTTCGGTTGGCATATGGTCAAAGACGCGGGCAACTTCGATCGGCAACACTGGGAGATCGCCGCCGGCGCCCGGCGGTTCGAGTGCGGGAGCCCGAACATGCTGGGCATTCAGGCGTTACACGCGAGCCTGTCGTTGTTGACGCAGATTGGGATAACGGAAATCGAACGACGCGTGCTGGCGCGCGCCGAGCACTTGTTCCGTGCGATCGATGCGCGCAACGACTTGGAGCTCGTCTCGTCCGCGACACCGGGCCGATACGCCGGCATCGTAACTTTTCGGCATCGTCTTCAGGAGAGCGCCGCGCTGCACGCGCGTCTTCGCGAACACGGCGTGGTGTGCGCCGCGCGCGGCGGCGGTATTCGGTTCTCGCCGCACTTCTACACACCGACGGCGCAACTTGACCGGGCGCTGGAGCTCGCCGTCGGCTGACGGCGTCAAGTCCTTATGCGCTGGCGGCGCACCGAAAGAGCCGAAAGAAATTCTTCGTGGTCTGCGCGGCAATGGATTCCAGCGGCTCGCCGCGAATCGTCGCGAGGCACTCGGCGACGTAACGCACGTAGGACGGCTCGTTGGTCTTGCCGCGAAAAGGAATAGGTGCCAGGTAGGGAGCGTCGGTTTCTATCAGTAGACGGTCCGCCGGCACTTGACGCGCCACGTCGCGCAAGCGCTCGGCGTTGCGAAACGTGACGATTCCGGAAAACGAAATATAGAAGTTCTGGTCGAGCGCGGCGCGCGCCGTTTCCCACGATTCGGTAAAGCAGTGCATCACCCCGCCGGTCGATTGCGCATCTTCCTCGTTCATGATGCGAATCGTGTCGACGGCGGCCTCGCGTGTGTGAACGATCAACGGTTTTCGCGCCGCTTTGGCGGCGCGGATGTGATCGCGAAACCGATCCTGCTGCCATCCGAGGTCGCCGTCGCTGCGGTAATAGTCGAGACCGCTTTCGCCGATCGCCACGATCTTCGACTCACGCGCCAGCGCCACCAACTCCTCAACCGTCGGGTCTCGACCGTTGCGCTCGTTCGGATGGACGCCCACCGACGCGAATATGTTCGGGTGTTCCCGCGCCAGCGCCCGTACCCCCGGAAACTTCTCCAAGGTGACGGATACGCAAAGGAGATAGGCAACGCCGTTCGCCCGTGCCCGTTCAAGAACGGACGGGAGATCGGCGCCAAGGGGATCAAAATCGATATGACAGTGCGAATCGACCAGCTCAAGCACCGTCACATTGTGTGCGTTGGCCGATCCGAGTTCAATGCGCCACCGAGGGCGCTCTCGATCTTATTGCGCGCCAGACCGGAGTCCTTCTCGCTGAACTGGACGCCGATTCCGGCGGTACGCCCGCCCTGTGCTCCCTTGGGCGTGATCCAAACGACGTGGCCCGCCACGGGAATTTTTTCCTTGCTTTCCATCAGGCTAAGCAACATGAAGACTTCCTCCCCCAGCTTGTACGTGCGGCTGCTCGGGATGAATATGCCACCCCCCTTGAGGAACGGCATATAGGCCGCGTACAGCGCGTTCTTGTCCTTGATCGTCAATGACAACACGCCCGGACGAGGAGGAGCTACGGCACGGAGGGGTCTCGGCGCTTCGTGGGATTTTGACGATTCGGCCATGACAGAGGCTAAGTTTAGACGACGGGGTGGAACAGGCGAGACCAACGAATGGCCATGTCCTCTAATAATAGAGATTCGTCCAACGGCCCCGTCGACAGGTTTCTGGCATCAGAAAGGACATCGGAATAGTGAAATAACTCCCTTAAAAGAATACGCTTTTCTGAATTTCCAAAGTCGGCCACCAACTGACTAACCAGCTCGGCGACGTAGCGCTGGAACCAGATTAAACATCGCTCCGCGCCATAGTCCTTCCATTGCCGCGCGCAGCCGAGCGGATCCTTGGTTCCTGCGCGGATTGCCACTGCGTCTTCAATCCAATCGCCGTGACCACGCAGCTCGTCCGTCTGGATCAACTCCAAAGCTCGTAGCGGCGCACCTCCCACCAGATTCAGCGCCGCATCGGCGCTCCTTTTGTCCGCGGCCATCGTTTGGAGCCACGCTCCCGCTTCCTCGTGGCGGGGTGGCTGAACGGATACAGACACGCAGCGACTCCGAATAGTCGCGGGCAAGCGGGCCGTTCGGGCGGTTACTAGCAATAGAAAACAACTGGCGGGCGGCTCTTCCAGCACCTTTAAAAAGGCATTTGCGGCACTCGTGTTCATCGCGTCGGCGGGAACGACGACAACTATTTTTCGCTTGGCGGTATGGGGAGTTAGCGTGCAAAACTGACCGACTTCCCGGATTTGATCGACGCCGATGACCGCACTGTCGCCAAGCGGAACCACGCTCTTAACGTCCGGATGCGTGCCGGCTTCGAACCGAACGCAGCTTGGGCATGTTCCACACGCCAGCGCGTCGGCGGCCGGCGCTTCGCACAAAAGCGACTTGGCAAGCCGCCAGGCGAGCGCTGACTTTCCCACGCCATTCATACCGTGGAGGAGCAACGCGTGCGGCAGCGTGGAGAAATCGCGAACCAAGGCCGACCAAACTCTGTCATGCCAAAAGTAGCGCGCGCCAGGGTGTTTCGGGGGCGAAGCCCCGGCGCCAACCTCGTCGATCGCATCAGCCATGGAGATAGTCCCGCAAAACTCCAATAATCGCTCGTGCGACGTCGGCTTCGCCGAGCGATGCGTCGACGATCCGAAATCGCTTTGGCTCTTTGCGCGCCCTCGCGAGATACGTGTTGCGGACGCGATCGAGAAAGCCGTTCCGCTCGCCTTCGAATCGATCCGGCCGGCCGCGCTTCGCGGCGCGTTCCAATCCGATCCCGACCGGGACATCCAGCAGGATCGTCAGATCGGGGCGCAGGTCACCTTGAACCCACCGCTCGAGATCGGCAATGCGGTC
>Ga0299906_10001906_pt1 | contig 17634 bp, 13 predicted proteins | sample RVTome_14_FD_200259 | JGI IMG/M metagenome (GOLD analysis project Ga0299906, IMG submission 200259) | Soil microbial communities from uranium-contaminated site in the Upper Colorado River Basin, Wyoming, United States - RVT145D125 (version 2) ...
GGTAACGCCGCCAAGTAACTTGGCACAGGGATGTGCCAACGGGCAAAGCCCGCGAGCCCTCAAAAACCACGCTTTTTGAGGGCGAGATGCAAGTGAGGCAGGATGCCTCATCTTGCTCTTTCTTGTAGGAGCGGCTTTAGCCGCGACGGTCGCGGCTAAAGCCGCTCCTACAATTGTTTCTTGCGCGTGATCATCGCCGCCGTAATCACACCCAGCGACACCAGGACGATGATCACCGTCGCCAGGGCGTTGATGTCCGGCGTAACGCCCAGCTTGACCTTGGAGAAAATCAGCATCGGTAATGTGGTGGCGCCGGGGCCGGAAACAAAGCTGGCGATCACCACGTCGTCCAGCGACAGGGTGAAGGCCAGCAGCCAGCCGGAGATCATTGCCGGGGCGATCGTCGGCACCGTGATATCGAAAAACACGCGCAGCGGCCGGCCGCCGAGGTCCATGGCCGCCTCTTCCAGGCTCTCGTCCGACCCGGTCAGCCGAGAGCGCACGACCACGGCGACGTAGGCCATGGCAAACGTGATGTGGGCGATGGTGATCGTCATCGCGCCTCGGTTGCCCGGCCAGCCAATCCAGTCGGTCAGCGTGATGAACAGGAACAGCAACGAGATACCGGTGATGATTTCAGGCATCACCAGCGGCGATGTGATCATGCCGGTCAGCAGCGTGCGCCCTTTGAAGCGCCCGATGCGATGCAGCGCCAGCCCGGCCAGGGTGCCGAACACGGTGGCCACGCTGGCGCTGACAACGGCGATCTGCAGGCTCAAGAGCGCAGCGTCGAGAATTTCTTCGTTTTCGAGCAGCGCCTTGTACCAGCGCAACGAGAATCCGCCCCACAGCGTCACCAGCCGGGATTCGTTGAAGGAATAGACCACCACCGAAAAGATCGGGACGTACAGAAAGGCGTAGCCGAAAGCCGCCACCGTCAGCAAAAAGGTGCCACGGCGCTTCAACGCCTGTCCTCCACTTCCTGGCCCTGGACCTTCTGGAACCACATCATCGGCAGTACCAGGATCAGCAGCAGCACCACCGAAACCGCCGAGGCCACCGGCCAGTCGCGGTTGATGAAGAACTCGTCCCACAGCGCTCGACCGATCATGAGGGTGTCGGAACCGCCCAGCAGGGCCGGGATGATGAACTCACCGATGGCCGGGATGAACACCAGCAACGAGCCCGCGATGATGCCGGGAACCGACAGCGGCAGGGTGACGTCGACGAAGGCTCGCCAGCGCCTGGCGCCGAGGTCGGCGGCGGCCTCGAGCAGGGTGATATCGAGCCGTTCCAGGTTGGCGTAAAGCGGCAGGATCATGAACGGCAAATAGGAATACACGATCCCGACGTACACCGCGAAATCGTTGTAAATCAGCGACAAGGGCTCGTCGATCAGGCCGATCGAGAGCAGCACATTGTTGATCACGCCGTTGCTGTTCAAGAGCCCGATCCAGGCATACACCCGCAGAAGGAACGAGATCCAGAACGGCAGGATCACCCCCAGCAGGAGCAGGTTGCGCCGCCGGGGCGGCTGGCGGGCGATGTAATAGGCCATGGGGTAGCCGATCATGAGACACAGAAAAGTGCTGATGGCCGCCGTCTTGATCGAGCTCAGGTAGATCACCCCGTAATAGCGGTCCTGGAACAGGAACAGGTAGTTGTCGAGCGTGACCTGGAAGCGTTCCCAGCCGGAGGCCGCCCAATCGAACAGCGCCGTGAACGGCGGCAGCGCCACCAGCGGGTCGGCGAGACTGATCTTGAAGATGATCAGGAACGGCGCGAGGAAGAACAGCAAGAGCCAGGCGTACGGTACGACCAGCGCGCGGCGCAGCCAGCGGCGGCGCCCGTCCCCGCGAAGTTCTTGCTTCGAGGCACCTGTAGGAGCAGGGCCGGCGAGAGCCGACGTAATGAAAGACGCGCAGCGTCGAAATAAGGAGGCGAAGCCGTAGCCCGTGCCCTCGCCGCGATCGGGCGGCAGGGGGTCTCGAGAAGTCGCAACCTTGCCGGACATCAACGCGCTACCTACTCCTCCAGCACAATCGCGCTGGCCACGTCCCAGGACACGTACACCTCGTCGTCCCATTCGACGGTTTTCCGCGCAGTGCGAACGCGATTCTGCCCACTGACCTGTAGCATCTTGCCGCTCGGCAGCCGCACGCGATAGACGGAAAGATTGCCGAAATAACCGAGGTCCTCGACGATGCCCTTGAGCACGGTGCGGTGCTCGCGCGGCGGGCATTCCTTGTCAATGAAAATCTTCTCCGGGCGCACCGCCAGCCAGCGGCGTGTACCTTGCGGAAGCGGCTCATCGACGCGGGCCCGTACGGCGCCGCCGGCTTCCTCGCAGTGGAGTTCAGCGTATTCGCCGTCGACACCGGATACCGTGCAGGCCAGGAAGTTGATGTTGCCCACGAAATCCGCCACGAACCGGTTTGCGGGGTACTCGTACACCTCGCCCGGGGTGCCCACCTGCTCGAAATGACCCTGGTTCATAACCGCCACGCGCGTCGACAGGGTCATGGCCTCCTCCTGGTCATGGGTGACTACGACGAAGGTGATGCCAAGCTCGTCCTGAAGCGCCATCAGCTCGAACTGGGTGTGCTCGCGGAGTTTCTTGTCGAGCGCCGCCAGCGGCTCGTCGAGCAGCAGCAGCCGGGGCCGCTTGATCAGCGATCGCGCCAGGGCGACACGCTGGCGTTCTCCGCCTGACAGGGCATCCGGCTTGCGCTTGGCAAGGCGGCCCATGCGCACCATTTCGAGCATCTCGGCGACGCGGTCGCGGATCTCACCCGCAGGCAGGCCATCCTTCTTTAGGCCGTAAGCCACGTTTTGCTCCACGCTCATGTGCGGGAACAGGGCGTAGGACTGGAACATCATGTTCACCGGCCGCTCATAGGGAGGCACCGATGTCATCTCCACCCCGTCGATGAGGATCTTGCCGCGAGTGGGCGTCTCGAAACCTGCGAGTATGCGGAGCAGCGTGGACTTGCCGGACCCCGAGCCGCCGAGAATGGAGAACAGCTCCTTTTCGTAGATCTCCAGCGACACGTCATCGACCGCCACGACGTCGCCGAAGTGCTTGCTCACGCCGTGGATCTCGACCAGGGGTTTTGCGCCCGGGTCGAGCCACGGCTCGGGCGTAGATTTGCCCGCCGGCCTTGTGAGCTTGACGGCGTTGTCGGTATCCTCGTTCACAGGCCGGTCTTGATCCGCGACCAGGCGCGCGTGCGGCGCCGTTCCAGCTTGGGGCCGAAGATGAGTCCGGCGTTGAGCTGCTGGCGCTGCTCCGCCGACGGGTAGGCGGCCGGGTCGTTGGCGACCTCCGGCAGCATGTAAGGGAACGACTTGCGGTTGGCGTTGGCATAGCGGGTTTCATCGCTGATCCTGGCGATCACCTCCGGCCGCAACAGGTAGTTGAGAAACTTGTAGGCGTTGCCGGGGTGCGGGGCGTCGGCGGAAATGAATATGCCGTCGAACCAGATCACTGTGCCCTCTTTCGGCGTCTCGTAGGCAAGGTTGATTTCGACGCCTGCTTCACGCGCGCGTTGCCGGGCTTGCGCGTAGTCGCCGGACCAGCTCATCGCCAGGCAGACCTCCAGGTTCGGCAGGTCGTTGATCATCTTGGTGGAGCTGAAATACTTGATGTAGGGCCGCACCGACTTGAGCACCGCCTCGACCTGGGCGATGTGGTCCGGGTCCATGCTGTTGGCGTCATGGCCGAGGTATAGCATGACCATGGGAATCACGTCGGTCGGCTCGTCCAGTATCGACACCCCGCAATCGGCGAATTGCGAGACCACTTCGGGCTTGAACAACATGTCGCCGCTGTTGAGCGGCGCGTCCGGCATCCGCTCCTGGATCAGGTCGACGTTGTAGGCGAAACCCGTCGACCCCCACATGTAGGGCATGGCGTATTGGTTGCCGGGATCGTAGGCCTCGATCCGGTCCAGCACCCAGGGATCGAGGTTGTCCCACAACGGGAGCTTCGATCGGTCCAGCGGCTGGTAGACGCCGATCGGGATCAGGCGCGAGGAGTAGCGCATCGAGTGGAACACCACGTCGTAACCGGTGCTGCCGGCGAGCAACTTGGCCTCGACCACCTCGGTGGAGTCGTAGAGGTCGTAATTGACGTCGATGCCGAACTCCCTCTCGAAGTTCGGGATGGTGTCCGGGTGGATGTAATCGGCCCAGTTGTAGACATTGAGGACCGGTTCCTCTGCGGCTTCGTGTTCCCGTGTAGGAGCCGCGCCTCGCGGCGACTGGGCGCCCGGTCGCGGCGAGGGCGCCGCTCCTACATCGTCATCGCTAAGCTCGCTGCGATCGCAAGCCGCCAGAAAAACCAAAAAAACGAGTAGTAGATTGCGGATCAGTCGCACAGGGCCCCCGTCAACACCGGATCCTGGATGCTAGATCCCCTCGATGCCGCGCTTGGCCAGCGCGCGCCCGATGATGAGCCGCTGGATTTCGCTGGCGCCCTCCCAGATGCGGTCGACGCGGATTTCGCGGCTGAAGCGCTCGGCGCAGTTCTCGCGCATGTAGCCGCGGCCGCCAAAGATCTGCTGGGCGCGATCGGCCGCACGCCAGGCCGCCTCCGAGGCGAACAGCTTGGCCATGGAACACCGGACATGCAGTGATTTTACGTCATCGCCGCGATCGTGAGCTCGCGCAGTCTCAAAGGTCATCAGCCGGGCCGCCCACAGATCGACGGTGCTGTCGGCCAGCATGGCCTGCACCAGTTGTTTGTCGATCAGCTTCTCGCCGCCGACCTCCCGCTCACGCGCAAAGTCCGTGGCTTCGGTGATCAGGCGCTCCATGGCGCCGCAATTGCGCGCCGCGATCATCAGGCGCTCGCGGCGAAACCAGGCGTAGGAATAGTCCATGCCGCCGCCCTCTTCGCCGAGCCGGTTGGCCGCCGGTACCCGCAAGCCGGAAAAACGCAACTCGGGGTGGTGGTGACCAAACGTGTGGGAAAACAGTGGCGTCCTCACCACTTCGATACCGGGTGAATCAATGTCGACCAGGAACAGGGCATCGGAGCCGGCGTGCGGCCCGTCGGTGAGCCTGGCCTGCACGAACATGAAATCGGCATGGTTGAAGCTGGTGACGAACCACTTCTCGCCGTCGATGACGTAATCGTCGCCCTCGCGCCGCGCGGTGGTCTCGACCACCACATCGGAACCCGATTCGGCCTCGGTGATGGCGAAACATTCGCGGCGCTCGCCCCGCATCATCGGCAGGATGTAACGATCGAGCTGATCCGTATTGCAGGCCTCGAACATCCATTGCTGTGGTTCGGAAAAGCACCAGCACAGCCCGTTGGTGACGCGCCCGAGCTGCTCCCACACCGCCACCTGGTCGACGATCCGCAGCGCCAGTCCGCCATGGGCTTCGGGCACGTCCATCGCGCCGAAACCCAGTTCCAGCGCGCGTTCATGATGCCGGCCTTGCAGCTCGTCGGCAATGCGGCCTTGGTTGAGCTCTGCCTCGACTTCGTAAGGGATGAGTTCGCCGTCGGCGAATTCACGGGCCTTTTGCCGCCACTCGCGGGTGGTGGCGTCGAGTTCAAGTTTCACTTCTTGTCCTTGTTTGCTTGTTCTACGCCCAGTGGCTTGGGGTCGTCCGGGGGGCCGAAATGGCGGGGAAAGGCGCCGGCCAGGTGCACCATGCACAGGCGGTAGGCATCGTCCCGGTTGATCCTGCGCGGGCTGAGCAGGAGGTCGAGCCACAGCCCTTCGCTCATGGCTGAAACGCCCCAGGCGACCTTGTCCGGATCGACGTCGTAACCGCCCTGTTTGGCGATCTCGACGCACAGCAGGCGGATCTTCTCTTCGTAGTCGAGATCGCGCTCGGCGCAAAGCTTACGGTAGGTGGGGCGCGACTTGATCTCGCCCCAGAAGGCGAACCATACCGCCAGCTTGTCCCGGTCCACCAGCGATGCGTCGAAGTCGACCCGCACCAGGGCGGCCAGCTGCTCCGCCGCGGTGTCATATTCGCGGGCCAAGGCCTTTTCCCACACCGCACGGTATTCATCGACTACGTACTTGAGCGTTTCCAGCAGCAGGCGATCCTTGCTCTTGAAATGCAGGTTGATGATGCCCTGGCTCAAGCCGGCCTCGCGTGCCACCGTCGCCATGGTGGTGTCGGCAAGCCCGTTGCGCGCGATCGAACGGATGGTGGCCTGGATGAGCTGCACGCGACGCTGCTCGGGAGGTGCCGTGCGGCGCTGTGACCGGCTCACGGCCCGTGCGGAATTGTTCATCTAAGCAGTGGCCTGCAGGCCACCTGGGGGGTATTCATAATGCTCAGACCTCCTGCGCCACTGCCCAGTCGCCATGACCCAGTCGAATGAACCCGGCGCCGATTACCGGGATATTCCCAATATAAGACTTTCCGTGCTACAATGCAATGAATGAATGATCATTCAGTGAGTATACGTAAGCTACTGTAATAAAAATATTTTTAATGCGGCCAGTGTGGCCATGAGGATTTTATGCAGCGCAAGCTGGCGCGTTCGAACGAACATTTCCGTAAAGCAATCAGCAAATTACCGCTGGGCGTTACTTCAAACTTCCGTTACTGGGGGGACGACCGGACGATCTACGTGAAGCGGGCCAAGGGCGGTCGGCTGTGGGACATCGACGACAACGAATACGTCGACTACCGGCTGGGCTACGGCCCCGCGATCCTCGGCTACGCCGACCCGCGGGTCGACGAAGCGGCGCGCCAGGGCCAGGAGATCGGCGGTGTGTTCGCCCTTTCGACCGAGTGGGAGTACGAGGTCGCCAAGCGGATTTCCAGCATGGTCCCCGCAGCCGAACTGGTACGGTTTTCGAATTCGGGCACCGAGGCGGTGATGGCCGCCCTTCGGCTCGCCCGCGCTTATACCGGCAAGGATTCCCACATCGTCGTCGAGGGCGGCTACCATGGCATCTTCGACTCCGTTTTGTGGTACGTGGACATCGAGCAATGGGGCGACACCGACGAGCCCCCCATCGAGGCCGAGTGCGACGGCATTCCGCAGGTACTCAAGCCGCTCACCCACTTCACGCCGCTCAACGACGCAAATTACCTGGAGCACCTGCTGAAGAAATACGGCAAGGACGTCGGGGCCTTCCTGATCGAGCCGATCATGGGCAACTGCTGCTCGATCACCGCCACGGCGGAGTACCTGCGCGACGCGCGGGCGCTGTGCGAGCGGTATGGCGTCATCATGATCGTGGACGAGGTCAAGACCGGCTTCCGCGTGGCCAAGGGCGGCGTCCAGGAGCTTTTCGGTTTCAAGGCCGATCTGTGTACCTTCGCCAAGGCGATGGGCAACGGTTACCCGATCTCGGCGCTGGGCGGGCGTGAAGACATCATGCGTATCATCGGCGACCGCGTGATCCACGGCGGCACCTACACCTGCCACTCGGTGTCGCTTGCGGCGGCCCAGAAAACCCTGGAGATACTCGACGAGACCGACGCGCTCGAAACGATCGCGACTTACGGCCGGCGCCTGCGCGACGGGTTGGGTTCGATCCTCAAAAGCCGCGGCATCCCCCACTGCTTCGTCGGCCACCCGTCCATGAGCGGCCTGTTTTTCAGCGAAACCCCGCCCAGCAACTACCGCGACTGGGTCGATACCGATTACACTTTCTACGACACGATGGCCCCGCACCTGCATGACCTCGGCATCCTGTGCGAACCCGATTCGCGGGAGCCGTGGTTCATCTGCGAGGCCCACGATGAGAGTTGCCTGGCGCACACCCTGAAGGCCTTCGAGAAAGCGGTCGATATCACGCTCGACGAGCTGGACGACGAGCCGCTGCGCGCCCAGGCAGCACGCTGATTGGTCATAAAAAATAGATCTATGGTAGGCAATTGAACACCAGTCGTTCCGAAACGGCCGGCGGGGCGTATGACGCGATCGTCATTGGCGCCGGCCACAACGGCCTCGCCAACGCGGCTTTCCTCGCCAAAGCCGGCCTCAAGGTGCTGGTGTTGGAGCGCAATCCGTGGATCGGAGGCGCCTCGGTCAGCCGCGAGTTGCACGAGGGCTGGATCTATTCGAATTGCTCCTACGTCTGCAGCCTGCTGCGCCCCGAAATCTACCGTGCCCTGGACCTTGCCCGCTACGGTCTGCAGGTGGTGCCGTATGGCGGCAGCGTGACCTTCACCCGCGACGGTGACTATCTCGGCAATTACGTCGACCACGATGTCGCGCGACGCGAGTTGGCCCGCCACAACGAGCGCGACGCTGACGCCGACCTGCGCTACCACACCGACATCATGCGCCAGTGCCGCTTCATCCGGCAGTTCCTGCTCCGCACGGCGCCCGACCCGACCTCGCTCAAGCCCTTCGATATCAAGGAGATGCTGCACCTTGGCCGGGAATTTCTAAAGCTGGACGAACAGGTCCTTGGCGACCTGATCCGTTTCTACACCATGAGCATCTCGGACTACCTCGACGAGTATTACGAGAGCGACCTGATCAAGGCGGCGCGGGCGGGTAGCGGCATCATCGGCTCGGCGCTGGGCGTGATGTCGCCCGGCACGGCCTATGTGCTGCTGCACCACGCCATGGGCGAGGTCGACGGCAGCATCGGCTCCTGGGGCTTCGCGCGCGGCGGCATGGGTGCCATCGCCAAGGCCATGGCCGCGTGCCTGGAAGCGCACGGCGGCGAGATCAGGACCGACGCCGGCGTCGAGCAGATCGTGGTGCGCGGTGGCAAGGTCAGCGGAGTCGCGCTCGCCAACGGCGATGAAATTCAGGCGCCGCTGGTGGTTTCCAACCTCGACATCAAGCGCACCTTCCTGGAATGCATGGACGAAAACGACCTCGAGCCCGAGTTCGTCCAAAAGGTCCGCAACTTCAAGATTCGCGGCTCGTCGGGCAAGCTCAACATCGCCCTCGACGGCCTGCCCGAGTTCCCTGCCCTGCGCGGCAACGAGGAGTTGATCCGCGGCGACATGCACTTCATCGACAGCATCGAGCGGCTGGAACGCGCCTACGACGACTGGAAGAACGGCAGCTGGTCGAAGGACCCCTACCTCGACATGCTGATCCCGTCGCTGACCGACCCCACCATGGCGCCGCCGGGCAAGCACTTCATGTCGGTGTTCGTTCAGTACGTTCCGCCCAAGCTCACCAAGGACGGTATCAAGGGCCAGGATTGGACGGACGAGGATCGCGACGCCTTCGGAAAAACGGTCATCGACCAGATCGGCGAATACAGCCCCAATTTCAAGGACCTGATTCTGCACGCCGAGGTGCGCACCCCGCGCGAGCTGGAGGCCGAGGTAGGCCTGACCGAGGGCAACATCTTCCAGGGCGAGCTGACCCTCGACCAGCTCCTGTTCAACCGCCCGATCCCGGGCTATGCGCAGTACCGCGGGCCGGTCAAGGGGCTCTACCTGTGCGGGTCCAGCAATCACCCGGGCGGCGGCGTGATGGCGGCCCCCGGCGCCAACGCCGCGCGCGAGATCCTGCGCGACCTGCGCAAGCCGAATACGGTTCCGGAGGGCTGGCTCGATGACTAAACGAGCCGTGGTCATCGGCGCCGGCCACAACGGCCTGACCTGCGCGGCCTACCTCGCCAAGGCAGGCCATGAGGTGACCGTGCTGGAAGCCGGCACCGAAGTCGGCGGCGCGGCCGCCACGCACGAATTCGCGCCCGGTTTCAAGGTCTCGACCAGCGCCCACCTGCTCTACCTGCTCGACGCGGAGATCATCCGCGAACTGGAACTCGAAGAGCACGGCCTGGCGCTCGCCGCGGAAAATCTCGACACAGTGGCCCTGGACACCGGCGGGCGGCACCTGCTGATCTCCGGCGACCACATTAACGCCGAGGCCGTCAGCCGCGAAGACCGCGAGGCAATGGTGCGCTACCGCAAGCGGATGCTGCGTTTCGCCAAGGTCATCGCCGGGCTGCACGACCAGGTGCCGCCGCGGCTCGCTTCCGGCGAGCGCTCGGATGCCTGGTCGCTGGCGCGGCTGGCCTGGGCCATCCGTCGCCTCGGCAGGAAGGAGATGCGCGAATTCCTGCGCATCGCCGGCATCAACATCTACGACATCCTCGAGGAACAATTCGACAACGAGCTGCTGAAAGGCGCGCTCAGCCTCGACGGCGTACTGGGCACCCACCTCGGCCCGCGCTCGAACAACAGCGTGTTTGCCGCGCTGCACCGCATGAGCGGCGCCATCAACGGCAAGCCCGGCGCGCTCGCCCTGCCGCGCGGCGGCATGGGCGCCGTTTCCAGCGCACTCGCGCAGGCCGCCAAATCGCTGGGCGTTTCCATCATCTTCGACGCCCGGGTCGGCCAGATCGACGTTTCCGAGGGCCGCGCGATCGGTATCATCCTCGCCACCGGCGAGACCATGCCGGCCGATGCCGTCGTTTCCAATGCCGATCCCAGGACCACGTTCCTCGATCTGCTCGGCGCGCGCCACCTGGACGCCGGCCTGACCCGCAAGGTCAGCCAGGTACGCCAGGACGGCAATGCCGCCAAGCTGCACCTGGCCCTGGACGGCCTGCCGGAATTCCCCGGCCTCGAGCGCGAACGGCTCGGCCACCGGCTGGTGATCGCCCCCGACCTCGATTACGTCGAGCGGGCTTTCAATTCCAGCAAGTACGGGGAGCATTCGGCGGAGCCCGTGATGGAGATCACCCTACCCACCATCCACGATGCGAGCCTCGCACCCGAGGGCAAACACGTGCTGTCGGCGGTGGTCCAGTACGCACCGCGGCATCTCAACGCGGGCTGGGAGACAGCCAAAGCGGGTTTCGAGGAACGGTGCATGAACACCTTGCAGCGCTATGCCCCCAACCTCCGCGAACAGGTCACGGCCAGCGAACTGCTGACCCCGGCTGACTTCGAGGCGCGCTTCGGCAATGCAGGCGGACATTGGCACCACGCCGAGCTGGCGCTCGATCGATTCCTGATGCTGCGCCCCACGGCGGGTACGGCGCAGTACGCGACGCCTCTGGACGGGCTTTTCCTGTGCGGCGCCGGCTGCCATCCGGGCGGCGGGGTGATGGGCCATGCCGGCCGCAACGCGGCGCGGGTGATCTCAGGAGGAGCAAGCGAATGAGAACCGTTGACTATTCCGACCGCGACCATTACAAGACACAGGCCTTCCCCACGCCCTTCCATGAACGGACCGCGGCGCTCAACCAGCAGCACTGCTGGGGCCGATGGAAGGACTACATCACGGCCAACAGCTACTACGACACGGCCACCGAATACTTTGCGGCGCGCAACGCCTGCAGCGTCTTCGAGCTGACGCCGATGACCAAGCACGGCATCAGCGGTCCGGATTCGCTGGCCTTCATGAACCGGCTGGTGACCCGCGATATGGCCAAGCTCAAGCCCGGCCGCGTCGGCTACTCGGTGTGGTGCAACGACGAGGGGCGGGTGATCGACGACGGCACCATTTTTCACCTGCAGGAAGGCGTCTACCGCCTGTGCTCCCAGGAACCGCAGATCGACTGGCTGATGACGTCCAGCATCGGCTTCGACGTCCGGATCGTCGACGAAACCCACGACATCGCAGGGCTCGCCTTTCAGGGCCCGACCAGTTGCGCGGCCCTGAAGCGCATGGGCCTCGCGGGCATCGAAAATCTCACGCCCTTCGGCATCCAGACCTTCGACTTCGCGGGCACCAGGCTGACCGTTTCTCGCACCGGTTACACGGGCGACCTCGGCTACGAGTTGTGGATCGATCCCGAGTACGCGCTCGAGCTTTGGGACCGCCTGTTCGAAGCGGGCAAGCTGCACGGCATCCGCGCCATCGGCAGCGCCGCTTTGGAGATCCTGCGCATCGAGGCCGGTTTCATCCTGGCCGGTGTCGACTTCCTGCCCGCCCACCAGGCGGTGCGCCCCGACCGCACCCGCTCGCCCTTCGAGCTGGGCCTGGGCTGGCTGGTGCATTTCGACAAGCCTTACTTCACCGGCCGGCAGGCGCTGGCCCGTGAAAAAGAGGCCGGCTCGCGTTACGTTTTCGCCAGGCTCGACATCGAGGGCAACAAGCCGGCCCACCAGTCCTTCATCTTCGACAAGAATAAGCGCTTCGCCGGCACCGTCACCTCGGCAACGTGGTCGCCTTCGGCCAAGGCCAACATCGCCCTGGCCTCGCTGGAAGCCCCCCATGGCGAGCCCGGCGAGGAACTGCTGGCGGAGATTTACTACCAGCGTGAGCTGAAGTGGAGCCGCGTGATGGCGCCCTGCCGGGTGGTCGAAGGCGTTTCCTGGGATCCGCCGCGTAAACGGCAGACGCCGCCCGCGGATTTCTGATCGGCCAGCAATGCTTGTTGGGCGCAAGACCATGCCGCATCGCCTCGAACCCCTCCTGAGCCCCGCCTCGATCGCGGTCATCGGCGCCAGCGAACGGGAGGACACGCCGGGCCGGGAGATCATCAACAACCTCCTGAACGGCGGGTTCAAGGGCCCGCTCTACGCGGTCAATCCGCGTTACGAAGAAATTTGCGGTGTGCCCTGCCATCCCTCGCTGGCCGAGCTGCCCGAGAAGGTCGAGCAGGTATTCATCGCTGTCGGCGATGCACATGTCGAAGGCGCGCTGAGGCAGACAATCGCGCACGGCGCCGGCGCCGCGGTGGTCATCTGCAGCCTCGCCGAAGATGCCGACAAACGCCCACTCAAGGGCTGCATCCGCGAGCTTGCCTCTGATGCCGGCCTGATGCTCATGGGCGGCAACACCATGGGTTACTACAACTTCGAGCGCGGCGTTTGGGCCTGCGCCTTCGACACCCGTGACAACCACGTGGCTTCGGGCGGCATCACGCTGATCACGCATTCGGGCGCCGGCATGTCGGGCTTGATCGACTGTGACGAGCGGCTCGACTGCAACCTGGCGATCTCCACCGGCCAGGAACTCATTGTTCGCATGGACGAGTACATCGACTATGCCGTGGAGCAACCTTCAACGCGCGTGATCGGGTTGTTCATGGAAACCACGCGCGAGCCGCGCGCGCTGCGCAACGCTCTGCGCAAGGCACGCGAGCGGGAGGTGCCGGTGGTCGCCCTCAAAGTGGGCCGCAGCGAGCTTTCGGCCCGCCTCGCCGAGTCGCATTCCGGCGCAATGGCCGGCCGCGATGCCGCCTACCAGGCCCTGTTCGACCACTACGGGGTGATCCGCGTAAGCGACATGGACGAGTTCACCACCGCCTTGATCATGTTCAACCAGCCTCATCCCGTGGCGCCGGGGGGTCTCGTCGCCCTGCACGATTCGGGCGGCGAGCGGCAGTTACTGGTGGACCTCGCCGACGAGCTCGACGTGCCGCTGGCGAAATTGGGGGCGAAGACGGTCAGGACCCTCGAAGCCCGGCTCGACCCCGGCCTGCCGGCCGTCAACCCGCTGGACGCATGGAGCGCCGGCGGGCCCGAATACCACCGCATCATGGAGGACAGTCTGGCGGCGATGATGGCCGATCCCGCGGCTGCGATGGGCGCGGTGGTGCACGATCGAGCGCCCGACGGCAAGATTTACAGCGACTATTTCGATTACATGCGCAGGGGCCATGCCGCCTCTGGCAAACCCGCATTCCTGGTAGCCAACCGCCAGGGCACCGGCAGCGATGCGGCCGTGGTGACCGTCACCCGCGAGGGCTTGCCGGTGCTCGACGGCCTGCGCCCCTTCCTGGTCGGCGCCCGCGCCTTGATGGAGTACCGCGACTTTCGGGCCCGCAAACCGCAAACACCGCCGTTCGTCGACGAAAACCTGGTGTCGGCCTGGCGCACGCGGCTGCAGGGCCTCACGGACCGCGGGGAGGCCCCTGGCGAGGCGCTGGCCCTTCGGCTGCTGGACGATTTTGGCATCCCGGCTTGCGCCGCGATCGTCTGCGACAGCGAGCAGGCCGTCATCGAGGCGGCCGCGAAAACGAAGTACCCCCTGGTGCTGAAAACCGCCGAACCGGACATCGTCCATAAGTCGGACGTCGGTGGCGTGGCGCTGGGCCTTACTTCCGAGCAGGAACTGCGCGCCGCTTATGCCGAGCTGCGAACGCGGATCGGGCCAAGAGCCCTGGTCATGCCACAGGTCACAGAGCCGGGCGCGGAGATGGTACTCGGGATGATCAACGACGAACAATTCGGCCCGCTGGTGATGGTCGGCTTCGGCGGCCGCGACCTGGAGTCCGAAGGCCGGGTGCGGTTCCTGCTGCCGCCCTTCGGCGCGACCGAGGCACAGCGCGCCCTCGAGCGACTGCCAGGGAACCAACGCCTTGGCGCCTGGCGCGGCCGGGGCGCGTTGGCCGTCGACGCCTTCTGCGCCGCCGCCGCGCGCTTTTCCGCCATGGTATTGTCACTGGCGGACACGATTTTCGAATTCGACGTCAACCCCGTGATCGTGCACCAGCGGGGTTGCATCGCCGTGGATGCATTTATTGGCTTGAAGAAACGTGAAGACTTTGTAGGAGCGGCGCCTCGCCGCGACTGGGCGTCTGGTCGCGGCGAGGGCGCCGCTCCTACAGGTTAGGAGGTGAATCGGAATGAATGCAGCAGTCTTGGAATCACTTGAACAGTTTGACAGTAGTCGCTGGCACCAGATCGCCGAGCGCGAGAAGAAGCGCATCGAGACGCGCTTTTTCATTGACGGCGAATACCGCGACGCTGCAAGAGGCGGTCGCTTCGAGAACATCAACCCCGCCACCGGCGAGACGCTGGCAGAAATGGCGCGGGGAACCGAGGAGGACATCGACCTCGCCGTGGCCGCCGCCCTCAAGGCCTATCGCTCGGGCGAATGGTCCCGCATGGCGCCGCGCGACCGCATGGAAGTGCTATTCCGCTTTGCCGACCTGATCGAGGCCAACGCCGAGTCGCTGGCCGTGCTCGAGACCTTGGACATGGGCAAGCCGATCGGCGCCGTCGTCGCCGAGGACATCCCCGCGGTCGTCACCACCTTCCGCTTCATGGCCGAGTGCATTGACAAGGTCGACGGCGCGGTCACCAACACAGACAAGGACTCGGTGCACCTGGTGCTTCGCGAGCCGTTGGGCGTGGTGGGCTGCATCACGCCGTGGAACTACCCGATGCTGATGGCGGCCTGGAAGGTGGCCCCGGCGCTCGCGGCAGGGAACACGGTGGTCCACAAGCCCGCGGAGCAGTCCCCGACCACGGCGTCGAGGCTGGCCGAGCTGTTCATGGAGGCCGGCGGGCCCGCCGGTGTCTACAACGTGGTCAACGGCATGGGAGAGGACGCCGGTCGGGCGCTGGCGCTGCACAATGACGTGGCCAAGATCAGCTTCACCGGCTCCACCGAGGTGGGCAAGTTGATCATGCAATATGCCGGGCAGTCGAACATGAAGCGCGTCGGCCTCGAGTGTGGCGGCAAATCGCCGCAGATCATGCTGGCCGACCTGCCCGACCTGGACGCCGCGGTTGATGCCGCCATCAACGGAATCTTCGCCAACATGGGCGAGGTGTGCAGCGCCGGCTCGCGCCTGCTGGTTGAACGGCCAATTTACGATGCCTTCATCGAACGGTTCATCGAGGGCGGCCGCGACGCCTACGTTCCGGGCGACCCGCTGGATCCTGAAACCAACATGGGCCCGCTGATCGACCGCGGCGCGCAGGAGCGCGTGCTGGGAATGATCGAGAGCGGCCGCAAGGAAGGCGCCAAGCTCCATTTTGGCGGCAACGCCCCGGAGAATCTTGCCAACGGCGCCTTCGTCAACCCGACGCTGTTCGGGGACGTGCGCAACGACATGACCATCGCCCGCCAGGAGATCTTCGGGCCGGTGGCGAGCGTCATTCCCTTCGAAGGCGCCGACGAGGGCCTTGCAATCGCCAACGACACGATCTACGGCCTGGCGGCCGGCATCTGGACGCGCGACATCAATAAGGCCTTCCGCCTGATCAAAGGCATCGAGGCCGGCGTCGTGTGGATCAATGCCTACGAGGACGGCGACATGACGCAGCCCTTCGGCGGCTACAAGCAGTCCGGTCAGGCGCGCGACAAGTGCATCGAGAGTTTCAAGAGCTACACCCAGACCAAGTCGGCCTGGATCCGGCTGGCACAGGACGCCTAGATGGCCAGCGTTGTTCCGGTGACTGAAGAGGACGCCAAGTCGGAACTGCACGCCTATCTCGAAGCCCACCCCGACACGCGCTTCATGGAACTGCTGGCGCCCGACATGGTGGGTGTACTGCGCGGCAAGCGGGCGGGACCGGACGATTTTGAAAAAGTCTTCGGCACGGGCGTGAACCACTGCGGCAGCGCCGTGGTGCTGGACACCAAAGGCTCCTGCTTCGAGGGCGCCGGCTACGGCTGGGAAGACGGCGACCCCGATGTTCGTGCGCGCGCGGTACCGGGTTCGCTGGCGCCGGTGCCATGGGCTACGCTGCCGACCGCCCAGGTCCTGCTGGAACTGTTCAACTTGGACGGCAGCGAGTACTTCCTCGACCCGAGGCACGTGCTTCGGCGCGCGTTGAAACCGTTAACCGAGAAGGGCCTGCACCCGGTGATGGCGACAGAACTGGAGTTCTACCTCGTCGAGCACGACGGCAGGACCTGGCTGCCCGGCGTGTCACGAATCCCCGGATCGGACGTGCGACAAACCGGTCTGCAATACGGCGTGTTCGAGGACCTCGAAGAAGTCGACGCATTCCTCTACGACCTGGACAGCATCTGCCAGGAACAGAACATCCCGGCCGGGGCCGCGCTGTCCGAATACGCACCCGGCCAGTTCGAGGTCAACCTGCACCACGTCGACAGCCCGGAACTCGCCTGCGATCACGCCGTGTTGCTCAAGCGCGCGGTCAAGGCCGCGGCCCGTTCCAATGACCTCGCCGCGACGTTCATGGCCAAGCCATTCGCCGACACCGCGGGTAGCGGCCTTCACCTCCACATTTCCCTGCTGGACGACGATGGCAACAACGTCTTCGCCGGCAAGAGCGAGGACGGACCCTGGTCCGACACGCTGCGCCACGCCATCGGCGGCTTGGCCGAAATCATGGCCGAGAGCATGGCGATTTACTCGATCAACGCGAACTCCTACCGGCGTTACAGCCTCCACGCTTACGTGCCGCGCTCGCCAAACTGGGGGCCAAACCACCGCAGCCTGTCTCTGCGGATCCCCCTGTCTTCCGCGGAAAATACCCGCATCGAGCACCGCGTTTCAGGCGCCGACGCCAATCCCTACCTGACGGCCGCCGCCGTGTTCGCCGGAATCCATCACGGCATCGTCAACAAGATCGAGCCGGGGCCGATGGTCGGAGAGCGCGAGGCCGTTGAAGAGGTCCGAACGCTGCCCACCCGATGGCCGGTGGCGCTGGATGCCTTTGACAATGGGAAGATTCTGAGACGATACATGGGCGAGGATTACCACCGCATTTTTGGCATCTGCCGGCGCGAAGAATCTGAGCGCTTCCAGGCGGAGATCACCGACCGCGACTACGAGTGGTATCTGCGCGCGGTGTGATCAACTAACTTGGCAACGGACCGCGGAAGGAGTGCCCCTATCGCGACACGCCGTATATACGTCCCTGTAGGCTCCTCGCCGGGGTCCCTCCCGTCGAGGGTCGCGAAAGGGGCACTCCTAGCCCGCGGTCCACCGGCGGCGCCGCTGCATCAATGAGCAAGATCGGGCATCCTGCCCGACTTGCATCTCGCCTTTGAAAAGCGCGGTTTTCAAT
>Ga0299906_10001907_pt1 | contig 17632 bp, 13 predicted proteins | sample RVTome_14_FD_200259 | JGI IMG/M metagenome (GOLD analysis project Ga0299906, IMG submission 200259) | Soil microbial communities from uranium-contaminated site in the Upper Colorado River Basin, Wyoming, United States - RVT145D125 (version 2) ...
GTACGCAGGTCAACGCTTCGGAAATTCGGGCCATGCCGATTCCGTGTGAGACAACGATCCGTCAAATTGGTCAATTGTTCATGGGAAGCGACGCCGGATCATCGATACTCATTGAACGGACGGTAGCGAAGACCGTCGGTCTATCCGAGGGTCTCATCCAAGAGCTCTGCGAGTCTGTCCAATGAGTAAGCGAGAGGACGCGGCAGAGATTCTCATGAGCATGGGCCTGCCGAAGAAACAGCAGAATGAGCGTTCGTCCCTCACGCTCTTGGCGCTGGCGGGGCTTGCCGAACAGGACTCCTGGGCAGATGCGAAGCGGCCACTCCTCCGCATCTGGGACATCATGGGTTGGATGGAGGAAAACTACGCTAAGGTGTATGCAGCCAACAGTCGGGAAACGATCCGGCGACAAACGGTTCACCAGTTCGAGCAGGCACGCCTGATTGACCGCAACCCAGACGATCCGACAAGGCCGACGAACAGTGGAGAGACAAGGTATCAACTCACATCGGAAGCTGCATCTGTGCTGCGTTCTTTCGGAAGAAGGACCTTCGCGAAACAATGCGGGTTGTTCATCGAACGCCATGGCAGCTTGTCGGCGGTGTATGCGCAGGCACGCAGTTTGCACAAGGTTCCGGTCACACTCCCTGGAGGCGCACGAATTGAGTTGTCGCCCGGCGTCCATAACGATCTGCAACGACTGATTGTAGAAGAGTTTGCTCCCCGGTTTGCGCCAGGCTCCGTGGTTCTTTATCTCGGTGATACTGCTAACACTACAACGCTAGATTCGCCGAGTCGTGTTGCCGGTGCGCGTCGATGTTTAGGCCGGTTTACCGGCCTTTCGCCGCCGCAGGCGGCGCTCGTAGGCCAGCCATTCTACGGCTGGTTACGCGTCGGACCGCAACGGTGCCATTCAGACCGTTGCCACGGGCTTTCCAGGCGCCCGGGCCTGAGAAGTTAGCGTTGTAGTACTAAGAAGCGGCTTTACATCGCCTCAAAGATCCTGAAATCGATAAGGATCCCTGAGATGAACCACGACAAGCTGCCCGACGTGGTTCTACTGGATACAAAGCGAAATTGGGTTTTTCTCATCGAAGCCGTTACCACTCATGGACCGGTATCGCCCAAACGGCACGCCGAACTGGAGTCCATGCTGAAGGATTGCCCGGCGGCTCGAGTCTATGTAACAGCGTTCATGAACTTTTCGGCGTTCCGGAAGTACGCTTCGGAAATCGTTTGGGAATCCGAAGTCTGGATCGCGGAGTGTGCTGATCACATGATTCATTTTAACGGCGAGAAATTCTTGGGGCCATACCCGCCGCAGCGAAATGAGGGCACGTAGGGTTCGAACGAGAATGGGAAGGGGCATCGCAAGTTTCGACCCTGTGACAACTAAGAACGGCGATGCGACACATTTGAGCCCGATGACTGATTGTTTGCTAAACAAAACTGCTGGTAGTCGTGCCAGGAGTAACCTCGACACACTCAGTGAAACGTGATGCTCGGTCGGCGTGCGATTCTTGTCGGAGTTCTGGTGCTGGGCGCTCCGCCGGTGATGCTGGCGGGGGCGTGGGGGCTGGCCGGCGCGTCGGCGCTCGAGGATGATTTAATATACTACCTGCCGCAGCGGGCGTTTTTCGGGGCGGCGCTGCGTGGGGGCGAGCTGCCGCTGTGGAACCCGCACGTGGCCATGGGGTATGCCTCGGCGGCGGATCCGCAGGTGGGGACCTGGTACCCCGCGACCTATCTGTTCGCGCTGTTCGATGTGACGCCGGCCTATCCGCTGACCATCTGTTTGCACTTCGCCTGGGCCGGTTGGGGGATGTATCGCCTGCTGCGTTGGATGGGTCGCGACTGGACCGCGGCGCTGTTCGGCGCTTTGGCGTTCGAGTTTTGCGGCTTCCTGGTCGCCCATCGGGTTCATCTCACCATGCATCATGCCGCGGCATGGACTCCGTGGATCATCTGGGGCTGGGGACGCTATGCCACGACGCTTCGGGCGCGGCATCTGGCGATGGCGGTGCTCTGCACCGGGGTCCAGTTGCTCGTGCAGCATGTTCAAGTTTCGATCATCACCTGCACGGTGGTAGCCGGCTATGTGCTCCATTTCGGTGGGCGGCGTGTTTTCTGGCGACTGGTCGGCGGCATGGCGCTGGCCGCGGGGGTGGCCGCGATTCAGATCGTGCCGACGTACTTCGTGTTTGGGTCGAGCACGCGGAGCACGCCGCTCTACGAACGGTTCACCGAGAACTCGTTCGAACCGGGGTCGCTTGCGCTTTTGGTTTTCCCGATGCTGTACGGGTCACGCACGCCGGGTTTCTATCCGCACGACTGGTGGGGGCCGTCGCATCTGTGTGAGCAGACCGCTTACGCATCGCTCGCGGTGTTGGTTTTTGCCGTGGCGGCGGCCCTGGCACTGTGGCGGCGCGACCGGCACGTACGCTTCTGGGTGGTGGCCGGGGTGGTGTGTCTGGCGCTGGCGTTCGGCAAGTACAATCCGGTCAGTCGGTTGCTATTTCTGGTGCCGGTGTTCTCGCCGTTGCGTGTGCCGGCGCGATGGCTGTTGATGGTGAATGTCGCGCTCACGGTGCTTGCCGCGTCGGGTGTCGACGCGTTGCTGCGGGGCGGTGTATCGGCGGCGGCGGTCCGGCATGGATTGCGTCGCTTGTTTCGCTATGGGTTGCCGGTCGTGGTGCTCGGCGCGTTGGCGCTCATGGTCGTCGTGCGTTGGCGACATCGCGACGACGGTAGTATGTACGGGCGGGTGGTGACCGCATCGCTGAGTCCGCACAACGTCGCGATTCTGATTCCGTTGGCGTTGACCATGCTGACAACGCTGATCGTGTGGCGCGTATCACGTAGCGCGACGTCGCGATTGGTGGGCGTGCTCATCGGCCTGATGCTGGTCGACCTTGCGACCTTCGCGGCGTTCAATGACGTGGATCGGCATACCTATCGCGATGCGCGCGTGCTGGAAGAACAGCCGCTGGCGGATTGGCTTGCCGCGCAGGCGGATCCGGAGCGGGGCCGACGATTATGGGTGCCGCGTGAACGGGCGGACTACGCTCGACCGCTCGAAGTGCTGTGGCCGATGAGCAACATGCTGTTCGGGGTCGACAGTTTGCAGGCCTACACGCCGTTGACGCGACTCGATCAGCGTCTGGTGTTGGGATTCAAGCCGTGGGGGGCGAGCGAGACGGCGGCGAGCCTGTTGCGGAATCCGGGGCTGCTCCGTGCGTTGTCGGTGCGTTGGGTGGCCGCGCGGACGACGGCGGAGCGAGCGCTGGTGGTTGCGGGCGGTGGGCCGGATGATGCAGCCGATTGGGTCCGTGTGGGTATCAAGGACGGAACCGAGGTCGTCGCGCCCGGCCCGGGTGTCGCTTGGCCGGTGCGCGTCGATGCGCCCGGATTGTACGGCGTGCAGTTCACGGCCACGCCCCACGAGTCGACCGGCGTGGGACGGTGGTTCGTGGTGCTCGAAGCGGTTGCTGACGGACGGATCGAGCGGGTGGCGCCCGAGTTGGTTTTCGAGCCGGTGGATCTCGCCGCCGGGCCGAGACCGGTACGCTGTTATTTTCGTTGCCAGCGCGCTGTCGGTGGGGCGCAGGTTCGTGTTTATACCTATTTCGGTCGGCCGCTCGAGGTTGCCGAGCCGGTGTTCGCACGCGTAGCCGATGTCGATGCGGGTTCCGAAGCGTTCGTCAAACGCTGGGAGAGTCCTGACGGCGTGACGGTGCACGAGCTGATGGGCAGTCGGCCGCGGGCGTACCTGGCTGAGGGCATCACGCCCGTCGCGTCGGCCGGCGAAGCGGTGGAGCGGCTGACGAGTGATGCGGAGACGATGACACAGTTGCCGCGGCACGTCGTGGTCGAGGGGCTCGACGGGTCGGGTAAGATGTCAATCGGCCCGGGGCGGGTGCGTATCGTTCGCGACACACGCAACCGGCTCGAAATGGAGGTTACCACCGACCGTGGCGGCTACCTCGTCGTGGCCGATACGTTCGATGCCGGGTGGTCGGCTACAATTGACGGCCGTAACGAACCGATCTACAGAACGAACAGTATGGTACGGGGTATGATTGTCCCGCCGGGTACGCACCGGGTAGTTATGCGGTATTGGCCACGCGGCCTGACCGTGGGTCTGGCGGTGACGCTGCTGAGTTTGGCGATGGTCGGCGGGATGGTGCCGGCCTCGCGGGGGCGTCAGGCGTGATTATCGGGCCGGTGCTGCCTATGATGGTTAAATGGTGAGTGGTCGAGCCGTTTCTCGTTCGTCTTCTAGGGGCAAGACCCGGGCTCGAACCGCCGCGGGCAAACCTGTAAGGACGTCGCCTCAGTACTTACCGTTGGGGACGGTGGGTGACGGGGCCGACATAAGCTGAGGATCTATAGACATGCAGGACACTACTCGACCCACACGGTCCGGACGGTTGTTGGTCGCCACGCTTCTGTTCGTCGCGTCTGCGGCGACGTTGTTCCATTTTGATTTGATCGGGCACTTCGCCTACGCGCTCGAAAAAGGTCGACTGCGGGCCACGGCGGAGGAGCTGGCCCAGGTCGAGCAGACCGATCGCGTGATCGGCATGGTGGCCGAGATGGTGCGGCCCGCGGTGGTCAGCATCGTGACCAAGCAGAAGGTCGAAATCGACGAAGATGAAGCGCTTCGACGCGAGCAACTCTTCAAGCAACTGCCCGATGAATTACGCCGCCATTTTGAAAGAATGCCGACGCCCCAGCCGCGGCAGGGTGTCGGATCCGGGGTCATTATCGACGCCGAAAACGGCTACATCCTGACGAACAACCATGTCGTCGAGGGGGCCGACAAGATCTCGGTTCATCTTCGCGATCATCGAGAGCGTGAAGCGGAGCTGCTCGGGGCCGATCCCTTGACCGATCTGGCCGTCATTCAGATCAAACCGGATCGACTGCACGCATTGGAACTCGGTGACAGCGACGCGATGTTTGTCGGTTCCACCGTACTCGCGATCGGCGCGCCGTTCCAACTGGAGCAGACGGTGACCAAGGGGATCATCTCGGCTCGCGGTCGATCGGTACGGATCGTTCACTACGCCGACTTCATTCAGACCGATGCGGCGATCAATCCCGGCAATAGTGGAGGTCCGCTGGTCAATCTTCGCGGTGAAGTGATCGGCATCAACACCGCCATCGCGACCGGGGGCATGTCGCAAGGCAACATTGGGGTCGGATTCTCGATTCCGTCGAACCGGGTCAAGGAGTTGCTGCCGAAGTTGATCGATGGCAAGCCCATCGTACGCGGCTACGCCGGGATCAGCATCGGGGACCTCGCCTACGAGCCCGAATTGGCCGAACGGTTGGGACTCGAGGACGTGCGTGGCGTGCTGATTCATCAGGTACTCCCCGGTGATCCGGCCGATCGCGCGGGACTCGAGCCGTACGATGTCGTGTTGACGTACGAAGGCGAGCCGCTTGAATCATCCGCGGAACTATCCAGCCGCGTTGCTCTGACTGAACCCGGCACGACGGTGAAGCTCACGATCTGGCGTGACGGGAAAGAAAAGACGGTTTCCCTGACCGTCGCGGAGACGCCGGATGGGTTTTTCGCACGGAGTCCGGGGCGTCGCCCCGATCGCTCGAGCGGCCGGCGATCCCCCGTTGCGGCTGAAGTCGGGATCACCGTAGAAGCCTTGACCAAGTCCACCGCCGAAGAGCATGGATGGGACCCGGACGAGGACCAAGGTGTCGTCATTACCGAAGTCGACGCGGGTAGCGAAGCGCAAGCCAAAGGTATTCGCGTCGGTGACCTGATCAAGCAGGTCGACCGTAAGAAAGTCACCAACATGCACGATTTCAACCGGCTGATGCGTGGGCAGTCTTTGGAGAAGGGCATCATGCTCTATATCAGCTCCCATGACCGGGATGGGAAGGTCACGGGACGCGTGGTGTTCCTGCATGTCGAGTGATCGGGAAAGAATCTGAGCAAGACGTGATTAGCCGCGACCCGGAGGGGAGCGCTTCGGTAGGCATGAACCGAACGCGCTTCCCTTCGGGCGGCGCTGAACATGCGTTCACGGCATCAATTGTTGTTCGCGACGACCTGCTCGGCGATCTGCACCGCGTTGAGCGCTGCGCCCTTGCGTAGCTGATCGCCGGAGACGAACAGGTCGATGCCGCGCCCGTCGGGCTGCGAGATGTCCTGCCGTATCCGGCCGACCAGGATGTCGTCGCCATTAGCGGCGTGGATCGGCATGGGAAACAGGCTGTTCTCGCGGTCGTCGATGATCCGCACGCCCGGGGCCGACGCGAGAATCTCCCGCACCTCGTCCTCGGTGATCGGCTTGGAAAACGTGAGGTTGATCGACTCGCAGTGCGCCCGCATGACCGGAACGCGCACGCAGGTGGCGGTGACGCGAATGTCCGGATCGTGGAACATCTTGCGGGTCTCGTGCACCATCTTCATCTCTTCGGTGTTGTACCCGTTCTCGCCCACGTCGGAGTTGTGCGAGAAGACGTTGAACGCGGCCTGATGCGGGAGCACCTTCGGCCGGGCGGGTCGTCCCGCGAGCATGTCGGCGGTCTGGGTCTCGAGCTCGACCATTGCCTGATAGCCGGCGCCGCTGGCGGCCTGGTAGGTCGAGATGACCATGCGCTCGACGCGATTCGCTTGGTGCAGCGGCCAGACCGGCACGACCATGATGATCGTCGAGCAGTTGGGGTTGGCGATGATCTTGCTGCCGTTGTTCAGGTCGCCGGGATTGACCTCCGGCACCACCAACGGCACACCGTCGTCCATACGGAACGCCGACGAGTTGTCGACGACCACGGCGCCGGCCTCGGCGGCGATCGGCGCGAACTGCTTGCTGCTCGATCCCCCGGCCGAGAACAACGCGATGTCCACGTCGCCGAAGGACGACTCGGTCAGCGTCTCGACCGTGTATTGCTCGCCCGCGAATTCCAGCGTCTTGCCCTTCGACCGCGCCGAGGCCAGCATCTTGTAGCTCGCGGCGGGGAAGCGTCGCTGCTCGAGGGTGCGAAGGAATTCCTGTCCCACGGCGCCGGTGACGCCGACAATGGCTACTCGCGGTTTCATCTTCGTTTGTTCCTGGTCGTTCCGGTTGTGCCTGAACTCGGGTCAGTCCCGCATTCTAGCAAAACCGGCCTCGTTCATCGAGTCGGTGGTCGCGGATGATAAGGCGCCGAACGCCTTCACGTGGTTTGCAGCGCGGAGGCGATATTGCTTCTGGCCGCGTGTTTGGCGGGCAGGAGTCCGGCGACGAGGCAGATGCCGCCGGTCAGGGCGATCCCGGCGAGCACCTTGGCCCAGGGGATGACCCATTCCGGCTGGAAGGCGTGAATCCGCAAGGTCATGCTGTTGATGTTGTCGGCCATGTGGAGCCCGAGCGCGACGCCGATGGCGCTGCCGAGCGTGCCCAACACCAACGCCTCGCCGAAGACCAGCCGGGCGATTTGCCATTGCGTCGCTCCGACGGCCCGGAGGATCGCGATCTGGCGCGACCGGCTGGCGACGTTGGCCATCATCAGGTTGCCCACGCCCAAAGCGGCCACGATCAGCGCGACGGTCGGAATCATGGTAAACAGCAGCGTCGCCCCGCGGATCTCGCGGTCGACGGTCTCTTTCATCTGACGGACCGAGCCCCAGATGGGATCGCGCATGCCGGTCCCGTCGGCCAGGTCGCGCAGGATGGATTGCTCGCGAAACCAACGCCAGCGCTGCGCGTCGGTCAACTCCGCCGGGTTCGAGAGGGTCAGTCCGCCGACCTGGAACGTTGCCGCCAGCGTTCGCGGGTCACGAGCGAGGAATTCCGCGGGCGGCGGCGTGTCGTCGAGGTCGAAATCGAGCAGCAGCAGTTGGACATCGTCGGAACCGAGCAGACGTTTGGCGTCGGGGAGCGTACCGAAGATCGTGGTCGACGCGGCGAAGGTCAGCGGGCCGTTGGCCTGGAAGAAGTTGGCGGCGATGCTCAAGGCGGGCGCTTCGACCACGCCGGCCACGGTGAACACCGCTGATTTTCCGCCCCCGCCGAACAGGGAGACGCTACCAAGACGAAACGTGAGGCGATCTCCCGGGCCGACCTCGCGACTGCGGGCGAAGTCACTCGTAATCAGCACGTGGCCGCCCGCATCCAGCTTGGCGAAAGCCTCGTCGCGGTCACCGGCGACGAATGTGACCCGGGCCATCTCGAAGAAGGTATCCGGATCGCCCGCGACATATTGCGTCCAAACCGGGAAATTGAAAGGGCCTCCGGCCCGCGACACCGTGCCGATCATGGTGTTGGCCGGCGAAAGCTTCGCGATGCCTTCGATCGATTGGACGGCTTCGACGCGCTTGCGCGGCACGGCACTTGACCGATCCCACACGAACGCGTCGGCCATCTGTCGTGGAAAATCCCAACCCGCGATCAAACTCTCGGCATACACGACCAGGGTGACGATGAGCGACAGTCCAACCATCAGGCCGCTGCAGATGCCGGCGCTGCGCCACGTCTCGCGCCCGACCTGGTCGTAGAGCAGCTTCGGTCGCAGCCAGAGCACGACGGCGATCACACGCACGGCGAGCAGGCTGACCAGGCGGATCAGGAGCGGCGTGAGCAGGGCGTATCCGCAGTACACGAACATGACCGCGAGGATCGGGGTCTGCGGCTTGAGCCATTGACTCAGGTCGAAGTCGTCGACCATGCGCATGTGCATGACGATCATGGTCCCGCCGAGCACCGCGGCCACGATCTCGCTGATCCAGCGGACGGGCTTGGCTTGCGAACGGGTGGCGTCGAGCGGCGAGACGCGCAGGGCCCACACCGCGGGCAACGCACCACCGGCCAGGGTGGTCAAGCCGCCTCCGACGACTGCCAGGACGAGTCCCGGCCAACTGATCGCGAACGCGCCGAGATACGCGGGAGCCAGGGCCATCGTGACGCGGATCAAACCGAACCCGACCGGCAGGCCGAGCAGGATGCCCACGATTGCGATCGGCACAACTTCGGCCAGAACGATCATCCCGGTCTGCGCGCGGGTCGCCCCGAGGCAGCGTAGCAAGCCCAGTTGGGTGATGCGTTCGATCATGCCCATGCTCATGGTCGAAAGAATGATGAAGAACGCGGTGAACAACGCCACCGATGCGACGAGCATGAGCACGAATTGGGATTGCCGTTGAGCTTCGGCGATCTGGCGTCGTTTGGGTCCGGCCGAGGAGACATCGGCGCCCAGGCCGCCCTTTTGTTTGGCGATACGCTGAATGGAACGAACGACTTTGTGGGCATCGGCCGCGTTCTCGAGGACGGAAGGATCGGCCAGACGAATATCGATCGAGGTGACTCGCGGCTCGTCATCGGCGGCGATCGGCGCAATCGGTCGAAGTACCTCGAGCGGCACGACCATCACCGGCGGTTGAAACTTGGCCACGCGTTGGTTGCGGATCAATCCGACAATGGTGAACGGATGCGGACCTGCCGCCGCCTTGTCGTAGCCGTACATGACGTTGTCGTTGTCGCGCAGGAGCTGCACGAACACCGTGTCGTCGAGATCGAGTCCCAGCTCGGCCGCGAGCGTGTCTTCGATCATACATACCCGGTCGTCCTCGGGTGTGAGCAGCCGGCCGCCGGTCAGCGACTTGCCGTAATCACGAAACGCGTACTCGGTCTCCGGTTGTATCCCGATGACGTTGCACCTGACGCGTTTGGCGGGAGCCGTTTTCGGGTCGCCCGACGCGATCGGTTGGTCGCTGACGCTGAGCTGCGGGGTGTATCGGCAGGTGTACGACGCGATGATGTCCATCTCGTCCAGATCGTCGGTGACTTTCTGGTAGACCGTGCCGCGATGGCCCCAGAGGGATTCGACGGTGACGTGACTTTCGCCGATCCAGGTCCAGACCTGCTGTTCGAGGCTTTGGCGCACGCTCTCGTACGATCCGGTGACCCAGACCACGACGCCCACGCCCAGCGCCACCGCGGCGGTCGCCCCGGCGGTCCGGCCCGGCTTAGCCCGCCAGTTCCTGGTAGCGATTTGCGACCAGTGCCGCATCCGTTTCATCCTTGGGTTCGATGCGCCCGACCAGTTGACCGTCCTTGAGCACCAGCACCTCGTCGGTGTAGGCCGCCCCCGCCGCTTCGTGCGAAACCATCAGGACTGTCTTGCCGAGTTCGCGGGTCAGTTGCCGCAACAGTTGCCAGATTTCGACCGCGTTGGTCGAGTCGAGGTTGCCCGTCGGTTCGTCGGCGAGAATCAGGGCCGGGTCGTTGAGCAGGGCCCGGGCGATGGCCACGCGCTGCTGCTCACCGCCGGACATCGCCTGGGGATGATGGCTCGCGCGGTGTTCGAGGTGCACCCGGGCGATGAGCTCCTCGACCTTCTCCTCGGCCACGCCGCCCGCCACGCCGTCGACGAGCAGGGGCAGGGCGATGTTCTCGCGGGCGGTGAGCATGGGCAGCAGGTTGTACGCCTGAAAGATGATGCCCAGTCGCTGTCGCCGGAAGAGCGTGCGTTTGCGGTCCGACATCTTCGAGAGTTCGTGGCCCTCGACCTCGACCGTGCCTCCGGTGGGCACGTCGAGTCCGCCGGCCAGGTGCAGCAGCGTACTCTTGCCCGATCCGCTCGCGCCCATGATGCCGACAAACCGGCCGGGGTCGATTGACACACTCACGCCACGGAGCGCATGAACCACCTCACCCCCGGTGCGGTACTCTTTCGTCAGGTTTTCAATGCGAAGAATGCTGGCCATCGTACTGGAAAAAAGGGGTCAGGCTTACTGCTTTCGTCTGTTACCCAGTACCGCCCGTGCGGCGAATGTGTTCAGTGCATTTGAACATTTAGCCGCCGAGCTTGCTCGGCGCTTCTTGATCCTCGAGAGACGCGCCGAGCAAGCTCGGCGGCTAAATGGTTCCTCGTACCGAACGTAGACGCATCCTGCGATCGCGCGGGCGGCAATGTAGCACACCGCGACGGGTTTATCGAATGTCGACTCGGAGGCCGTATTGCACACGCGGGCCGGACGACCTAGCATCGCCGGGCATCATGGCGGCTGAAGACATCTCGATGGGTCTGGTCGGGGTCGGTTTGCTCGGTTCGGCGATTGCCGAGCGCTTGGCGTCCGCGGGGATGCACGTGGTCGCGTTCGACACCGATCCGAGCAGGGTCAATGCGGTTGCATCGAGCTGGATTACTCCGGCGGCGACGTTGGCCGAGGTCGCGACGCGGTGCGATCGTATCGTGCTGTCGTTGCCGACTTCCGAGATCGTCGCCGGTGTCGTCGAGGGTACCGGGGGGCTAGTCGAAGGGCTGAAGCGGGGGAGCGTCATCATCGACACCACCACCGGCGATCCGGAGTCCTCGGCCGGTCTGGCGCGACGACTCAGCGAGCGGGGCATCACGTTTCTCGACGCCACCGTGGCCGGCTCGTCGGACCAGTTGCGGCGGCGCGAGGTGGCCGTCCTCGTCGGCGGCGCCGAAGACGCGTTCGACACGTGCCGGGACATTTTCGCCGCCTGGTCCGATCGTGTATTCCACACCGGCCCCTCCGGCAGCGGCGCCCGCACCAAGCTGCTGGTCAATCAGGTGCTGGGGTTGAACCGGCTGGTGCTGGCCGAGGCACTGGCGTTGGCCGGCGCGTGCGGCGTCGATCCGGCCCGCCTGCTCGAGATTCTGCGGGCCACCCCCGCCTACTCGCGGGTCATGGACACCAAAGGCGCCAAGATGGTCACCGGCGACTTCACGCCCCAGGCCCGGCTCGCCCAGCACCGCAAGGACGTGGGCCTGATCCTCGAGCTGGCCCGACGAGCCGGGATGGATCTACCGGTGTCCGAACTGCACGCCCGCCTGCTCGACGCCGCGATCGAAGCGGGCTGGGGTGACCTCGACAACAGCGCCATCCTCCGCGTCTTCGCCAAGACCTCGGGCAAAACCTGACCGCCATGACGTGAGCGAGCCTCCAAGCATGTGCAAATCATGTTCCTTGTTCGCTTGGATTTGGTTATCATATACCGATGCCGACGGTCTTGCGCGAGAAAGGATGCCGGTGTTTCTTCTTCAGCCTCGAGAATCGGGAACCACCTCACATCCATGTCGCGAAGGGCGAAGGGTACGCAAAGTATTGGCTCGATCCCGTAGAACTTGTTCGCTCTCGTGGTTTTCGTGGGCACGAATTGACGGAAATTCGGCGCATCGTCGTTGCGAATCGAGAATTGTTTGAGGAAGCATGGAATGAGCACTTCTCCCGTTCAGGTTGAGGCTTTGGCAGTTGCCGTGTCTTTCACCGAGCACGCGATTCAGGTCACGCTCGCCGATGGTCGTGAAGTGTCGGCGCCGCTGGCGTGGTTTCCTCGTCTTCGCGAGGCGTCGGCCGATCAGTTGAAAGCTTGGTGTCTCATCGGCGGTGGGATCGGCATCCACTGGGAAGAGATCGACGAAGACATCTCGGTTGAGAGCCTGCTGGCACTTCGATAACGATTATTCGACGAATGACTCAACCAGTTGCATGGCGGTTTCGGTGAGGGTTCGGCCGGCATGCTCGTTGACCCGGGCGACCGACTGCTCGTAACCGCCGGTGGCCTTGGCCCGCGGCGTCACGATGTAACCGATGTAGGCGTTGGCGTACCCGACCAGCATCATCGACTTCCCCGTCATCTGGCGGGTTCGTTGCTTCATTTCGAGCCCGAACTCGACGAACAATTCGCCGGGAATGCCCACCAGCACCATCGGCCCGATCTGCATCACGTGGACCGACGCGTGGGTGGCCGCCTCGAAGAAAGTCGCTGCCCGGCTTGCGAATTGGGCCATGCGCAACGTGGTTTCGGCCGCGCCGACATCGCGCCCAAGCCGGCTGAGCTTCCGACCGGTGAGTCCGTCGGCTTTCCCCTTGGCATGCGCTTGTTTCGCGTCAGCCAGTTGTCGCTCGGCTTGCTCGGGTGAGGGCAGCTTGCGCGCTTCGAGCTCGACGGGTTGGAATTTCGAGAACAGCACGGCGTCGTTGGTGGGTCGGATCATTTCGGCGGTGGTGATGACCTCACCGGCGAGGGCGCGGCCGAGCCGCTCGACCTCGAGAAACGGCGGACCGCTGCGATGGACGGTCACGTCTCCGCACGCGCCCTGGGTGAACAGCGCGACGCCGCCGAGCACCGCTTCGACGGTTTGCTGGGCCTGGCCGGGGAACTCACCGCAGAGGAGCAGGTTGTCCGATCCGAGCACGACGGGATGGCCGGTGAAGTTGAACAGCGTCGCAATCACGTCGCGAGAGTCGGCGCGGGTCACCTTCAGCACCGCGACTTCCGTATCGATCACGGTTTCGTTGTTCTGCTGGCGGTTGCGGGCGAAGTTCTCGAGTTGTCCCGCGCCCGAGCCGACGTGTGCCGGAGTAAGGTTCGCATGCGCCTCGACGACCGCCGCGGTGATCTGTTGAATCAGGAAATCGAGCAACGGTTCGTTGAACTCGCCGCCGTAGTGATTGAGTCGCTGAAAGCCCGACGGTCCCGAATGGTTGTGCGCGGCCGAGATCATCACGTTTTCGGCCGGGATGTCCGTCTTGTCGGCGATTGCCGCCCGCGACTTCTCGACGAGTTCACGCGACACGCCGATCAGGTCGGTGGCTACGACCGCCAAACGCGTGGCGCCGTTGTCGCAGACCAAGGCCCGTGCGAAGATCGGCGAGTGCACACCGGTGAACGTCTGGTCGCGGTCGAAGAAGCCGCCCATCTGCGTCGGAAAGGGCGGTACGATGCTTTTGCGGGCTGCCCCGGCGCGAAGCTCGGCGTCGGCCGACGCACCGAACCCCGACAACGCTGCGAGGAACATGCCGGAAAACGCGAGGCTCTTGCGCGTCAAAACCATCGAAGGTCTCCTGATTGAACGGTCGCTCGTTGGACTACGACGGATGCGTTTGTTGCCACATGGCCTGGACGACCCCGCCGGGCGCCTGGAAGACGACGAACGCGCCGTACCCGGGGATTTCGGTGCGCACGTATCGATCACGGGGGCCGGACTCCCCGCCGGCAAGTATACGGACCGGCGTCGGGACGAACAATCTCGCGACGAGGTACGACCTATCGCCTGAGCTGTACGTCTATAGTGGTATGAAGCCCGTTGGGAGGCGGTGGCTCGGGTGGACGATACGACGGACGCAGAACTCATCGCAAGGCATAAGCGTGGCGACCAGGCCGCGTTCGAGCAATTGGTGCTGCGCTGGGACACCCGCGTGCTGAATCTGGCCTACCGGCTGGCGTGTGACCGGGAGGAGGCGCGGGAGATTCGCCAGATCGCGTTCATGCGGGCATACCGTGGGCTGGCGGGTTTCAACGGGGATGCTAGGTTTTCGACCTGGCTCAACCGAGTGGTGGTGAACATCTGGCGGGATCGGGTTCGGCAGCAGATCAAGCGCCGCCGGGATCCCGAGTCCGGTGAACCGGTTCCGGACCGGCCCGAGACGGGGGCGTTACCCTGTCCGTCCGCGGTGTCGGAGCAGCGGGAAGCCGGCCGGATCGTCGCCGAGGCGGTGGCGGCTTTGCCCGACGCCGAGCGCGAGGTGGTCGCCTTGCGTCACTACCAGGGGTTGACCTTCGCCGAGATCGCCGAAGTGGTCGACGCCCCGGTGTCGACGGTCAAGACGCGGATGAGCCGGGCGCTGGTGCGTCTGCGGGGATGGCTGAAAGGTGTGGAGCTATGAGCAACAACGAACGCGTTCCAAGCGTATGTGAGACGGTCAACGACGAGATGCTATCGCTGGTCTACGGCGAGCTTGCCGATGGGCGGCGAACGGTGGTTGAAGCCCATCTCGCGGGATGCTCGGGCTGCCGCGAAGTCTATGACGGCTATCGCCAAAGCATGAGCTTTCTTGATACCTGGCCGGAGATTGAAGAACCTCTCGATGTGCGAACGCTGGCGCACGACAACCGACGATCCTGGATGGTCCGGGCCAAGCCGGTCTTGAGCGGTGTCGCGGCGGCGGTCGCTTTCTTCGTACTGCTGACCGCGGCCGGTGGGACGGCGGAGTATCGGGACGGCCGCCTGGTGTTGTCGTTGGGTGCGCCTGCAACGCCGACTCCGACGCCGGCGCCAACCCTCGACCCGCAAGAGCAGACCGAAGCGATGAAACGGTGGGTGCGCGCCGTGTTGCGCGAAGAGTTGGATCGCGGCATGTCCCTGGTGGTCGAGGCCGTCCACCAGGACCTCAATGCGAGGGATAACGTGCAGGAGCGGCATCGCCGGTTGCTCGCTCGGGCGACCGATTTGCGGCGGGAGGCGGATCGACGGGATTACGAAATGGCGTTGCGGTCGTTGGCCCGCGAGGTTGCCGAGGAAACGAACTTGATGTCCGGCGACATCAATGCGGTTATTCAGATGGTGGCCGGTAGGGGTCGGACGCCGGCGGACGTCCAGTGAACGACAGGAGATCGAAACCATGAACATCTCGAACCGATTTCTGATGGTGTGCCTTGCAGGCGTGGCATGTAGCGGTCTCGGCGGTGTGGTCCGTGCTCAAGCGCTCGCGACCGAACCCGTGACGGTTCCGGCGCGAGCGGCCAAGACGCCGCCGACCGACCAGGACATCGCGAAGTTGTCCAGCAACATCGAGGTGATGCGCCTCGTCCTGGTCAAATCACTGAAACGGCATTTCGAAGCCTTGGCCCAAGCTGCGAAGCGAAGAGGAGGAGCGAGTTTCATGGTACCGTCACCAGGGGAAATCCTAGGAATGCGTGCCCCGCGTGCCCCCGACGAGTCGGCGAGTGTGGGACGTCTCTATGAGGCTATGACCGCCCAAGGCCAGAACAAGACTTTTGACGCCCAAGGGTATTACGTGCCCAAGCTCGGTGTGTTGTACACGCTGGACGTGGACACGCCGGTGCGCGAAGTCGATACCCGTGAGCACGAAGACCAGGAAAGGACAGATGATCTGTGGGCGGAGGCGGAGCGGGAAGTAAAGACCGGTACGGTATTGAGCGTAGAGATGGTGAAACAGAAAGCGTACGAGCTTGATCCCGCGGCGATTGACGGCGTCGTCGAGGTGATTCTATCGACGCTCATGAATCACGGGTGGCGGGTCACACCGCTGAGTTCGTCCTCGTCGATCACGGTGGTAGCCCGGGTTTCCGGGGTGGTTCATGGTGGTGGGGATTCGGATCCGTTCCGGTATTCCAGCGTACCGCGCCATGTCGGTGGTGAACTCGTCGTCAGGCCGTTGGACGTGGTGGTCCAAGCGCCGGTAGCCTCCCTGTTCAAGGTTCACCAGGAAACCATGAGCGCCGACGAATTTCGGAAGCATGCCGTGATCTCGCGACAAAGCATCACACCGCCCACGGGCGAGACCCGCGCGGTGACCAGGTACTACTACTACCGTCAAAATACATCGGAATCATCGCCGGACGAAATTCCATCGAGAAGATGAGCCGAGACCACTACGCCAGCGCATCGGCCAGCACTTCGACCAGGTGCCGGGGCGCCGCACGGGTGTGGTGGGCGATCTGATGACGGCAGGAGAAACCGCTGATGACGACTTCGATCCGCTCGTCATCTCCATCGTTGCGTAGAGCGTCACGAACGGCGGGAAAGAGCCTTTCCTCGCCGACGAGGCGGGATACTTCGTAATGCTCGGCCTCGTAGCCGAACGCGCCGGCCATGCCGCAGCAGCCGGCGGGGATTTCGTGCACGTTGTAGCCCGGCGGACGACCGAGCATGGCCATCGCGTCGGCGGTGCCGATCATCGCTTTCTGGTAGCAGTGGCCGTGATAGTGCAAGGTCTTTGCCGTTTCGGTGAAGGGTAACGTGATGCGCTCGGCCTCCAGTTCCCGGCGTAGGAACGATTCGAGCAAGTACGTATTGTCGGCGACGAGGCGGGCGGCTTCGCGCGTTGCGTCATCGGTCTTGAAGGCGGTGTACTCGTCGATCAGCGTGAACACGCAGGACGGTTCGCAGCCGACGATGGGAATGCCGGCCCGTGCGTAGGGGGCAAGCACTTCAATATTGTGACGAGCGAGTTCTCGAGCACGATCGAGCAGGCCGGCGCTGAACATCGGTCGGCCGCAGCAGACCTGGCCCTCGGTGAGAATGACCTCATACCCCGCCGCCTCGAGCAGTCGGACCGCCGCGATTCCGATCGACGGTAAGTAATAATCCATCCAAGTGTCGTGGAATAAAACGACCTGCTTGGCGGCGTGCGATATAGCGTTTAGCGGCGACCCGGAGGGGAGCGCGTTCGGTCGGCGCCCTTGAAACCACCGTGGAAACGTCTGTCGCGAGAACGCCGGCGGATTGTGCCACCTCGACAGACCCAACAGCTTTTCGTTGAGCAGGCGGGTCAAAGGGTTTCGCGCCAACCAATTGCTGATCGGCGCCAATCGACTGCCCCAGACGCTGGCGCGGTCGATCGCACCGTAGAACCGGGTGCGCAGCGGGACGCCGTGTTCGGCGTGCCGGGCGTGCAGCACCTCGGACTTGAGGCGGGCCATGTCGACCCCGGTGGGGCATTCGGTCTTGCACGCCTTGCAGCCCAGGCACAGGTCCATGGCTTGCTTGACGCTCTCGCCGGTCCAGGATTCGCCGGCCAACTCGCCGGACATAGCCATACGCAGCGCGTTGGCCCGGGCCCGTGTGGTGTGCAGCTCGTCGAGCGTGGCGATGTAACTCGGACACATCGTCTCGACGCGTGTCTTGC
>Ga0299906_10001908_pt1 | contig 17632 bp, 16 predicted proteins | sample RVTome_14_FD_200259 | JGI IMG/M metagenome (GOLD analysis project Ga0299906, IMG submission 200259) | Soil microbial communities from uranium-contaminated site in the Upper Colorado River Basin, Wyoming, United States - RVT145D125 (version 2) ...
GGCCGCGTGTGCGCGTAAGTAGGGATCGTCGAAGATCCCGTCGTACGACCCGCCGCGTCGAGCAACACCCCGATCAAGACCGAGACCGACTGCACCTGGCTCGAAGTGACCGTCCCCACCCCATCCGACCTCGCCGACGACCCCCGCCCCTACGCCACCGCGCTCAACGCCCAGCTCGGAACGCCAGCGGCACCGATCATGCCGAACATTCAGACCTCGAACGATCCTTGACCGAGGTGCGATCGGCAAGAAAACCTGGACTACGGCCACGTTCATGCGGTATATTTAGGGTTGATCGCAACCGATTGAAGGGATCGAAATAGCGATGACCGAACTAACCGTGGACATTCCCGATGACCAGTTCGCCCGGCTGCGTTCGCACCTGGACAAGCATGACGGCGACCTGGCACAGTTCATCAGCGAAGCGATCGATGACCGCTTGGCCCGGCAAGACGATCCGGTGATCCAGGCTCAGGTCGATGCACAGATCAAGCAAAGCGTCGCCGAGTTCGAACGCGGCGAAGGCGTAGATGCCCGTCAAGCGATGCGGGAGATTGCCGACGAGTTCGGCATCAAGCTCAACCGATGAACTACCGCGTCATCTATTCATCTTCCGTCCGGGACAACGTACGCGACCACGTTCGTTATCTGGTCGAACAACACGTATCGGCCGAAACGATCGAGCGATGGTGCCAAGGACTGTTCGGCTTGGTGGATAGTTTGTACGACATGCCCCGGCGGTTCGCGGTGGACACGGCAGAGAGTAAGCGGCAAGGCTTCGAGGTTCGCAAGGTGCACTACGGTCGGTACCTGGTGCGATACCGCGTGGACGAAAATCGCCGCAGGGTCGAAGTGCTTTCTTTTATCCACGGCGCCCGGCGCGAGGAAGCCTGAAGAGCATCATCGGGGCAGATGCGCGTCAGGTGATTCTACGATACAATCATGATCCCCTCGACGACGCCACCCTCAACGTCCGACCCGATACGCCTGCGGCACTGATCATGCCGGGCCTATACATGTCAACTGGTCATCGATCGCCGCGATACCGTCTCGACCATATCATTTGACCTTGACCAGCAAGAGCGTCTGATCATCTACGTTTGGCCGGTGCGCGGTGAACTCGTGGACGGCACTGAGAACCGTCTCGACGGCACGTTGCGGGTCTTCGTGACAACCCGCGAGGGCCGCGTCGAGCCTTCCGATGCCGAACTCCTCGCCCGCTGCATCCATGGCTTCGGTGACCCCATCGGTAAAGAACAGGATGCGGTCTCTCGCTTCGAGCGTCCGGGTACGATCTTCGTACGGCTCATGGGATCGAATGCCGAGCGGGAGGTGCTGGGCGTCGTCGAGCGCGACCGGTTCGCCTCCGCCGCAGCGCTGGAGACGCGGCGGCGGATGGCCCGCCGAAGCGTACGTCAGGCGGCGGTGATGTGGATCGTAGATGCTATAGAACGCCGTGACGAACGTACCGTTGTTGCCGGTATAGCGCTCGATCAACTGTTCGTTGAGAAAGGTCAGCATCCGGCTGGGCGGCATGGGCGGTCCCGGATGCATGTGGGCGATGCAATGGGCGATCGCCATCACCACCGCGGCCGGTGTGCCATGGCCGCTGACGTCGGCGATGAACAGGCCCCAGCGATCGTCGGGCAGCGCGAAGAAGTCGTAGTAGTCACCGCCGGCGCGATGGGCCGTCTGGTAGTGCACGGCGAGGTCCAGCGTCGGAATGTCGGGCAGTCGCGTCGGCAACAAGGTGCGCTGCATGTCCGCCACCACGCGCAGCTCCCGGTCGACCATGTCGTAGGCGGCCTGGACTTCCTCCGCCAAGACCAGGTTGTGCGTAGCCCGGCCGAACAGATTGCCCATCCACACCGCCTGGGGTAACTCCTCGGGATCGAACCCGGCCGAGTTGCCGCGCAGTAGCACGACCATGTTGAGGGCGACACCACTGTCGTAAAGGGGCAGCGCCATGAGGGCGCGCTGACCCTGGAGGTATTCGGCGGCGGGGTCGTTCTCGGCCACCTGGAGGTCTTGAATGATCCGCGGCTTGTCCCCGTACAGCAACTCGCCCAGCAGGCCGCGCTCGAAAAGCGGTAGACGATTTTTATCCTTCCAGGGATTGACCTGCTCCTTCCAGAGGCTCGACCGTGTGATGCGGTATTGAGGCGGGTTCAAATCGCGCCGACTCAAGGCGACCATGCCATCGGACGGCATCAGCGTACGGACCCGGCGGCCGTACGCGCGCACCATGGCCTGCGGATCGGTTTGCCGGCTCATCTCGCGCATGGTCTCGACGACGATCGCCAGCCGGGACTCCCAGTCTTGCGCTGCGTCGCCGCCCTCGGTCCGAATCGCGTCTTCCATTCATCGAGCCCCCAAGAACCAGGATGCACCACCGCGCAGTTCCGCACTCGCCGTACGTGCCTTCTCTACTCGTGATGACCGTACCTTATGCATCGTACTCGGTCACCGGAAAGAACGCACAACGGCAACATTCCGGCCCGTGCCCCACGCGCCGACGCGAACATGAGTCCACCATCGGGGACTGATCCTCGACAGAGCAGGCGGAAAGCGGTTGTGTATCGGCACGGACGCGTCTTGACGCATCGATCATGCCGGGCATTCTCACATGTAATGACCATTGACGGTCACGTCACCGGTTCGACCATGGTAAAACGAAACGGTCCCCGTTTTGTTCCCCCATTGCCAACGAGATGTCGGCACACGCCGCGATGATCGAAGCCGGTTACCGGCGGCGAATGTTGCCGATCCCGTTCGACCCCGCCGGCGCGGCACGGCGCATCCGCCGCATCTTCACCGACGACCAGGTCCACGAACCGGTTGTGCATCGGGTGCGACGTAGGCCGTGGTAACCGTTGGCATGGGTCCGATAACCTCACCCCACGAGCGGTTCCGTATCGTATGCTGTGGATAGAGGAGTTAACGAAGATGATCGTTACCACTCCATCCCAGGATACGTTGACCGCGTGGCTTCGCGAAGCTCTCGTCGAAGGCGTGCCGGAAACAACTTTGGGGCAACGACGCCATCCTCGGGTGCAATGGGTTATGTACGTGGAGATCGGCAAGGTCGGCAACGCCGACGAGACGTTCCCGTGCCGCATTCGTGACATCTCGGCGGGCGGCGTTGGGCTCTTCTGCCATCAAGACTGGCGAATCGACGAGCAAATCCGGATCTGCCGAGTAGAGCAACCTGACCAGTATGTCGAAGGTCGGGTCGCTCACTGCAACCAGACGGTCGGCGGCTACCTGGTGGGTGTTGAGGTAGCGTTGCCGGAATCCCACGCCGACAGCGCGCAGATCAAACCATGTGACCCCGGCGGGGCGGGGATGTTCCTGTCGTAGTGGCCTACCGACCCCAGCGAATCTTGTCCCGCTCCATCCGCTCGGCGCGGACCCGCCTACTCGATCTGATCAAGCCGCCCGAGAAGGTCCTGTACCGCCGGGTCGTGGTCACCCGCTGACCTACTCGATTTCGCCTGCCGTGCGTCTTTTCCGGGGTTTGTCCGTCTACAGGGGTGACGGGATGAAAACGTAGGTCACAGCACAACGGAGAACGAGCGATGCATGGTCAATCCGCCGTCCACTTCCCCGGTAGCCGACGAATTCATGTAGGTTTGGGGGTGGCCGATCTGAAACTCTCCAGGCGATTCTATGAAACGTTGCTGGATGTCGAGCCGACCAAGGTTCGACCCGGCTACGTCAAGTTCGAGACGGTGGATCCATCGGTGAACCTGACACTCAACGAGGTTGGCCCCAATCGGACGGACCGGAACCCTGCGACGCACTACGGTATCCAGGTCAAATCGGCGCAGGCTGTCCGCGATGCCGTTGTCCGTTTCGCTCGAGCGGGGCTGGACGTGACCGAGGAGGAAGGAGCCGCCTGTTGTTATGCCGTTCAGGACAAGGCGTGGGTGACCGACCCCGACGGGAACCGATGGGAAGTGTTCGTTGTATTGGATGCGAACGCGCGTCAGCGTAGCGACGACGGATCAACGTGTTGCGCGTCCAACGCAGAGCCTTCGCCGGCACCTGTTTGCTGTTAAACTCGCAACCATTCGAGGAACGTGCGTATGCCTGACGTACCGCTCTCAACGGAACGGGTCTGGTCACTGCTCAGCGAGAAACTGAGGCGCTTCGTTCGCGCCCGGGTGTCGGATGAACAGGTTGCCGAGGACGTGCTTCAGGAGACCTTCCTGCGCATCCACGCGAGGCTCGACAGCCTGGGTGACGACCAAAGGCTTGCTTCCTGGGTGTTCCAAATCGCAAGGAACATCATCACCGATCACCACCGATCGAAGGCTCATTCCCCATCCGGGTTTGCATCGGAGATGGAGGCGACGGCCGACGGTCCGGACAACCTCAACGAACAGACTGCCGGCTGGGCACGCACGCTGATCGAGCAGTTGCCTGACGCGAACCTGGCGGCGTTGCATCTCTATGAAATCGAGGGGCTATCGCAACAGGCAATCGCCGACCGATTGAACATCTCGTTGTCCGGCGCGAAATCCCGAATCCAACGCGGCCGCGCGAAGCTCAAGACGCTCTTGCATGCGTGTTGTACGTTCGCACACGACCGTCGCGGGAACATCATCGACTAGGATCGCAACCGTCCAGGTGATTGTTGCAAGCCTTGTGACGATGTGTGCGACTAACGGCCCAGGACCGGGGCTCACGCTTCGGCGACGTTGTAGCCGTGGCGGCGGATGGTTTTGAGGATGTGTTCGGGGCTCAAGGGTCACCTCGATTCGCCGAGTCGTGGACGATGTCTCGCTGGGCCATCCAGAGTTGATCCAGCGTGTACTCGGCACCGCACTCGGGGCACCGGGCTTCCGTCAGCCCCGTCATGTCGTACCCACATCGCAGGCACTTTGGGCTGGTCTGCATGAAGCGTCGCCACGCGACCCGCTTGCCGTTACGCCAGATGAGAAACGCTATGGGCGAGAGCGCCAGCGGGACGAATACGCACATGGCAAGGATGATGAGTATGAAGACTCCCATGGCGGTTCAGGATATCCGAGCCGGTTGCAGTGCGACAGGGGGAAGTGACGGCCGCCGCCCGCCCGCGCGGCGAAAACGCATCCGGAGCTCGGGCTCAATGGTGTCAGCGAGAAGCTGATGTTTTTCGCTTGCGCCCTTTGCCGGGCATCAGGTCGGCCAGCGAGACGCGCTGGAGCCGCTTGCGCATGTCCTCAATCATCTGGTCGAACAACTGGGTCACGCCGCGCTGGTGGTTCTTGTTTGCGCCATCCGGAAGCATACCGCCACCGGCCAGAGGGCCGTTGATGGCTTCGAATACCTCCAGTGCCGAGATATCCTTGGGCGCCCGGGCAAGCCGGAACCCGCCTTGCGGACCGCGATCGGACTGGCATATCCGTGCCCTGGCCAATTCGCCCAAAATCTTGCCGGCGTAGGCGGCCGGCAGGTCGTACTTGCTCGAGATGTCCGCGGCCTTGACCCCATCTTCACCGCGTTGGGCGACATCCAGGAGGGACAGGAACGCGTAACTGTTTGCCTTGGTCTGAAACATGGGGGTTGTCCTTGTGTTGGATAGACGACGGGTACCGAGGGGGTAGCCACGGGAGCAGGTTAACCGAGTGGGTCGATGTGCGGCAAGGGGGAAGCGGAAGCCGCCGCCCGCCCGCATCAACGCGGCAAACGTCAACGAGCGGGCGACGGCCACGATTATGCCCGACCGGCCAAGGTACGGGTGATCCGCATTCAGTTGCCGGTCGACTCCTCTTCGTGCCCGTCAATCGCGTTCCCTGCGATTTGAGACAGGTAACGGGACAGGTTCGAAAGGGTATGAAGATAAGACATAAGTTTTATCCTTATCCCATTCCAAGCAGTACGCATAAGCTGATCATCCGGTTCCGCCCGTCACGCCTGGACCAGCGCGGCGTGGCATTCGTCCGGCAACGAAGAAAAATCGTGATGCACCGGGCCGACCCGCGCTTTATACTCGTGCCGGGACGGCTCGGCGACGGTGTCGAGCCGCGGCATACGGCTGGGCGAGCCGATCAGGTCTGGAGAGAACCATGGCGCTACAACTGGGTGACGAAGCCCCGAACTTCACCGCGGAATCCACCGAAGGTACCATCGATTTCCACGACTGGCTCGGCAACGGCTGGGGCATCTTGTTCTCCCACCCGGCCGACTACACGCCGATCTGCACCACCGAGCTCGGGTTCATGGCCAAGCTCCAGCCCGAGTTCGCCAAGCGGAACGTCAAGACCCTCGCGGTCAGCGTCGACCCGCTCGAATCGCATCACGGCTGGATCAAGGACATCAACCAGACCCAGAACACCACCGTCAACTATCCGATCCTCGCCGACCCGGATCGCACCGTCGCCGACCTCTACGGCATGATCCACCCTAACGCGAACGACACGCTCACCGTTCGCAGCGTGTTCATCATCGGTCCGGACAAGAAGATCAAGCTGATGATCACCTACCCGGCGTCGACCGGCAGGAACTTTGACGAGGTGCTCCGCGTCGTCGATTCGCTGCAACTCACGGCCAAGCACAAACTGGCCACGCCGGTGAACTGGCGGTCCGGCGACGAGTGTATCATCGTCCCCGCGGTCAGCGACGACGAGGCCAAGGCGACCTTCGGTGACTTCCGCGCCGAGAGGCCGTACCTCCGCTACGTGCCGCAGCCGGCGAGCTGACGAACGGAGGCGAGCCGTCAACAAGTCCGTTCAACATCATCGCGTGTCGCCCGTTGGCCGGACTGCGCCTATTGCCGTCTCCTACGCATTGACAAGTATAGACACGGAGGTATACTCGTGTGCATCACGCCCGTAGGGTGTATTGCGGTCTGCCCTGCGGGCCGGGACAACTCACTTCTGCGCCTTTGAGGAGATTGGACGATGCGCATCGCACTGATTTCCACGTATACCCACCCTATCGCGCTGGGTCTGCGCTATGTCTCCGCGTACCTCAAGGCCCATGGTCAAGCGGTCACGATGTTCTTCCTGCGCTCGAAGCGGGATACGGCGGAAGCGAACTTCTCGCCGGCCCTGCTGGCCGAGTTGGTCGAGCGCCTGCGCGATGCCGACTTGATCGGCATGTCGCTGATGACCAACACGTTCCACCGGGCCTGCGTGCTCACCCAGGCGATCCGTGACGCCGGGATCAAGGCGCCGATCGTTTGGGGCGGAACGCACCCGACGGTAGCACCGGAAGAGAGCAGCGAGGTCGCCGACATCCTGTGCGTGGGCGAAGGTGAACACGCCATGCTCGAATTGGCCGAGACGCTGGAGGCCGGGGGCGATCCGAGCAACATCGGCAGTTTGGTGTTTCGACAGAACGGGCGGATCATCCGCAATCCGGTCCGCCAGCTCTACCGTGAACTGGACGAGTACCCGTTTCCCGACTACGACCTCGACACCCACTGGGTGGCGGCCAAGGACGGTTTCGAGCCGGCCGCCCCGGACAACCTCCGCGGAGCCTTGCACCGATTTCGCATCGAATCCACGCGCGGCTGCCCCTATCCCTGCACGTTCTGCAACAACGCCGCCCTCTTGCAGGTCTACAAGGGCAAGGGAAGCTGGGTCCGCAAACGGTCGGCGGACAACGTGATCGCCGAAATCGAGCAGGCCCGGTCGCGATTCAACACCATCGAAGCGATCAACATCGTCGACGACCTCTTCTTCGTACGTAGCGAGGCCGACATTGATGCGTTCAGCCGGCTCTATGTGCGCAACGTCAACCTGCCGCTCGAGCTGGACGCGTTTCCGAATACCATCACCCGGGAGAAGGTCAATGCGCTCGCCCGCGTGCCCATCAACCTGATCAGCATGGGTATCCAGAGCGGTTCGGCGGACACGTTGAAGCACATCTACAAGCGGCCGACGCCCATCGAGAAGATCGTCGAGGGCATCAACATCTTCGCGGACGCCAAGATCCCGGCCGAATACCACTACATCGTCCACAACCCGTTTGAGACGGACCGCCATCGGATCGAGACCCTCCGCTTCGCCGCCCAGCACCACCGCGGACCGGCCATCCTGCGGGTCTTCCCGTTGCAGTTCTATCCCGGCACGCCGCTCTATGATCAGGCCCGTGAGGCCGGGCTCATCGGACAACGGCACGAAAGCGCCTACCAGTACACCTATACCGGCAAGACCCATGTGCTCCAGTCCCAGTATCTCGACATCTGGCTGCGCGTCGTGTTGCGCCTGCGCAACCGGGGAGTGCCGCGGACGTTCGTCCATGCCCTCATCAGCGGCGTCACGAACCGCTGGGTGCGCCGCGCGCTGGACCGCCCCGGGTTCACGCCGTTCGCCTACGGCTGCTATCGCGTGAGCCGGTTTGTCTTTCGTAACATGATCTACCAGACGTTTGTTCGTCCGCTGAAGTACTTGCGGCGCAAGCCTCGCTATGAAGAACTGCATCCCGAGGACGAAGTGACGCTACCGCGGAATCCGATGCCGACCCGGCCACAACCCGCCAAGCCGGTCCAGAAAGAAAAAGGTGTCAGGATGATTTTTCGACCTCTTCAATAATCATCCTGACACCTTTTTCTAGCTTGGGGCTTGCTGGACTTGGCTCTCAGCTTTTCGCCGATGCGGTCGAGCTGGTCCCGGCCGACGAGTGCGTACGGCCGGAACTTCTCGAGAATGCCCTGCTCATCGCTCGCATACAGAGCACGATAGAAACCGAGCGCGTTCGCGGCCGGCGAGTCGATCAGGTTGCTCGAATCGGACGCGCTCATCTGGAACAACACCCGGTTGTCGAACTCGCGCAGGGTCGGGCGGTCGAGCGTGCGCTCCAGGGTCGTCGGCGCGTCGACCCACACCAGCAGGTGGACCCCCAGCGGCGGGCCGTCCCGGGCGATGTCCGCGAGTTGTTTCTCCGGTGAAGCCGGCTTCGGTTCGTCGTCCATGGAGAAGCCGTAGTCGTCCTCCTTGCGGCGGAGCATGCGGTAGCGCTGGAGCCCGAAGAAAATCGCGAACACGGCCGGCGCGTCGGTGAGGTCTTCGGCTTCCCGGCGCTGCACCTCGGCGGCCAGCTCGGCGATGACCTCGGACACGTCCCGCCATTCGACGATGCGCGTCACGTGCGGCAACACGGCGGCGACGCGCTGCAACTCACCGGCCCGGGCCGAATCGACGGGCGTGCCGTCGAAGATGAGAAAGCTCGCCGACTTCGGCTCGTGCTGGGCCGCCAGAGCGAGCAAACTCGCCGCGGTCATGGCCATCGCGGCGTCGTCCCGTTGGCCGACCATCAGCAGGTTCGCCCCGCTTTGCCGGCGGAAGACGGCGCTGGTCGGGTCCTTGATCGCGACCGCCTCGCCGAGCCAGGCCTGGGGCGGCGCGGACGAGACCGGCCAACCCGGGGCGTCGAGCAAGCGCGTGAGGATGCGATTCTCGCTCAGTTCGGCGGCGGCGTTGCCCTCGAAGACGATCAACGGTTCGCGCTGGGTCGACGCCGGTCCGGCCATCGCGGCGACTTCGGCGAGTTGCGCGTCGCGCTGTTCGTCCGACAGCCACGCGGTCTGGAACGGGCTGTTCCCTTCGACGAGTCCGCCGGCGCTGTTGTAGATCGCTTCACCGGGACGCGAGAGCAGTCGCGCGGCCGCGTTGTCGTCGCTCAGGATCAACAGGGAGTCGGCCTCGGAGCATTGCAGCGCGATGCGGATCGCCATCTGTCCGATCGTGCTATGGGCCAGGCCCCCCGCTCCGCCCAACGTCTGCGACCCGAGCAGCACGTGAATGCCGAACGCCCGACCCTGACGCACCAGCCGATCGAGCAGCACCGCGGCGTCCTGAGCGAGCTTGTCGTCTTCGGCGAAGAACACCTGAAACTCGTCGACGATCAACAGCGTGCGGGGCAGCGTCTGGCTCGTGGCTTTGCGGTAGGCGCCGATGTCCTGCACGCCGGCCTGGCGAAACAGTTCACCGCGACGTTCCATCTCCAGGTCGATCCGGATCAAGACGCTGAGTCCGAACTCACGGTCGCTCTCGATCGCCACCGCCCGGGCGTGCGGCAGGTTGTGCGTGGCGTAGGTCTTGAACTCGACGCCCTTCTTGAAGTCGATGAGATAGAATTCCACCTCGTCCGGTGAATACCACGAGACGAGATTCGTCACCACCACGTGCAGGAGCGTGGATTTTCCCGACCCGGTCTTGCCCGCGATCAGGCTGTGCTGGGCGACGCCCCGGCCGAGTTGCAGGTGCTGTAGTCGCGTCGCCCCCGATCGGCCGATGGGCACGCGAAGGTCCTCGGTACTGTCGAGCGTCCAGCGTTGCTCGGGTTTCGGCGCCACGACGTCGAAGGGCACCTCGACCCGTTTGCATTTCATCGCGTCGGCGCCCACGCGATGCATGAACTCGGTTAAACGGTCCTCGGGCGGCGGCGCGTCGAGCGTCAGCGGGAACTGACGGAACAATTCGTCCTGCAACACGAACCGACCGTCTTCAAGAGTAACGTGGGTGCCGGCCGCCTGTATGTCTTCGATCGAATACTCGGCCGACGCCTCGCGACGAACGTCATGAGCGATCAACGTATAAACGCCGCAGCGCGCCCCGCTGGTCACGATCGCGTTGAGCCGGCGCAGCGACTCCTCGTTGAAGTTGACCGGGAAGTCGGCCACGACGAGAAAGCGATACGGTTCGGCCAACTCGCCCGCCTGCTCGTTGTACGCGTCGATGGTGGCGAACTCGTTGCGCAGATACTTCTGAATCACGTTCTCCATGTGGTCGGTCAGATCCCGGAGCCGTTGCTCGATGTGGCCGGCGTCGGTCCAGATACGACCGCCGGCGAGCGCTTCGTCGTAATCGGTCAGGTGCATGAAGCCGGCGAAGTTCTCTCCCAGCCCGACGGGATCCACGATCGTGAATTGCACCCGGCCGGGCGGCAGCGTGGTGAGCAACCGCACGATCGTGGCTTGCAAGGCGCCGATCGCGGCGGTTCGGCCCTCACGGTCGGACTGGATGAGCAGCGAAGCGTGGTCCGGAAGAGACAGGACGGCCGGGACCAAGGCCGGAGACGACGCATCGGTCGAGAACGACGCGAGTCGGCGCACCCCGTCGGCGAGTCCGTTCAATTGAGCGTCGTATCGGCCGAACCGGATCACCGACGCGGACCCCGCGGACCGGTCGGGCTCCCGCCACGCGCGGTCGTCGAAATCCCGAAACAGCGCCGGCTCCAATCGCGTTGTCTCATCGAGGAACTGCCGGATTCGAGATAGACCCTCTTGCCAGCGTCGCTCGAGCGTGGTGCGCTCGGCCTTGTAGCGGGCGTCGCATTCGCGGGTGCGCCGATCGTACCAATCGCGGGTCGTTTTCAGGAAGCGCTCGCGCCGCGCCAATATGGCCGGTTCGCGGGCGCGACGCGCTTCATCGGTCAAGCGGATACCCTCATCGTGCCGGCGGTGAATTTCGGCATGGAGCCGGTCGTAATCCCGCTTCGCTCGCTCGAGCAAGGCGGTGCGTCTTTCCTCGATGCTCGCAAGCTTCGTCGCGAGCGTTTTCTCGGCGTGGGAGACCTCGAGGTCGCGTAGGGCGACGGCGTCTTCGACCCGCTGCTTGAGTTCGCGTGTGACCTGCCCGTGATAGCGGTCCAGGGCGACCCGGGCCGTGGCCAGTGTCCGCAGCATCGCGGCGTGGACCGCATGGACCTGACGCCGGGCCGCGGGTCGCAACGCACCGCGGAGCACCAAGGCCAGGACGATCGCGCCGCCACACGCGCCGGGCCCGATTTTCATCGCGGCGATCCAGTCAATCCGCTCATCGACGGCCAGCCATGCGGTCAGCCCGAGCAGAGCCAGGCAAGCCAGGACGGTCCACACCCAGAAGTGTGCCGGTGTGAGCAATCGGGGAAGCCGCAGCGCACGCAGCGCGCCGAGCTGGTCTTGGGCTTTTTCTTTCTGCAGTTTGAAAACGACCGAGGGTTCAACTTCGGCCAAGGCCTCTTCGTCCACGGCTACGGATTCATCGAGGGGATCGACGCGATAGTCCGCAAGCTCCCAGCGCGCTTTTTCCGCGAGCGCATCCAGTTTTTGCGCGATGGCCGGCACCTTCTTCTCGAATGCCGCGTGTTCCTTTTTGATCTGACTGCGCACCGCCTCGACCACGGGGTCCGCGAGCCACACCTCGTGCGTGTACTGATTTCGGGCAGCGCGTTGGGCCGCCGCCGTTTCCTGGATCACCTGCTCGCTACGCGTTTTGTCCCTGGATTCCAACGCCTTTGAATCGGACGCGAAGAGCGCTTCGAGTTGCTCGGTGCGCGTCTGATGCGCATCGCGTGAGCGCTGCATCAACGCCTCAAAGCGTTGTTCGATCTTCCGGGTAACGTGCTCGAAGCGGCGATCGATCGACGTCTTTTCTTCGCGATACCGGCGTTCGGTCGGGGTTTCGGTCCGGCGTACCGCATCGGCCGACAGCTCGAGCACCTCATGCAACGCGTCCCGCTGCAGAGCCGGATAGCCCGCGTCCTGCAACGCATCGGCGTCCGGCATCGACGGTGAGTTGGCATCGGACATTCAAACCGCTCCCGGCAACACGGGCCGACAAACAGGTTCGCGGTGCGTCGGCGATCTCTAACGCGGGCTTATTCGCAGTCGCGACGGACGCGTTCGAGAATCTCGACCATATGGTCCATGGCCGCGTCCGCCACGCGGAGTTTCGCCATCATCGGATCCAGGTGATTCTTGTTGAAATCCCGGCTCACATCATCACGCCAGGTCCTCGAGGTCTCACCCCAACTGACGAGCAGGTCCTTCGCCGCGCGTTTCAATCGCATTTGCCCGCCGGCAACACTCATGGCCGGTTCACTCCCGTAGTCGCGCGTGGCCAGAGCACGCGGTTCTCCGCATCCCAAACGCCACAGGTCCGATCCTCGTTGCACACGACGAGCGAGCCGGTCGGCAGCGTCAAGAGTTCTTCCCAATCCGGCCGGACGGCCAACACGTCCGCCACCCTTAACGAAGCATAGCTCCCGATCTCGGTATTGTCCGCGAACCCGACAAACCAGCCGCTGTCTTGCGGCGCCGGCGACGCGATGCGCTCGAGATAAATCCGTCCGGGAGCGTACCGGCCGCACGCGAGAACGACGCGATCCCGGGGTAAGTATGTTGCCCGCCCATCCTCGATCTCGCCGATCGCCACTTGGCAATCAACCTCGATCGCGAAGGCGGCCAGCCACGCGGCCTGCGCATCGGAATCCAGCGCCGCGTCACGAATGTCCGGATCGGGCGTACGTTTGCGTAACGCCGCGGCATCCTCGACACCGACCGATACCGGCGCGGCCCGGCTCATGGGCGCACCGGCGTCGTCCACGGGGTTGACCAACGCTTCGGACGGCGGTTGCAACCGAGTGTACTCCGCCAGCGCGTCGAGAACATGATCGATCATGGCGAAGGCTCTGCGCGCATCGACCTCGACCGCATGGGCCAACGGCTGCACCTTCCCCTTGAACGCGAAGGATTCTTCGTCGAGTTTCCGAGCCCAGCGCTGGACATTGGCGAGCTTTTGCTCGGCCTCGGCAAAGCGCCTTTGCGCGACGACCAGAGCCTTGCGTTCTTCGACGCAAGTGGCGCGCCCTCCGAGCGGGGTCTTGGTTTCCTGTTTTTGCAACAGGGCCGTCTTCGCCCGGTGCATCAGCTCGTTTCGGGAGCGGATCTGCGCTTTCCAGTGGGTGTGCTGGTCCTGGCGAAGCCACTGCTCCTTACGCATGATTTCGGATTCAGCCTCGGCCAGCGCGTTTTTAATTTCCACGACGAACTTGCAGAGCGCGACCCGGAAGGTCTTGATCTGATCGAACGATTCGACACGGGCGGAACGGCTCATGCGGAAATTCCTGTTGCCGAGCTAGCGTTGGCGCAAGTATTCCTCGATATGGACGGCCTTCTTCGTCAAAAACGCGACGTGCTGCTCGGAAGCCTTGAGGAAGGTGGTGAGCGTCTTGGTGGTCCGGTCGAACTCTTCGGTAAAGCGGTGCTGCTCCTGGTCGCGCCAGGTGTTTTCCAACCCCATCATCCGGGCATGCAGGCCGCCCAGAAGGGCTTGCAGCTCTCCGTTAAAACGCTTGAGGTCGCGGGCGAAACGCCTCAGTTCCGCGGGGTCGACGTGGGCTTTGGCCATGGGTATCTCCGAGCCACAAGCGGGAGTGCGCGGTGTGCCGGCGGCGACGCCTCGATCGCACCGGTTCGGCTACCGCGACGTTGCCAAGGCGGTTCGATGATCGACGCATTGCATTATACCTCGCCGGAAGCGGAGAGTATATGCAACGCATGTCGATCGTGATGGGTCGCTCGTCCCGATCAGGCATGTCGTGGGGGGGCGGGTGATGCCTTGCCCTACGATGAGGAGCGACATTCTTGAAATGTCGGACGTAGTGACCGAAACCCCGGTAACTAGGGTCGGATGTGTGCAGGGATTCAATCAGATGACCGCTTCACCAACGAGTCCGCACGGGCGCTCGGATGGCCGGTGATCTCGCGATCGGGAAACACGACCCCGGAAGCCAAGGCCCCTAGAGCCAAGGCCCCTAGAGCCAAGTCCCTAGAGCCAAGACTCTAGAGCAGGTCGCAGGCCATGGCGAACCGGGCCAGTTCGGCCATGCTCGAGGCTTCCATTTTGGCCATGAGCTTTTTGCGATGGGCCTCGATGGCTTTGGTGGTCACGCCCAGGTCGTCCGCAATCGTCCGGTTGTTCTTGCCCGTGAGAACCGCTTCCATCACCTCGCGTTGCCGCGCCGTCAGGCCGTCGAGGCGTGCGTGGATTTCTCTTTTCCATGCGCGCTCCTGGCACTTTTTCTCGTCCTCGGCGATCGCTTGCTGGACGCGTTGCAACAGCTCCTGGGGGCTGAACGGTTTGGTGAAGAAATCGACCGCGCCGCACTTGATCGCCTGGACCGCCATGGCCACCTCGCCGTGCCCGGTGATGATGATGACGGGAATGTCGATCCCCTGTTCGGACAGGCGCTGCTGCAACTCCATGCCGCTCATGCCCGGCATGCGCACATCCAACACCAAACAACCCCGCTGTTCCGGGTTGTAGGCGTCGAGGAACGCTTGCGCCGTACCGTACTCCGCCGTTTCGAGCCCGACCACTTCGAGCAGTACGCGGGTCGATTGGCGAACCGCGGGATCATCGTCGACAATGTAGACCTTGGGTTTATTCGCCACGGGGCTGAGCTCCCGAATATACCGGCAACCGGAACCGGAACGTCGCACCCGGCCGGGGGCCCGACTCGGCCCACAGAAGTCCATCGTGGGCTTCGATGATGGTTTTGCTGATCGATAACCCCATGCCCATTCCGTTGGATTTGGTGGTGACGAAGGGGTCAAAGATCGCTTCAGCGGTATCGGTCTGGATACCCGGCCCGCGGTCACGCACGGCGACTTCGACGGTGTCAACACCGACCGACTTGGATTGTATCGTCAGGACGCGATCGCCACAATCGGTCTTTTCCATCGCGTCGAAGCCGTTGCGGACCAGGTTCAGGACCACCTGCTCGATTTGAATCAGGTCGGCATCGATTTTCGGGATCGGGTCGGTCAGTTTCAAGCGCACCGTGATGTCTTTGCGTCTTGCCTCAGCGCCGACGAGCTGAGCGATATCCCGGATGAGTTCGTTCACGTCGACCGCCTCGTGCTTGGGCTGCTGCTTGAGGACGAGTTTCCGAACCCGCTGGATGATGTCCCCGGCCCGGCGACTCTGGGCCTCGATTTTCGGCAACAACGCACCGAGTGTCGGCGCCGCGTCGCTCCCGTTGCCCAATTGACTCATGCACGCGGCGGCGTAGTTGGTGATGGCGGTGAGCGGCTGGTTCAATTCATGGGCAAGCTCAGCCGCCATCTCGCCCATCGTCGCCAGGCGCGTCACATGGGCCAGTTCCGCCTGACGTTGTTGGGCCGCCTCTTCCGCCCGCTTCAGATCGGTCGTCTCCAAAACGCACACTCCGGTATGCGCGTGACGACCCTCACTGTCTTCGATGGGAAAGCATGAACACAGAAACACACGCGGACCATCGTCGTCGCCCATCATTTCGCTGCTCAATTCGATTGCGGGCGCGCCTTCACCGTGCAACACGTCACGCTGATAGCGTTCAAAGGTCTCGACCAGATGCGCGTCGGGAAAAACCTCGCCGACGGTTCTGCCGATGTGTTCCGCGGGTTCATTTCCGCTCATGTTCGCCAACCGATTGTTCACGTGTACGTGGCGCTGTTGGTCGTCAAATATTCCCATACCAATCGGAGAAGACGAAAAGAATGCATTGAATCGCGCTTCGCTCTCGCGCAAGGCGATTTCCGCCTGCTTGCGCTGCGTGATGTCGCGCATGAAGCAGTGATGGCCCGTAAAGACGCCTCGATCATCCATGATCTTGACCATCAACACATGCTTGTGGAAGATCGTCCCGTCTTGATGAAGGGCCCGGGCCTCGAATTCGCCCTGCCCGGTCAGCTTCATGCGCTGATAGGCGTCAAGCGCGGTGTGGATGTCTTCCTGATGCACCGTCGAGTCCCATGGACCGCCGACGAGTTCCGCGGGTTCGTAGCCGAGCGCATGGGCATAATGATCGTTCACGGTAACGTATCGACCCTGGTCGTCCAACCGAGCGATGCCGGGCATCGCGTGCTCGAGCGCGAGTCGGATTTCGTGCTGTTCCTCCTCGATCCGCTTCCGTTCGATGGCCAGTCCGGCGAGATCGGTGGCGGCATCGATCAGGCGCAGTTCGTCGGGTCCGGGCGTGTGGGGTTCGGAATAGTACATGGCGAACGTGCCCAACGTTCGTCCCGAGGTGGCGAGAATCGGCTCGGACCAGCACGCGCGCAAGCGATGCTGCAGTGCCGGTTCGCGAAACGCCGACCACAACGGGTCGGTCATGATGTCCTCGACGATCACGCGTTCGCCGCGATAGACCGCCGTACCGCAACAGCCGGCGGACGGTCCGACCGCGATGCCGTCCACCGCGCGACAGTATGCTGCGGGAAGCCGCGACGCCGCACCGTGTCTCAGACATTTTCCGGACTCGTCCAGCAGCAGGATCGAACAGGACATCGCGTCGTCCGTGGCCTCAATCGTTTCGATGAGACGGGTCAGGACGTGCTCGAGATTCTCGCCTTGGGCCAGCCGTTTCAAGCTGTCATTCAGCCCCGTTTGCAGCGTTTCGGATTGTTCCAGCGCCTGCTGGGTCCGTTCGCGCTGATCGATCTCGTCGCGCAGCCGGTGGTTCGCGACCGTGAGATCCTCGGTCCGTTCCGCGACCCGCGCTTCCAGCGATTCATTGGCCTCGTTGATCGCTTTTTCATTGTGCCGGCGCTCCGTGACGTCAACGACGGTGCCGATTTTACCGATCGTCGTGCCGTCGTGATCCAGCATGCTCGACGTGCGTACATCCACGTACAGGTCATCGCCCCGAGGGGGGGTGATCCGAAACTCCGACGCGAAATCGTGACCTTGATTCCGAGCACGTACGATCTCGTTCATGACCTGTTCACGGTCGTCGGGATGCACGATGGAATGCCAGCCGATTCCGAGCAGCGCATCGGCCGACAGACCGCTGATCGCCTGCAAGCGCGCATTGGTGTAGATGCACTGGTTATCCGAGTCGGTCAGGAAAATCCCGATAGGGGCCAGGGTTGCGAGGGACCGGAACCGTTCCT
>Ga0299906_10001910_pt1 | contig 17624 bp, 15 predicted proteins | sample RVTome_14_FD_200259 | JGI IMG/M metagenome (GOLD analysis project Ga0299906, IMG submission 200259) | Soil microbial communities from uranium-contaminated site in the Upper Colorado River Basin, Wyoming, United States - RVT145D125 (version 2) ...
TGGCGCTCTCGCTCGACCGCCGCGTGTTCCCCGCGCACCTGGCGCTCGCCGATCTTTGGCTGGAGCGCGACCCGCGCCGGGCGGCGCAGGTGCTCGAGGACGCGATCGCCGCGGTGCCGGAGCGCGCCTACCTGGCGTTCTCCACGCTGCAGCGGGCCTACGCCGCGGCCGGCGAGCCCTCGCGCTTCGCCGCTCTCTGCGAGCGGCTCGTGAGCCAGGACCCGCGCGACTGGCGCGCCCGGCTCGGCCTGGCGCGCCACTTGCGCGCCGAGGACCGCCCGGGAGAAGCGCTCGGCCTGCTGCTGCGCGCGGTCGAAGCCAACCCGCACGTGCTGCTGGTGCACCTCGAGGTGTGGCGGACGCTGCGCGCGATGTCCTCGCTCGGGCCCGAGGAGCTGAAATACGTGGCCACGGTCGAGGACTCGGCGCTCTACGTCGACCCCCACATCTGCACCGTCTGCCGCTACCGCGCCGACGACATGCTGTGGCGCTGCCCGCACTGCCACGAGTGGAACACGCTCGTGGAGGAGCGGGTCGGGCCCGCGGCAGGAACGCGGTGACGCGCCAGGCGGCTTTGGCCCTCCTGGCCGCCGTGCTGCTGGCCGCGGCGCTCGTCGTACGACCGGTGGCACACGGCGTCCCGTTCGCGACCGCCCTGGCGTTCTGGGCGACGGTGCTCGGCCAGGTGGTGCTGCCCGGCGCTCTCCTCGTCCGGGGCCTGCGGCTGCGCGGCTCGAGCGACGCCTGGCTGCGAGCCGGCCAGGGTGCGACGCTCGGCCTCGCGCTGCAGGGGATGGCGCTCGTCGCCGGGCGCGCGCTCGGTGTGCCGTCGCTCCCGACCCTGGTCGCGCTCGCGGCAGCCGGGGCTGGCATCGCACTCGCGCGCCGCGGCGCCCCCGCTTCCGAGACCGCGCCCGCTCCGCCTCCGGCCGCTCCGGCCTGGACGCTGGCCGTGGCCCTGGTGGCCGTCCTGCTGCAGCCGCTCACGTCGGCAGAGCGCCTGGGCGATCCCGTCCCGTTCGACCTGCTGTTCCACGCGGGGACGGCGGGAGAGCTGCGGCACCGCTGGCCGCTCCAGGATCCTCGCGTGGCGGGGGTCCCGCTCCACTACCACGTGCTCGCCTACTCGCTGCCGATCGAAGCCGCCGACCTCGCGGGCGCCCCGCTCGCCGATCCCCTGTTGGCGCTCGCCCCGCTTTTCTGGGTGAGCTTGCTGGCGCTGCAGCTGGCGAATGCCGGCCGAGTGGTCTTCGGGGACGCTCGAGCGGGCGTCATCGGCGCCGCCGCGGCGCTCTTCCACGCCGACCCCGGATACGTCCTCGGCCTCGGCCCCGGGGCCTTCAACAGCCACTTCGCCACCGCGGTGTACGGCAGCCCGACGACCGTCTGCAGCCTCGTGCTGCTCATCGGCCTGACGTTGTCGCTCGAGGGGTTCGTCGAAACGCACAGGCGCCGCGAGCTGGCGGCGATCATGCTCCTGGCTGCCGCCGTGAGCGGAGCCAAGACCACGGTGCTGCCCGTGGTGCTGGGCGGCCTCGCGCTCTGCGCCGCGCGGGCGTTCGTGCTCCGCAGGGCCGCCGAATGGCGGCTCTGGGCGACCGCTCTTGCGGCGGTGGCCGCCGCCGGCGCGCCGTTCACGCTGTGGCAGTCGCTCGGCCCCGCGAGCTACTCGCGGATGGCCCACTTCGGCGTCGGGACCGCCTTCACCAGTTCGGCCTTCGCGGGCCACGCCGCACGCTGGCTCGGCCCCGGTGCCCTCGCGGGTGCCGCCGCCCTGCCCGTGTTCCTGCTGTGGCTCGCGGGCTTCTTCGGCCTCGCGGGTGTCGCGGCGGCGCTCTGGCTCGCGCGACGCCAGGGCCGCTGGACGGCCACCCAGGTGTGGATTCTCTCGCTCACGGGTGTCGCCGTCGTGGCCACCCAGCTCGTGGACGCGCCCGGGTTGTCGCAGCTGTTCCTGCTCTACAACGGACAGCTGCTGCTGTGCCTCGTCGCGGGCGCGGGCCTCGCGGGCGCCTTCCCGCCGCGGCGCCGCCTCGCCGACTACGCCCTGGCGCTGCTGCTCCTGCTCGCCGCGCTACCGTCCATGGCACTCGTCGCCCGGGCGCTCCCGGCGATGGCCGCAGCCGACGCCAGGGGCCTCGCCCGGCCTGCCGCGCCGGGCGCGGACGAGTACGCGCGAGGGCTCGCGTGGCTGCGCGCGCACGCCAGCCGCGACGCCGTGGTCTTCGCCGACAATCCCTCGCTGCTGCTCTCGGCGTTCGGCGAGGTGCGGCTCTACTACGAGACCGGCCTCTACACGGCGCGGGCGTGGGAGGTGGGATCGTCGCGCGAGCCGTGGCCGGAGCGGGCCGAGCTGCAGGAGCGGCTGCTGCGTCGGCCGGACCGGGGCGCGATCGCGGAGGCCCGGCGCGCGATCGGTGAAGGCGCCCGGCTACTGGTGGTCGCCGACGCCGTCCAATCGCGCGTCGAGTCGGGCTTCGTGCTGGCATCGCCCGGTCGCGTCCCGGGCAGGCGGCTCTTCCCCGAGGATCTGTTCGAGCTTCGCTTCGCGAACGCGACGCTGCACGTGTACGAGGCGCGCCGCTAGCCGATCGCGTCGAGCGCCCTTATCCAGGCGCCGGCCGCCGCGGCCGCGACCGGGCTGCCAAGACCGGCGAGCGCCGAGGCCGTCGGGCCGTCGCCACCCAGGCGGGCGCAGAGAGCGCTCGCCTCCGCGGGTGCTCGCGAGTGCCCCGCGAGCGCCGCCCAGACGGCGTCGAGCCGCCCGCTGGGCGCACCGCCCCCAAAGCGGGCGGCGAGCGGCAGCCAGCGGCCGGCGAGCCTCCTTGCGTCCTCGCCGTCCCCGCCCGTCGCGGCGCGCTCGAGAGCCACGAGCGCCACCAGGCACGCGTCGGCGCGGGATCCCGGCTCGGCGTGCGTCAGGCGCGCGACGGATGCCGCCGCGAGCGCGACGAGCTCCGGATCGGGTCCTCTTCGCCGCTCCGCCCATGCGGCCACCGCAACGGCCAGGCGACTGGCCGGCAGATCGGGCGGCGTCTCGTCCCCCGCCCGGTACCACGGCCCGCGGGCCGGCGGGACGAGCCGCCTCCCGACGGCTTCCATCTCGAGCCCGCCCGCCGTCCCGGCCTCCGACAGCAGCAGCTCCGGCGACAGGCCCCGCGGCCCGTCCCGGGGACCGTGAGCGAGCCCGCCCACGAAGCGCTCGCGCGCTCGGCCACCCTGCTCACGCGCCCGGCCCGCCAGGCCGGCGAGCGTCGCCGCGAGCGCGTCCGCCGCGCGCTCCGTGTCGTCGGGCGAGCCGGACGTGTCAATCTCGAAGTGCGCGAAGCCGCGCTTCTCGGAAGAGGAGAGCTGCGCCTCGATGCGGGCGCGCGCCGCGCGCTCGTCGAGGCCGTCTCTCTCGCGCAGCCGCGAAAGCTGCAGCTCGGGCGCGCAGTGCACCACGACCAGGCGGTCGAAGCGCAGGTGGACCCCGCTCTCGATCAGCAGCGCCCCGTCGGTGACGAGCACCGCACCGGGCTCGCCCGGGAAGCCGGCGGCCCAGAGCATCTCCGCCGCACGCACGCGCGGGTGCACGATGCGGTTGAGCCGCGCCCGCGCCTCGACGTCGCCGAAGACCAGCGTGCCGAGCGCGGCGCGGTCGAGGGCGCCATGCGCGTCCAGCACGCCGCTGCCGAACGTCGCCGCGATCTCGGCGAGCGCCTCGCCGCCGGGTGCCGTCACTTCCCGTGCCACGGCGTCGAGGTCGAGCGTGCGACACCCGCGCTGCTGGAGCCGGCGCAGCACGTGCGACTTGCCGCAGGCGATGCCGCCGGTCAGTCCCACGCGTACCACGGCTGCTGGCCTCAGGGCGCGCCCGCGGCCGCCCGCACCGTGTTCGCCATCAGCATCGCGATCGTCAGCGGCCCCACGCCGCCCGGGACGGGCGTGAGCGCCCCGGCCACCGCCGCCACCTGTGGCGCGTGCACGTCGCCGACGAGGGCGTAGCCGCGCCGCTCGAACTCGCTCCAGTGCTCGGGAACGACCAGCTCGCGGGCGAGGGCCGGGTCGCTGACGCGGTTGATCCCGACGTCGACCACCACGGCCCCCGGCTTCACGTGCTCGGCGCGCACCATGCCCGGCCTTCCGATCGCGGCGACGAGCACGTCGGCCTCGCGCGTGACGGCGGCGAGGTCGCGCGTGCGCGAGTGGCAGACGGTCACGGTCGCGTCGGCGTGCATCAGCAGGAGCGCCATCGGCTTGCCGACGATCTCGCTGCGCCCGAGCACGACGGCCCGCCGCCCCGCGAGCTCGACGCCGCTGCGGGCGAAGAGCTGCATCACCCCGGCCGGCGTGCAGGGCACGAAGCGCGCGCGCTTCTGCAGCAGCCGGCCCACGTTCACGGGGTGGAATCCGTCCACGTCCTTCTCCGGCCGAACCGCGTCCAGCACCCGCTGCGCGTCGACCTGCGCCGGCAGCGGCAGCTGCACCAGGATGCCGTGGATCTCGGGGCGCTGGTTCAGGTCGGACACCGCCGCGAGCACGTCCTCGGTGCTGGCGCTCGCCTCGAGTCGGCGCGTCTCGTGGTGGAGCCCCAGCTCCTCGCAGCGGCGCGCCTTGCTCCTGAGGTAGACAGCCGAGGCCGGGTCGTCGCCGACGAGGAGCGCGCCGAGGCCGGGCCGCACCCCCCGCGCGCGCAGCGCCTCGATCTCGCCGCGCAGCTCCGCCTGGATCTGCTGCGCCACCAGCGTCCCGTCGAGCCGCCGCGCCGTCATCCGGACGATGTTACAGCGCTCACGCGGCCGCGGCCCGCGACCGTTCGGCGACGGCGACGAGCGAGGTGCCGAACGGGAGCGCTCCCGCCCGCACCAGCGGCCGCTCGAGGCGCAGCAGCGCGCGCATCAGCCCGTTGAGGACGGGCGTGACGCTGAGCTCCAGCTTGCGCCGCTCCATGGCGCTCCGCCGCGCGCGGAGCGCGCGCGCCGCCCAGCGCAGCGCCACGAGCGGCACCAGCGGCGCCATGAAGTGCGCCAGACGACGCACGCCGAAACCCGCGGCGTGCAGCTTGGAGCCGAGCTCGCTCCGCGTGTAGCGCCGGCGGTGGTGGGCGATCTCGTCCATCTCGTCGAACAGGAACGGGTGCGCGGGCACGGTGAGCACCAGGATCCCGCCCGGCTCGAGGACGGACGCGAGGTGCCGCAGCGTCCCGAGATCGTCGTCGATGTGCTCGAGCACGTCGAACAGGCTCAGCAGCGTCTGGCCGGCCGCGAGCGGGGGGAAGCGCCCTTCGTCGACCAGCAGCAGCGGCGCCGCGACGCGCTGCCGCGCGAGCGCGAGGCTTTCCGGATAGACGTCGCAGGCCCCGGCGACCGCGACCCCGCCCTCGCCCAAAAAGGCGAGCAGCCCGCCACTGCCGCAGCCGATGTCGACGAGCGCCCGACTGGCGAGGTCGGGCACGGCGTCGCGCAGCACGTCGCGCACTACCTCGCGCCGGGTGGCGAACCAATAGTGATCGCGCTCCACCCGGGCGAGCGTCGGGAAGTAGTGCGGGTCGAAGCCCGCCGCCCCCACCCGGCCGGCACGCAGGTCCAGGATCCCCTCGCGCGCGGGGAAAAAAGCGCCACACGCGCCGCACGCGGCGCCGTGCTCCGCCGCGACGAGCGGCGCCCGACAGCGCGGACACACGAGCCGCAGCCCCGCGAGCGCGCCCGTCAACGCCGGGTCCGGCGCGCCCCGGTCGCGAACAGGGCCGCAGCGACCAGCAGCGACGCCATGCTCAGCACCAGGCCCGCCCAGAGGCCCGGCGGCTCGTAGCGCAGCACCACCTCGTGGCGCCCCGCCGACACCGCCACCGCGCGGTGCTTGCCGTTCGCGCGCAGCACGGGCGCGGGCACGCCGTCGACGTGCGCCCGCCAGCCGCGCGCGTGGCTGGCGCGCACCACCAGATAGGCGCTCGCGTTCGTCGTGACTTCGTAGTGTTCCTCGCCGGCGGTCGACCACGTGCGCCGCGCGCGTCCCTTGGTGCAGGTGGCCGGCAGCGCGTCGTCCGGACCGCCTCCCTGCTCCTCGAGCGCGACTTCCCGCCACGGGTCGAACCCCGTCCGGTACGGAAAGCGCAGCGCCAGCTCGCGGCTCGCCACGGGCGTCGCCCGGCAGGCGAGTGAAGCGCGCGGCCAGCTCTCGAAACCGTACGCGTGGATCGTCACGCCGGGTGGCCCGGCGGCGATGCTCGCGAGGGGCACCAGCTCCGGGTGCGCAAGCGGGTCGAGGCTCAGCACGCGAGCGACACCGGCGTTGCGCAGCCATGGCAACAGCTCCCCGACGCGGCCCGGGTCAGCGCGCTCGGCCCCCCCCTCCCGCGGGCGGGGCAGGAGCACCGCGTGCTCGCTCGGCTCCGCGGCTTCGACGCGGTCGAGCACGTTCGCGTACGGACCGAGGATCTGGCGGTGCAGGAAGAGGCGTGTGAGCGTAGGGGCTGGCCCGCCCCGGGCCTCGAGCTCGCGGAACGCGGGGCTCTGGGCGAGGCCGTAGGAAAAGACGCGGGCACCGTCGAGCGCGAAGAGGCGCAGCGAGGCCACTTCCGGCAACGGGTCGAAGAACGACGGCTGCTCCTGCGGGTTGAGCCCGGCTCCGGCCCGCGCGAGGTCCGCCACGCAAAGCCCCACCACGAGCGCCAGCGCCCGTGCCGGAGCGAGCCTCCGACGCTCGACCGCCCACGCCGCGGCGCCGAGGCCGAGCACCAGCAGCAGCGCGAGACCCGCCTCGCGCCGCGCCACGTCGAGGAGCTGCGGCCAGAGCTGGCCGGGTACGCCGCTCCAGGCCTTGAGCCCGGCAGGCGACAGCGACAGCGCCACCGCGATGCCCACGGCGACCGCGGCCGTGACACCGCCGGCCGCCGCCATCCGGTGCCAGTCGCGCCCGGCCAGTAGCCTGTCGACCGCGAAGCCGGCAGCGATCGCAAGCCCGAGGTGCGGCAGCAGCAGCCCCCGGCCGCCCGTGCCGAGCGCCAGCCACAACCCGACGCCGCCGAGACCGAGCAGCACCAGGCGCAGGCGTCGCGGCTCGGCGAGCCAGCCGATCGCCGCGAAGGCCAGCACCAGGGGGCCGACGTAGAGTGACAGGAATTGCGGGGTGCTCTCGCCGAAGAAGCGCCCGCCCCGGAAGGACTCGGCGGGACCCAGCGGAGAGCCGAAGAGGCCGGGCAGCAGCGTCTGGACCAGCAGCGCCGGGTGGAACGTCTCGCGCAGGGCGAGCACGGGCGCAATGCCCTGCCCGAGCGCCGCCTCGGGTGCGAGCCAGGCGACGAGGGCCAGCGGAAGCCCTGCCACGCCTATGCCGAGCGCCGTCGCGAGCGTAAGCCTCTCGAGAGCCACGCGCGTCGGCGAGGCTGCGAGGCCGAGGGCCGCGCCCGCGAGCGCCGCCTGGGCGACGAACCCCAGGGCGTAGGTCGAGAGCGAGAGCGCGAGCAGCAGCGCGGCGCCCGAGACCGCCCGCCCCCCGTCGCGCGCTGCGCGCCGCAGCAGCCCGGCCAGGATAGGGGCGAGCGCCAGGGCCTGAAGCAGCACGTAGTGGCTGAGGCAGGAGAGCGAAAACCCGGAGAGTGCGTAGACAGCCCCGGCCAGGAACCCTCCGGCACGCGAGAGGCCGAGCTCACGCGCCAGCCAGTACGCCGCCAGGGCGGCGAGAGGCAGGTGCAGCGTCAGCAGCCAAGACACGAACCCCGGGCTCGGCCAGAGCGCGTGAAGCAGGTCAGGCGGGTAGAGCGAGGGCAGCTCGAACGATCCCTCGAAGACGTAGGGGTTCCACAGCAGCAGGCGCCTTTCGGCGAGCTCGCGCGCCGCCAGCAGGCGCAGCGGCAGGAAGCGGGTCGACAACTCGTCCAGGTAGTACGTCGCGAGCGGGAGCGCCGCAGCCAGGTTCGGTAGTAGCGCCACGGGCACGAGCAGTAGCGGGAGGAGGCGGGACGAGTCGCCTCCGCTCGTGCCCCGGCGGGGAGGGCCCTCTCTCACGACGCTGCGTTCGCCTTTCTGAGCTGGAGGAAGCGATCCATGAAGCCCGTGTCGAGGCGCCCGGCCACGAAGTCGGGGTCGTCGAGGATCAGGCGCTGCAGCGGGATGTTCGTCTTGATCCCTTCCACCACCATCACGTCCAGGCAGCGTTTCATGCGCGCGATCGCCTCCGCGCGCGTGCGGCCGTGGGTCATCACCTTCGCGATCATGCTGTCGTAGTAGGGCGAGATCTCGCAGCCCTCGTGCGCGAAGGTGTCGACCCGCACCCCCGGCCCGCCGGGCTGGAAGAAGTGTCGGATCGTGCCCGGCGAGGGCACGAAGCTCCAGGGGTCCTCGGCGTTCACGCGGCACTCGAGCGCGTGTCCCGTGAAGGCGATGTCCTTCTGCGAGAAGGACAGCGCTTCACCGGCCGCGACGTGGATCTGCTCCTTCACCAGGTCGCGTCCGGTCACGAGCTCGGTGACGCCGTGCTCGACCTGGATGCGCGTGTTCATCTCCATGAAGTAGTAGTTGCCGTCCTTGTCGAGCAGGAACTCGATCGTGCCGGCGTTCGTGTACTGCACCGCCGCGGCCGCCTCGACCGCGGTGCGACCCATCCTGCGCCGCAGCTTCTCGGAGACCGCGAGCGAGGGGGCTTCCTCGACGATCTTCTGGTGCCGGCGCTGGATCGAGCACTCGCGCTCGCCCAGGTGCACGACGTTGCCCTTGCTGTCGGCCATCACCTGGATCTCGATGTGGCGCGGCGCCAGGACGTACTTCTCCATGTACACGTCGGGCACGCCGAAGGCGGCCTGCGCCTCGGCCTGCGCGGCGCGGAAGCCGTGCGCGACGTCCTGCGCCTCGCGCACGATGCGCATCCCGCGGCCGCCGCCCCCGGCCGAGGCCTTCAGGATCACGGGAAAGCCGATGTCGCGCGCGACCTTGACGGCCCGCTCTTCGTCTTCGAGGACGCCGTGCGAGCCCGGCACCACCGGCACGCCGGCCTTCAGCATCGCCTTCTTCGCGCGGCTCTTGTCGCCCATCAGCCGGATCGCCTGCGGCCCGGGACCGATGAAGCGGATGTTGCAGGCCTCGCAGATCTCGGCGAGGTAGGCCGACTCGGAGAGGAAGCCGTAGCCCGGGTGGATCGCGTCCGCCCCCGTGATCTCGGCCGCGCTGATGATCGCGGGGATGTTGAGGTAGGACTCGATGTTGCGCGGTGGGCCGATGCACACGGCTTCGTCGGCGAAACGCACGTGCAGGCTGTTGGCGTCGGCCTCCGAGTAGACGGCCACCGTCTTGAGCCCGAGCTCCTTGCACGCCCACATGACCCGCAGCGCGATCTCGCCGCGGTTGGCGATCAGGACCTTCTTGAACATGGGCAAGATGGCTGGCGGCGGCGCCTCAGGCCTGCCGGATCGTGAACAACGGGTCGCCGTACTGGACGGGCTGCCCGTTCTCGGGATGGATCCGGGTCACTTCGCCCGCCATCTCGGACTCGATCTCGTTCATGAGCTTCATGGCTTCGATGATGCAGAGCACCTGGCCGACCTTGACGGTGTCGCCCACGCTCGCGAAGGCCGGCGAGTTGGGGTCGGGCGAGCGGTAGAAGGTCCCGACGATCGGGCTGCGCACGATCGTGCCATCCGCCTCCGCCTCCGCGGGCGGGGCGGCGGCCGGCGCGGGCAAGGCTGGCTGGGGCGCGCCCGGCGCGCCTGCGGTCAGGCTCGCCGCGGGTACGGGCGCGTGAGAGGACCCCGCCTCGGGCGGGCGCGACGAGCTGCGGCACACGCGCAGCTTCACCCCGTCCTGCTCGAGCTCGAACTCGGTGATGTCCTGCTCCTCGAGGATCCGGAGGATCTCCTTGAGGTCCGACAGGTCCACGCGCCCTCCCTGGGATGCCTTCGGCCCGTCTCGAAGAGACGTGATTATTACTCGAACTCGCGCTCGAGCGCGAGGGCCGCCAGCCGCAACGCGAAGCGGGCTCGGCCCATGGCCGCTCCCGGTGCGAGCGACGCGAACAGGAAGTAGTCCGGCGTGATCGCGACCAGCAGTGTCGTGAGCCGCTCGGTGGTGATCGCCAGCTCCTGCAGGGCTCCGAGGCCCGTGTCGGCGGCCGCCGCGAGGCTCGCGCGCAGCAGCGTCGTGTGCTCGGCGGCCACGGCCTCCATGTTGGGGTCAGCCCGCAGCGTGAGCTTCTCGATCGGGATCCCGTCCGTGCCGATGACCATCAGCAACTCGGACTCGGGCACGCGACCCGCGACGCCCTTGAGAACCTCCGCGAAGGCCGGCAAGCTCATCTCCTGCGGACGGCTCCGAGCAGCGTCGTGAGGCCCGCGATCGTCCGCTCGAGCGCGTGGCGCCGGGCGGCCCGCTCGTCCGTGGCGGGCGCCGCGTGCTCGAGCTCGCTCAGCCGATGGCGCGCCTTCTCGTTGTCCGGCTCCTGCTCGAGCAGCTGGCGGTACACGTCGCGAGCCCGCTCGACGAGCCCCTGCTGGAAGTAGAGCTCCGCGAGTGTCGACGACGAGAAGGGCGTCGTCGAGGCGCTCGGGCCCTCGGCCGCCGGCTGGCGCGGCGCCGGTTGCGGCTCCAGGGCGGCGGCGGGCCTTGACGGCGGTTTGCCCGCCCGCTCTCCAGGGGCTTCTGTGCTGGAGACTCCGGGCAGGGTCTTCGGCTCGGCCGCTTCGAACGCCGGCTCCGGTGGAGCAGGAGCGCTCGCGCGGGGGGGCGGCGGCATGCCCGTTTGCGACGCGTGGATCCGCAGCGTCGGGGGAAGCGCTCCGCCCTCGACCAGTGCTTCGCGCTCCGCCTCGGCCGGAGCCGTGGGGCGCGAGGATGCTACGACCACGGGCGGTGCCGCCGACGGGGCCGGCGCGCTGACCGCTCCCGCGGGAAGCGGCGGCGGCGCCTGCCTGGTGCCCGGCGGCGTCGTCTGGGCCGCGAGCACCGCCGACTCGCCGGCCGGGGTGGCGTGGAGGCGCGCTTCGACGGCCGCGAGCGCCGCCTGCAGCTGGCGGTCGTCCGGCGCCATCAGCAGCGTCTTCCGGTACTGCTCGGCCGCCCCCTTCAGGTCGCCCAGCTGCTCCCGCGCCTGCGCCAGGTAGCGGCTCGCCTGGATGTTGTCCGGCGCCTCGCGGGTCGCGCTGTCGAGCTCGGCCCGCGCGCTCGTGGCATCACCGGAGTCGAGCAGCGCCCGCCCCAGCGTGAGACGCGCGGAAGGATACGCCGCGTGCACCGCGAGGCCCGCGCGCGCGACGCGGATCGCCTCGGCCAGCTCGCCGTTCTTGCGCAGCTCCTCGGCCAGCTGCGCGAACATGCGCGAACCCGGATCGCGCTCCAGGCGGCGGCGGAGTTCGTCGATTCGGGTGTCAGCCACGGATCAGAATGGTTCGGGGCCGGCCCCTCGAGGCCGGCCCCGCCTCGGGGCAGTGCGGTCCCGCCGCAGCGTATCACCGCTGGAAGATGCTAACGCTCCTGAAGTTGAACTGGGCAGCATCGAAACCGTAGGGTCGCACGGTGACGGTGACCGTCTGCAGGTTCGTGCCCGCGGTATAGACGACGAGCGCCACGCCGTTGTTGTCCGTGGCCATCACGTCGCCCGTCTGGATGGGTCCCACGTACGTCGACGAGGGGTGCGGTGAGAGGATGCCGTCGCCGTCGTGCTCGAAGAGAACGGCGTACCCCGTCACGGGCTGCCCGTTCTGGTTCCTCACCACGACCCGCACCTGGCTCACGCTGATCCCGTCGGCGTTCAGCGTGTCGGGCAGAGCGAGGAGCTCGATGTTGAAGCCCTGGTCGGAAGGACCAGACAGTTCCGGCTCCCCCTGGCCGCTCAGCTCGCACCCGGCGGCCGAAAGAAGCAGTCCGAGCGCCAAACCCGTCCAGGCGCCGCGCGCCGGTCGGACCCTAAAGATGGCATCACGCATGGCCACTTCTCCTAGTTCGCCGGGCAGGCGGTTTCTGTGTCCCCGAAGTCGGCGAAGTCGATCTGGAAGCGCGCCGACGCGGACACCCGCTTCTCTGAGATCGTCTTGCCGTAGAGGGTCACCTGCGCCGATACTGTGAGAATCGTCGTCTGGTTGATGTTGGTGAGCGGAGGGTCGAGCTTCGCCTGTCGGCGGACGACCTCGAGCGGGAAGGTCGCATCGTCGCCCACACTCACCGTCAGGGCGAGGTTCCCGGTGATCCGGAAGGGCACGTCGACTCCCTCGGTCCCGCGGCCGTCGCTGCGCGTGTATCGGATCTCGTAGCTTTCGAGCTGCACGGCCGACGACGGGACGGCCGAGCTGTTCGGGTTCTTGTTCGCCACCGTCACCTCGACGTCGACCTCGTTCTCGCAGACGAAGCTGCTGAACTCGCCGTTGCGGACGTCGGAGTCCAGTTGGGCACCGCCGTGGATCGAGTTGATCTGGAGCAGGACGGAGGCCTCGCTGTTCTCGACGTAGGCGGCGCTGCAGCCGCCGAGGGCCAGCGCCGCCGTCAGGGCAAGCGCGGCGCCGAGCGTCAGCGTCGAGCGTCTCGTGTCACGACCGGTCTTTCGCAACCACATGGCTCTTGTCACCTTTAGGACTTGACGATGCGCGGCGTGATGAAGAGCAGCAGCTCGTTGTTCGCGTTCTGCGTACCCTTCCGCCGGAACAGGTATCCGAGCAGCGGGATGTTGCCGAGCACCGGGGTCTTGTCCTCGTTGACGAATTCCTGGCTCTGGTAGATGCCGCCGACGACGGCGGTCTGACCGTCCTTCACGAGCACGATCGTCTTCGCCGCCTGCGTGTTGATGGGCGGGATGCCGTTCACCGGGTTGCCGAAGTCGGGGGTGCTGTTCTCGACTTCCAGCGTCAGGATCACCGTGCCGGCGTCCGTGATCTGCGGCGTCACCTTGAGCGTCAGCACGGCGTCCTTGAACTGCGTGGTGACGGTGTTGTTCGCCACGGTCTGGATCGGGATCTGGACGCCCTGCTTGATCTCGGCCGCCTGGTTGTTCTGGGTGGTCACCTTCGGTGTCGAGAGCAGTCGGCCGCGGCCCTGCTGCTCGAGCGCCGTGAGCGCCACGTCGAGGTTGAAGCTGCCGAGGATGTTGCCCATCGAGATGCCGATCGCGCTGTTGAAGTTGGAGGCGGGCAGGTTGACCGCGTAGCCGCGGCCGGCCTGGCCGATTCCGGTGCCCGAGGAGACGCCTCCCGGCCCGCTGTTGTCGGCGGACACGCCGGCGCCGGGCACGGCCCCTCCGTTCACGACGATCTGGTTCGGGAACGCCCGGTTGGTCGTGTTGCCGAAGCGCGCCGTCTGCTCGCCGGCGAAGCCCCACTGGATGCCGAAGTCGCGCGAGAAGTTGCGGTTCGTGACGACGATGCGCGCCTCGATCTCCACCTGCGGCGTCGCCGTGTCGAGCTCGGCCATCAAGCCCTTCGCCTTGTCGACGTAGCTCGGCAGGTCCCGGATGATGATGGTGTTGGTCCGCTCGTCGATGTTGATCTGGCCGCGTGCCGAGAGCGCGCCCGCCTTCTTGAGCACGTCCGACAGCGTGACCGCCTTCGCGTACGAGATGCGCCGGGTGTAGTCGATCAGGGTGCCTGCCAGCGCCTTCTCCTCGTCGAGCTTGCGCCGATCGCCCTCCTCCTTCTGCAGGTCGCTGAGGCGCGCGATGCGGATCACGTTGTCCTCGAGCACGCAGCCGAGCCCGTTGGTCTTCAGGATCAGCTCGAGCGCGCGTCCCCAGGGCACCTCGTTGAGCTTCAGCGTCACCTTCCCGGTGACGCCCGGGTTGACGACGACGTTGAGCCCGGAGATGTCGGAGAAGAGGCGGAAGATGTCCTGCAGATCGCCGTCCTTGAAGTCGAGGCTGATCGGCGTCCCGAGGTCGCCCGTCTGACCGCAGGCCTGGCCGATGCTGCCCTGCTCCGGGGCGTCCGCCGCCGGGGCCGGAGCGGCCGCCTGCGGCTCGGGAAGCGCCGGCATCACCAGCGGCTCGATCGCGAGCGGCCGCGTGGGCACCACGTCCACCGGCGCGGTCGTCGAAGAGGCCGCGGGCTCCGGGGTGCGCAGCGCCGCGAGCGGCGCGTGCGCCGGCGCCGGAGCGTCGCCGCTCTCGCCGAACACGATGCGGACGCCGTCGCTGCCCTCGATGATCCGATAGGGCGACCTGGCGCTCAGGTCCACGACCAGACGCGCCACCTTGGGGGACTCGGCGCTGAACTGCCCGAGGCGCACCTTGCGGACCGGGGTCTCACCCACTTCGAGCGAGCGCATCGGAGCGCGCGCCGTGACGTCGGCGAAGTCGATCACCAGCCGCTCGGGGTTCTGGAGCAGGAAGTCGCGGTATTTGAGCCGGCCGTCGGCCTTGACGGTGAACGCCAGCATCGAGCCGAGCTCGTCGCGCGAGACCGCCGTGATCCGGGTTGCCTTGGGTCCGCTCGGCAGCTGCGTCGGCTCGCTTGCGGCCGCCGCCGGCGGAGGCGGAGGTAGCGCCGGCGTGGCGGTGGCCGCCTCGGCCGGTGCCGGTGCGGGCACTGCCGCAGCCGCGGGCGCGGGCGCGGCTTCCGAGCCGGCCAGGCTGGCCGGGCGCTCGAAGATCAAGTTGAGTGACTTGTCCTTCGAGAAGATCTGATAAGGCACCAGGCTGGCGAGCCGCACCTCGACGCGCGCGAGGTTGCGCCCGTCGGCGCGCGCGAGGTTCGTCACGCGGACCGACTCGACCTCCCGTGTGCCGACGTTGACCCGCGCAGGGACCTGCGAGGCGTCGACCTCGGGGATGTCCACCACGAGTGTGAGTGGGTCGGGGCTGTAGTAGGTGTAGGCGAGTGGGCCGGTGCACTCGACCACGAGTCGAGTCGACCGGTCACTGCTCTCCTGGCGGATGTCGGTGATCGCCGTCCCGGTTTGCTGTTGTGCTGGCACGCCCGTCGCCAGCGCAAGGGCAACCGCAAACAGGCAGACCCCAGCGAGCTTCGCTCTCATTACCTCGCCTCCTCCGACGCATACAAGCTCTTTCGGACCTCGCGCGTCTTGACCGGCGAGAGGGGATCCGTCACCTCTTGCCGGAACGTCACGGAGGTGGCGTCGACGGCGGTGATCACACCGTCGTACAGCCGCTGCCCCGTGCTCACGAAGTACGACTTGCCGTCCGCTCCCAGGAACATCGCGATGTGGCCCGGCCTGGCGGCGACGCCGATGCCGGTGCCCTTGGTCCGGACGATGCCCTTGAGTGCGATCTCCTGGATCAGGAAGCCCTCCATGCCGGGCTTCCTGGTCTTGGGCCCGCGGTCGGCTGCGACCGGCCGCTGCAGGCTCACGAACGGGTCACGCCGGGCCCCCGAGTTGTAGGCGTAGCCACCGGTCTCGAGCTCGACGTCGAGCGGCGGGCGCGAAGGGTCCGCGGGAACGGCGCCGGGCGGCGCCTCGGCCGGCGCGGGCGCCGCCGGCTGCTGCGAGAACACCTGCCCGGCGAAAGCGAACACCAGGAGCGCGGCGACGAGCGCCGCTTGGAAACGGGCCCTCATCGCGCCCCTCCGGGTCCAGGCCGCTTCGCGCCGGGCGTCGCCGCGCCCGGGGGCGGCACGTTGTCCAGGTAGACGTAGGTCGTGGCCGTCGACGTGATCGCGACCGTGTTGTTGAGCGTCTGCGAGGACTGCGCCTTGATCTTGAGGTCGCTCATGTTGACGAGCCGGGACATCCGGCTCACGCGGTCGAGGAAGGCTCCCATGTTGTGGTAGGTGCCCTCCACGTCGATGCTGACCGGGACCTCCTGGTAGAAGTCCTTGGTGATGACGGCCGCCGGGTTGAACTTGCGGATCGAGAGGCTCGACTGCGCCGCGAGGTACTGGATGCGCCGCATCAGATCGGGCATTTCCTTCTCGGGCGGCAGGATCCGCTTCAGCGTCTCGAGCCGGGCTTCGAGCGCCTGAACTTCGCGCTGGAACTCCGGCAATCGGTTGGCTGTCGCCTCCAGTGCGCGAATCTGCTTCTGCAGGTCGGCGAGACGCGTCTCCTTCTGGCGCTGCTTGTCGAGCGCCTCGGAGTACCAGAAGTAGTAGAAGCCGCCGCAGATGAGCGCGGCGATCACGGCGGAAACCCCCAACTGGCCTGCAAGGGGGAGCTTGGTGAGCGGGTTGTCGGCCATCTCGGTCCTCCCTCCCTTACCTTCTTGCCGGTCCGGGCTTCGCCGGCGGGCCGGCCGCCTGGGCCGCGGCCGCCTTCGCCTCGGCGATCGCCTTTTCCTTGGCGGCGACCTCCGGGTCCTTGAAGGCGCCCACGAGCGTGAAGTTCACCAGGTTCGCAGCCTCCTGGCTCGTGCCGAGGTCGACCGCCGGGAACCAGCCGCTGCGCTGCAGCGCGCTGATGAAGTCGGCGACCGCCGCGAGGCTGTTGCTCTGGCCCGCGAAGCGCAGGCTGCCTCGCGTCTCGTCGAGGGTCGTGAGCCACACGTAGTCGGGCAGCGCCTTCGAGACCTCGTCGAGCATGTGCACCGGGCTCTTCTGGGCCAGCCGCAGCTGCTCGATCACCAGCACCTTGTTCTCGAGGATCGCTTTCTTCTGCTGGAACTGGGCCACCTGCGCCGCGATCGCCTGCAGGTCGCGCTGGCGCTTCTCGTCGGCCGCGATGCGCGTGTCGAGGTCGCGAAGCTTGTTCGACTGCAGCCACCAGGCGCCCGCGCACAGGACACTCGCGCCGCCCACGAGCAGCGCGAGCAGCAGGTAGCTCTGCAGCGCCCCCGGCGGCATCGCCGGCCCGGCGCTCCTGGACTTGGCCCTGGTGGCCTTCTCGGGTGCGTCGAGGTTGATGCGGATCATCGGTCACCCACCCTGCGCACAGCGAGGCCCACGGCGATCGCCGCCGCGGGACCGATGTCCTCGAGGTAGTCCGGGTTGAAGTCCTTCTCGTTGTAGCGCACGTTGAGGAACGGGTTCATCAGCTCGACCGAAGTCGAGAAGCGGTCCGCGAGCAGGTCGCGCAGGCCGTGGATCTTGGCCGTGCCGCCCGAGAGGAAGATCTGGTCGATGCGGTCTTCCTGGCTGGTCGCCCGGAAGAAGTCGAAGGTCTTCTGGATCTCCATCGCGAGGTTCTCGGAAACCGCCTGCAGGATCGGGTGCAGGCTCTCCGAAGAGGCGCCCTCCACCTGCTCGCCCTTCTTCAGCGCTTCGGCCTGCTCGAAGGAGAGGTTCAGGTCCTTCTGGATGGCGTCGGTGTACTGGTTGCCGCCGGCCGCGATGTCGCGCTGGAACACCGAGGTGCCGCCCTTCACCACGTTGACGTTCATGATCGAGGCGCCGATGTTCAGCAGCGCCACGACCCGCCCGGGGTCGATGCCGTAGTTCATCTCGTAGCAGTTCTGCAGCGCGAAGACGTCCACGTCCACGATGGTCGGGTTGCGGCCGGCCTGCGTGAGCGCGGACTTGTACTCGCTGATCTTGTCCTTCTTGACCGCCACCAGCAGCACGTCCATGTTCCCGCCCGAGCCGCCGCCCTCGATCACCTCGTAGTCGAGCGCCACGTCCTGGATGTCGAACGGGATGTACTGCTCCGCCTCCCAGTGGATCGACTCCGACAGCTCCTCGGCGCTCATCTGCGGCAGGGAGATCTTCTTGACGATCACGGCGTTGCCGGAGACACCAGTAGCGCAGTCTGCGGTCTTGATCTTGCTCTCCTGGAACACCCGCT
>Ga0299906_10001911_pt1 | contig 17620 bp, 15 predicted proteins | sample RVTome_14_FD_200259 | JGI IMG/M metagenome (GOLD analysis project Ga0299906, IMG submission 200259) | Soil microbial communities from uranium-contaminated site in the Upper Colorado River Basin, Wyoming, United States - RVT145D125 (version 2) ...
AAGATAACCCGCGGTTAAAAAGTGAAGGGTTCTCTAAAAGATCATTATCAAACCCAACTGTATAATTATAATTTCCTGTTGAATAGGTTGCCCGGCCCCCAATAAATACTGCATAACTGTACTCCGATTCCTGGTAAGGCTGAAAGAATCTGCTGTCAACCAATAATTCCGGATATACTGATTCGGGTATTATTTTTTTCAGTGAAAGATCAATAAGGATATAACCTATAACCTGATTGTACCTTTCTATATCAATGAAATATAAATACCTTTTGGTAACATCCGCACCGACTCTATTTACGAAATACAAATTTGGAAACTCCGTTTCATATTGTTCCTGGGCAAATGCATCTTTTATTTGTCTGTAGGTCCCCTGAGTTCCCTCCGAATTAAATGGCTGACCGGTCGCATTGTATAAGTTTACCTGTACATTATATTTATCAAAGTAACTTCCAAGGTAAACCCTTTTAATTTTCTGAGAAATTGTTTCTTTGGACATAAAGGAACTATACATCCTGCTGGTTATCAGCGGATCCTGCTTTATTTGAAATCCAGCTTCAGATAGCAGTAATTCACCCAAATTGTCACTTTCAACAAGGAATTGGTCCGCGAATCTGAATTTATTTTCCAACTCATTTTCTTCTTCAAAATATTGAACTGAATAAGCTCCTATAAGTGCACATGCCTGGGCGGCAACGAATAAATAAAGAAAAGCCAGATATCTCATTTGAACCAGGAATCTGGATAATTTCAAAAAATGTAAAACCAGAAAATATCCCAGATTTACCATGATAATGAAAACAATAGGCAAATTGAGATTGTAGGCAACTAAAATAAAAATCAGTGCCCCAACGGAATAGTTTATGATGAGACTGTATAATGATTTGTCATTTACCCTGGTGAATATTCTAAAGATCAAATGAAATGTTAGAAAAAATATGGCAGAATTGATTACAAATATCAGGTAAAAAATAACCTTGGAAGCGGGAAAATACAAGGTTGATGTGATATCTAAAGACCACTGAGAATTTTCATAAATCAATCTGAAAATCAGGAATTGATATACCATTGCTAAAAAGCCAATCAGAATAAGCTTAACAGAAAGGATCCACCTTGCAATTATTTTTAGACCTAGAATTTTTATAAATAAGTTGCTCCGATAATAATTCATGTAGGCAAAAAGGATCAGTGCAAACAGTGCAAGTGTGTTAAGCATCAGGTCACCTATTGATGGATTCAAAATAGAGGATGCAAATAACCTCGAATCAAAGAGCACCCAATTGGCGTATGCTGATGGAAATTCTGTAAAAAGCATGACGAATCTCACCCCAGCCAGACTTATAAATAAAATTGCAAGAGCGATTTCAAATTTCCTTCGATTTGTTAACTCCAATACTTTGGAGTAAACCGTGTATAATATTAATATTAAACCTATTGTGTATAAAGAAATCGAAATCAACTGGAAGTGGATGGAGTACTGGTTTACGCTTATATAGCTGTCGACATAAAATAATATTTGACCGTCGAATTTTACGGGATACCCCTCATTTCCTGAATTGGAAATTATCATATCAGGAAACTCAATTATCCGGTCATTGTAATCTGATTCCAGATATTTATTAAAAATTTCGTATTCTGTTTGAACGGGAATGAGGGAAACTATTTCATAGATGTCATCTTTCTTATTAAACTGATCCCTGGTTACTATAAAATTTCCCTGGTCGAGATGGATAAACCCAATTGTTCCAACATCTGAAAATTCATTGTATTCAGGCACGAGTTGAAACTCAGACCAGTAGAATAGCCTGGTTCGGTAATAGACATAAAATGGGTAATCAGATGCAATTGTATTCAAGTCTTCAAATCGAAGATAATCATCATTCATTATCCTTTCCCTTACTACCGCGAGTTGTGATTTGCTGGTGGAAATTTCGGTTTGGAGATTTTTTTCAATCCTATTTGCTATTTCCTGTGGTTCAGCTTCCTTCGGAAGAAGGAAATATTTAATCAGAATCCCCGAAAGGATTAATACCAAACCCACCAAGAAGAGCAGACTCCGGTTCATTTTTCACTAAAAATACAAAATATTGAAATAGCGGGCACAACTCTGCTTAGGAAGCAGTACCCTTGCCCCTGGCCCTTCTGTACCAAAGAAGCCCTATAACCAGGGCTAATAAGTAAGGCAGTGCAAGCAAATAAAGGATGGCAAAATTCAAGGTTGAAGCCATCTCCAGAGATTCCCCATTGCTCACGCTGGTTTCCAAAGTTGCCCTGCACATGGCACATTGCGCAAAACTCGTTCCATAAGATACGATCAGAGCAATGACAAGCAACAAGACTCGCTTCATACTCCAAATTTATTAAAATTCTTAATAGTAAGGGCTAATCATAAGATAAACAATAACTCCCGTAATGCTAACATACAACCATAAGGGATGGGCATATTTAACAATTTTCCTGTGTCTGAAGAAATTCTCCTGAAGAGCGTAAAATAGAGCCAGCAAAACAAATGGAACAACAATTATTGCTGTAATAATATGGGTTACCAATAGAAAAAAGTAAATGTATTTCAGAAATCCTTCTCCTTGGTAATGCGTAGAAGGAACCGAAGCGTGATAAGTAACATAGCAGAGTAGAAACACTATGCCCAGGATGAAGGAAGTAATCATTAGTCGTTTATGCAACTCTTTATTGCCCATTCTTATTTGATACTTTCCAGCGATCAGTAAGATGGCGGTAACCGAATTTATGACTGCATTAACCTGGGGAAGTGAATAGACCCAATCACCCAACAAGGGGATGATTCCTTCTGAAAAAAACAGGATCGCTACCAGTACAGGTATGACTATGGAAGTTGAAATTATGATCCAAATCGGCCGGTTTTTACTATTCATTATTAACTATAGTTTCCATAACATTCAATTCCAGGATTACCCGGTCAATATCCTCAAAATCAGTTCCCGAATAATATCCTCTGATTCTGGCCTTCCAATCAATCATTACAATAAATCCAGTGCATTTCCAATCCTTCAGATTTTCCTCTTTTTGTTCAGCAATTAACAATCCACATACGGCAAATTTTTTTCTCACTTCCTGTGAATATGTTGAATCGACTGAAGAAATTGTAATGTAATTAATAAAGTCAGCCTCACTCATATTTAATCTGATTCTCTCAGTTTGACTATTGAAAAAGTCCAGGTTCGATTCACACTCTGGTTCATAGAAAATCAAATTAACCCGGTTAAGGTTTTCAAAGGCCAATCCTGCAGGTTCCAAAACTGCCGCACCAACAAGAGTACAATCAGTTATCGCGGGATATCCATTCTGGTAATAAACAGGGAGATTATATTCATTCTTTCCGAAGAATTTCACGAACAATACGAGACCCACCGGGATGATTACTACTACAAGAAGCACAAACTTTTTCACAAGCGGTTCAGGTTAAAAAAAAATCAGGCTCTTGCCTGATTGGGTTGAGATTTTTATTAAGTATCTATCTGACCTGAAGAATTGATCCACCCTCATAGATAAGAGTAATCAGTAACCACACCACAAACATCATCGGCAGCAAGATCGACCAAATCAACATCTTCACTTCATGACGCAGGTGCATAAATTCGCCAACTATATAGAAAGCTTTTATTATGGTCATAGCAACGAAAATTGAGGTTTTCAGAGGACCTGAGTGAAGCGTAAATGCCACCAGAAACTCAAGGCCGGTGACAATACCCAAAATGATGGCAACTCTTACCAATTGCCGGACTTTTTCCTTATTTACAGGTTGAACTATAATTTCTTTAGTTTCTTCCATGATTATAATATTTCAACTTATTATACAAGATAGAAAAACGTAAATACGAACACCCAAACCAGGTCTACAAAGTGCCAATACAATCCCACTTTCTCAACCATTTCATAGTGACCTCTTCTGTCATATACACCTGTCGTGGCATTATGGAATATCAGGAAATTGAGCAGCACACCGCTAAAAACGTGAGTGCCATGAAATCCGGTTATAAAAAAGAATAACGCCGCAAAATCTGGCGGTCCATATTGATTAATGCTAAGATTTGCTCCCAAGACTTCAAAGGATTGCCAGGCACCATCCGCAAATCTCTTTGCCATGGTTGCTTCACCTGTGCCGATAATAAAATGAGTCCACTCCCAGGCCTGGCATCCAAGGAATGCAAGACCACCGACAATAGTCCAAAGCATCCATTTTTCGACGTTTTTCCGATCCATTCGATGGCCTGCCTCCACCGCGAGCACCATAGTTACGCTGCTGAGGATCAAAATGAATGTCATTAAACCAACAAATACCAGAGGAGCATTTAGTCCATGAAAGAATGGAATTGCAGCGAAAACTTTTTCCGGAACCGGCCAGTATTCAGTGGAGAAAGTAAATTCCCTTACCGCACCTTCAAAAGCAGGATGAGAATAGCGGATGAGGCCGTAAGTTATCAGAAGTGCTGAGAATGTGAATGCATCTGAAACGAGGAAAATCCACATCATTAATTTTCCATAACTCGCCTTCACGGGCGATTGACCTCCGTACCAGAGCTTCTTTCCGTCAGATACTGCAGCGGTGGTTGAAGACATATCCTTGCTTGTTTGAGTTAATTATTCAATAATAAAAAGATAAACAAATATAGCCAAAGGGCATCCAAAAAATGCCAATAAGTTGCACACATTTGAATCCATCTCTGGCTCTTGCTATGAACTTTAAATCTAAATGCGGCAGCCACTATGATGAATAGAAAAATCACTCCACTCACCAAATGTATTCCATGAACTCCGGTTAACACGTAAATGAATGAACCGGATGGATGGCCAACAAAGAAGACATTATTTCTCACCAGATCTTGCCAACCTGAATATTGTCCTGCAAGAAAAGTAAGCCCCAAAATGGAAGTGATTACAAGTGCAATCCGCGTCAATTTGAGATTATTCTTTTTTGTTGACATTACCGCAATGTGCATACTCGCACTGCTTAGTAAAATTACTACTGTATTAAAGTAGAATATTCCTGGCAACGCTATACTTAGCCAATCTCCCGATGCTTTTTTTACCATATAAGCACTGGTAAATGCTCCGAATAACATAATAATACTAACAATAAAAAGCCACAGAATGAATTTTTTGGGATCCATCGTAAAGGTTTTCCTTGGTTCTTCCGTTAATTGTATATCCTTCACCATATTATATCTTGTCTAACAAATACGCAATTTGAACAATAGGTAAATAAAGGAACGAACCATACATTATTCTTAAAGCTGATTTTCTTGAGCCATCCTTCATTAATGAAAATGTTTGAGCAAGAAATAAAGCTCCACAAATTGTGGCTACCAAAGCGGAATTTACTCCTGTGATACCGAGCTTAGCGGGCAAAATTCCCAAAGGCAAAAGGAACAATGTGTAAGTCATTATTTGAATAGCCGTATTGAGATTCTTCCCTCCGCCAGAAGGCAATAATTTAATGCCGGCTTTTTTGTAATCATCATAGGAAACCCAGGCAATAGCCCAAAAGTGAGGAAACTGCCAGACAAACTGAATACTAAAAAGCATAATAGCTTCTACCGAAATCTGGCCGGTGGCGGCGACCCACCCAAGAAGTGGTGGCAGCGCACCGGGAATTGCACCAACAAATACCGCGATGGAACCTACGCGTTTAAGGGGTGTATAAACAAAGCTGTAGAGAATGAGAGAAACTAATGATAAAGTTGCGGTAAGGATATTCGTTGAATAAAGCAGGAGCATTAAGCCTGCAAAACTGATCAGGATGGAAAAAATGGTGGCCTCTGGTATTGAAACCCTTCCTGTTGGAATGGGCCGGCCTTTCGTTCTGTTCATAATGGCATCAACATCTTTCTCCAGGATTTGATTTATAGTTACAGCACCTCCGCTAACCAGGAATCCTCCTAAGAACAAACACGTAAATTGAATCCAGTTGAATGAGTTTGTAGCCAGTATATATCCGAAACCAGAAGAAAAAGCAACGAGGAATGAAAGCCGCGTCTTTAGTAATTCTACGAAGGCTCTCGTCCTATAAAGGACACCTGTTTTAATGATGATATTTGTTCCGGGGCTATTCATTTCACAACTTCAATTTGATATTTTTCAGATGACATACTCAGGAACAAAAGAAAAGTTAATCCAAACACCAGGGTTCCAAGCAAAAGATGTATGGGTTGCAAAAAAGGTGGGATTGAAAAATATGCCATTGAAGCTCCTGTCATCATTTCGAGTATTACCAGGCCGGCAACAATTCTGGAAAGTTTGTAATGTTGATTTTCTCTACCAATCTCTTTCACAATTTTGTTCACCAGGAGAATGCTTATTATTAATATAATAATTGAAAAAGATCTGTGCACATAAAAAATCAGACCAATTTGATTTACCCAATCCCCTGAATTTACAGCAGCGGCACCCGCCACATCAACCCTTTCTCTCACCTGGGTTCCCAATAAAACCTGAATTGCAAGGGCAATCAGGCTTAGTATAATAATTATGTTTAATGATCCGCCTTTTAATTCAAATTTATTGCCGTTTCCTTTAAACCACAAAAAGGTAATCATGGCAACAATAACCAGGGCGAGTAACATGTGTGTTGTAACCATACCCGGAAGCAGTTTAGTAGAAACCACCAGGCTGCCCAGCCACCCCTGGAATCCTATAGTGCCCAGGGTAATGACTGACATAATCACAATAACTTTATTTCTCTTCCAAAGGCGAAAAGAAGCGAGTGTTGTCAGGAAGATCAGGAAGCCGATTGTTGCCCCCACAAGACGGTTAATATACTCCGTCCAGGTTTTCACTGCATTAAATTCTTCCTCAACTCTAATGTTGTCATCATCCAGTATCCGCATAGCCGTGTTTTTCATCCCCAGGGCTGAAAGATAATTGGCTAGTTTAATATTCTTTTCGTGTCTTTGCATTGAATACTTGTCCTGATAATTTTCCGGAAGTTGATTCTCTGATGTTGGAGGAATCCAGCTTCCAAAACATTTAGGCCAATCCGGGCATCCCATTCCGGAACCGGTGCTTCTCACAATTCCTCCGACAAGAATCAAAAAATACACCGCTATTAAAGTTATCAGGCTTAATTTCTTAAATGCGGCTAACTCCTTATCAGTGTTTTGTATCATCAACCTTTATTGCCCCGCTATCAGCACCCTCCAGCTTAATAAGTTCATTTTCTTCCGGCAGATTCGATTCCATAGTATCTGAAAATGGAATATTCTGAGGAATAAAGTCTTCCTTCGCACCCGGCTTGCTGTAATCATACGGCCATCGGTAAACGTGAGGAATTTCACCCGGCCAGTTACCATGCCCCGGATGAATTGGAGTAGTCCACTCCAGTGTATTCGATCTCCACGGGTTAGCAGGTGCAGGTCTGCCCCTGAAAATGCTGTAGAAGAAATTAAACAGGAATATGAATTGAGCTGCCAGAGTAATTATGGCGGCAATGGTTATCAGCATATTCAAGTCGGTAAATGACTGGAAGGCATCAAAGTTGGTGAAAGAATAATACCTCCTGGGAAACCCTGCCATTCCAATAAAATGCATTGGGAAGAAGACCAGGTAAACGCCAACGAATGTTAACCAGAAATGGATGTATCCCAACCGGTTGTCTAACATTCTTCCAAACATTTTAGGAAACCAATGGTAAATACCGGCTAGCATTCCGAAGAATGAGGCAGATCCCATCACAATATGAAAGTGCGCCACGACATAATAAGTATCATGCAGTTGAATATCTACGGCCGCGTTTCCTAAATAGATTCCGGTTAATCCGCCGGAAATAAAGTAAGACACAAGGCCGATAGAAAATAACATCGCGGGTGTAAATACGATATTTCCTTTCCAGAGGGTGGCGAGGTAATTAAACACTTTTACTGCAGATGGCACTGCAATAATTAATGTTAGCAGCATGAATATTGATCCAAGAAAAGGATTCATTCCTGTAACAAACATATGGTGTGCCCAGACTACGAAGGATAAAAATGTAATTGCCAGCAGGGAGCCTACCATCGCTCTGTAGCCAAATATGGGTTTCCTTGAATTTGTTGAAATTATTTCTGAGGTAATCCCCAAGGCTGGTAATAGTACGATGTATACTTCAGGATGTCCAAGGAACCAAAACAAATGCTGGAATAGAATAGGACTTCCTCCCGAATTAGGGAGTGCCTCACCATTTATATATATATCTGTCAAATAAAAGCTTGTACCAAAGCTTCTGTCAAAAATCAGTAATAATGCCGCGGCAAAAAGTACAGGGAATGAAAGAATTCCAATAACAGCGGTAAGGAAAAATGCCCAGATTGTTAATGGAAGTCTGGTAAATGTCATTCCATACGTTCTGAGGTTAATAATCGTGGTTACATAGTTAATACCTCCCAACAGGGTAGAAATAATAAATAAAGCCATAGCGACCAGCCAAAGGGTCATTCCTAATCCGGATCCTGACATAGCCTGGGGAAGGGCGCTCAATGGCGGATATATTACCCAACCTCCGGATGCCGGCCCGGTAGAAATAAAAAGGGAGCTAAACATGACCACACTTGAGAGGAAAAAGAACCAATAAGATAGCATGTTCAGGAAGCCACTGGCCATATCCCTCGCCCCAACTTGTAAGGGAATCAGAAAATTGCTGAAGGTTCCGCTTAATCCGGCAGTCAGCACAAAGAAAACCATAATGGTACCGTGCATGGTAACCAGCGCCAGGTAAAATTCCTGATCAAGTTTTCCTGCTTCGGTTATCCAACCACCAAGAAAAGGTTTTAGCCACATTAAATTCATGTCGGGAAAACCCAGTTGCAACCTGAATATTACCGATAATATGCCGCCTAATAAAGCCCAGAAAATTCCTGAGATGAGGAATTGTTTTGCAATTACTTTATGGTCTTGTGAGAAAATGTATTTTGTCCAGAAGTTACCTTGATGATCATGGTCATGCTCGTGACCTCCCGCTGAATGTCCTTCTTCAATATGTATTTCCGCTGTTGCCATAATAAATCTATTTATTCGATCCCGCCACCGAAACCGATTCACTTTCTTTATCTTGAATATCCGTAAGTCCTGATTTTATTCTTGCCAATTCCTTTAAGTCTTCTGAAACATATTTAAGCAGACCGGGCTCTCTTTGAATCAGGGTTTCCTGGCTGGCCTTCCATTGGTCAAATTCTTTCGGTTCAACAACAATAACTATCATTCTCATCCCGAAATGCCCATAACCGCAAATTTCAGTACATGCTATTTCATAATTAAAATTAACATTCCCGGTTTCAACTCTCATTTCTGCAGTAGTCTTTGTTGGAACAAACCAGAAGGATGTCACCATTCCGGGTACCGCGTCCATCTTCAGTCGAAAATGAGGAGCAAAAACACTATGAAGCACATCTCTTGCTCTAATTCTTAATTCAACCGGCCTTCCTTTCGGCACATACATTTGCCCGGCACTGAAATCATCAAATGCATTCTTGTCAGTGAAGTCTACTCCAACTGGATTTTCAGCCATAATCAAGCGGTAATCGTGTTTACCCAGCAAGTTATCCCTTCCGGAATAGCGCAATTTCCAGGCAAACTGATGGCCAAGAATTTCTATTCTTTCCGCCTCTTGTGGAGCCTCATCAGTGATATCATTCCAAACAGTAAGACCATAGAAAATCAAGATTGCCAATGCTATGGCAGGGATAATTGTCCAGAGCATTTCTATCATGTTGTTATCCGGATAGAAAAATGCTTTTCGCCCTTCTTTGTATTGATATTTGAACGGGAAATAAAATAGAAGTGCCTGGGTTATGATGAATACAAAACCAGTAATCAGTGTTGTTACCCAAAAGAGGTTATCTGTGATAACTCCATGCTCCGACGCGACGGGCAAGGTGTATTCATCATATTTTGTATATGCATACCAAAGTAATACACTTCCCGAAACGATAATAAAAATCAAAAGCAATAAAGCATTTATCTGATTGCTTTGTCCATCTCTTTTCTCACCACCTTTCAAAATTCCAACAAGAGTTGCTATTCTGAAAATCAAAAACAGGATAACAACAATCAGTACAATCCCCGCAATTACAATTACTTTCATATCTGATTACTTTTCAAAATAATTTTTCTTCATATTCTAAATATGATGATGCCGACTTTCATCCAGCATTGGATGATTCTTTGCTATTAATGGAGCCTTTGCAATATTTACCAGAGCTACATATAGGAATCCTGCCAGGAATATCATAGTCACTCCAATTTCAAGGAGTCCGAAACCTCCATCAAATTGCAAACTTCCTGGTGTTATCATTAAATAAAAATCGAACCAATGCCCAATAAGCAGCATCGTACATACGAGTTTCAGGAATGTCATCTTTCTTTTTGCATCTCTTGTCATAAGAATAAGAAATGGGAGGAAAAAGTTTATTATCAGATTAAAATAAAAAATCCCTGAGTAATTACTTGTCTTCATTCGCTCATGAAAATAAATTGATTCCTCCGGAATATTTGCATAGTAAATGAGTAGGAATTGTCCAAACCAGATATAGGTCCAGAAAATGGTAAATGCCCAAACGAACTTACCCAGATCGTGAAGGTGATTTTCATTAACAAGAGATAGCAATCCTTTCTCTTTCAGGTAAATTACAATAAGAGTTGTCATTGCAAGACCGGATACCCACCAGCTTGCAAATGTGTACCAGCCGAACATAGTGGAGAACCAATGGGTATCGATTGACATTATCCAGTCCCAGGCGGCGGTGGAAGAAGTGACTGCAAATATAATGAGGAATATTGCTGAAAGGCTTCTCATTTTGTACCAATGAGAAGTGTTGGCATCAAGGTCCTCCGCAAGACTGTGTTTCCTTAACATCATAAAGAACCAGATCCATAATGCAAAATAAGCGACCATACGTACAATAAAGAAAATTGGAAACCCTGGATTATCTTGTAATGGCCAGAAGAAATACGCTCTTTTACCGCTGATTATTTTATCATAGTTCGCGCCACCTTCTGTATATAAATCCGTATGTGTCCAATGAAAAATATCGTGACCGGCAACAAAAAACATAACCAAAGTAATGATGGCTCCAATTGGCAGCCAGTATCCAAATGCTTCCGGGATACGCTGCATTCCGGCAGACCATCCCGCCTGCGAGGCGTATTGTATTGCCACAAAGAATACTCCGATTATGGCAATTCCGATGAAGAAAATATTATTGATCCAGATTCCAACGAAAAGTCTTTTCAGCCATGGAGCCGAACCATGTGATTCTTCGCTTGCATCGGCAACAGGGGTTGCACCAGATGGGTTTGCATCGGCCAACAGATTCTTAGCGGCTAAAGTTGCTGCATGTTCGTTTTCAGCACCATGTTCACCGCCACCGGACATAACCATAATCAAACCGATAATGGTCACCACAACTCCTACAGCTGCAAATACAAGGAGTTTCTTTTTTGTGGAGGAACCAAAAGTATATCGTTCGTCTAAATTCATGGTTATTTCTTTTGAAGCTGTTCTACATACCTGACGATTTTCCATCGCTCTTCGGGGCTTACTATCGAAGCATGAGCACCCATCCGACCTTTCCCCATTGTTATGACATGGAAAATGTGACCTTCCGGTTTATCTTTCACCAACGCGGAGTTGTATGCAGGAACTCCGGCCAGTGCCACACCGACGGGTCCATCACCTTGTCCGCTCTCGCCGTGGCAATGTTGACAGAATCGTACATATAATAATTTCCCTTCTTCCGTGATGGCAGCCGTTGAATCAAGGGGACTCTTTAAGGTTCTTGCCGCATATTCTAGGCTATCTTTGGGAATTCTGTATGGAAGGTAACCTCCTGCTGTTCTTGGCACTGAATTAGCCGGAGGCATTCGCATATTCATTTCGTAAGGGTTATAAGGATTGGAACTGTAATATTCTCCTTTACCATCCTCAAGAGAACTAACCCAATTACCTGCATCCTTGTCTTTAATTTGAGCAAGCGGTTCATAAGGCACAGCATGATACATGTTGGGTGCATATTCCAATCCCGGGTCATTACCACCGGCCCGGCATCCCAACAAGACAACCGCGAAAGTTGCTACAATAATTTTGTTCATGTTGTTTCCAATTCGCATATGAGTAGTAGTCTCAAAAGTTTTTTTCATTCACTTCCTCAGCGCCCGATTCTTTAATTATACTTATTAATTGATCCTTGGTAAAGAAAGTATTCTTTGCAAGATCAACAGCCATCACATGTTTATCATCTGTAATTCTTATATCAAACAGTCTGGGTTTCTTATAAGGTTTCAAATCGCTGATCACCAGGAAAGTTCCAACCATTCCTAATGCGGCCAGAAGCACTGTTATTTCAAAAGTTACCGGGATGAGCGGAGGCAATGATGCGTGATCTTTTCCTCCAATAATCATTGGCCAGTCAATCCCCAGCATGTAAAACATCATGGTTAAGGCGAGGATTGTTCCTGTAAGACCAAAGAGAAATGCAGAAATATGGATTCTCGATTCTTTATAACCCAAAGCATGGTCAAGGCCATGAATTGGAAAAGGAGTATATACTTCATGAATCTTCACACCTTTGCTTCTTACGGACTTAACCGCGTTAACAACAACATCTTCATCACTGTAAACCCCCACTAAGTAATTCTTATCCACTTGCATATTTACTTGCTTTTTTCTGAGGTTGATTTAATAATGCTTTTGATCTCTGCAATATTTACCACCGGGAAATATTTGGCAAACAATAAGAATGCCGTGAAGAAGAATCCAAATGAAAATAAGTATACACCCACATCATACCTTGTTGGGTAAAACATTGCCCAACTTGATGGCAGATAATCTCTGTGCAGAGAGGTTACAATAATTACAAATCGTTCAAACCACATTCCAATATTTACCACAATACTTAGAATGAATGTTGCCATTAAATTTCGTCTAATCTTCTTAATCCAGAATAACTGTGGTGAAATCACATTACATGTCATCATTGTTGCATAAGCCCACCAGTATGGTCCGGCAGCCCTGTTAAAAAAGGCGTATTGCTCGGCAGGAACCTGAGAATACCAGCTCATAAATAATTCAGTAATATATGCAATACCGACTATGGAGCCCGTTATTATGATGATAATGTTCATCATTTCCACGTGTTCAATGGTAATATAATCTTCAAGTCTGAACATTTTTCGAGTTACCAGCATTAGTGTAAGCACCATCGCGAATCCGGAAAATATTGCACCTGCCACAAAGTAAGGCGGGAAGATAGTGGTGTGCCACCCGGGTATAACCGAAGTAGCAAAGTCCATAGAAACGATGGTATGAACAGACAGTACCAGTGGCGTAGCCAGGCCCGCCAGGACTAATGCAACAGCTTCGAAACGCTGCCAGGTTTTTGCGGCGCCGTCCCAGCCCAGACTTAACGCACCATAAATTGTCTTAGCAACTTGGGTTTTAGCCCGATCGCGAATTGTTGCAAAATCAGGTACCAAACCAATATACCAGAAAACAAGGGAAACTGTAAAGTAAGTAGAGATGGCAAATACATCCCAAAGCAACGGAGAGTTAAAGTTTACCCACAATGAGCCGAATGTATTAGGTAAAGGCAATGCCCAATAAAAGCCTAACCATAGTCGGCCCATGTGGAATCCGGGGAACATGGCGGCACAAATTACCGCGAAGATTGTCATGGCTTCAGCCGCCCTGTTGATTGACATTCTCCATTTTTGTCTGAAGAGTAACAGGATTGCAGAAATCAGTGTTCCCGCGTGACCGATACCGACCCACCATACGAAGTTGGTAATATCCCAGGCCCAGCCAACTGTTTTATTCAAACCCCAGACACCGATGCCGTGCCACAACAACATAAACAAAGCATATCCTCCTATTCCCAGGGCTGTTAGTGAGATGGCCATTCCCAATAACCAGGATTTTGTCGGAGGTCCTTCGACCTGTCTACAAATATCCTCAGTTACATCGGAAACAGTTTTCCCGCTGGTAACTAAAGGCACTCTTACTGAAGACACTGCTTGCATTGTAATCCTGTTTCGTTTTATTATTTACACGTTCTCTTCTTCTATATCCTTATTTCTGATTTTTGTCAGATAGTGAACATTTGATCTTACTCCAACTTCTTCAAGTACATGATACGCACGCTCTTCCTGCGCTCCTTTAACCGTTCCATCTTCGTTATATTCAATCCTTAACATTTTGGAGATTAGGCTTTCCTTTTCCAGCATATCACCAAAGGTTATTGCATGCGTAGGGCAAGCATCGGCACACGCTGTATTAATATCTTCATCTGTTGTTCTTCTACCTTCTTTCTTTGCCTTTAATTTTCCATCCTGAATTCTTTGCACGCACATAGAGCACTTCTCCATCACTCCTCTTGATCTCACGACTACATCAGGATTGAGGACCATCTTACCCAAATCAGTATTCATGGTAGTATTAACACCCGAGAATTGCCTGTTATCGTGATATTTAAACCAGTTGAATCTTCTTACTTTATAAGGGCAGTTATTTGCACAATATCGAGTGCCAATACAACGATTATATGCCATCTGGTTGAGTCCCTCAGTGCTATGAGTTGTTGCAGCCACCGGGCAAACAGTTTCACAAGGAGCATTGTTGCAATGTTGACACATCATCGGCTGGAAGGTAACTTCCGGGTTTTCAGATGCTTCCTCAAGAGCATACTGGTCATCATCAGCAGCATCACTGCTATAATATCTGTCAATGCGGAGCCAGTGCATTTCTCTCCTATTCAATACCTCATCTTTGCCGACTACGGGAATATTGTTTTCGACATTGCAGGCAACGACACACGCCGAGCAACCGGTGCAGGAGTTCATATCCACAATCAATCCCCAGTGGTGGTTGGTGTATTTATGACCCTTCCAAAGGGTGATAGCTTCAGGTTCTTTTTCATGGTTGGGATCAGACCATGTTTTAATTTTCGGAACATGTCTGCCTGCCAAAGGATCACTTTGATATTCTGAAAGTTTCGCCTCCTGAACAACGAAGTTGCGATTCATGTATGTCTGGTGCGTCTGGGTGCGGGCTATTCTATGTTCCTCCTCTGTATTGGAGATTTGCACTCCGGATGAAACGGTGTAGGTAAGTGTTCCATTCAATAATTTTACCAAGGGATAAACATTCACTCCCAATCCGTTTCCAACCCGGCCTGCAGCAGTTCTACCATATCCCAAAGAAAGCCCCAGCGTTCCTTTTGCCTGGCCTGGCTGAATAAGTGCCGGCACAGAAAGTGAAATGTTGCCAACGTTAAGGTTTACTTTAGTAGTTCTATCACCATCCATTTCTATTCCCAACTCGGCGGCATCAGATTGTGAAACCGTAACATAGTTATCCCAGGTAACTTTGGTCACCGGATCAGGTAATTCATGCAGGAAAGGATTATTGGCCATGCTCCCGCTACCCATTCCTACCTTCTGATATATGGACAGTTCCCAGCCTGAGTTATCTTTTTTATAATTTTGGTTTAAGGCTGTTTCTACACTGGCAAAGTCAGCAGAGAATGCAGGTTGCTCCAATGTTTCTTCAGAAATTACTACCATAACCCCATCCACAAGTGTCTTATCCCAGAAAATCTGGAATCCTATGCTGTCATTGGCATTAGGATAGAATTTGGTTTTCCAGCTATTTTGCAGGAATTCTAAATAATCAGTCATTTCGTTACCGGCCCATTTCAGAAGAGTTTCCTGGGCCTGACGGGTATAAAATATGGGTGTGATAGTTGGCTGAGCAAGGCTGTAATGTCCTTTTCCTGGCTCCGCATCATTCCAGGATTCAAGGAAATGATTATCAGGTGCACAATATCCAACCAGGGATGTCAATTCATTTCTTCTATCAGAGGTTGAAACTGTCAAGGAAATATTTGCGAGTGATGATCCAAGTTCCGAACCTCGCGGGTGATCGTAAACAGGATTACAATTCAGGAAAATTGCGGCACCAATAGAACCTGATTTGGCTTCGCTGATAAAGGCATCCATTGATTCATCATTTCCCTGGGCGAGGTTTATAGGTTTGGTTAGATCCAGGGTTTTGCCATAGTTGCCAAGCAGGTCGTTGATGGCATTCACCAAAACCTGAACGGCATAATCATTGGAACCGGAGACAACCAAAGATTTAGTTCTGTTATTCCAGAGATCGGTAGCTGCTTTTTGCAGGAAGGGAATATCTACTGCTGGTACATTTGCAGCAGCCGCGCCTGTCTTGGCGGCAATCATATTGTATAATGTAGCCACGGCAAGACCATGCTGCGATGGTTTCATTTTTCCGCGATAGTCAGCATTCGCACCTGTCAAAGACATGTTCGATTCAAAATGAAAATGGCGGGACATCGACTTTTTATTGGGTCCCAGCTTTCTGTTTTTTGAATACTGACCGGAAAATTCCGCGGGTGATAACCATGTACCCAGAAAATCCGCATCGAAGGATACGATTACATTTGCTTTGCTGAAATCATATGCAGGCATTGTATCTGTTGCAAATGATGCCATGTTTCCTTTCCTTATTCCGTGGTATGACCGTGTATCATATACAACATGCAGAGTTGAGGGATATTTTGTTTTGAATATTTCAATAACCTCTTTGGTAGCAGGGCTAAGGATCGTGTTACTAACAATTCTTATCAGGCCACCGGCAGCAGAAATCTGATTTAGCTGTGCAATAATCTCACTATCCAACTCACTCCAATTTAGATCGGTGTTACCTTTCCTGGGGCCATCAAGTCTTTCAGTATCATATAATGAAAGAACAGATGCCTCAACCTGCGCAGTAACAGAACCATTGTTTATTGTTGAAAGTTTGTTGCCATTGATCTTGATAGGTCTGCCTTCCCTTGTCTTAACTACTATCGAACAATAATCTCCACCTTCCTGGTACGTTGAAGCGTAATAATTAGCAATGCCAGGATCAACATTAACCGGTTTATTCAAATAGGGGATAGCTTTTCTGACCGGTGTTTCACAAGCGGCAAGCGTTGCTGCTGTCAGGCTGAAGCCCATCAATTTGAGGAAGTCTCTGCGATCCCACTGCGAATCCGAAGAACCGTTGGTTGGAAGGTATTCAGGGAATTCCTTATCCTTTAACTTCAGGTATTCCGGATCGTTGTTTAACTCCTCTAATCCTTTCCAGTACCTCTTCTTAGTTTCCTTCATAATTAGTAGTAAGTCGCTTTATCAATTAATAATGGCATCGGGCGCATTCCAGACCTCCAATATCTTCAACCTTCATCGGCTCTTTGCTATTCTTTTCATGTAATTCAACCAGTTTATTATAATATCCATTACCGCGGGTATTTACATCTGTCTTTCTGTGGCAATCGATACACCATCCCATAGTTAAAGGTGCAAATTGACGGACAACTTCCATTTCTTCTACCGGACCATGACAGGTTTGGCATTCAATGTTTGCAACCTGGACATGTTGTGCATGATTGAAGTAGGCAAGGTCGGGAAGGTTATGAACCCTGACCCATTCAATAGGTGTGTCATTAGCCAGGGCTGTATAAATTTTTTGAATCTCAGGGCTGTCTCTAAGAATTTCAGTGTGGCAATTCATACAAATATTTGCTGATGGAATATTGGCACTTTTGCTTTTTCTTAC
>Ga0299906_10001912_pt1 | contig 17617 bp, 17 predicted proteins | sample RVTome_14_FD_200259 | JGI IMG/M metagenome (GOLD analysis project Ga0299906, IMG submission 200259) | Soil microbial communities from uranium-contaminated site in the Upper Colorado River Basin, Wyoming, United States - RVT145D125 (version 2) ...
GAGAGTGGCTCCCCGAGTAGGGCTCGAACCTACGACCTGCGGATTAACAGTCCGTCGCTCTACCGACTGAGCTATCGGGGAACTCGCGAAGCCGCGTATTCTAACGTCCGTATCGGGGACGGTCAACGCACTGGCCCGGCAGGAAATGATTCGCAGAACCAAAGCGTTGATTATCACTGCCGGGCTCGCGGCGGCGGCCTTGGCGGTGCCGTGGCTGGTGCCCGTCGCACGCTTCATCCCCGTCATCGAAGCCAAAGCCAGCGAGCGGCTGGGCGAACCGGTCAAGATCGCGTCGCTGCGGCTGTCTCTCGTGCCGCTGCCGCACTTCGTGGCCACCGGCGTGTCCGCCGGAACGACGCCGCTCGGCGAGATCGCGCGGGTCACGGTGCGCCCCAGCCTGCTGCACCTGTTCTCCGAGACCAAAGTCCTGCGCGAGATCCGGCTGGAGCGCGTCGTCCTCCAACAGGCGCTGCTGCAGCGCCTGGGCGCTCTGTCGCTCTCCCGCGCGGGCCCATCCGCGGTGCGCGTGGATCGGGTCGTGATCGAAGATGGCAAGCTGCAGCTGCGCGGCGCGACCATTCGCGACCTCGACGCCGAGATCCTGCTGAACGATGACGGGCGCCCGCGCGAGATCCGCATCACCAGCGAAGGCGGCCGGCTCAAGGTGGTGGCGCGACCCGAACCGGGCGGCGCGCTGGCGCTCGCGATCGCCGCCCGCGCCTGGACGCTGCCGGCGGGTCCGGCGATCCTGTTCGACCGGGTCGACGCGACCGCGCTGCTGACTCGAAACGGCATCGAGAGCCGCGATTTCCGGGCCACGCTCTACGCCGGCACGGTGAGCGGGCCGCTCACCGTGAGCTGGAAGCCGGGCTGGGCGATCTCCGGCGAGATGAGCGTCAAGGGCGTTGCGCTGCAAGCGCTCGCCGGCCTGTTCTTCCGCGAGCACACGGTCAGCGGCAAGCTCAGCGGCGGTCCGCGCTTCGCCGTGCGCGCGAAGCATGCGCGCGACCTGCTCCCCAGCCTGGAGCTGGCGTCCGACTTCACCATCCGCGACGGTGTGCTGCACAAGGTCGACCTGGTGGCTGCGGCGAGGAATCCGTTGGCCAGGCAGGACGCAAGCGCCGGGAAGGGGACGGAAACCCGGTTCGACGAGCTGTCCGGGCATCTCAGCGTGGATCGCGACGGCTATCACTTCAGTTCGCTGCAGGTGGCCTCCGGGCTGCTGCGCGCTACCGGCGGCATCTCCATCGCCCGGGACAAGACGCTCGATGGCCGCGTCAACGCGGAGCTGCGCGGCACCGCCTCGTTGCTGACTGTGCCGCTGCACGTGTCGGGCACGGCGCAGGACCCGGTGGTGCGGCCGACCAAGAGCGCGGTCGCCGGTGCGGTCGCCGGGTCGGTGCTGCTGCCCGGCATCGGCACGGCGATCGGGCTGAAGGCGAGTCAGCTCACCGACAAGTTGTTCGGCGGGAAGAAACGGGCCGGGGCGGGTACGAAGTAACCCCGGCAGCTACCGGATCACCCGCGCGATCGCGTCGGCGACGTACTCGATATTGCGCGAGTTGAGCGCGGCGACGCAGATGCGGCCGGTGTCGATCGCATACACCGAGAACTCCTCGCGCAGCCGCCGCACCTGGTCCTTGGATAGCCCCGAGTAGGAGAACATGCCGCGCTGGCGGATGACGAAGGAGAAGTCCGCGCCCGGCACCCGCGCCTGGATCTGCTCGACCAGCTGGTTGCGCAGGTTGCGGATGCGCTCGCGCATGTGCGCGAGTTCCTCCTCCCAGCGGCCGCGCAGCGCGGCCGAGGCGAGCACGATGGCGACGATCTTGCCGCCGTGGATGGGCGGGTTGGAGTAGTTGGTGCGCACGATACGCTTGAGCTGGCTCAGCACGCGCGCCGCCTCGTCCTGGCTGGCGGCCACCACGCTCAGCGCGCCGACGCGCTCGCCATACAGCGAGAACGACTTCGAGAAGGAATTGGACACGAACAGCGGGATGCCCGCATCGGCGAAGCGGCGCACCGGCTGGGCGTCCGCGTCGATGCCGTCGCCGAAGCCCTGGTAGGCGATGTCGAGGAACGGGATCAGGCCGCGCGCCTTCACCACCTCGATCACCTCGCCCCATTGCTCGCGCGTGATGTCCACTCCGGTGGGGTTGTGGCAGCAGGCGTGCAGCACCACGATGGTCCCGGCGCGTAGCCCCCGCAGCGCGTCCAGCATGGCGCCGAACTTCACGCCGTGGGTGGCGGCGTCGTAGTACGGATAGCTGTTGACCGTGAAGCCGGCGCCTTCGAACAGGGCGCGGTGATTTTCCCAGCTCGGGTCGCTGATCCAGACCTCGGCACCCGCGTCGATACGGCGCAGGAAGTCGGCGCCGACCTTGAGCCCGCCGGTGCCGCCCAGCGCCTGCACGGTCACCACCCGGTTCTGCGCGCGCGCCGCGCTCTGCGCACCGAACACCAGGGCCTGCACCGCGCGGTCGTACTCCGGCAGTCCGTCGATGGGCAGGTAGCCGCGCGGCGGCGCGCTCTCGAGCAGTTGCCGCTCGGCCTCGCGCACGCAATCGAGCAGGGGGATCTTGCCGTTGTCGTCGTAGTAGACGCCTACGCCCAGGTTGACCTTGCCGGGATTGGGATCGGCATTGAAGGCTTCGGTGACGCCGAGGATCGGGTCGCGCGGGGCCATCTCGACGGCGGCGAGGATGGAGGTCGTCATGGGACGTGGCTTCGCATGTGACTGCAGGATTTGCGGATTCTAACCCCACGTCGCGCCGTCCGTTGTGGGAGAATGCGACCTCCGCCGCACCGATCCGATGCCCGCTTCCGCTCGTACCGCCGCCACCGCCGTCGCCCCGACCCGCGTCCTGACCTTTCCCGGCAGCCCGTTCCGGCTGCACCAGCCGTTCCAGCCCGCGGGCGATCAGCCCGAGGCGATCGACAAGCTGATCGAGGGCATCCAGGACGGCCTGGCTTTCCAGACGCTGCTCGGCGTCACCGGGTCCGGCAAGACCTACACCATGGCCAACGTCATTGCCCGCCTGGGGCGGCCCGCCATCATCATGGCGCCCAACAAGACGCTGGCGGCGCAGCTGTACTCGGAGATGCGCGAGTTCTTCCCCGACAACGCGGTGGAGTACTTCGTCTCCTACTACGACTACTACCAGCCCGAGGCCTACGTCCCGGCGCGCGACCTGTACATCGAGAAGGATTCGAGCATCAACGAGCACATCGAGCAGATGCGCCTGTCGGCCACCAAGTCGCTGCTGGAGCGGCCCGACACGGTGATCGTGGCCAGCGTCTCCTGCATCTACGGCATCGGCGACCCGGTGGACTACCACAGCATGGTGCTGCACCTGCGGGCGAACGAGAAGATGCACCAGCGCGACATCATCCGCCGCCTGGCCGAGATGCAGTACGAGCGCAACGAGCTGGAGTTCCGGCGCGGCATCTTCCGCGTGCGGGGCGATGTGCTGGACGTGTTTCCCGCCGAGAGCTCCGAAGTGGCGCTGCGCGTCAGCCTGTTCGACGACGAGGTGGAGCGCCTGACCCTGTTCGATCCGCTCACCGGCCAGATCCTGCACGACGTGCCGCGCTACACCATCTACCCGTCGAGCCACTACGTGACCCCGCGCGGCACGACGCTGCGCGCCATCGAAGCCATCAAGGCCGAGTTGCGCGAGCGCATCGAATCGTTCCAGGCGCAGGGCAAGCTGCTCGAAGCGCAGCGCATCGAGCAGCGCACGCGCTTCGACCTGGAGATGCTGGCCGAGCTGGGGTTCTGCAAAGGCATCGAGAACTACTCGCGCCACCTGTCCGGCCGGCAGCAGGGCGAGCCGCCGCCGACCCTGATCGACTATCTGCCGGCCAGCTCGATCATGATCATCGACGAGAGCCACGTGACCGTACCGCAGATCGGCGGCATGTACCGCGGCGACCGCGCGCGCAAGGAAAACCTGGTGGACTACGGCTTCCGCCTGCCCTCGGCGCTGGACAACCGGCCGCTCACGTTCGAGGAGTTCGAGCGCATGATGCCGCAGACCGTCTTCGTCTCCGCCACTCCGGCGGACTACGAGCGGGCCCACCAGGGCCAGGTGGTGGAGCAGGTGGTGCGGCCCACCGGCCTGGTGGATCCGGAGGTCAGCGTGCGCCCGGCCAGCACCCAGGTGGATGATCTGATGTCGGAGATCAACGCGCGGGTGGCGCACAACGAGCGCGTGCTGGTGACGACGCTGACCAAGCGCATGGCCGAGGACCTCACCGACTACCTGAGCGAGCATGGCGTACGGGTGCGCTACCTGCACTCGGACATCGAGACGGTGGAGCGGGTGGAGATCATCCGCGACCTGCGGCTGGGCGAGTTCGACGTGCTGGTCGGCATCAACCTGCTGCGCGAGGGCCTGGACATCCCCGAGGTGTCGCTGGTCGCCGTGCTGGATGCGGACAAGGAAGGATTCCTGCGCTCCGAGCGTTCGCTGATCCAGACCATCGGCCGCGCCGCGCGCCACATCCACGGCACCGCGATCCTGTACGCCGATCAGCTGACCGACTCCATGCGGCGCGCCATCGACGAGACCAACCGCCGGCGCGCGAAGCAGGTGGCGTTCAACGCCGCACGCGGCATCACGCCCAGGGGCGTGACCAAGCGCATCAAGGACATCATCGACGGCGTCTACGATCCCCGCACGGCGCACCGCGAGCTGAAGGCGGCGCAGGGTGAAGCCGGTTACCGCGCCATGAGCGAGACCGACCTGGCGAAGGAAATCCGCCGCCTGGAGAAGACGATGCTGGAGCACGCGCGCAACCTCGAGTTCGAGCAGGCGGCGCAAGCGCGCGACGAGCTGCGCTTGCTGAAGGAGAAATTGTTCGGTGTGGCGGAGGGTGAACTGCCGAAGGTCCAGGACGAGGCGGGCGCTGCTGCCCCCGGCGCCCGCAAGCGGGCCGCCCGGTGAGCAGGATCAAGGTCCTGTTCGTCTGCAGCGGTAACATCTGCCGGTCGCCGACGGCCGAAGCGGTGTTTCGCTGGCATGTGCAGGCGTCCGGCCTGGAGAATCTCATTCTGGTGCAATCGGCCGGCACGCTCGACTACCACGCCGGCAGTGCCGCGGACCCACGCGCGCAGGACGCGGCGCGGCGGCGCAACTACGACCTGTCCCGGGTGCGGGCGCGGCAGGTTCGCCTGCAGGATTATCTGGAGTTCGACCATCTGCTGGCGATGGACCGCGGGCATCTGACGACCTTGCGCAGCGCAAGCCCGCCCGAGCACCAGCACAAGATCCGCCTGTTTCTGGACTACGCGCCGCACCTTCCGCAGAGCGAAGTGCCAGACCCCTACTACGGCACCGCCGCCGGGTTCGAGCTGGTCCTGGACCTGGTCGAGGAAGCGTCCCGGGGCCTTCTCGCCAGCCTCCTGGCGGAACTGCCCCGGGTCACCGCAAAAGACTGACGCGTCACTCGCTCTGGCGGGTTTCCACCTGCACCAGGGGCTCGCTCGGCGCGACCGGCTCGGGACGGGGCCGGCGTGGACGGGGCGCTTGCATCGCCTCGGTGCCAGGCCGCTCCTCTGCGCTGGGCGCGCCCCGGCTGGTCTCGATCTGGACCAGGTCCGGCGGCAGGGAGAACGGTTGCGGCGCGGGGCGGGCGCGGTAATAAGTGGAGACCTCGGCCGGCTCCTCCCTGACGCGCGCCGCTGCCGGTGCGGCTGGCTCGACCGCAGCGCTCGGCTCCGGGCGCGGGGTGACTACGGCAACCACCGGTTCCGGTGCCGGTTCCGGTGCCGCCTCCGGCGAAGGCTGCGGGGCAGGCGCCTGGTACGCCATGGGCAGCTCGGCCTGGGCAGGCGCGGCCTCGGGCGTGGGCGTTGCGGCTGCAGGACTCACCGGCTCGAGTGCGCCCCCCGCCGGCGCCGTGGGGCCGGCATCCACCTCGTCGCGGCCGCCGCGGTCACGGCGCCCACGCCGGCGTCGTCCGCGGCCTTCGCCTTCGGCGTGCGGCGCACCCTCGGGGCGCTGGCGCTCGGGACGCTCGCCGCGTGGCTCGCGGCGCTCTCGGCGCTGCTCAGCCTGCTGCGGCGCCGCTTCGCCGCGCGCGGCCGATTCCACCGCCGCGGCCGGCTGTGCGCGCTCGCGTTGCCCGCCGCGGTCCTGCTGCGCCCCGCGCTCCGGCCGCTCACCTCGTTCGCCTCGTTCGCCACGTTCGCCTCGCATACCGCGCTCGGGCTGCGGTCCGCGCTCGGGCCGACGCTGCTGGCCGGGGCCCTGCCGCGGCTGCTCGCTCGGCATCGGCCGGCGTTGCTGGCCCTGGCCTTCGCGCCGGTCGCGACGGCCGGGCTCACGCTGTGGTCGGCGCGCCTCGCGCGGCCGGGTCTTGGGCGGCTCCGGCTTCTCCGCGGGCGTGCGCGTGAGCCAGCCGAAGATTTTCTGCAGGATGGAGGGCTTGGCCGGGGGCGGCGCTTCCACCGGCATCGGCGCAGGCTGCTCGGGCGTGATGCCCTGCACGGCCGCCTGCGGCCGCACCGGCTTCACCTCGGCGCTGGGCGCCTCGGCCTTCTCCGCTTCGGCCGGCTGCGCCACCATGCGATAGCTGGCCGGCAGCGGCTCCATCTGGTTCAGCTCGTCGTGCCGCAGTCGCGTGACGGTGTAGTTCGGCGTCTCGAGATGGATGTTCGGGATCAGCACCACGTTCACCTTGAGGCGCTGCTCCAGGGCGTGGAACTCCGCCCGCTTCTCGTTGAGCAGGAAGGTGGCCACGTCCACCGGCACCTGTGCGTGCACGGCGGCCGTGTTCTCCTTCATCGCCTCCTCCTGCAGGATGCGCAGGATGTGCAGGGCGGAGGATTCGACGCTGCGGATATGGCCGATGCCGTTGCAGCGCGGGCAGGGCATGTGCGTGGTTTCGCCCAGCGAGGTCTGCAGCCGCTGGCGCGACAGCTCCATCAGCCCGAAGCGGGAGATCTTGCCCATCTGCACGCGCGCGCGGTCGAAGCGCAGCGCGTCGCGCAAGCGGTTCTCCACTTCGCGCTGGTTGCGGCTGTTCTCCATGTCGATGAAGTCGATCACCACCAGCCCGCCCAGATCGCGCAGGCGCAACTGGCGGGCGAGCTCGTCGGCGGCTTCCAGGTTGGTCCGCAGCGCGGTCTCCTCGATGTCGGAGCCGCGGGTGGACCGGGCCGAGTTCACATCGATCGCCACCATCGCCTCGGTATGGTCGATGACGATGGCGCCGCCCGAGGGCAGCGGCACCTGGCGTGCATAGGCGGTCTCGATCTGGTGCTCGATCTGGAACCGCGAGAACAGCGGGACGTCGTCCTTGTACAGCTTGACGCGGTTGACGTTGCCGGGCATCACGTGCGCCATGAACTGCCTGGCCTGCTCGTAGATGCTCTCGGTGTCGACCAGCAGCTCGCCGATTTCCTGGTGAAAATAATCGCGGATGGCGCGGATCACCAGGCTGGACTCCTGGTAGATCAGGAAAGCTCCGCTCTGCTGCCGGGAGGCGTTCTCGATGGCGCGCCACAGCTGCAGCAGGTAGTTCAAGTCCCACTGCAGCTCTTCCAGGGTGCGGCCCAGGCCGGCGGTGCGGCCGATGATGCTCATGCCCTGCGGCACTTCGAGCGCGGCGATCAGGTCGCGCAACTCGTTGCGCTCTTCGCCTTCCACGCGGCGCGACACGCCGCCCCCGCGCGGGTTGTTGGGCATCAGGACCAGGTAGCGCCCGGCCAGGCTGACGAAGGTGGTGAGGGCGGCGCCCTTGTTGCCGCGCTCGTCCTTGTCCACCTGCACGATCATCTCCTGCCCCTCGCGCATCACGTCCTGGATGCGCGCACGGGCGGGATCGACGTCGCTCAGGAAGTAGGAGCGGCTGACCTCCTTGAACGGCAGGAAGCCGTGGCGCTCACTGCCGTAATCGACGAAAGCGGCTTCGAGGCTGGGCTCGACGCGGGTGATGACTCCTTTGTAGATGTTGCCTTTGCGTTGCTCTTTCCCTGCGGTTTCGATATCGAGGTCGATGAGCTTCTGCCCGTCGACGATCGCGACCCGGAGCTCTTCCGCCTGGGTCGCGTTGAACAGCATACGTTTCATGTCTTTGCCCCCGCGCTCGGAGCCGCGGGCAGGGCAAACATCGGGCGCGGCGTCGGTCTGCGACGCGGGTGCGCCCCCCGGTTGGATACTATTCGGTCGGTGCAGCGATCATAATGAATGCCTCGCGAACAGCGTGTTGGGCGTTTGCCTTGCCGGTCCTGAAGCTAACAGTTCGTCGAAGGATGGCCTGGCGGGCGCGCGCTGGGCAACGTCTACTGCCGCTCGCGCGCATTGGCGCCCGCCTGGGAGAGGTGCCGCAGCGTCTTGAGGCTCGCGAAAACCCCTCGGATAAGGATTTCGACATCCCGCTAGGCTTCAGGAGGGGATTTGGTGCTCCGTCTTGAGCGCGCTATCAGGTCCGCATCGCTAGTGGGTTCAGGTCAGCGAAGTTAACCCGTCATGATTGGTTCAGGTCACGAGCCTGGGGAGCCGCCCGCACAGCTGCGGGTATCGCGGCCTCCGCGTCGCGGGCGCGTCCCGGGCATTCGCCCCGGGCCACGCAGCGCGAAGCATTAGTATAAGCAAAATGAATAGCTTAAGCAAAGCACCCGGACGCAGGCCGGCGGCCGTGACGACGGCCGAGGTGGACGAGGAGGGCGCCGGGCAGCGGCTGGACAACTTCCTGGTGCGCCGGCTCAAGGGCGTCCCCAAGAGCCATGTCTACCGCCTGCTGCGCACCGGCCAGGTGCGCGTGAACAGCCGCCGCGTCGAGGCGACTTACCGCCTGCAGTCCGGCGACCGCGTCCGCATCCCCCCGGTCCGGACCGCGGCGCCCGATCTGGCGCGGGCGCTGCGGCGGCCGGCCGCGCCGATTCTGGGACGCAAGGCGATCCTGGAGGACGACTGGCTGCTGGCCATCGACAAGCCGGCCGGCGTGGCGGTGCACGGCGGCAGCGGGGTGAGCCGCGGAGTGATCGAGCAGCTGCGCCTGGAGCGGCCCGCATTGCGCTTCCTCGAGCTGGTGCATCGGCTGGACCGCGAGACTTCCGGCGTGCTGCTGCTCGCCAAGAAGCGCAGTGCACTGACCGGGCTGCACCAGCAGATGCGCGACGGCATGGTGGAGAAGCGCTATCTCGTGCTGGTTGCCGGCCACTGGACCCACGCGCGACGAAGCGTAAAGCTGCCGCTCGCCAGGTACCTGACCGCCGAGGGCGAGCGGCGGGTCAGCGTGGAGGCGGGCGGCATGCCGTCGCACACCGAATTCACGCTGCAACGGCACCTTCCCGGCTTCAGCCTGCTGGGGGCGGAGCTCAAGACCGGACGCACGCACCAGATCCGCGTGCACTTGGCTCACCTCGGGTTTCCGATCGCCGGCGACGACAAGTACGGCGACTTCACCCTGAACAAGGCGCTGGCGAAACGCGGCCTCAAACGCATGTTCCTGCACGCGGCCGAGCTCGGCTTCCGTCATCCGGCCAGCGGCGAGTGGGTGCGGCTGACCGCACCGCTGCCGCCAGACCTGACGCAGTTTCTTGCATCGCTGGAATCGGAGAGCGGCCAATGAGCCCGCGCCGTTTCGAGCTGCTCGTGTTCGACTGGGACGGCACGGTGGTGGACTCGGCGGCCCACATCGCGGCATCGATCCAGGCGGCCTGCGCCGACTTGGGGCTCGCAGTGCCGGGCGAGGAGCAGGCGCGCTACATCATCGGCCTGGGGCTGCAGGACGCGCTGCAGTATCTCCTGCCCGAGCTGCCGGTGGCCGACTACCCGAGACTCGCGGAGCGCTACCGCCACCATTACCTCGCCGGCGATGACAAGGTCGTTCCGTTCGGCGGGGTGCGCGCGGGCATCGCCCGCCTGCACGCAGCCGGCTTCCTGTTGGGCGTGGCCACCGGCAAGAGCCGGCGCGGTCTCGACCGCGCATTGCGGGATACCGGCCTGCATGGCTTCTTCCACGCGTCGCGCTGCGCCGACGAAGGGTTCGCCAAGCCCCATCCCGACATGCTGCTGTTCCTCATGGATCGGCTCAATGTGGCGCCGGACCGGACGTTAATGATCGGCGACACCACGCACGATCTGGAAATGGCGCGCAGCGCGGGCGTGCCGGCCCTGGCGGTGAGCTATGGCGCGCACGCCGAAGCGCAGCTCACCGGCCTCGCCCCGCTCGCCTGCGTGCGCTGCTTCGACGATCTGATGGCATGGCTGGAAACAAACACCTCATCTGCGACGCCGATGCGCTGAGCGAGGGCGGCCACGGCGTACGCTTCACCGTTCAGCGCCACGGCCGCGAGGAGCCGGCCTTCGCCGTACGCTATGACGGCGCGGTACGCGCATTTCTCAACCGCTGCGGCCACGTTCCGGTCGAGCTGGATTGGTGCGAAGGGGAGTTCTTCGATCTGAGCGGGTTATACTTGATCTGCTCGACGCACGGCGCGATGTACCTGCCCGACTCGGGGCGCTGCGTGGGCGGCCCGTGCAGCGGGCGCGGCCTGGTGCCGTTGGCGGTCGAGGAGGCCGACGGCAAGGTGTTCCTGATTGACTGACGAAACCTGCAACGTGACGCCGGAAACTTCCAGCACGCCAGCGGGCGCGCCCGCGCAGCCGCCCACCGAGGAGCGCTGGGCGCGCGATGCGATCGAGCGCCTGGCCCGCGCCGCGCTCGACGAGCAGCGCCGCGCCCGGCACTGGGGCATTTTCTTCAAGACGCTCACGTTCATCTACCTGTTCGCTCTGCTGTTCATCGCGATCGGATGGCTGGGCGGCAGGGAGCAGATCGCGGGCCGGCACACCGCCCTGGTGGCGCTGGAGGGGGTGATCGCCGCGCGCGGCGAAGCCAGCGCGGAGCGCATCAACCAGGGACTCAAGGACGCCTTCGCCGACGGCAACACCGCCGGGGTGATCGTGCGCATCAACAGTCCCGGCGGCAGCCCGGTGCAGGCCGGCCAGATCAACCAGGAGATCCGGCGGCTGCGCGGGCTGCATCCCGACAAGCCGCTGTATGTCGTGGTGGAGGACATTTGCGCCTCGGGTGGTTACTACGTGGCCGCCGCCGCCGACCGCATCTACGTCGACCCGGCCAGCATCGTTGGATCGATCGGGGTGCTGATGGACGGTTTCGGCTTCACCGGCACGATGGACAAGCTCGGGGTCGAGCGGCGCCTGATCACCGCCGGCCGGAACAAGGGCTTCCTCGATCCCTTCTCCCCGCTGGACGAGAAGGAGCTGGCCTACGCGCGGCAGATGCTGGACGAGATCCATCAGCAGTTCATCGACGTGGTGAAGGCCGGCCGCGGCGAGCGCCTGAAAGAGAGCCCCGAGTTGTTCAGCGGGCTGGTCTGGACCGGCGAAAAGAGCATCGAGCTGGGGTTGGCCGATGCGGTCGGCAGCGTGGAGTACGTCGCGCGCGAGGTGATCAAGGCCGAGCGCGTCGTGGACTACACGCCGCCGGAAAACCTCGCCGAGCGCTTTGTGCGCCGGTTCGGCGCAGCGGCGGCGGACGCATTGGTGCGCCTGGGGGGAGCCGGCCTTCGCTAGAACCGCAGACGGCGCGCAGGGCCCGCAAGCAGGGTCTATCCAGCCTGCAGGATGAAGACGGTGGGGCGGCGATCGAGGTCGGGGATGGTGCCGCGCCAGTCCGACACGCGACGCGTGGCGATCGACTCGCCCGGCAGCGTAAGGTCCGCGGCCACGCACAATCGCGTGTCGCCGCGGCACACTTGCAGCAGCGCTTGCAGCAGCCGGTTGTTGCGGTAGGGCGCCTCGATGAACAGCTGGGCGCTGCCGTCGCGCAGCGATTGCGCTTCGAGCGCGCGGATCGCCGCCTCGCGCGCGGATCGTTCGACCGGGAGATAGCCGCGGAAGCAGAACTGCTGGCCATTCAGCCCGGAGGCCATCAGGGCCAGCAGCAAGGACGAGGGGCCGACCAGAGGCACCACGGGCACGCCCTCGGCGTGCGCCAGGGCGACCAGGGTCGCGCCGGGGTCGGCGATGCCGGGGCAGCCTGCCTCCGACAGCAAGCCGATGCGCCGGCCCGCCTTGGCGGGCGCGAGCAGTGCAGGCAAAGCCGAGGCGGGCGTGTGCTCGTTCAGCTCGGCGATGGAGATGCCGGACAGGGGACCGGGGTAGCCGATGGCTTTGAGAAAGTGGCGAGCGCTCTTCGCGCTCTCGGCGACGAACCCGTCCAGGCTGCACGCCAACGCGCGCACCTGCGCGGGCAGGCTGGCGTCGGGTGGAGCCGGGCCGAGCAGAGTGGGCACCAGGTACAGCCGCCCCGTGGGCGGGGCCGCGGACGGACTCTGCCCAGCCAACCGGGAGCTCTCTTCAGCCAACCGGGGACCCTCTTCAGACAACCGGGGACCCTCTTCAGACAACCGGGCGCCCTTCGGCGATCAGCATGTCGGTCAAGGCGATGAGCGGCAGGCCGATCAGCGCGGTGGGATCGTCGCCCTCGATCGCTTCGATCAGCGCGATGCCGAGACCTTCGGATTTTGCGCTGCCGGCGCAGTCGTAGGGCTGCTCCTTGAGCAGGTAGGCTTCGATTTGCGCCGCGCCGATCTGCCGGAAGCGCACGCGGGTGGGGACCATGCGTGCCTGCATGCGGCCGGTGGTGCTGTTGAGCAAGGCGACGGCGGTATGGAACACCGCCGCGCGCCCGCTGAGAAGTGTCAGCTGGTTGCGGGCACGTTCGTGGCTGCCCGGTTTATCCAGGCGCTCGCCGTCGAGCTCGGCGACCTGGTCGGAGCCGATCACCAGGGCCTGCGGAAAGCGCGAAGCGACGGCACGGGCCTTGTCCTGCGCCAGGCGCAGCGCGGTTTGCGCCGGCGGCTCGCCAGGGCGGGGCGTCTCGTCGACCTGGGGGGCGGCGACTTCGAACGGCAGGCGCAGGCGCGCCAGCAGCTCGCGCCGGTAGGCAGAAGTGGAGGCGAGAACCAGCATCGGCGAGGGGGCGCGTGGCGGGCCCGCGCCGGGTCCGCCGTTTCGACCTTAAGGTTTTGACACTGCGAGACAAAAATACTACCATGCGCGGTTTATGTCGGAACAGCTCGTCATCGATCCGGCCAGGTTCGCGCGCGATCGGGTGCGATTGACAGGCTCGATTGCGGCCGCGGCGCTGCCCCGGCTCGCCGAGCAGTTGCACGGCGCGGGCGGCAGCATCGGCTACGAGGTCGAGGGTTTCCTCAGCGAGCGCGGCCATCCCGGCCTGCACCTGAGGCTCGACGGTGAGATCGAGGTGCGCTGCCAGCGCTGCCTGGGTGCGCTGCGCACGCGCATCGAGAGCCGGCGCGACGTCGTGCTGGTGGAAGGCGCGGACGAGTTCGCCCAGCGCAGCGACGAGGACGAGACGATGGACATCATTCCGGCGGTGCCGCGGCTCGACCTGCGCACGCTGCTGGAGGACGAGGTGCTGCTGGGCTTGCCGGTCGCCCCCTGCCACGCGGAGGGCGAATGCCGAGCGCCCGAAGGCGGGCCCGACGCCGCGCCCGAGCGCGTGTCGCCGTTCGCGGCGCTGGTGCAGCTCAAGCGTTGATTCAGACAGTTTGCACAGGAGTACACGATGGCCGTTCAGCAAAACAAGAAGTCAGCTTCCCGGCGGAACATGCGCCGCTCCCACGACGCGCTCGGCAACCCGCCGACCGCGATCGAGCCGGTGTCCGGGGAGGTGCATTTGCGTCACCACATCAGCCCGAACGGCTACTATCGCGGGAAGAAAGTCGTCCAGTCCCGCGAAGACTGATTGCGCGCCTGCGTGATCAGCCTGTGCCTGCGGCGCAGTTCCCGGCGGCCTCGCACGTGCGGCTGCGCTTTCGCCGGCGCCCGCTTGTGACGGCCGCGTCGGCGCACCTCTGATGCGAATCACCATCGCCCTCGATTGCATGGGTGGCGACCACGGCCCGGAGGTGACCATCCCGGCAGCGGCCGCCTTCCTGCAGCAGCGTCCCGACGCGCACGTCATCCTGGTCGGCCGCCGCGACGAGATCGAGGCGCAATTGCGCGCGCTGCACCTCGAGAGCGATGCGCGCCTGCGCGTGCATCACGCGCCCGAGGTGGTCGGCATGGACGAGCCGCCGGCCTCCGCGCTGCGCGCGAAACGCGACTCGTCGATGCGCCTGGCGGTGGACCTGGTCAAAGCGGGCGAGGCGGACGCCTGCGTCAGCGCCGGCAACACGGGTGCGCTGATGGCCATCTCGCGCTTCGTGCTGAAGATGCTCCCGGGCGTGGAGCGCCCCGCGATCGCTTCCATGGTGCCCACCATGCGCGGGCGTTCCTGCGTGCTCGATCTGGGCGCCAACGTCGATTGCACGCCGCTGCACCTGGTGCAGTTCGCCGTGATGGGCGCGGCCCTCTACAGCGTGGTGGAGAAAGTCGAGCGGCCGAGCGTCGGGCTGCTCAACATCGGCGAGGAGGACATCAAGGGCAACGAAGTGGCCAAGCAGGCGGGCGAGCTGCTGCGCGCGAGCGACTTGAACTACCGCGGCAACATCGAGGGCTACGACATCTACAAAGGCACCACCGACGTGGTGGTGTGCGACGGCTTCGTCGGCAACGTGTTCCTGAAATCCTCCGAAGGCCTGGCGCGCATGCTGGCGGCCTATCTGCACGAGGAGTTCACCCGCAACCCGTTCACCAAGCTGCTCGGCTTCCTGTGCCTGCCGGTGATCAACGCCTTCCGCCGCCGGGTCGACCCGCGCCGCCTGAACGGCGCGAGCCTGCTGGGGCTGCGCGGCATCGTGGTGAAGAGCCACGGTTCGGCGGACAGCTTTGCGTTCGGGGTGGCCATCGGCCGCGCCTGGGAGGAGGCCGAGAGCGGCATCCTGGAGCGCATCACCGCGCATCTGCCGAGCATGGACGAGCCCGGCGAGCAGGCGCAGAAGGCCGGCTGACATGTATTCCGGAATCATCGGCACCGGCAGCTATCTCCCCGAGAAGGTGCTCACCAATCGCGACCTGGAGCGCATGGTGGACACCTCGGACGAGTGGATCGTCTCGCGCACCGGCATCCGGCAGCGCCATGTGGCCGCCGAGGGCGAGCTGGCGAGCGACCTGGCGCTGCGCGCGGCGGAGCGGGCGCTGAAGAGCGCCGGCATCTCCGCGCAGGACCTCGGGCTGATCGTGGTGGCGACCACCACCCCGGACATGGTGTTTCCCAGCACCGCCTGCATCCTGCAGTCCAAGCTGGGGGTGCAGCAGGCCCCGGCCTTCGACGTGCAGGCCGTGTGCAGCGGCTTCATCTACGCGCTCGGCATCGCCGACATGTTCCTGCGCAGCGGCCAGTGCCGCTATGCGCTGGTGGTGGGCACGGAGGTCTACTCGCGCATTCTCGACTGGTCCGACCGCGCCACCTGCGTACTGTTCGGCGACGGCGCGGGCGCTGTCGTGCTGGGCGCCAGCGAAACGCCCGGCCTGCTGAGCACGCGCCTGCACGCGGACGGGCGCTACGCCGACACGCTCGCGGTGCCGGGCCAGGTGCACTGCGGCGGCGTGCGCGGCAAGCCGTTCGTCACGATGGACGGCGGGGTGGTGTTCAAGTTCGCGGTGCGCGTGCTGAGCGACGTCGCGGAGGAGGTGCTCGCCGATGCCGGCGTGGACAAGGCCGAGGTGAACTGGCTCATCCCGCACCAGGCCAACATCCGCATCATCGAGGCCACCGCCAGGAAGCTCGGCCTGCCTGCGGAGCGCGTGGTGGTGACCGTGGACAAGCATGCGAACACCTCGGCGGCGTCGATCCCGCTGGCGCTCGACGAGGCGGTGCGCGACGGGCGCATCCGGCCCGGCCAGTACGTGCTGCTCGAGGCGGTCGGCGGCGGCTTCACCTGGGGCGCCTGCCTGCTGAAATGGATCGCCCCCGCTGCCAACCCCTCGTCAGCAGCGCAGACAAGGTAGCGCAGACGGCCATGACACGTCTTGCGCTGGTGTTCCCCGGTCAGGGCTCGCAATCGGTGGGCATGATGGCGCCCTACGAGTCGCTGCCCGCGGTGCGCAGCACCTTCGAGGAAGCGAGCGCCGTGCTCGATCAGGATCTGTGGGCGCTGGCGAGCGACGGTCCGGCCGAGGAGCTGAATCGAACCGTCAACACGCAGCCGGTGATGCTCACGGCCGACGTCGCGCTGCTGCGCGCTTGGCGCGACGCGCGCGGCCCGCAGCCGGATTTCGTCGCGGGTCACAGTCTCGGCGAGTACGGCGCGCTGGTCGCTGCGAGCGTGCTCACCTTCCGCGCCGCCCTGCCGCTGGTGCGCTTCCGCGCGCAGATCATGCAGGAAGCGGTGCCCGAGGGCACCGGCGGCATCGCCGCGATCCTGGGCCTGGACGACGAGGCGATCCGGGCCGTATGCGCGGAAGCCGCCCGGGGCGACGTGCTGGAGCCCGCCAACTACAACGCGCCGGGGCAGGTGGTCATCGCCGGCACGCGCGCGGCGGTGGAGCGCGGCATGGAGCTGGCCAAGGCCAGGGGAGCGAAGCGCGCCGTCATGCTGGCGATGAGCGCACCGTCCCATTGCAGCCTGATGCGCCCGGCCGCGGAGCGGCTGCGGGCGCGGCTCGAGGCCGTGGCCGTGCAGCCCCCGGCGATGACGCTGCTGCACAACGCCGATGCCAAAGCCGCCACGACCCCGGCCGATGTGCGCGCCAGCATGATTCGTCAGGTGCATTCGCCCGTGCGCTGGGTGGAAATCGTTCGCAGCTTCGCCGAGCAGGGCGTGACGTGCATCATCGAGTGCGGGCCGGGCGGCGTGCTGACCGCGCTGAACAAGCGCATCGCCCCGCAAGCCGAGGCCATCGCCCTCAAGGACGCCGCCCAGCTGCTGCAGCTCGCGGGCCGGGGTTGAGCGCCGGGAACCTATGCGGCCATTGGACAACAAGGTCGCGCTGGTCACGGGTGCGAGCCGCGGCATCGGCCAGGCCATCGCCCTGGAGCTGGGCCGGCAGGGGGCGAGCGTCGCCGGGACTGCGACTTCGGAGACCGGAGCGCGTGCGATCACCGATCTGCTCGCCGCCGAGGGGCTGAAGGGCCGCGGCTACGTGCTCAACGTCACCGACGAGGCGCAGATGCAGCGGGTGGTGGACGCGGTGCAGGCCGACTGGGGCCGGCTGTACGCTCTGGTCAACAACGCCGGCATCACCCGTGACAACCTGCTCATGCGCATGAAGGACGAGGAGTGGGACGAGATCATGGACACCAACCTCAAGTCGGTGTTCCGGCTCTGCCGCCTGGTCGTGCGCGACATGATGAAGGCGCGCGCAGGGCGCATCGTCAACGTCACCTCCGTGTCCGGCGAGATGGGTAACCCGGGGCAGACCAACTACGCCGCGGCCAAGGCCGGCGTGATCGGCTTCAGCAAGTCGCTCGCGCGCGAGATCGGCAGCCGCAACGTCACGGTCAACTGCGTGGCGCCGGGCTTCATCGAAACCGACATGACCCGGTCGCTGCCGGAAGCCCAGCGCAGCGCGTACGCGCAGCATATCCCGCTGGGACGCTTTGGCACGGCGCAGGAAGTCGCCGCCGCGGTGGCCTTCCTGGCCTCGCCGGCGGCCGCCTACATCAGCGGCGCCACGCTGGACGTCAACGGCGGCCTGCTGATGCGCTGACGCCTGTGGACATGACC
>Ga0299906_10001913_pt1 | contig 17616 bp, 14 predicted proteins | sample RVTome_14_FD_200259 | JGI IMG/M metagenome (GOLD analysis project Ga0299906, IMG submission 200259) | Soil microbial communities from uranium-contaminated site in the Upper Colorado River Basin, Wyoming, United States - RVT145D125 (version 2) ...
CTCTTCGAGCAGCACATCAGCGTCGCGCCCAGCACGTTGGCGTCCCACACCTCGCTGATGACCGGTACCTATCCGCGGACCCACGGTGCCGCGCACAACCGGGTGCGGGTGGGCGACGGGAACCGGATGCTGGCGGAGCTGCTCTCGGAGGCCGGCTTCGAGACGGCCGCCTTCATCGGAGGCCTGCCCCTGGCGAGCGCGGTCCACTTCCAGCAGGGCTTCGGGCACTACCGCGAGCCCCGGCCGCCGCAACACCGCGTGCCCGGCGCCGAGGTGACCGATGCCGCCCTGGCCTGGATCGGGGCCGCGGCCCGGGAGCGGAGCTTCGCGTTCGTGCACTACTTCGACGTGCACCAGCCCTACGTCCACGGCGAGCCCTGGGACTCCATGTACCGGCGGGACGATCTCGGCGAGCTCCCCGGGCCCGGTCCGCTGCGCCGGGCGCTGGCGCGTGGCGAGCCCGGCGCCCGGGAGCTCTCCCGGGCGACCCGGGCGGCCTACGCCGGAGGCGTGACCTACGTGGACGATCAGATCGGGCGCCTGCTCGAGGGGCTCTCCCGGAGCGGCTGGCTCGACGAGGCGCTCGTCGTGGTCACCTCGGACCACGGCGAGGCCATGGACGAGCACGCCGACGAGCTCTGGAACCACGGGCACACGCTCTACGATGAGACCGTGCGGACGCCCCTCGTGATGCGCTTCCCGGGCGCCTGGAGGGCGGGCACCCGCATCCCGCAGCTGGTGGCGAACATCGACCTGGTTCCGACCCTGCTGGAGCTGCTGGGCCTGCCGCTGCCGGACGGGGTCGAGGGGCGCTCCCTGGTCCCCCTGCTGCTCGGCGGAGCCGGGCCGGTGCGGGACCTGGTCTTCGTCGAGGCCACCAGGCCCCACGACGAAGCCCACGAGGCGGGCACCCGCTGGCCGAACGAGCGCAAGCTGCGGGGCGTGCGCACGCAGCGCTGGAAGCTCGTCCACGCGCCGCTCCCGGATCGCATCCAGGCCTTCGACCTGGACTCCGACCCGGGCGAGCAGACGGACCTCTCCGCGGCGGCCCGGACCGGCGCTCCCTGGGATGCCCTGCGCTCGAGCCTCGACGCCTGGGCGGCGGGCGAGGCCGCCCCCGCCACCCGGGCCGAGCTCGACGCCTGGACCGAGGAGCAGCTCGGCGCCCTCGGCTACGCGGAGTGATCGGCGAGGTATGCTGCGGTCCCGATGGCCGACCTGATCGGGTTCCTGATCCAGCACGGCTACGCCCTGCTCTTCGCCGCGGTGCTCGTCGACCAGATCGGGGTGCCGATTCCCGCGGTTCCCGTCCTGCTGGCCGCGGGAGCGCTCGCGGGAGCGGGGGAGCTCACCTTCGCCCTGGCGCTCGCCGCGGCCACCGCCGGCGCGGTCGCGGGCGACCTCGCCTGGTACGAGCTCGGGCGACGGCGCGGCATGAAGGTCGTCCGGGTCCTGTGCCGGATCTCGCTCGAGCCGGACTCCTGCGTGAGGAAGACCGAGGGCGTGTTCGAGCGCAACGGAGCGCGCTCGCTCGTCTTCGCGAAGTTCGTGCCCGGCCTCGCCACCGTGGCGCCGCCGCTGGCCGGCGTCTTCCACATGCGGCTCGGGCGCTTCCTCGCCTTCGACTCCCTCGGCGCGCTGGCCTGGGCCGGCTCGTTCATGGCGCTCGGTCTCGCCTTCAGCGGAGAGCTCGAGCGCCTGGCCAGCCGGGCCGCGGCGCTGGGGGCTTCGCTCTTCGCGATCGCCTTCGCCGGCCTCGGGCTCTGGATCCTGTACAAGTTCGTCCACCGGCAGCGCTTCCTCAGCGAGCTCCGCCTCGCGCGGATCTCGCCGGAGGAGCTCAAGGCGCGCCTCGACGCCGGCGAGGACGTGGTCGTGGTGGATCTGCGCCACTCCCTCGACTTCGAGGCCGACCCGGCGCTCATCCCCGGGGCGCGCCGCATGGAGGCGGCGCAGCTCGAAGAGGCCCACGGGTCCCTGCCCCGCGATCGCGAGATCGTCCTCTACTGCACGTGACCGAACGAGGCCTCCAGCGCCCGGGTGGCGCTGCTGCTCCGGCGCAAGGGCGTCCGCCGCATCCGACCCCTGCAGGGCGGCCTCGACGGCTGGCGCGACCGCGGCTACCCGCTGGCGCGGGGCGCGTAGGGCGTCCCAGGTGGGCCGGGGTCGGCGCGACGGCGAGCCGCCGCCGGGCTCTGCTATGCGTCTTCCTCGATCCGAGGAGGACCCCCGTGACCCCCAAGCACTGCCAGCTTCCGCTTGCCGCACTCACCCTGGCGCTCGCCCTGGCGGGCTCCGCCGGCGCCAAGGCCCGGCCCGAGCCCGGCCCGGAGCTGCTCGCGCCGGGCAACCACGTCCTGATCCTGATCGACCACCAGCCGCAGATGGCCTTCGCCACGAGGTCGATCGACATCGTCGAGCTGCGGAACAACGTCACCGGCCTCGCCAAGTCGGCCAGGGTCTTCGGCGTCCCGACGGTGCTCACCACGGTGGCCGAGAAGACCTTCTCGGGGCCCATGTTCCCCGAGCTCCGCGCGGTCTTCCCGGACCAGGCGTTGATCGACCGCACGACCATGAACGCCTGGGAGGACCCGCGCATCGTCGCGCGCGTGAACGAGCTCGGGAAGAAGAAGGTCGTGTTCGCGGCGCTCTGGACCGAGGTCTGCGGGATCGGGCCCGCGCTCTCGGCGGCGGATCAGGGCTACGAGGTCTACTTCGTCACCGATGCCTCGGGGGGCGTGAGCGACGAGGCCCACGAGATGGCCGTCGAGCGCATGGTGCAGGCCGGCGTCCGCCCGATCACCTGGCTCCAGTACCTGCTCGAGCTGCAGCGCGACTGGGCGCGCCAGGAGACCTACGAAGCCGTGACGGGGATCGCGAAGGAGCACGGCGGCGGCTACGGCCTCGGGATCATCTACGCCAAGGAGCTCTTCGGCGCCCAGGAAGGCGGCCACTAGGCGCGGCGGGCGGCGGGGATCGGGCCGGGCATGGCCGCGCGAGCCATCGACAGGCGGGAGTTCCTGAAGCTCGGGGCGGGCGCGGGCCTCGCCCTGGCCAGCGCCGGCCTTCCCCGACCGGCCGGGTCGGCGGAGGAGCCGGCGAGCCTGATCCTCTCCGGGGGAAGGATCGCGACGATGGGCCCGGAGCGGCCCTTCGCGGAGGCGCTCGCGATCCGGGGCGATCGGGTCCTCGCGGCCGGCTCGACCGAGGCCGTCATGGCGCACCGCGGTCCGGAGACGCGGCTCGTCGACCTCGGCGGCCGCACCGCGATCCCGGGGCTCTACGACTCGCACACGCATCCCATCCGAGGGGGCCTCCACTACAACCTCGAGCTCCGCTGGGACGGCGTCGCATCCCTGGGAGAGGCGCTCGAGCGGCTGCGGGTCCAGGCCCGGAGCACGCCGCCCCCCCAGTGGGTGCGCGTGGTCGGCGGCTGGTCCGAGTTCCAGTTCCGCGAGGGCCGCATGCCGAGCCTCGACGAGATCAACGAGGCGGCGCCGGAGACGCCGGTCTTCGTCCTCCACCTCTACGACCAGGCGCTGCTGAACCGGGCGGCGCTCCGGGTCCTCGGCTACGACCGGGATCCGCCCGCGTTCGCGCGGGGGCTCGTGCAGCGCGACGCGAAGGATCGCGCCACGGGGCTGCTCGTCGCGAAGCCGAGCGCCCTGATCCTCTACTCGACCCTCGCGCGCGCGCCCCGGCTCTCGCCCGAGGACCAGGCCAACTCCTCCCGCCACTTCATGCGCGAGCTCAATCGGCTCGGCATCACGAGCGCGCTCGATGCCGGCGGCGGGGGCCAGCGCTACCCGGACGACTACGCGGTGATCCGCTCGCTGGCCCGTCAGGACCTGATGACGGTCCGGATCGGCTACGACCTCTTTGCCCAGACGGCGGGCGAGGAGCTCGCGGACTACCGCCGCTGGATCCGGATGACCCGTCCCGGCGACGGCGGCGGGTACCTGCGGACGGTCGGGGCGGGGGAGAACCTCAGCTGGGCCGCGGCCGACTTCGAGAACTTCCTCGAGCCGCGCCCGGAGCTCGGGGACGAGGTGGAGGCGCAGCTCGAGCCCATCGTGCGGCTCCTGGCCGCGGAGCGCTGGCCCTTCCGCATCCACGCCACCTACGACGAGTCGATCTCGCGCTTCCTCTCGGTCTTCGAGCGGGTCGATGCGGAGATCCCGCTGCGCGGGCTCCACTGGTTCATCGACCACGCGGAGACGATCTCGGACCGCAACATCGAGCGCATCCGGGCCCTGGAAGGGGGCATCGCCGTCCAGCACCGCATGGCCTTCCAGGGCGAGTACTTCATCGAGCGCTACGGCAGGCAGGCCGCCGGGCGCACCCCGCCGATTCGGCGCATGCTCGACCTCGGCGTCCCGGTCGGCGGAGGGACCGACGCCACGCGGGTCGCGAGCTACAACCCGTGGGTGTGCCTGTACTGGCTCGTCTCGGGCCGCACGCTCGGCGGGACTCCCCTCTACCCGGACTCGAACCGCCTCGAGCGGGACGAGGCGCTGCGCCTCTGGACCCGCGGGAGCGCCTGGTTCGCGTCCGAGGAGGAGGAGAAGGGCGCCCTCGTCCCGGGCCGGCTCGCCGACGTGGTGGTCCCCTCGAAGGACTTCTACTCGGTTCCCGAAGAGGAGATCAAGACGATCGAGTCCACGCTCACGATCGTGGGAGGAAGGGTCGTCTACGCCTCGGACGCCTTCGCGTCGCTCGACCCGGGGGCGCCTCCCGTGAGCCCGGACTGGTCGCCGGTGGCGCGCTTCGGCGGCGCCGCCCCGGTGGCCCGGGAGATCGGGCACTTCCGGTCCGCGCGAAGCGATCCCGGACACGCGGAGGGCCACCACGGGCACCCGGGGATCCGGGGGCCCGGCTGTCCGTGCTTCCTCGCCTGAATCCGCGCCCGCGGCAGGCGCTCGCCAGGGCGCGAAGGAGGATCCGATGTCGACGATCACCACCCGGGACGGCACGCAGATCTACTACAAGGACTGGGGGTCCGGACAGCCCGTCGTCTTCAGCCACGGCTGGCCGCTCAGCGCGGGCGCCTGGGAGGCGCAGACGTCGCCTTGACCTGGGTCCGCCGCTCCGACGAGGCCGACCGGGTGGCCGAGGACGCCCGGGCGCTGGGGGTGCGCGCCATCGCCCTGCGGGCCGACGGCGCCGACGCCGAGGCGCTGGTCGGGGCCGTGGAGCGGACGGTCGAGGCGTGGGGAGGCATCGACGTCCTGGTGAACAACGCCGGGTTCGCGGCGATGGCGCCGATCGCCGAGTTCCCGCTCGAGGACCTGGATCGGACCCTGGCCCTGAACCTGCGGGCGGTCTTCGTCGCCACCCAGGCGGCGCTGCGGCACATGGAGTCGGGGGGACGCATCATCACGATCGGCAGCTGCAACGCCGAGCGCGTACCCTTCGCGGGCGGCGCGGTCTACGCCATGAGCAAGGCCGCGCTCGTGGGGCTGGTGAAGGGCCTCGCGCGCGATCTCGGTCCCCGCGGCATCACGGTAAACAACGTCCAGCCGGGCCCGATCGATACCGAGATGAACCCCGCCGACAGCGATTTCGCCGAGATCTTGCGGAGCCAGGTGCTCGCCCTGCCGCGCTACGGCGCCGCCGAGGAGGTCGCCGCGCTGGTCGCCTACCTGGCCGGGCCCGAAGCGGGTTTCGTCACCGGCGCCAGCCTGACGATCGACGGGGGATTCACCGCGTAGGCCTCGGGCCCCCATCGCCATGCTCCACCGGGATTCCGCGAACCGCGGCTGGGAACGGCGGCTGTGCAGGTCGAAGATCTGGGCCTGCGCGACCCTGGTCTGCGCGGCGGGGGCTTCCCCGGCGGACGCGCCGCCGCCCTTCCTGAAGCTCCGCTACGACGAGTCGTACGCGTACCTGCAGGAGCCGGGACACCCGCGGAGCCTCGTCGATCCGCTCAAGGAGATCGCGCTGCCCCTGCCGGAGACCTGGCTACTGGTCCTTCGGCCTGGTCTACACCCACGCCTTCCCGGGCACCTTCGTGCGCCAATCGGGCTCCTCGGACGACATCGACTTCGTCGAGGCGACGCTGCAGCTGCTCTTCTAGGGCAGGAAGCGCGCGGTCTGCTCCAGCTTGCGGGGCAGGTACTCGTCGATCACGTAGTTGAGCCCCCACTTGGCCAGGGCCTGCTGCTCGGCGCGCACGCCCATCTTCAGGAGCTGCGCGATGGCGTCCTGCCACGGCTTCTGGCTCTTGAAGAAGGGATCGTTCTTCAGGGCGTCCTTGGCGCGCTTGATGTCCACGTCCTGCAGCGGGTGGGTGGGCAGCCGGTAGTCGACGATGTCCTGGGGCGTGACTCCCAGGTAGCGGGCCTGGGGCACGCAGAAGAACTGGGACAGGTGGGCGGCGTTGCCCGAGCCGACCTTCAGGGTGCGGTAGATGTTCGAGATGCCGTAGGGGTCGCAGTCGACGAAGGCGTAGACCGGCAGCTTGCACTCGTCGGAGAGCTTGCGGATGAAGCGCCGGGTGGCGCGGGTGGGGACGCCGGCCATGGAGACCAGGATGCAGTCCGCGGTCTGCCAGAACTTGTGGCTCTGGAGGCGCTGGAAGACACCGCCGGTCTCGATGGCCAGGATGAACTTCGCGTCGGTCTCGAAGGAGAGGTGCTCCACGGTGGAGGGGATCGAGTAGGCGCCCGATCCGAAGCGCGTGCAGTCGATGCGCTCGACGGCGCCCGTCTCCCGGTCCGGATCCAGCACCACGAGGCGGCCGGCCACCGCCCCGCCGTGCTCGTCGGGCACGAAGCGCAGCTGCTCCCGGGACGTGCCCCGCACCGAGAACAGGGCCTCGATGTCGTCCATCACCGTGTCCGACTCGGTCTGCTCCTCGAAGCGCGCCTCCTCCCAGTTCTTGCTCTGGTAGTAGGCGTCCCGCTTGGTGGCGAAGTCGTTGGTCTCGATCAGGTTCTTCGAGAGGCCCATCATGCGCAGGGTCTGGGCGAAGCTCTTGACCGTGTTCACCGTGAGGGTGCGCACCTTGCGCTGGCGCCCGATCTCGAAGTAGCCCCTGCCCTTGGCGTACGACACGTTCCGCAGCGAGCGCACGGGGAAGGAGAGGTCGGGCTTGCCCTTCTCGAGGATGCGCCGGTGCACCTCGGTGGCGGCGTCGCGGATCTGCTCCAGGGTGACGCCGTCCTGGCGCTGGCTCGCGGCCGCGACGCCGCTTTGCCGCTTGCCAGGGGCCTTCTTCGCGGAGGTGTTCTTCTTGCGTGCCGCCATGGGTCAGAGCTTCCTGCTCTTCTCGAGCACCTGGGTGAGGTTGATGGAGACCCGGTCGCGCTCCACGTCCGAGAGGCCCAGGATCTGCTGCAGACCGAGGGCCACCTGGGGGATGTACTTCTCGATGTAGGCGCGCTTCTTGGCCTCGTCGGCCTCGCGGCGCCGCTTGCGGATGTGGCCGGCCACCCGCCGCCCGCACTCCTGGAGGCCGAGCTTGAGCTCCTTGATGATCTCCGGGTAGTGGGCGATCGCCTCCTTGCTCTCGGACGTGAAGGGCACCCACACGCTGGCGATGTGCACCATCAGCAGCATGGGTCCCAGGGGCAGGGCGCCCCGGGGCTGCTGGAGCTGGTAGGACTTCCAGTCGGTGGAGGTGGCGGCCCGGGTGATGGCGCAGGCCCCCTGCTGGTACTGGAGCGGCACCCGGTTGGCGTAGCGGTAGACGGTGATGGGCTCCTCGGCGGGCATGTCGCCGCCGTAGGCCAGGCCCACCTCGATCAGGAAGGGGTTGCCCCGGTACACGGTGGGGCGCCGGGTCGACGACGCGTAGAAATCCGCCTGCACCTCGGCGCGCAGAGCCCTCTCGATCAGCTCCTCGCCGATCGGCGCGATGCAGTCGGTGGGCGGGGCCATGATCTTCGTGGCCTGGACGGCCTTGTGGACCGCCTCCGCCTCCTCCCGGCTCATGTCCCCGGGGCGCCGCGACGCCGCCACCCGCGCCTTCTCGCAGATCTCGTCGGCGATGCGGGCGGAGACCCGGGAGAAGTCGCCCTGGAGGCAGGAGCGGAGGTTGCGGGCATGGGTGTCCCGGAACATCTGCATCAGCACGCCGAGCTCCACCCCGTAGGGGTGCGGCTTGATCTCGGCCGTCTCCGGCGGCAGCTCCTCGGCCACCCTGGGGAAGACGTGCTCCACGCCGTGCTCCTCGGCCCTGGGCGGGACGTAGGTGATCTGCGCGTGCGGGTTGGCCAGCGAGATCTGGCGGATGTAGTGGTCGACCGAGTGCTGGCCGCCCCGGTAGTTGCCCTCGAGCTCGATCTCGACCCGGGTGCCGTGCTCGCGCTCCCAGGGGATGGTGCGGTCGACCTTCACCCGCGGCTCGTTCTTCTGGGTGTCGATCACGAGCTCGAAGTGGTGGGCGTCGGTCTTCGCGCCGGTGCGGGTGGTGATGACGACCGGCTTGCCGGTGGTGAGCAGGCCATACATGCCGGCGGCGCTGATGCCGATGCCCTGCTGCCCGCGGCTCTGGCGCAGGCGGTGGAACTTGGAGCCGTAGAGCAGGCGCCCGAAGACCTTCGGCACCTGGCCCTTCACGATGCCGGGGCCGTTGTCCTCGATGGCGATGCGGAAGCGCGTCTCGGAGAGCTGGCCGATCTCGACCCGCACCTCGGGCAGGATCCCGGCCTCCTCGCAGGCGTCGAGCGAGTTGTCCACGCCCTCCTTGACCGTGGTGAGGAGGGCCTTGGACGGATTGTCGAAGCCGAGCAGGTGGCGGTTCTTGGCGAAGAACTCGGAGACGGAGATGTCGCGCTGCTTGCGGGCCAGGTCGATGGCCGTCGGCCGCCCCCGGTTCTTCCGGACCGCGGCCTTGGGGCCTGCGGGGCGCTTCGCCGCCGGCTTCTTGGCCGCGGGCCTGCGCCGACCGGAGGCCGGGCGCCGGGGGGCCTTCGAGCCCTTGGAGCCCGCGCCCCGCGAGAAGGCGAAGCTCTCCTGCTCGGACATGCTGGAACCCCCCTCCGGGGGGGAGGCTAGCGGATCGGGCGCGGGGGGCGTCCGGAGGGGCTAGGCGAAGCTCTCGATGGGGAGGCCGCGGAAGCTGCCGCAGAGCCTCACCTGGCGGGAGCGCAGCAGGCTCAGCACCGTGGCCACGATCTCCCGCTCGTCGTCCGTCACCTCGCTGACCGCGCAGACGAGCTCGAGCAGCGTCACGTCCAGGGGCTCGGGAGCCCTCCTCGGGTCGGATCGCGTGAATGCGGCGCTCATCGTCTCTCGCCTCCCCGATTCTCTATAGAAGCAGGAACCGTGCCACCGGGCCCGATCCTTCCCGTTTCCGGGAAAACCGGCAGCTTTCGCGTAGTTGGAGCGCAGGTCGCGCCGCAGATCCCTTCCGGTCTGGGGCCGGCGTATGACGTTTTCCGGCTCTCGGGTGTCCGATTTCGGACGCATCAGGGCCTTCGACGCCAGGGATTGCAGGGGGATTCGGACCTCGGATCGGCGCCCTGGGACGCCTGGGCCCGGAAGGCAAGGGCCTCCGCCATCGCCTCCGGACCCACCCGGGCCTCCTCCGCCAGGTCGGCGATGCTGCGGGCCACCTTCAGGACCCGGCGGGCCCCCCGGGCCGTGAGGCCCAGGCGCTCCACCGCCCGGCCGAGCAGGCTCCGCGCCTCCGGCGTTGCGGCCACGGCCTCGTCGAGGGCGGCGTCGGGCAGCTCGGCGTTCGTGCGGACGCCGAGGGCCGCGCCGCGCCGCTCCTGGAGCCGCCGGGCGCGCACCACCCGCTCGCGCAGCTCCGGGCTGCCGGGGCCCGGGCGCGCCGCATCCAGGTCGCGCCAGGCCACGGCCGGCACTCGCACGGGCAGGTCGATGCGGTCGAGCAGCGGGCCCGAGATGCGGGCCGCGTAGCGGGCGATGGCCGCGTCGTCGCAGCGGCAGTCGCGAAGCCCGCTGCCGTACCAGCCGCAGGGGCAGGGGTTGGCCGCGGCCACCAGCTGGAAGTGGGCGGGAAAGGTGCAGCTCTGCCTGGCGCGGGCGACCACGACCCGGCGATCCTCGAGCACCTGGCGCAGGGCCTCGAGCGTGCGGCGGTCGAACTCGGGCAGCTCGTCCAGGAAGAGCACCCCGCGGTGGGCCAGGGAGATCTCGCCCGGCCGCGGCGGACTGCCGCCCCCCAGGATGCCCGCCGCGCTGGCCGTGTGATGGGGCGCCCGGAACGGACGCTCGGAGACGACCGGCCCGCCCGGGCCGCTGCCCGCGGCGCCGTGGATGCGCGTCACCTCCAGCGCTTCCTCGAAGTCGAGGGGCGGCAGGAAGCCCGGCAGGCGTCGGGCCAGCATGGTCTTGCCGGAGCCCGGGGCGCCGCGCAGCAGCACCGCGTGCCCGCCGGCTGCCGCGATCTCCAGGGCCCGCTTGGCGTGCTCCTGGCCGCGCACGTCGGAGAGGTCGGGGACGCGGGCCGGCGGCTGCGCGACGCCCACCTCGGCTCGCGGCAGCGCCGCCTCGCCTCGCAGGTGCGACACCACCTGGTCGAGACCGTCGGCGGCCAACGCCTCGAGGCGCGGTGCCAGCGCGGTCTCGGGCCCGTTCGCGGCGGGCACGATCACGCGGCGACAGCCCTCGTCGCGCAGGGCGAGGGCCAGCGCCAGGCTCCCGCGAACGGGGCGCAGGCGTCCGTCGAGCGCCAGCTCGCCCACCAGGCCGAGGCCCGCCAGCGCCTCGGCCTCGAAGTGGCTGCCGGTGGCCAGGATGCCGACGGCGATGGGCAGGTCGAGCGCCGCTCCGCTCTTGCGCAGCGAAGCCGGCGCCAGGTTGACGGTGATGCGCCGGTCGGGGAAGGGCAGGCCCAGGGCGCCGATCGCGGCCCGCACCCGGGCCGCGCTCTCCCGCACGCTCGCCTCGGGCAGTCCGACGATGTCCACCCGCGGCAGCTGCGAGCTGATGCGCACCTCGACCTCGACGGCGACGCCGTCGACGCCGACCAGCGCGGCGCCGAGCACGCGCGCCATTCCTCGGCTCTTCCGGGACCGGGGTGGAGTCGAAGTCGGAAGGTTGAAGGCAGGGCCCCGCAAGGAGCGGGACCCTGCCTTCCGCTTCTGAAAAGCCCCCCGCCAGAGAGGGGCATTCAACAGGCAAGTGGCCGACTTTTGCGGGACGTGTCACGGTCCCGCCCGAACGATGCGTCGCGTCTCTGCGCCCGTCCTGGTCCCGCTTTTCGCACTCGCCGCCCTGGGCGCCTGCGCGCAGAATCCGTCGGATGCCGGTGTCGCCCCTCCCCCCGAGGTGTCGCCCGTCGACGAGCGCTCCTTCTCCGCCGAGCGGGCCTACCGCCATCTGGAGGCCCTCGCCGGGATCGGATCGCGGGCGGCGGGGACGCCCGGCGCCGAACGGGCCCGGGCCTACATCCGCGGCGAGCTCGAGGCGCTCGGCCTCCAGGTCGGCGGCTTCCCGCTCCGCGTCGACCTGGCGGACGGCGAGAGCTTCGAGCTGGAGAGCCTGATCGCCGCGATCCCGGGCGCCTCGCCGGACGTCTTCGCGCTGGTCGCGCCCTACGACACCCAGTACTTCGAGACCTTCGACTTCGTGGGCGCCAACGGTGGCGCCTCCGGGTCCGCGCTGCTCCTCGAGCTGGCGCGGGTGCTGTCCCAGCGGCCGCTCCACTACGCGGTATGGCTCGTCTTCCTCGAGGGCGAGGCCCCGTTCGGGCGGGGCCGCCCCGACGAGGCCACCACCGCCTGGCGGGCCAGCAGCGAGCTCGCCCGGGCCTGGGCGGAGGACGGACAACTCGATCGGGTGCGCCTGCTCGTGTACGTGGACCAGGTCGGCGACGCGGACCTGCGCATCGCCCGCGACCTGCGCTCCCACCGCGGCTACCGGGAGACCTTCTGGGACGCGGCGCAGAGCCTGGGGCAGGAGGAGGCCTTCCCGCGCTCCCAGCACTTCGAGTCGCCCGCGGCCGGCCATCTGGCCTTCATCGCGCGGGGCCTGCGCCGCAGCGTGCTGCTGATGGACACCAGCTTCGGGGGCGACGAGCCGCCCGGGCTCTACGCCGGCACCGAGGACGACACCCTCCAGCGCTGCTCGCCGGAGAGCCTCGGCGCGGTGGGTCAGGTCGCCCAGGCGGCGCTGGAGGAGATCTCCGCGCGCCTGGCCAAGATCGACCGCTTCGCCGACGCCCCCGTGGACGCCCCGACCGAGGCGCCGCGCCCGATTCCGCCGCCTCGCTGAGGCGGCGGGGCCCGCCGTGCCACATCCCGCCGCGCGGCTTCACCTATACTCGGGGGGTTCTGGGAGCTCTGGTGGCGCGCCTGGCCTGTCTCTGGATCGCTCTCGCCCTCGCGGGCGACGCCGTCGCGGCGGCCTCGCGGCCCGACCCGGCGAAGCCGGTGCGCATCGAGATCGAGTCGCCCCGGGACGGCGAGCCCGTGCGCAACAAGGTGCACCAGGCCCCGATCCGCGGCAGCGCCTCCACCGACGCCGCCGGCGCCTCGAGCTTCGACGTGATGGTCGTCTTCGACGTCTCGGGCTCGACGAAGAGCGCGTCGGGGGTGGACGTGGACGGCGACGGCACCGTCGGGATCAATCCCCACCTGGAGCTGCTCGACCCGGGCGCCTATCCGCCGGAGGTGCTGTCCACCGACCCCGACGACACGATCCTGGCCGCCGAGGTGCGTGCCGCCGAGGTGCTGCTCTCGACCCTGGACCCGGAGCGCGTGCGGGTCGGGGTGATCAGCTTCTCGGGGGAGATGAACCCGGTGACCGGGCGGCGCGCCAGCCACGACCAACAGGACAGCTGGCTGGAGGTGCCCCTCACCGCCGACTTCGGGCAGGTGCGGCGGGCCCTGCCCGGCATCCTGGCCCGCGGCCCCCACGGCGGCACGAACTTCGCCGCCGGCATCCGCCTGGCCATCACCGAGCTGGCCGGGCTCTCCGGCGCGCGCAGCCAGCCCCGCGAGGGCGCGAAGAAGGTGATCCTCTTCCTCACCGACGGGCTTCCCACCTTCCCCTTCCAGAGCGGCTCGACCGCCGACCCCGGCGACACGGAGGCGGCGCTCACCGCCGCGCGGCTGGCCCACAAGGCGGGCATCACGATCAACACCTACGCCCTCGGCCCCAACGCCCTCACGAATCCGATCGCCGCCACCGAGGTCGCCCGCATCACGCTCGGCACCTACATGCCGGTGCAGAACCCGGGAGACATCATCTCGTTCCTGCAGGGGGTGAGCTTCGCGAACATCGACGACGTGGTCTTCACGAACCTCACCACCCGCGAGGTATCCTACGACGTGGATCTCTCGCCGGACGGCACCTTCTCGGGCTTCGTGCCCGTGCGCGTGGGCCGCAACCGGGTGCGGGTCACGGCCCTGGCCTCGGACGGCTCGAGCGCCAGCGTCGAGCTCGACCTGGACTTCGAGACCTCGGGCCTCACGGAGCGCGAGCTCGCCCTCGAGCTCGAGCGCATCCGCAAGCGCAACAAGGAGCTGATGCTCCTTGTCGAGCGGGAGCGCATCCAGCGCTTCCGGGAGCAGCAGCGCAAGCAGCTCGAGATCGGCGCCGAGGACGCCGGGGACGGCGCGAGCGAGCCCTAGAGCGGGGCGAGGCTCGGGTCGGAGATCTCCCGCTTGACGAGCTTGCCGCCCTCGTAGACCGACGTGACGTCGATCTTGCCGTCCCCGTTGCGGTCCTCCTCGCGACGCGTGAGTACCGCCCTGCCGTCCTGGGCCTGGTAGGTCTCGAAGACGTCGGCCTTGCCGTCGCCGGAGCTGTCCTTCTCGATGCGCGCGGGGAACTCGTCGTCGCCGACGCTCTGGTAGGTGGTCCACACGTCGGTGCGGCCGTCCCGGTTCGAGTCCTCCTCGGAGCGGACCCGCTTGCGATCCTCGTAGAGCACCAGCAGGTCGACCTCGCCGTCGTTGTCGGCGTCGTGGCGCTCCTCGGCCAGCGCCTGGTCGCGGTAGACGTAGGTGGCGTCGCGCACGCCGTCCGAATCCCGGTCGATCTGGCGCTCGGTCATGTGGCCGCGCGCGTAGTCCTCCCAGACGTCGGGATCGCCGTCGTCGTCCGTATCCGCGATCCGGCGGGTGAGCTCGCCCTTCTCGTAGGTGTTCCAGGTGTCGAGGGTGCCGTCGAAGTCGTTGTCGTGCTCCGTCCGGATCATGTCGCCGGTGCGGGCGTCGTAGTAGCGGATCTGCTCCGGGGCGCCGTCCCGATCGGCGTCCAGGGAGCGGCGGACGACCTCCATCTCCTCGTTGTCGCCCCACGCGCCCTCCTCGATCGTGACGCGCTCCTTGTCGAAGATGGTGAGCGGCAGCTCGCGCTCCTGGGGGGCCTCCGGGGCCGAGCGCACGTCGGTGCGCTGCTCGAGCTGCTCGTCGCTGATGTCGTCGGGCACCGGCTCCACCCGGGCGTAGACCGTGGCCTCTTCCTCCTGCTCGATCTGCTTCAGCAGCTCTTCCTGCCGCTCGAGCTCGGCCTCGATCTCGTCCTCGAGCACGTCGCCGCGCTCGGCCTCGCGCTCGAGCTGGTCCTCGATCTGCGCCTCGCGATCGGCCTCGCTGCCGCTCGGCGCTCGGCCGCCGCCCCCGCCGCCGCCGCCACCACCTCCACCACCGCCGCCGAAACCCCCGCCGAAGGGGGAGTTGCCGGTGGCGGCGCCGTAGATGAGCATGGTGCCGGCGCCTACGGCCGCACCGATGAGCCCCGCCTGCGAGCCGATCACCGCGCCCATCACCATGCCCTCGAGGGCGCTCTGCGCCCGCTGGCCGATCGTGGGTCCGGTCGGGCCGGGGTCGTAGTAGGGGTCGTTGGTCGGGTCGTAGTTCGGGTCGTTCGGATCGGTGGTGGGGTCGTAGTTCGGATCGTTCGGATCGCTGGCGGGACCGGTGCCCACGTCCTGGCCGGCGTCGCTCACCTCCGGCGGACCCGAGCCGACCTGGGTCGCGGCCGGGTCGGGATCGGTCTGGGGGCCGCTGCGGGACGCGCAACCGGCCACGAGCGCGGCGACAGCGGCGAGCGCTGCGGCGGCGGTCAGGAGGCGTCGAGCGGGCATCGACCACCAAGTATCGGAGGTTCGAGGACGATTCTTTCGCCGACCCCGTGCATATTCTTACCACACTGGCCAGGGTGCGTACAAATGGCCACAGGTGCCGACGCGATGCAGCACGCCGACGCGGCGGTCCGGAAGCGCCGGACCGGATCTCGTCCGGGTGCGGCGCCGGGGTGCAAGTGCTCTGATTACGCTTGACTTTTCGCGTTCGATCCCGTAAACGGAAGGGGTCGCGGAAGGACCGCTCGCAGCGTTTCCAGCGGGGCTGCATGCTAACGCGTTGCATCGGAAACCGACGGTCTTCTCCCCTGCCCCCCACATTGCCGATGAGTCCAGAGGAACCGAACCCCCAGCAGAGGCTTCGGAAATGGGCCTGACCCTCATCCGCAAGAGCGAGGGCACCCCCGCCAAGCGCAACCCCAAGGTGGCGCTGGTGCTGGCGGGCGGCGCGGTCTCCGGAGGCGCCTTCAAGGTGGGCGGCCTGCACGCCCTCGACGACTTCCTGGTGGGTCGCCGCATCAGCGAGCTGGACGTGTACGTGGGTCTCTCCGCCGGCTCGATCCTGGCGGCCTCCCTGGCCGGGGGCATCACGCCGGACGAGATGATCGAGGTGCTGCAGGGCACCCACGAGCGCTTCGAGCAGCTGCGCCCCATCGACTTCTACCGGCCGAACACCCGCGAGTTCGCCGAGCGGCCGGCCAAGTTCCTCTACGACGCCTGCACCTATCTCCCCAGCATCGCGCTCGACTTCGCGCGGGGCCTGCCGGGCCTGCCGGACGCCGCGGGGGCCCGCGCCCGGGAGTTCCTGCGCAAGCCCTCCTACACGCGCTTCGAAGCGCTCGTGATGAGCGTCATCGCGCACGTCTCGCCCAAGCGCGAGATCCCGGCCCTCACGAACCACGTGCCGAGCGGCTTCTTCGACAACTCGAGCCTGGAGCGCTGGCTGCGCCGGGGGCTCGCCCGGCTGGACATGCCCAACGACTTCCGCGCCTTCGAGCGCAAGTGCCACCGCAAGCTATACATCACCGCCTGCGACCTGGACACGGCGGAGCGCGTGATCTTCGGCCCCGACGAGAACTCCGAGATCACCATCTCCCAGGCGGTGCAGGCCTCGTCGGCCCTGCCGATCTTCTACAAGCCCGCCCGCATCAACGGTGTCGACTACGTGGACGGCGGCGTGCGCCACACCGCCAACATCGACATCGCCATCGAGAAGGGGGCGGACCTGATCATCTGCTACAACCCGTTCCGGCCCTTCGTGAACCGCATCGACGCGGAGAACGGCCAGGGCTCCTACTTCGCGGACGGCCGCTACCTCTCCGACCGGGGCATGAAGGTGGTGGTGAACCAGGTCTTCCGCACCCTGCTCCACTCGCGGCTCAAGCTCGGCATCCAGCGCTACCTGGCGGACGACCGCTTCCAGGGCGACATCGTGCTGCTCGAGCCGAGGGAGCAGGACGCCAACTTCTTTGCGCTCAATCCCCTGGCCTTCTGGAAGCGCTCGGAGGCGCTGCGCCAGGGCTTCGAGTCGGTGCGGCGCACGGTCGAGCGCAACTACGACCAGCTGCGGGCCGTGTTCGGCCGCTACGGCATGCAGATGGACGCGGCCGTGGCGGCGCGCCGCGCCGACCGCCTGCGCGCCTCGATGGGCTGGACCCGTGCAGAGCCGGGCGACGAGGAGCCGCCGCGGGAGGAGGAGCGCCCGCTGCGACTGGTCCGCGTCTGATCCCTCCGCTAGACTGCGCGGCCGCGGATGTCTGCGCCTCCTGCGTAGTCCGACGTCTACCGGCAGCGAGAAACCCCTGAGTGTGCACCCTCGTCGCCCTCCACCGCTGCGTCCCCGGGGCTCCGCTCCTGGTGGCGGCGAATCGGGACGAGCACTACGCGAGGCCTTCGGAGGGGCCCCGGCTGCGGAGCGGCCCCCACGGCCTCGTCCTGGCGCCCCTGGACCGCCGGGCCGGCGGCACCTGGCTGGGGATCGCGGCCGGGGGGCTCGTCGCCGCCGTGACCAACCGCCCGTGCCCGCACCCCGATCCCGAGCGGCGCTCCCGCGGCCTGCTGGTCCTCGAGGCCCTTGGCGCGCCGAGTGCCGCCGAGGCGGCCCGGGCCCTCGCCCGCCTGCCCCGGCGCGCCTACAACCCCTTCAACCTCTTCGTCGCCGACCGCCACTCGGCCCACGTCGTCACCTACGAGGAGGCGCCCCGGCGCATCGATCTCGGACCGGGCCCGCACGTGATCGGCAATGCGGATCCGGAGGCGGTTCCCACGCCCAAGCTGCGGCGCCTGCGGCGCGAGGCCCGGCGGGCGGCGGCCCGGGGCGAGCGCGCCCTCGAGGCGCTCGAGTCCATCTGCCGGCGCCACGACGGCGGCGGCGATCCGCTGGCCGCCACCTGCGTGCACACGCCGGGCTTCGGCACGCGCAGCTCGGCGCTGCTGCGCATCTCCGATTTCGTCGCGGACGACGTCTTCCGCTTCGCGGAAGGCGCTCCCTGCAAGAGTGCCTACGAGGATCTAACCCCCCTCCTTCACGCGCTGGGTGGAGGCATTCCGCGCGCCGAAGGGGACCATGCCATGAGGTCAGCCCGTTGAGACGCATCGGTAGCAACATC
>Ga0299906_10001915_pt1 | contig 17602 bp, 13 predicted proteins | sample RVTome_14_FD_200259 | JGI IMG/M metagenome (GOLD analysis project Ga0299906, IMG submission 200259) | Soil microbial communities from uranium-contaminated site in the Upper Colorado River Basin, Wyoming, United States - RVT145D125 (version 2) ...
ATGTTGACCATGTTGTTCATCGCCTCGACGCCGTCGAGCGCGGACCGGCCGCGCCACGGGGCCGAAGAGGCGTGCGCCGACTGCCCGTGGAAGCGAAACTTCGCCGACTTGTTGGCGAGCGACGATGTCGCGCTGGCGCTGTTGCCCGAGCTCGCATGCCAATGGAGCACCGCGTCGACGTCGTCGAACAGACCCCCACGCACCATGTAGACCTTCCCGGCGCCACCCTCCTCGGCTGGCGTGCCGTAGACTCGGATGGTGCCCGACGCTCCCGACTCCTCGAGCCACTCCTTGACCGCGATGGCGGCCGCGACCGACCCCGTGCCGAAGAGGTGATGGCCGCAGGCGTGGCCGGCGATCTTGCCGGGAATGGGGTCACGCTCGGGTGAACGGCTCTGATTGATACCGGGCAACGCGTCGTACTCGCCGAGGATGCCGATCACAGGACCGCCTCCCCCCCACGACGCCACGAACGCGGTCGGGATGCCGGCCACACCGGCGGCGATCTCGAAGCCGGCGTCGCGGAGCATGCCCTGAAGCATCTCCGACGACTCGGTTTCCATGTAGCCGACCTCGGCCAGCTCCCAGATCTCCTGGGCGATCTCGCCGTAGGAGGTGGCGTTGGCGTCAATATGGCGTGCCATCCGGTCCTTGGCGTCCTGAGCGCCCACGGGCGATGATACGAGGAGGGCGGCGAGGGTCGCGGTGGCAGCCCAGCAGAAGACGGGCGTGGACGCCGATGGACGAGAAGTGCTCATGATCGGATGCTCCGAACGGTCGGGGTGCTGTGCGTGGGCCACGGTAGGCTCGCTCGACCCGTCGAACAAGCGCCAGCCGCGCTCCTGCGCTCCCGGGGAGCGCTTGTCCGGCGGCTGCCCGTGGCGCATTGTCCCGAACCACCGATCACGGCCTTTCGACTTCCCATGAAGCCCATGTCACGAATCACACCGGCGGCCCTCCTGTTCATTGGCCTCGCCCTCTCCGCGCCGCATCACGCGGATGCACAGGCCGGACAGGACTACGATGCCCGGGTCCAGACCCTCATGAACCACCCTGTCGTTCGCGCGGCGCTCGAGCACATCGAGGCGACCGACGATCAGACGATGGCCGACCTGCGCACGCTCACCCAGATCCCGGCGCCGCCCTTTCAGGAGGAAGAGCGTGGTCGTGCCTTCCTCGCGATGCTGCAGGAGGTCGGCGTCGACAGCGCCTGGGTCGACGAGGTCGGCAACGTGATCGGTTTGCGGCGAGGGACGGGAAGCGGGGAGGTGCTCGCGATCTCCGGCCATCTCGACACGGTGTTTCCGCCGGAGACGGACGTGACCATCAGGGAGAGTGGGGACACGCTGTTCGCACCGGGTATCGCCGACGATACGCGAGGACTCGCAACGGTCCTGGCCGTGCTGCGTGCCATGAACGAGGCGAACCTCCGCACGGAAGCGGATATCCTGTTCATCGGCAACGTCGGCGAGGAAGGCATCGGCGACCTTCGCGGAATGAAGCACCTCTTCCGCGATGGCGGGCCACGCATCGACCACTTCATTTCCGTGGACGGTACGGGCGCCAGCGGCATCACACACATGGGGCTCGGCTCGCACAGGTACCGCATCACGTTCATCGGACCGGGCGGACACTCGTGGGGCGCGTTCGGGCTCGCGAACCCGGCGCATGCGCTCGGCCGCGCGATCCGATACTTCCAGGACGGAGCTGACCCCTATACGCGCAACGCAACGGAACGAACGAGCTACAACGTCGGACGCATCGGCGGAGGGACCTCGGTGAACTCGGTTCCCTTCGAGTCGTGGATGGAGATCGACATGCGCTCGCACGGGGTGGAGACGCTCGGTGCGATCGACGCGATCCTGCAGGGCGCGGTGCAGCGAGCCGTCGCCGAGGAGAACGACCTCCGCACCCGAGGCGAGGCGCTCACGGTCGATGTCGAGCTGGTCGGAGACCGCCCGTCCGGAGAGATCGCCGAGGACGATCCGTTCGTCCAGCAGGCCGCGGCGGTCACGCGCGCGCTCGGCATGGAGCCGTCGTTCGGCCGTTCGTCGACCGACGCGAACATCCCGATCTCCATGGGTATTCCAGCCATCACCATCGGCGGCGGTGGGCAGGGGGTCGGCGCGCACTCGCTCGACGAGTGGTTCCGCAACGTCGACGGCCCCCTCGGGGTCCAGCGGGTCCTCCTCGTCGTGCTCGCGCAGGTAGGCGTGGCCCAGGCAAGCTGACGACACCATCGGCCAGGAGCCACGAAACATGCGCACACTTCCTGTCGTGCGGATCGTCCCCGCCCATCGCGGGATTCCCCTCGCGCTCCCCCTCGCGCTTCTGGTCGCGGGCGCCTGCGACTCCGCGACGGTCGGCGTCACCAGCGGCGGTGCGGCCTCGATCACCGAGGCAGAGATCGCGGCACACCTGGCGAGGCTCGCATCCGACGAGTTCGGTGGCCGCGCCCCATCGTCGCCCGGCGAACAGTTGACGATCGCGTACCTGGCCAACGAGTTCGAGCGGCTCGGCATCGCCCCGGGTAACGGCGATTCGTACTTCCAGGACGTGCCCCTCGTCGATATCACGGCCGATCCCGGCGCGGCGCCCTTCATGGTGTCCGGAATCGGGACGTCGATGAGCTTCACGTACGCCGACGACTTCGTGACCTGGACGAACCGCGTCGTGGAGCGGTCGGGCGTGGAGAACAGCGAGATGGTCTTCGTCGGCTATGGCATCGTCGCGCCCGAATACGGGTGGGACGACTACGCCGGCATCGACGTGACCGGCAAGACGGTGGTCGTTCTGGTCAACGACCCCGGCTACGCCACGCAGGACCCGGAGCTCTTCACCGGCAACGCGATGACGTACTACGGGCGCTGGACGTACAAATTCGAGGAAGCGGCACGCCAGGGCGCCGCCGCGGCGCTCATGGTACACCAGACCGAGCCCGCCTCGTACGGCTGGGAGACCGTCCGCAACAGCTGGACGGGCCCCCAGTTCAAGCTGCAGAGCGAAGACGGCAACATGGGGCGTGTCGCGATCGAAGGCTGGATGACCGAGGAGACGACACGGCGGGTCTTCGAGCGAGCCGGGCAGGACTTCGACGCGCTCCACGAGCGCGCCGCGACGGGTGCTCTGGAACCCGTGGAGTTGGGCCTCTCGCTTACGACCTCGGTCACGAATACGCTGCGTTTCTCCGATTCCAGGAACGTGATCGCCGTTCTGCCGGGCTCGGCAGCGCCGGACGAGTACTTCCTCTACATGGCGCACTGGGACCACTTCGGCACGGACGCGGAGATGGAGGCCGCCGGCGAGGACGGCATCTACAACGGTGCGCTCGACAACGCATCCGGCACGGCGGCGCTCATGGAGATCGCCGAGGCGTTCGCGATGCTCCCGGAGCGGCCGCGTCGATCCATCGTCTTCCTCGCCGTCACGGCCGAGGAGCAGGGCCTCCTCGGGTCGGCTCACTACGCCGCGAACCCGATCTACCCACTGGCGCAGTCCGTGGCGGGGCTCAATATGGATGGCCTCGGCAACTTCGGCCCGACCCGGGAGCTGGTGGTGATCGGACACGGCATGTCCGAGCTCGACGCGATCATCGAGCAGGCGGCGGCCGCGCAGGGGCGTCGCATTGATCCCGACCCCGAGCCCGAGAGCGGGTACTACTACCGCTCGGACCACTTCGAGCTGGCGAAGGTCGGCGTGCCCATGATCTATCCGGACGGCGGCATCGACCACGTCGAGCACGGCACCGAGTACGGGCGGGACCAGCAGGCGCTCTACGTGGCGGAGCGCTACCACATGCCGACCGACGAGTTCGACGACAGCTGGGACCTCTCCGGAGCGGTCGCCGATGTTCAGCTCTACTACGCGGTCGGCGAGGCCGTGGCCGATTCCGACGGGTGGCCGAGCTGGCATGAGGGGACGGAGTTTCGGGCGGTCCGCGACGCGAGCCGCCCGCCGGGTAGCTGAGGCTGGCCGCAACGGATGATCGTCGATCACCTGCGCTACGACGAGGTCGCGTTCAAGGCCTCGCACAACTCGATCGACCGGCGCGCCTCGATCGTCGACCAGCTCTCGGGCACGGGAGGCCTCGTCGAGCCGTGTCGCGGGCTCGAGCTCGATCTCGTGCAGTCGGAAAACCGGTTCGAGTGGAGAATCCAGCACGGAGCCCGAGACCACGGACCAGAGCTGCGCAACGTGCTCGACGAGATCGCGGGCTGGGCTCGGTCGTCGGACAACTGGCGGCATCCCGTCATCACCATCCATTTCGATCTCAAGAACGCGCACCTCGACCATACCGACTTCGCGGCCGTGTTCGACGCGATGCTCGTCGACGTGTTCGGACGGCAACGCATCTACACGCCGGGCGAAGTGACCGGCCACCACGAGGATCTCGTCAGGGCCGCGAGATCGGGAGGCTGGGCCACCTTCGCCCGCCTCCGGGGCAAGTTCGTCTTCTGCCTGTCGGGAAACGGCGGGCGAAAGGTCGCGTACGCGCGCCACCAGCCGCGCGACCGCGTGTGCTTCGCCGACTATCCGGGATCGCGGCCCGCGCGTCGCAAGGGAAATCGGGTCTTCGCCAACCTCTTCGTGGCCGCGGCCGGCTACCCGGCCTCGCTCGGGCGCTACCGGCTCACCCCCGGCTTCGTGGCGCGCGGCTACAACATCGTCACGCGAGGGCTTTGGGACCTGAGCGTGAGCGGAGGTGCCAGCTTCCTGAGCACCGACGTGCTCGACAAGAGGGAGTATTCCTTGAGCGGTCAGGGATTCGCACCACGATTTCCCGTCGCGTGACGACCGTGCTCGGTGAGCACCACCAACTTTCCGACGCTTTGCCTCGACTCCATGAACGCGTGGGCGTCCGGTAGGTCCTCGAAGGCATAGGTCCGGCCGACGACGGGACGCAGGCCGTGCGTCCGCACGAAATCGGTGAGCGCCCCCCAGACGGCCTCGAGCCGCTCCTCGTCGGGAAGCAGGTATCCGATGTGCGTAGCCGATACACCGATCGACGCCACGGCCGCATCGGTGACGTCCATGCGCGGCGCGCCGCGCCACGCCCGCCACCACGACAGGGGGTTCCACCAGCGGTAGTCGAGCCCGGCATACCCGGCGACGACGAGCCGACCGAAAGGAGACAGCCGCTCGAGACAGGCGCGGTACACGTCGCCTCCCACGACCTCGAGCACCACATCGAGCCCGCCGTCCGCGACGACGGCGTCGAACTGCTCGATGAAGTCCGGGCTCCGGTAGTTCACCATGGCCTCGGCACCGAGCTCGCCCACCCGGACCAGCTTGTCGTCGGCGCCCGCCAATGCCACGACGCGGCAACCGTGGGCCACGGCGATCTGCACCGCCGCCGTGCCGACTCCACCCGCGGCCGCGGTGATCGCCACGCGATCGGTGGGTCGAAGGCGCGCCATCTCGACGAGAGAGACCCACGCCGTCGTGAAGTTGACGCCGAACGCCGCATTCTCCGCGAGCGAGAAGTCGGTGAAGGCGGGGAGAGCACGGCTCTCTCGGATGATTACCCGTTCGGCGTACGCGCCGTGCTGCATCCCGCAGAGTACGCGCTCGCCGACCATGCGCCTCGTGACCGCGGCGCCCACCGTCTCGATCGTGCCTACGGCCTCCATGCCCGGAACGTACGGGCGCTCGGGCGCCCAGCCGTAGAGTCCCTTGCGGGACAGAACCTCGGCGTAGTTGATCCCGATCGCTTCGACACGCACCGCGACCTCGTCGGGACCGGGCTCCCGGGCAGCCAGATCGGTCAGCTCCAGCGCGTCCGCTCCGCCGGTTCGACGCAGGAGCCAGGCTCGCATGGTCTAACGGTGCGCCACGCCCCAGCTCCGATCCACCTCGCGGAGCACCTCGGCGAAGCCTGGGTGACGACGGACCGCGTGGATCGGCGGCTGGTCGAAATAGCGAATGTGGAGCGTCTCGTCCCAAGTCATCGGGTGCGCTCGCCCGATCGCCTCGATCGCGGCGTCTGCGTCACCGAGCGCCCCGTGCATGAGGCCTACGTGGTACCAAGCCTCGCTTCGTTCGAGTCGAGCGACGTACGCTCGAGCCGCTTCGACATCACCGGTGGTGAGCTCGTCGAGCGCGACAGTCGTTTCCGGCCAGAAGCGCGCCCACCGCTCCTTCAGTGAGCGCATGACCGTGCTCGCTTCGACCGATCGGCCCAGCACATACAGCGACAGCCCCTCTACCCAGCGCGCGTAATCGAACCTGGGGTGACGCTCGGTCGCCCGGCGGGCCTCCGCCAACGCCAGCTCAGCGTCGCCCACGGCCAGAAGGGCGAGCGCGAGGTTGCCCCTCGCCTCGGGATCGAGGGGATCGAGACGTGTACCATGGTGACCGGCGTCCACGGCGTCGTGCGGACTCCCGACGAGGAGGCTGACCCAACTCCTCCACTGGTGCGCGCCGGCGTATCCCGGTCGGAGGCCGATCGCACGTGCGTGCGCATGCAATGCACCCGGGCCGTCACGATGGAAGCTGCGGAGGCACCCTACCGCGGCGTGGGCCTCGGCCAGCTCCGGATCGAGCTCGACGGCTCTTAGGCACGCCGTCTCGGCCCTGGATACCAGGCCCCGGGCATCGCTGTGACGGTAGTCCATGAGAGCCACGAGTGCGAGGCCAAGGTCCGCCCAAGCCCCCGCGAAGGACGGATCCCGCTCGATCGCCCGTTCGAAGTGACCGGCGGCCTCCCGTAGACTCCTCTCCGAACGATCTACGGCGACCGTGCGCCCGATAGCGGCGAGCCGGTATGCCTCGAGGTCGTCGGTCGGCCGCGTGTGTACACGCGCCCGCTCCTCCGAGGTCAGTCGCGCGTGCAGGGCGACCATGATGCTCGCCGCGAGCTCGGACTGCAGATCGAAGATGTTCTCTGTCGTCAACTCCCGATCGTAACGCTCCGCCCACCGGTGCACATCCGTACGGGCGTCGATGAGCTGCACGTTGAGCCGCACACGATTCCCCGCCTTCTGGATCCCGCCCTCGACGATCGTACCGGCCCCGATCTCCCGGGCTATCACACGGATGGACTTGGTCGTATCGCGATAGCCCTGCACCGAGGTCCGCGAGATGACGGTCAGCGCGGAAACGCGGGACAACTCCGTGAGGAGATCGTCGTGCAGACCCGCCGCGAATGGATCCGCGTCCGGAGCCCCGCTCAGGTTCCCGAACGGGAGCACAGCTACGACGTTGGGATCGAGGGTCGCGTCATCCTCCTCGGCGGACGCCGACGGGAAGGGTGACGGCGGCGGCGCGTCCACCGTCGCCCCCGTCGGGGTGCCGCTGGGCTCGACGGCGATATCGCCGGTCTTCTGAACTCCGTCGGGCGCGATATCGAACACCCACGCGAGAACGAGCACGAGCGGGAGCGCGGCGATCGCGACCCCGATGAAGAAGGAGTCGGCCCAGGTGGGCAGCGTAGTCGCCGGTACTACGACTGAAAGGAGCTCGAGTCCTCCAACGGCCACCACCGCGTACACGGCGCTCACCTGATAAACCTTCCTGCGCTTCATCTCCGCCAGGAAGCCGCGGAGCCGGTCGAGAACGTTTGGCATGGCGACTAGGAATGGGGGCGAGGCACGACGTTGTGATTGTGCCTGAAAACGTTGTCCGGGTCCCACACGGCCTTTATCCGGGCCAGCCGGTCGTAGTTGGGCCCGTATGCAGCCCGTACCCGCGCTTCCTCGTCCTCTCCCAGGAGATTCACGTAGACACCGCCGTTCGCGAACGGAACCATGGCGTCGTGGAGTCGTCTGGCCCAGGCCATGATCGCCTCGTCCTGCATGGGATCAGACCACCCGGGAAACACGTGCAGCCCATGGGCGCTGCTTCGATGCGGATACGCCGTGGCATTCACGCTCCTACGTCCGACAGCTCCCCCTCCGGCTCCCAGATACACGGTCGTGAACTCGCCCGGCAACGGTTCGATGTGATCCACCAACGTGTCGATCGCGCCGTCGGACAACTCCTCGAACAGATGCGCCCGCGAGTACCATCGGCTTCCCTTGGCCATTCCCGCGTCGAACGCCTGTTGCAGCGACACGTAGGGCTGCGGCATCACCACGTCGAGGATGGGGTCTCCCAGCTCCCTGAAGGGCGCCATGAGGCGCTGTCCCTCGTCCACCGGTCCGGCGTAGGCCAAGACGAAGTCGACGGCGAGCTTCCCATGAAATGCCTCCGGGAACACGTCGATGGGTGGAATACGAAGGATGAAGAAGTAGCAAGTCAACTCGTCCGGAGCGTCCGCAAATCGATCGCGATACAGTCGCATCATCTCCGGTGCTCGTTCGAAGGGATACAGCACCTGCCCGGCGAGGATCTCGGGTCCGACCTCGTGAAGCGCGTACTCGAACGACGTCACCACGCCGAAGTTGCCTCCACCGCCACGCAGGGCCCAGAAGAGATCCGGATTCTCGTCCTGACTGGCACGGACGACCTCACCCGCAGCGGTGACGACTTCGGCACCGACCAGGTTGTCGCACCCCAACCCGTGCTTCCTGGACAGCCACCCCTCACCGCCGCCGAGTGTGAATCCACCGACACCGACGGTCGATACCGTGCCGCCCGGCGTCGCCAGGCCGTGTTTTTGGGCGGCCGCGTCGAAGACACCCCAGGTAACCCCCGCCCCGACACGCGCGCGGCGCGCTGAACCGTCGACCGTCACCGCGTCGAGCGCGGTCAGGTCGATCTGGATGCCGCCTTCGCAGATGCTGTTGCCGGCGTAGTCGTGCCCTCCGCCTCTCACAGCCACGAGCAGGTCACGTTCACGCGCGTGCCGCAGCGTCATCGCCACGTCGGAAGCGTCCATGCAACGCACGATGGCCGCCGGACGACGATCGAACCGTGCGTTCCAGACCGATCGTGCGCTGTCGAATTCCGGGTCATCGGACTCGATGATCCGGCCACGTAACTCGCCCGCCAAACGGTCTCTGACGACTGGTTGAAGCCCTGATTCTTCGGCCATTTTTGCTCTCCTTCGTCGCTCGCGTCGGTCCGGTCACCCGCAAACATACGGACGTTGGCGTGCCGGCGCGCGTACGGCTCGACGAGGCAGCTCCGACGTCCTGGTGAGGACCGTCGCAGGCTGTCGCGGACCGCCGGACGCGATACCTTTCATCCGTCTGTGGAGCCCGGCCATCAGCCTCGCCGGTCCGCGGTGGAGCGAGTCCCGTTCAGGGAGACGGATGACCAGAGTATTGGTGGCGGACGACGACCCGAGCGTCCGCCGGGTTCTGGAGCGAGCGCTCGAGCGCGAGGGCTACGAGGTGGTGACGGCGAGCAATGGCGCGGAGGCGCTGGAAGCGGTCGCGGCCGCGCCGCCGGACCTCGTCGTGACCGACATCAACATGCCGGACGTGGATGGAATCGAGCTTCTCATCAACCTCATCGAGCGCGGTGGCATCAAGGTCATCGCCATCTCGGGCGGCGGATTGTTCCCCAAGGACGAGCTCCTGGCCGACGCGCGTCTGCTCGGCGCGGTCGACATCATCGCCAAGCCGTTCGAGGTCGACGATCTGCTCGCGCGGGTCGCCGCGGCGCTCTCGCGGGATTGATCAGCCGGACACGAGGGTCGAAGCGATGGTGCCCAAGCTCCTGAGGGCTACCGGTATCGTCTTGCTCGCGCTCGCCCTGGCCGCCCCGGCGTCGGCGGTGCAGGAAGGGCCGACACTCGAGTCGGAGGTACGTGCCGAGGCCGAGTCGTCGCGTCGGTGGTGGACGCTCTGGACGGAAACGTCCGACCGGGACCGACTGCTCTGGGCGATGTGGACGCTCCACATCCACCACCTGGACGAGGGCTGGTCGAACGATGGTGCCGTGGCCCTCGTCTATCGCGGCATGTACGCCGCCACGTTCGAGACCACGCACGGCCCGCGGGCGTATTCCGTTGGCTTCGAGCGCGACTGGCTCTCTGGCCGGTGGGGGCCGCTCGGCGCCATGGTCGGATTCCGCACGGGGCTGGTGTACGGCTACGACGGCCGCCTCGGCTGGATGGCGGAGAAGTTCCCGATTCTACCCGTCGCCCAGCCTCTGCTCGTGGCGGAGATCGGACCACTGACGACCGACCTCACCTACACGTGGGTCGTCCTGTCGCTGAGCGGCGGCATACGGTTCTGAGCGGCACCGACCTTCCTTCCTGATCGTCACTCCGGCTCGACCGGTCACCCCTGCGCCTATCAGCGCGCGTGGCGCGCGTTCGCCTCCCGGGCAGCCTCCTGGAGCTGCAGGGCCAACCCCGCATCGATCGCGCCGGATCCGGGAATCGTCGCGGGCAGGTCCCGAGGGTCGCGGCCCGTCAGCTGCTCATACATGACGAGCGCGGCCAGGTACGTCCCCAGGACACTCGGATGGAAGCCGTCGGAACCGTAGAGCGGAAGGTCCGGGTCGCTTTCCCAAGCGACGCGCCACGCTTCGCCTGCTGGGAAGAAGATGCCGTCGACGTTTTCAGCCGCCGTTCGGTACGAGTCGAGCACGCCGTCGAAATCGGCGAAACGCTGGATCGATGGCCACACCATGTAGAGCGCCGGCTCCGCACCCGCCGCTCGGATCTCCCCGGCGAACAGCTCCGCGTAGTCCAGCAGGAAGGGGCGTCCCTCCGTTGCCGAGGGCCCCTGCTGCAGGATCACGACGCTCCAGCCACCGGCGCGGATCCGGTCGCGCGCACCACCGAACATCCAGTGATCGGGAAGCCCTGCGTTCGGTGACGCCTCGGCATCGACGACCACGGACTCCCCGCCGCCCTCCTGCAGGAGCGCGGCCAGCATCCCGGGAAGATCGTTGGAGTAGGTGAGGCTGTTGCCGATGAACAGGATCCCCTCCCCTCCCCCCGACGGCTGGGTCGGATTCGCCGCGCACCCCACCAGCACCAGCCACGTGGCGGCCACCGCGCGCAGGTCCTTGCCCCACCGTCTCCTCACGGGCATCGCCTCGCCCCGTCTTCCTTTCCGCCATCTCGTCGGTCCGCGCGGAGCCCTCCACGGGTGGCATCCGCGTGCGGCTCCAGCTTCAGGCAACCATGTACGTCGAGGCGGCCCGAACATTGCTACCCGGAGCCACTGGAACCCGTAACGTATTTCGGGGTAACCACTTATCGACTCCAGTGAGCTGCAACTCGCTCAGCTCGAGGTCATGGGCGTCACTCACCTCCGTACCATCTGCTCGGAGGCCGCGAGGGCGTCCGGCTCGAGCGTCGGCCCCCCGAGCGAGCCGCTGACGCGGATACCGAGGTCGAGCGAGTTTCCGCTCGCCCGCAGATGGTCCAGGACACTCTGGGCGACCCCGGTCCGCCTCAGCGATACGGCGCGCAAGCGCTCCGCCGGTATCGAGATGCCCATGGCGAGGTCGACGGCACCGTCGAGCCCGACCACGCCCGAGAGGGTCGTGCGTCCAAGGTCGGAGACGAGGTCCGATTCGCTCACGTGGATCGCGCTTTCGGAGATGCCGAGCTGCGTAGTCCACGTGGAGAATCGGACCGCCGCCCACGCGTCGTCGGCGAGGAAGTCGGCGAGGGCCAGGTTGAGCCCGGTTTCCGCCACGAGACCCTCGGTGACCGTGACGATACCTCGCGCGTGGAGCGACTCGAGGACCGGAAGCAGCCCGAGGTCCGTCGTGCCTGACAGCTCGACGTCCAGTTCCAACTCGCCGCTCACGGCATCGCCCAACGGCGTCATGGCCGAAAGGAACGGTGTCGCAGCCAGCCCATCGCCTTCGAGGAGCAGCGTGAAAGGCTCGTCGAGCCGGTCGCCGACTCCGAGGTCGAGCGAGCCGCGGACGCGCCCGCCCCATGCATCGAACGCGGCGTCCCGAATCGCCAAGGTCGAATCCGAAAGCTCGACCGTCGCGGAGACGTTTCCGAGCTCGAAGTGCCGATAGGAGAGGTCCCGGAGGCCCAGGGTCACCGAACCGTGGACGGGCAATGCGCGGGGACGCCGATAACCCGCCGCGGACCCGGCCGCGGTTGCCCGCATGCCTTCCACGTCACGCCTACCGAGGTGGGCGAACGCGATCTGCGCGTAGGTCGCGTCCGGACCCGATCCGTCGTCCGGCAGCACCGACCCGAGAGCCAGCCGGTCACCGCTCAGGGATGCCTCGACCACTGGCGTCACGTCGCCGAGCCAGAACGCGACGGCACCGCGGAGACGGCCGCTCGTGCGGAGGGGCTCCTCGCCCACCAGCAAGGTCAGCTCGCCCCAGCGCAGGTCGCCGTCCGCCATCTCGAGCTCGGCAGCCGGCACGTACAGCGGTACCCCGAGCCGCGGATGCTCGAAGCGGACCCCTGTGACCTGCGCCGTTCCGGTCATCGCCAGCTGGTCGAGAGCGTCGAGCGAGCCGACCATGGCGACGGCCAGCGTCGTCTGACCAGCAAGCGTCGACCCGCCGGGGCCCAGCCCCAGCCTGTCGATGGCGTCGAGATCGGGTGAGGCCTCGATGACCAATGCGAGCGCGTGCCCATCCTTCACGATCGAGCCCGACAGGGTGAACGGCCCGTCGGCGAACGTTCCGGAAAGGGAGTCCAGCCTCAGCGTGTCCCGGTCCAGCTCGATGGTGCCCACGACGCCCGCCAGAAGCGAGCCACCGTTGAGCCGGACACCCGCGTCGACGAGACGCACGGTCCCGTTCAGTGACGGTCCGACCTCACCGCCCAGCGGGCCCCGCAACCTGAGCGCCACGTCGAGCGTGCCCTCCGCTCGCGTGAGCGCGCCGGAGCGCGTCGCCGAAGAGATGAAGGCGCTCAGGGCACCGGCCCCGAGGCTCGGATTGGTGAACCTCAAATCGACACCCGGGTCGGACGCGGTCAATCCGGCGATGCGTCCGCTCACCGCGAGTGACTCGCCGAACTGTTCGACCGCACCACGCTCGATCTCGATCCAGTCGAACGTGCGATCACCACGCACGGACAAGCTGAAGTTCGGTCCCCCGGCACGCAGTATCTCCTCGTTCCAGCGCGGGGCTCGAACATGTAGGGAATCCGCGGCTCCAGTGCCATCGACGATCCAGCCACCCTCGCCGTCCGCATCGACGCCGAGGGCGCCACTCGTTCCGGCCACCGCGAAGGAGCGCTCGCCGGGGCTGTCGAAATACGTGAGGGTCGCGTCCTCGAAGGAGATCTCATGAAGGCCGAACGAGACCGGAGCGGGCGCTTCGGTTGGCGACGCGGGACTTTCGGGCACCAGATCGCCGAAGTTGGAAACGCCCCGCTCGTCCACCCCGAGGTGCACTCGCGCACCTTCCACATGGGCCCGGGCCACATTGACCCGTCCGAGGAACAGGGGCAGGATCGAGATGTCGAAGCGCACCCAGTCGATCGACGCGAGGGCCGGCCCCTCGTAGCCCTCCAGATTCGCGACCCGCACGTCCGACACGCGGAGTCCCGGGCGGGGCACGAGGGTGATCGTCGCGCCGCCGAGGGTGACATCGCGTTGAAGCGCGGACGACGCGCGCGGCGCGATCCATGCCGCGACCTCGTCGGGATCGACGAGCATGCGAATCGACGCCGCGACCACGACGAACAGGCAGAGCAGGACGACCGCGACGACGAGCAGCAGACGCAAGGGTCGGGAGAGGCGAGTCTCCTTTCCGGGGCGCGCGTGCCCCGTTCGGGAGCGCTCCGCGTCGAGACTCTCGACGGGATCGAAGGCTCCAGCCCGCTCCAACTCGTCACTCAGTGATCCGATCGTCACACGACGAGGTCCCATGGGTACCCCCCAGCGGTGGTCGTACAATCGATCTGCACCGCGCGAAAAAGCGTGCAAAGGGAGTGCCACCAATTGCCCCCGTTGCACTTAGAGCGACGACACGACGTCCGGCTCCGCCCGACCGCCCTTCCTTCGCAGTCGAGGGCCGGGCTCGTCGAGGGGTGCAGCCGCCTCTTCTTAGTGTGTAAGATAGGCACTCGCACGTGGACGTAGCACCTGTTCGCCAGAGCATCCTCGCCGAGCCGGGTTGATTCAATTGGACCTGCTGACCACTACGTTTCTCGATAACTCGCTCCAGGCGTGGATCATTGCGCTCGGAATCGCGACAATCGCGTTCCTCGGCCTCCGGTTCGTGGCCTTGCGTGCCGCGAAGCGCCTCGTCAGGGTCACTTCGTGGGCGACCGGCCACTGGGACGACGTTCTCTCGGCGTCGCTCGAGGTGACGAAGTCGTCTCTCCTTCTCGTCATCGCCGTTTTCCTGGGCTCGAGGGCATTGGACCTTCCCACTCGCTGGGCAACGGTCCTCGAGACCGTTGCCGTCATCGCCCTTCTCGTTCAGGGAGGCCTCTGGCTCAGCGCGGGCCTCACGGCATGGCTGACCCGGCAGCGCAGCGAGCGGGCCGCAACCGATCCGGCCGAAGTCATGACCCTGGGCATTCTCGGCCTCACCGCCAAGATCGCCTTGTGGTCCATGGTCCTGCTGCTCGCGCTGGACAACCTCGGCGTGGACGTGACCGCGCTCGTCGCCGGGCTGGGAATCGGAGGCGTCGCCGTGGCGCTCGCCGCTCAGAACGTCCTCGGCGACCTGTTCGCCTCGCTCTCGATCGTTCTCGACAAACCCTTCGTGCTGGGCGACTTCGTGATCGTGGGCGACTTCCTCGGGACCGTAGAGGCGATCGGTCTCAAGACGACGAGAGTTCGAAGCCTCGCCGGAGAACAGGTGGTGTTCTCCAACACGGACATGCTCGGGAGTCGTATCCGCAACTTCGGGCGAATGTTCGAGCGGCGCGTGCTCTTCAAGATCGGCGTCACCTATCAGACCCAGCGCGAGAAGCTGGCGGCCATTCCAGGTGTGATTCGCAATGCGATCGAATCCCATGGTGAGGAGCTTGTCCGCTTCGATCGCTCACACATGGCGGAGTACGGAGACTTCGCGATCGTCTTCGAGTCCGTGTATTACGTGCTCAGTCCCGTCTACAACGTCCATATGGACATTCAACAGGACGTTTTTCTACGAGTCCACGAGGCGTTCGAGGAGCGGGAGATCGAGTTCGCCTACCCGACGCAGACGCTCTTCCTCGAGCAGGCCGAAACGCCGTGACAGTTCGCCTAAGCTCCGGTGCCGCGTTCCAGCGAGCCCGGCGGCGACGGATCCGAGATGGCAAGCCAGCCGTCCGCCGCTGCGCCGGACGAATCCGCGCCCTAAGATGGAGCGCATGTTCGACGTATCCGCTGCGCCAGGAGGTGGACGATGACCCGGTACGTGTGGTGGCTCGCGGCCCTCGCGACGACCGTGCCCGCTTCGGTGACCGAGGCCACCGCGCAGGAGCCAGCCGCGTGGGGTCTGGACCTGGAGTTCCATACGTTCTCGATCGTCGCAATCGACGCGCGCACCGGTGAATCGGGCGTAGCCGTCACGACACGTCGCCCCTGCGTCGGCAACGCCGTACCATGGGCTCGCCCCGGCGTGGGAGCCGTGGCGACCCAGGGCGGCACGCGCCTCGAGTACGGTCCGGAGCTGCTCGACCTGCTGGCGGAGGGGGTCGCACCGCAGGAGGCGCTCGACCGGATCGTAGCCGCGGACGAGGGTCGTGAGCGGCGTCAGGTCGGCGTCATCGACATGCGCGGACGCTCCGCGCAGTGGACCGGCTCGGGGCAGTATGGCGGCGAGGCGCAGGGTGATTGGGTCGCCGAGCGGACGGGCCACAACTTCGCGGTTCAGGGCAACTCGCTCGTGAGCACGCACGTCGTCGATGTCGTCGCCGAGACGTTCGCCGGGAGCGAGGGGTCGGCTCGTCACCTCGCTGACCGCCTCATCGAGGCATTGGCGACCGGCCAGCGGCTCGGTGGGGACGGCCGTCATGGCGACACCCAGTCGGCCGCCGTGCTCGTCGCCGACCCCCGCCCGGGCGCGTCACGTCGACCCGACGGCATCACGGTCGACATCAACGTCTGCGAGCACCCTGAGCCCGTGGGAGAAGTCCGCCGTATCTACGACACCATCTCCCAGACGCTCGGCTTCCGCGAGCTCCGGCGATTCGCCGGTCGGGACGTCCTCCAGCTCAAGATCATGCTCCACGCGCTCGGCTATTACGGCACCGCCACCGAGGAGCTCGACCTCGATACCCCGGGGTCCGACATCTACGGTCCCGACGCCATGGAGGCGGTCGACCGCTTCCGCGGCGACCAGGGGTGGCAGACATCGGTCGGCGGCTTCGTCGATGCACGAACCATCGAGCGGCTGTGGAGCCGCCTGGAAGAGGTCGGGCGCGCCGGAGAGGTCCGCGAGCGCCTCCTTGCGATCGCCCGCGTGGATCGCTGACGTCGACACCCGCGGCCCTTGACCCGGCCCAACAGTTCGACAATTCTGGAATAATGGAAACGTCGTCCGCGATCCGCGCTCTGGGAGCGCTCGCCCACGAATCGCGCCTGGAGGTATTTCGGGCGCTCGCCCGCGAAGCTCCAGACGGCCTGGCCGCCGGTGCGTTGGCCGATCGACTGGATGTCCCGCCCTCGACGCTGTCGTTCCACCTCGAGCACCTGGTCGCCGCCGGACTGCTTCAGCGCGATCGCGACGGCCGCTCGCAGGTGTACTCGCTCCGGCTCGAGACGATGAACGAGCTCCTCTGGTTCCTCGGTGAAGACTGCTGTCAGGGGAACCTGGCGCTCTGCGCGCCACCGACCGGTCGCATCGAGGCCCGAGTGAAGGAGGCCGCAACGGGCGCCGGACGCCACACGGTCCTCTTCCTCTGCTCCCGCAACACTGCGCGAAGCCAGATGGCCGAGGCGATTTTGCGTCGAGAAGCGGGGGATCGGTTCGAGATCCACAGCTGCGGACTTCGACCCGAGGCGATTCATCCGCTTACGCTGCGTGTGCTCGACGAGGTCGGCCTCGACACGTCCCGGCTCGCCTCCAAGGACCTGAGTGCGTTCCTCGGCAAGGTCTCCATCCATCATGCCGTCATCGTGTGCGAGACGGCCAACGAGCATTGTCCGAAGCTGCACCCGTTCGCGCTCAACCTCCTCTACTGGCCCTTTCCGGACCCGGTGCAAGCGAGCGGCACGGAGGAGCAGAGGCTCGAGGCCTTTCGCGAGGTCCGCGACGCGATCGGCGCGCGCATTCGACAGTGGCTGCGGCACGAGATGACGGCCGACGGAATGCGCACGCGCGTGGGTGCTTAGCGCCGGGTGTGGACGACGCGCGAGGCTCCTACCAGGGAATAGAAGGAGCGCCGATGGGAAAGGATCTCGGGGCCGAGCCCGTGAGAGTGGGCATCAACGGATTCGGACGAATCGGTCGCCTGGCCCTGCGCGCGGCATGGCCGCGCGAAGACCTCGAGGTCGTCGCCGTCAACGAGCCCTTCGCCACGACCGAGACGATGGCGTTGCTGCTGGAGTTCGATAGCGTCCAGGGTCGGTGGGGCCACGATTGCCGACACTCGAAGGGCGCCATCGAGGTGGATGGCGAAACGATTGCCCACTTGGGGCACGACGCTCCGTTTGCAATCCCCTGGTCGGAGCAGGGCGTCGATCTCGTCCTCGAGTGCAGCGGCAAGTTCCGAACCCCTTCCGAGCTCGCGCCACACTTCGATCGGGGCGCGGCGCGCGTGGTCGTCTCGGCTCCGGTCAAGGACGCTCCGAACATCGTCATGGGCGTCAACCACAGGGACTTCGAGCTC
>Ga0299906_10001916_pt1 | contig 17600 bp, 10 predicted proteins | sample RVTome_14_FD_200259 | JGI IMG/M metagenome (GOLD analysis project Ga0299906, IMG submission 200259) | Soil microbial communities from uranium-contaminated site in the Upper Colorado River Basin, Wyoming, United States - RVT145D125 (version 2) ...
GAGCGAAAGGTGCGCCTCCTCAACGGCACGCACACCCTCACGGTCCCGGCGGCGCTCCTGTGCGGCACTGAAACGGTGTACGAAGCCGTCGAGCATCCGCTCGTCTCGCGCCTGGTGCGGCGGGTCTTGCTGCACGAGATCGTACCCGGCCTCGACGCAGCCCCGGAGATGGCGGACGCCTTCGCCCATGAGGTGCTGGAACGGTTTGCAAATCCCTTCCTACGCCATGTCCTGCTCGGCATCACCTTCCAGCAAACGGCCAAGATGCGCGTGCGGGTCATACCCTCCCTGCTGGGCTATGTCGCAAAGAAAAAGGCCGTACCGCCCTCGATGGCTTTCGGGTTTGCATGTTTTCTCCTGTACCAGCATCCGCATCATCAACAGGCGTTCGCAAACCGGCCTGCTGACGACGCCACCGCGTACTGGCAGGCGCAGTGGCAGGCGGTAGACATGCACGAGGATGGGCAGGTACACCGGTTTGTGGCTCGGGTGGGTGGGGCCGAGGATCGCTGGGGGGCGCGGCTCGACCTCGTGCCGCAGTTCACCGAAGCCGTCACGGCGCACCTGGTGCGTGCGTGGCGGGAGGGCGTACCCGCAGCCCTGGAGGCCCATCTCCGCGCCGTGGAGCCGTAAAAGAGGGATTCCATGAAAATCGTCACCCAGCCTGTTCCCGAGGAGGGTCGTCCCCGAGTATCCGGTCCCCGGCCTTCAGGGGCTACGCTCCGGCAGACTACCCGTCGGCAGTTCGTCAAAGATGTTGCCGCTGCTGTGGGCGGGCTCCTCGTTCTGCCCGGCCTCGCCTCCGGGTGCGGCCCCGGACGCACCTCCGGTTCCGCCGGCGAAGACGCCGACGCCTGGAGCCGCGTGCCCGAGATCCTTGCCCGGATTCGCTCGCCCCGTTTTCCCGACCGCGACTTCCCGGTGACGGATTTCGGAGCCGTAGAGGGCGGCGCGGTAGACGCGACCGATGCCTTCCGCCGGGCCGTTGCGGCATGCCGTGCTGCGGGTGGGGGCCGGGTGGTTGTGCCGGCGGGAGTGTTTCTCACGGGGCCGGTCCACCTGCGCTCGAACGTCAACCTTCACGTGGTGGAAGGTGCCACCCTGCGGTTCTCCCGGAACCCTGCGGACTATCTTCCGGCCGTCTTCACGCGGTGGGAAGGCGTCGAACTGATGAACTATTCGCCGCTCATCTACGCTTTCGAACAGGAGAACGTGGCCCTGACCGGCGGCGGCACCCTGGACGGACAGGCGGACGAGGGGTACTGGTGGCCGTGGAAGGGGCGGGAAGCCTACGGCTGGCAGGCGGGGATGCCGGAGCAGGGGCCTGCCCGCGCCCGGTTGTTTCAGATGGCCGAGGACGGCGTGCCCGTCGCCGAGCGCGTCTTCGGCGAGGGGGATTACCTCCGGCCCAGCTTCGTCGAATTTTACCGGTGCCGGAACGTGCTCATTGAGGGCGTGACGATCTTTCGTTCGCCGATGTGGCTGCTCCACCCGACGTGCTGCACCAACGTCACGGTGCGGGGCATTACGGCCCGTTCGCACGGGCCGAACAACGACGGCTGTGACCCCGAGAGCTGCACGGACGTGCTCATCGAAGGGTGCTTTTTCGACACGGGCGACGACTGCATCGCCCTCAAATCCGGCCGCAATGCCGACGGCCGCCGCCTCGCCCTGCCGATCGAGAACGTCGTCGTGCGCGACTGCACGATGCGCGACGGCCACGGCGGTGTGGTCATCGGGAGCGAGATGTCGGGCGGCGCGCGCGACGTGTTCGCCGAGCGTTGCCGCATGGACAGCCCCAACCTCGACCGCGTGCTCCGCATCAAGACCAACTCGGTACGGGGCGGCTTCGTCGAGGGCGTGTACATGCGTGACGTCACGGCGGGCCAGGTGGCCGATGCCGTGGTCCGCGTCAACTTTCTCTACGAGGAGGGCGATGCCGGCGCCTTCGATCCCGTTGTCCGTGACATCGACGTGCGCCGTGTGACGAGTGAGAAGAGTACCTACGCGCTCTACCTCGTGGGCTATCCGGAGTCGCCCGTGCGGGGTGTGCGCCTCGTCGGGTGCCGGTTCGCCGGCGTCGAGCAGGGGAACGTCGTCGAACACGTTGAAGACCTTGATCTCAACGACGTCCTCATCAACGGGGAACGCGTTGCCCTTGCGACCCTGCATCGATAGGAACCATGGCTCGTTGTCCCCTTGCTTGCTTCTTCGTCGCAGTCGTGCTGAACGCCCCGGCGGCCTGTGCGCAGCAAACCGTGTACGTCGCGTCCGACGGGACGGCGCTCGGCACAGGCACGATCACCGCGCCGTTGCACTCGATCGAGGCCGCCCTTACCCGTGTGGCTCCGGGGGACACCATCCGTGTCCGCGGCGGTACCTACCGCTCTTCGACGGCAATCCGCCTCGACGCGGGCGGGGCGGAGGGCGCCTATCTCCACATCTGGGCCTACCCCGGCGAGACACCCGTCTTCGACTTTACCGGCGCACCTCGCGGCTTCGACATACGCGGTGATTACCTGCACCTCAAGGGACTCGTCGCCGAGCATGCCGGAGACAACGGCGTCTACGTGAAGCAGGCTTCCTACAACATCATCGAGCTGGTCGTCGCGCGCTACAACGGGGACTCCGGCGTGCAGGTGGAGGACGGATCCGCGTACAACCTCTTGCTCAACGTCGATTCCTACGGCAACTACGACGCGAGCAGCCACGGAGAGAACGCGGACGGCTTCGCCGTCAAGTTCGGCGTCGGGCCGGGCAACGCGCTCCGTGGATGCCGCGCCTGGGGCAACGCCGACGACGGGTTCGACTTCTGGTCGCGGGAGGATCCCGGTCAGCAGGGCGTCACCGTCGAGGAAAGCTGGGCCTTCGACAACGGGTACAACGTGTGGAGCGACCCGGACTTTCAGGGCGACTCCAACGGATTCAAGCTGGGGCACGGGCCGGGCGCGCACGTCCTCACGAGGAACCTCGCCTGGGGCCACCGTGCCCACGGGTTCGACGTGAACGGCAATACGAGCGGCGTCATCCTCTACAACAATACGGGGTACCGCAACGACGGCACCAACTTCTACTTCGACGACGATCCGGCCGTGGAAGAAACGGGGACCTATCTGCTTCGCAACAACCTGTCCTTCGGCGACGTGCGGATGGATCAGGGCGTGATCGACGATGCCTACAACACCTGGAACGCAGGCATCCCCAACGTCCAGCCCTCCGACTTTCTCAGCACCGACGCCACAGGCGCCGACGGCCCGCGCCAGGCCGACGGAAGCCTCCCGGACCTCGATTATCTGCACCTCGCGCCCGGCAGTGCCCTCATCGATGCCGGCCTGGAGGTCGGACTTCCCTTTGCCGGGGCGGCGCCGGATCTGGGGGCTTTCGAAGCGAACCCGGACACCGGCACATCGATCCGCGAGGGGAAGGAGATCCCTTCTCGGATCAAGCTTTATCCCAACTATCCCAACCCGTTCAACCCTGCGACGCGTCTTTCTTTCGAGATCTCCGAGGCGGGACGCGTCCGCCTTGCCGTCTACAACGCGCTGGGCCGCCATGTCGCGACCCTGCTCGACGAAGTGGTTCCCGTAGGGCACCATACTGTAGCGTGGAACGTGGCGGGCCGTGCGTTGCCCAGCGGCGTCTATTGTGCCCGGCTTGAGGCCGGGGGCGCGGCGGCCTTGCGGCAGATGGTGCTCCTGAAGTAGACCTTCAATCTGGCAGCCGTGGACGTCCTCGCCGCTGACCCTTTCACCGGGCGGCGTGAGGTCGGGATTCTCAACCCCGGCGGTCAGCGAAGCATTACCGTCGGCGGGGAGCGCGATCCCATAAGCAGTCCGTCGAGATGGCCGCGTTGCGGTAGCACACCCGACGGCTCTCGTCGCCATTACGTCAAGACTTTGTTAAATTCTTGCAAAATACTTAACCGGTAAAGGTTGACATTGCTCTTTACGGCCCTCTCTGTTATTATTTCATGAAGTAACTTAACCGGTAAAGAACGGACTTGCCCCTGCTAGAAACACCCGCAGACTCCTTCTTGTACGGTGTCGTAAGCGCTTCCGAAGAGCAATAGCGTACACCCCGGACTTCCTGTAGGCCCCATCGATGTCGTGCATGGCGGGAGCCGCTCTCTCTTCGCGTGTCACCTGATCCAGAAAGGGGTGAACCATCATGATTCGTTTCCCTCCTTTTGCATCGTCCTGCGCTCGTTCTGCATCCACCTGTTGTCCGGAAATCACGGCTCGGGCCTGCGCGCGCTCGCCCACGTCCGGCAGGAAGGACGTTTTTCTCGGAGCGCTTGTCTCGCTTGGATTCCTTTTTCTGGCAACGCCCGCCTTTGCCCAGGGTATCGTATACGGCGTCGTCAGCGACTCGTTGACCGGGGAGACCTTGCCGGGTGCCCACGTATTCCTGCTTGGCACGGCCCGAGGAAGCGCCACCGACGTGGAAGGTGCCTACAGAATCAGCGGCATCCCTGCCGGGACGCATACGATGCGGATCTCCTATCTGGGGTATGAGACCCGGGAGGTGGCCTTGTCTGTTGCCGACGATCAAACCCTCCGGCACGACATCACACTGACGCCCTATACCCTGCAGGGTGACGAAGTTGTCGTAACGGCACAGGCCGAAGGCCAGGCCGCGGCCGTCAACCAGCAGCTTACGGCCAACACCATCGTTAACGTCATCTCCGAAGAGAAAATTCAGGCGTTGCCGGATGCGAACGCTGCCGAGGCGATCGGTCGGCTGCCGGGGGTAGCCGTGCAGCGGTCGGGCGGTGAGGCCCATAAGATCGTCCTGCGCGGGTTGAGCGATACGTTCTCGAGCATAACGATAGACGGTGTCCGTATTGCCGCCACGGATGCGGAGGCCCGGGGCGTGGACCTCAGCACGATCTCCCAGGGGTCGCTGGCCGGCATCGAGTTATACAAGGCCCTTACGCCTGATAAAGATGCCGATGCCATCGCGGGCAGCGTCAACCTGGTCACCAGAAAAGCCCCGGCCGAGCGCCTGATTCGCTTTGATGCCCGAGGCGCCTACAACGACCTGAACACCACCCTGGGCCAGTACGACGTCCTGTTCCGGTTCGGGGACCGTTTTTTCAACGACGCGCTCGGCGTGCAACTCACCGGCAACCTGGAACAGCGGGATCGGAGCAAGGAAAACTTCGATCTGTCCTATGACCTCGGCCTCGCCAGCGGGACCGACTACGAGATCACCGATATCCAGTTGCTCTTTACGGATGAGACGCGGTCGCGCCAAGGCGCCAGCTTTCTGCTCGACCTGAACACACCGGACGGCGGCTCCGTCCGGTTCAACAACAACTATAACCAGACCGGCCGTGACTTCGTCGACTACCACCGGAATTACCCGACCGACGGCGACGAACTGTTTTACGGGGCCCGCAACCGGGAACAGGATATCTACACCCTGAGCAGCGCGCTCCGCGGAGAAAACTACCTGTTTGGCCTGACGGGCACCTGGGGAGCCTCCTACGCCTACTCCAAGTCGGATTATCCTTTCGACTTCGACATCAACTTCACCGAACCGTCGGTCACGGATGCCGAGGGCAATCCTGTTGCCGGTATGCAGCGGATCCCGACCGACCTGCAGAAAGGCCCGCCGGAAACCATCAGTGATTATGCGCTGAACAACTTTCAACGCGCCTATTTCTACACGGCTTTCTACCGGCAGGAGGAAAACACCGAAGAGGAGCTCACCGCTTTTCTCGATCTCGCCAAAGAGTATAGCCTGGGCCCTGCCGTAGCCGGCGCCTTCAAGGTCGGCGGGAAGTACCGGCAGAAGACACGCAGGAGGGATCGGAGCGAGTTGTTGTCGCCGTACTACAACGAAGCCTTCCCGCGGTACGTGATAGGGGAAGACGGCACGATTCGCGAGAAGACGTTTGCGGGTACGCCTTTCGAAGGGTTGGATATGGTCGGGGACCGGATCCTGGTGACCAACCTGCTCGATACGGTTCCGGTAGATCGGGATATCTTCGACAGCTTCAACCTCTATCCGCTCCTCAACCGGGACCTGATGCGCTCCTGGTGGAACCTGAACCGCAACGGGTTCTCCGATGCGAACGGCCGGGATCCGGAATTCGAGCGCAACCGGGAGGCCGACGCCTTCTTCTACGACATTGCGGAGCGCGTCTCGGCCGGGTACGTGATGAACACGCTCCATGCCGGGCGGCGCCTGACGCTCCTGGCCGGCCTGCGCGTCGAACATGAAAACAACGAGTACGACTCCCGCTACTCTCCCAACGATCTGTCCGGCTTTCCGGTACCCACGGGCGCCATCCGCGACACGGCGGCGACGCACCGGGAGACGGTCTGGCTCCCGAATGCCCATCTGACCGTCCGCCCCACCGATTTTTTGAGCATCCGCCTGGCCGCCTACAAGGCGCTGGCCCGGCCGAACTTCAACCAGCGGCTGGCGAGCTTTGTGGCGCGCAAGGCCGGCACGTTCTATCCTGGCAACTCCCTGTTCGTCGGCAACCCCGACTTGAAGGCCGCCGAAGCCTGGAATTACGAGGTCAACACCTCGGTCTACAGCAACAAGATCGGTCTGGTATCGGTCTCCGTCTTCTACAAGGACATCCAGCATATGTACCACCTCATCGACGGCGCCTTCTTCAATGCGGCGTCGGCCGATTCGCTCTTCGGAGACCTGGGCATCAACGCCGTCAACCCCTTCGAGACCCAGGGGTTTGCGCTGACCTATCCCTTCAACTCGTCCCGGCCGACGCGGGTGTGGGGGGTGGAGTTCGAGCATCAGGCCAACCTGCTGTTCCTGCCCGGGCTGCTGCGCCATTTCGTCTTGAGTTACAACCTGTCGCTGGTGCGGTCCGAGACCTACATCCCCGGTACGGATACCGAAGAGTTCTTCATCGAACGCCCGCCGCTGCCGCCCATTCCGCAGCTTCGGTATCTCTTTGTGGAACGGGAGCAAAAGCTGGAAGGGCAACCCGAGCTACTGGGCAACGTCTCCATCGGCTATGACATCGGCGGTTTCTCGGCGCGGCTCTCCGTTTTTCACCAGGGCGAATACAACGCCCGCTTCTCTCCGAACGGGAGAGACGACCGGGTGGTGAACGGGTTTACCCGGTGGGATCTCGCGCTGAAGCAACAGGTCTTCAACAACCTGTTCCTGATGCTCAACCTGAACAACTTCACAGGCGTGAAGGAAGGGACGACCGTCCTCAACAGGGTGCAGGGCTGGCACCTGCTGAACGACAGCGAAACGTATGGCTTCACCGCCGATTTCGGCGTACGCCTGACGCTCTGACCGGCCGCCACGGTCCCATACCGTGCGGCAGCATGCGCCTGGCTGAAGGCGCTGAAAGCTTCAAACGCAACCAACCATGGAGGAAACCATGTCAAGAGTTACACTAGGGTCGTTTATTCCCCTGGCGCTGGCCGTCCTGCTGTGTCTACCCGGTATCGGGTACGCACAAGAAATGATCATCGAGCCCACCGCCGGGGGAGGGCCATATCTCAACGAGATCATCGCGGGTGATACGACGGCCACCGGCGAACGCAGTGACCCGGACCGGATCTATGTGCTCCGGCGAGACGGCATCTACCTGACGAACGACGACATCCGCGTCGAGGACTTCGACTTGCGCCTCATGACGGAAGCGGGTGCGGGCGCGGGCGCCATCATCTACCCCGTCACCAACAGTGCTACGGGAGGGTTCCCCGATCCGATCATCGACATGCGCGGCCATATCTGGGTGAAGGATGTCGCACTCACCGGCTATACCGACGAGATCCCCGAAGAAGTCGCCAACATCACCAGCACCCTCGTACGGACCAACGCCCCGGGCTTCGACCTGATCATGGACGGGGTTATCATGTCGAACACGCGCGGCCAGCACGTCCGTACGGAGTCGGCAGCGCGGGTGATTCGGATCACCAACAGCATCCTCGCCAACATGGGCGATCTGGGACGGTCGAACTTCGGGGCCGGCAAAGCCATCGACCTGCGCGCCAACTCGATCGACAGTCTGATCTTCCGGAACAACACGTTTGTCAACTTCCAGGACCGCCTGATCCGGCACCGTTCCAGCACGGCGGCCATCAACCACTTCGTCTTCGACCATAACACGATCCTCAACGGCATGTCCTATCACGGCATGATCGCGCTGGGTTTCATGGGCGACGACGCCGTGATCACGAACAACCTGCTGCTGGATGCTTTCGTGGCCGGTGCCGACTCGAGTGACGCCGAGCGGCAGGCGGAGTTCGATGAGCACACCGAACTGTACGCGAACGGCAAGCCGAGCATGCCCTGGATCTTCTCGGTCCCCAACGACTCTACGGTGTGGACCGTCGCGAACAACTACTACGCGGTCTCGGACGAGGTCGAGGCCTTCTATGCGGCCTTCGGCGACGGTGCCGGAGACGACGGCAACCCGGATAACGGCACCGATGGCGACAACGATATCATCGGGGCAGGCAATCCGCTGTCCGACCATATCCTGTCCAAGTCCGGCGTCGAGCCTTTCGTCGAGGTAGACCTGGGCGTGGCGGCCCGGCCCGACGTGATGATCGGCATGGCGGAATGGTACCGTATGGAGACCGGCCGCACCAAAGAGACCACCAACTTCGTCCGTGAGGAAGATGACTTCGACCGCCGCCCGGTGACGTACTTCATAGGCGATTTCGACGCGTCCTACGCGACCACCTCCGCGGCCTACACCGGCGCGGCGCGAGGATGCCCGGCGGGGGACCTGAACTGGTTTCCGGAAGTCGACGTGGCGGCCTGCCTGACGCCTACCGCCATTGAGCGGATTTCGGCCGAGGTGCCCGCGCAATTCGCGTTGTCGCAAAACTACCCCAACCCCTTCAACCCGACGACGAACATCACCTATGCCCTGTCCGATGCCGCCACCGTATCGCTGGTGATCTACAACGCGCTGGGCCAGGAAGTGTCGCGGCTGGTTGACGGTCAGGCACAGGTCCCCGGCGTCTACAAGGTTACCTGGAACGGCGTCGATCAGGCGGGCCGCAAAGTGGCGACGGGCCTTTACCTCTACCGGCTCCAGTCCGGCGATCATCACATGACGAAGACGATGATTCTGCTGAAGTAGGGTCTGGTGGCTTTTGAACGGAAGGCGGATAGTGCCAGGCGAGCGGTGGTTCGTGTGGTGCCCGGTCAACCGGAGCGAACCACCGCTCTGCCCGCATGCTCCCCGTAGGTCCTCCGGGTAGTCCGCAGCCCTTCGCATCTTGATCGCTGTTCCTGTGAAACCGTTAGCTCTTCACCCGGATCGTTTCTTTGACGCCGAGCCGGCGGTTCGCAGCATCGCGCGGACGCTCTACGAGGCGGTGAAGGCCTTGCCGCTCGTCTGCCCGCACGGCCATGTGCCGCCGGTGCTGCTGGCCGACGACGAGCCCTTCCCGGAACCCACGTCGCTGCTGATCACGCCGGATCACTATATCTTTCGGATGCTCTATTCGCACGGCCTGCGCCTGGAAGCACTCGGTATTCCGACGCAGGACGGCACGCCCGTAGAGACGAACCCGCGCACGATCTGGCAGCGCTTTGCCGATCATTACCACCTGTTCCTCGGCACGCCCACGCGCGCCTGGCTCGACTACGTCTTCTACCACCTCTTCGACATCCGGACGAGGCTCGACGGTGCGACGGCCATGCCGGTCTATGACCAGATCCGAGAACGCCTGCAGGAACCCGCGTTTCGACCCCGCGCGCTCTTCGACCGGTTCAACATTGAAGTGCTGACAACCACCGATAGTGCCGCCGACCCGCTCGCGCATCACCAGGCCATCCGGGTCTCCGACTGGGGCGGGCGGGTGGTGCCATGCTTTCGCCCGGATGCCGTCTTTCGGATAGCCGCGCCGGGCTGGAGGCAGGAGGTTGAGCGGCTCGCCGAGGCCGCCGACCTGGAGATTACCCGCTACACCGACTTCATTGAAGCGCTGGAGCGCCGCCGGGCATTTTTTAAGGAAATGGGGGCTACCTCGACCGATCATGCCGTCCTGGCGCCGTACGCGGAACGGATCTCCGCCGGGGCGGCGGACCGGCTCTTTCAGCGTGCCTTCCGCAGCGAGGCTACCGCCGAGGATCAGGCGGGTTTCGAGGCGCACATGCTGATGGAGATGGCCCGGATGAGCGTCGAAGATGGGCTGGTGATGCAACTCCATCCGGGTGCCTACCGGGGCCATAACGAGGCCGTCGCGTCCCGCTTCGGGCCGGATAAAGGCGGAGACATCCCGACCGCTACGGAATACACGTACAACCTGAAGGCCCTGCTCAATGCCTACGGCACCGACCCCCGGCTGACCCTGGTGGTTTTCACGCTGGATGAGAGCACCTATTCGCGGGAACTGGCGCCCCTGGCCGGGCACTATCCGGCGATGAAGCTGGGGCCGGCGTGGTGGTTTTTCGACAGCATCGAAGGGATGCGCCGCTACCGTGAACTCACGACGGAGACGGCCGGCATCTACAACACGGCCGGCTTCAACGACGATACGCGTGCCTTCCTCTCTATCCCGGCCCGGCACGACCTCGCCCGCCGCGTGGATGCCAACTACGTGGCCGGCCTCGTCGCGCGCCACCAGGTGGACCTGGACGATGGCCGCCGCATGATGCGTGCCCTGGCTTACGACCTCGCGAAAGCCACCTACCGGCTGGATGCGCAGCCAACGGCTACGTTGGATCTTGCCGCAGGTGCGGACGGGGCTGTTGCCGCAAACAGACCGCCGGGATGAGGAGATCGGTACGCCTGCCCGATAACGGATGACCTCGTCATGATGAAGAAAGGAACGTATCTGCTCATCCTGCTGCTCTGGATCACGGCGCACGCGCACGCACAGCCGATGGACCAGGCGGACAAGCCCTGGTCCGTTCGAATGGCCGAGTCGGTCATGGAGCGCCGTCCTCTCATTCGAGAACGGTGGGATTACGAGACGGGCACCGTGCTGCGCGGCTTCGAGGAACTATGGAAAAAGACGGGCGATGCGCGTTACTTCGACTACATCAAGCAGAACGTCGATGCGTACGTGGGCCCGGATGGCACGATCCGCACCTACAAACGGGAGGATTACAACCTCGACAACATCAACACCGGCAAGCTGTTCTTCCTGCTCGATGAACAGACGGGCGATGCGCGTTACCGGATCGCAGCCAGCACGCTTCACCAGCAACTGCAAGACCAACCCACTACCCGTGAGGGCGGCTACTGGCATAAGCAGCGCTATCCCTACCAGATGTGGCTCGACGGGTTGTACATGGCGGAACCCTTTGCCGCCCGTTACGCGACGACGTGGGGGGACCCGGAACAGGTAGAGGAGGCGCTCCGCCACGTGGCACACCAGTTCGAACTGGCCGCGCGCCACTTGCGCGACCCGGCAACCGGCCTCTTCTACCACGGCTGGGACGAGAAGCGGGTGCAGATCTGGGCCGACTCGCTCACGGGCCGCTCCGCTAACTTCTGGGGCCGCGCTATGGGCTGGTACGCCATGGCGCTCGTAGACGTGCTGGACCACCTGCCGCAGGAACACCCGGAGCACGGCCAGATCGTCCGCATCCTCCAGCAGTACGCCGAGGCGGTAAGCAAGGTGCAGGACCCCGTCACCGGCGCCTGGTATCAGATCCTCGATCAGCCGAACCGCCCGGGGAACTACCTCGAAGCCTCGGCGAGCAGCATGTTCGTCTACACCCTCGCCAAAGGCGTCCGCAACGGCTATCTCGGCGCCGACTATCTGGCGGTCGCCCGGCGCGGCTACGACGGCCTGATCAAGCAATTTGTGACCGTAGAGGGCGGGCTCGTCAGCCTCAACCGGATCGTCAGCGTCGGCGGGCTCGGCGGGGACAATGACCGCGACGGTTCTTTCGAATACTACCTGAGCGAGCCGGTCGTCTCGAACGATCCCAAGGGCCTTGGCCCGTTCATCCTTGCAAGCCTGGAGATCGAAGCGGCTGAGACCGCCCTCTCCGGCACGCGCTAACCTCCTGCCCGTCATGCAAACGATCCTGCCTGCCGCGGCCTGGCCGGCGGCCTGTCTCGTCGCCCTCCTCGCCCTCCCCGTCACCGCACAGACGCTCACGGTCCGCGTCGAAAACCCGCTGGCGGTGCCGCGTCCGGACGAGGTCGTCTCGCTCGATTGGGCGGCGTTGCAGCGCCGCCATACGGCGCTGGCCGAGGACAACGTGCGCGTGGTCGATGCGGTCTCGGGCGAGGAAGTCCTGTCGCAACCTCTCGACAGCGACGGCGACGGCACGACGGATGCCTTGCTCTTTCTCGTGAGCCTGTGGCCGGAGGAAGTCCGTGAGTACGCCGTTGAAGCCGCGCCAGCATCGTCGGCCGGTGCCGCGCGGGTCTTTGCCCGGCACGACGACTACCGCGACGATGTGGCTTGGGAGAGCGACCGGATTGCCTATCGCACCTACGGCCGGGGCCTCTGGAACGCCTCCGAGTTCGAACCGCTCGTGAGCAGCGGCATCGACGTGTGGCCCAAGCGCGTGCGCGACCTCATCATCGAGCGCTGGTACGAGAAAGGCCACGATGCGTATCACCTCGACACCGGCGAGGGTGCGGACTTTTACTCCGTCGGCCCGACGCTCGGGGCGGGCGGGACGGCCCTCTGGCGGGACGGTCGGCTGTACCGCGCCGAGAACTTCACGGACTACCGCATCATCGCGAACGGACCGATCCGGACCATCTTTGCGTTGACCTATGCGCCGTGGCAGGCCGCCGGCCTTACGGTCTCCGAGACGAAGCGCATCACGCTGGACGCCGGGCAGCACCTCTTCAAGGCCGAGAGCCTCTTCGCCAGCGAGGGGGCGGACTCGCTCACCTACGCCGTCGGCTTCGTCAAAAGAAAGGAGGGTGTCGTCGGTTCGATGAAGCAGGCATCCCCGGCCTGGGCGTGGCTGAGCGCCTGGGGGCCGGTGGAGCGTAAGAACGGCGGCCACGGCGCGCTGGGTACCGCCGCCCTGCTCGATCGGGACCGCCTCGTGGCGGTGCGCGAGACGGACGACCACTACCTCGCCCTCCTCACCGCCACACCGGGCGAGCCGGTCGTGCAGTACGTGGGGGCGGGATGGACGGCGAGCGGCGACTTCAACACCGTCGAGGACTGGTGGGCGTACCTCGACGCCGTGGTGCAACGCTTGCAGGCGCCGCTCCGCGTCACCGTGCTGCCCGCGTCGCCGTGACGGATACCCTACCCCGTTGTGTTACCGCAGCGCCGGTGTTTTACATGGCTTGCGATATTGCAGCAACCCATCGATTCCGTGAAAGCCCCGGCCCGTGGCCTCTCTATTGGGGGGCCGGTGACAATGCCGTTGTGACGTCGCGCGGATGAGCGAACAGGAAGCGCCCGAGTGGCGGATCGGGGTTTTCGAACGATCCGGGTGCCTCGATTCTGGAGACTGAGCGCACGCATCCCTACATTGATGGCTGGTGGCCCCCGGTCTTATCATGGATGGGGAGCACACCGTCATCCACCCGATCCGTCCGTCACCCGCTCATGGGCGTTGCGTGGGACGAAGCCCATGGCCCATCCTTGGAACTACCATGAAAAAGAAACCCGCCACGTCCTCACGTCGAGATTTCCTGAAGACAACGACCCTGATAGCCGGCGGCGTGACGATCGTGCCCCGGCATGTACTGGGGCGGGGTTTTATCCCCCCCAGCGACAAGCTCCAACTAGCCGCCATCGGTGCCGGCGGCAAAGGGTGGTCCGACATCAGCCATGCCTACAACAACGGGGCCGAGGAGGTCGTCGCGTTGTGTGACGTGGACACCCGGAGCGCGCAGCAAGCCTGCGAAACCTGGCCGAAGGCGGCGTTCTACAAAGACTTCCGCCGGATGCTGGAGGAGATGAAAGACAGCATCGACGCCGTCACCATTTCCACCCCCGACCATGTGCACGGCATCGCCGCGATGACGGCCCTGCAACTGGGCATCGATGTCTACGTGCAAAAGCCCCTGACGCACAACATCTACGAGGCGCGGCGCCTTACCGAGGCCGCCCGCGAATACAGGCGGGTGACCCAGATGGGCAACCAGGGGGCCTCCAATCCGGAACAGCAGCAACTGATCGAATGGTTCGACCAGGGCCTGATCGGCACCGTGCATACCGTGCATGTGTGGACCGACCGGCCGGTGTGGCCGCAGGGCATCCCGGCGCCGGAAGACCGGCCTCCCCTGCCTGCCCACCTTTCACCGGAAGCCTGGGATTTGTTTATCGGACCGGCCAGCCCGGTGCCGTACCATCCCTTGTACCACCCGTTCAAGTGGCGCGGCTGGTGGCGCTTCGGCACGGGGGCGCTGGGCGATATGGGATGCCACCTGATCGATGCGCCGTTCAACGTGCTACGGCTGGGCTATCCGACCGAAGTCGAGTGCAGCGTCGGCCAGGTCTTTACGCGCGACTGGGTGCCTGAATACATCCCGGAAGGGTGCCCGCCGTCGTCTGTGGTTCGGCTGAAGTTTCCCGCTACGGCGCACAATGCCTCCGAGGTGATCCTGAACTGGTCCGACGGCGGCATCCGGCCGTTCCATCCGGAACGAATGCCCGCCGATCACCCCCTGGGTTCGGTAGACAGCACCAACGGGGTGATCATAGAAGGCACCGAGGGCGTCATGGTGTGCGGCTATTTCGGCGCGAAGCCCAGGATCTACAAAAACAACGGCGACGTCATCGAGATGCCGGAAGGCGGCGCGGCGGCCAACCCGCTGGCAGACCTGCCGGAATTCGGCCACCAGGTAGCCTGGACCCGCGCCTGCAAAGCCGGATACGGCAGCGCCGAGCACAAGGCCCTGACGTCTTCCTTTGACGTGGCGGGGCCGCTTGCCGAAGTCGTGTTGATGGGCAACCTCGCCATCCGCAGCTATACGTCGCTGGTCAAAGAGGGCGATCAAGGCGCGCGCGAATTCTACGGGCGGCGCAAGCTCCTCTGGGACGGGCAGGCCATGAAGATCACCAACTTCGACGACGCCAACCAGTTTGTGTCGCGCACGTACCGAGAAGGCTGGAAACTCATTTGAAAAGTCTACGTGCTACTTCATGGATCCTTTTGTACAAGAGGTCATTCTGATCGCCTGATTTTGCACGTAGTGGGCCAACACGCAGGAGCAAATGACCCTCCTCGGAGCACGCGCCGAGGTATCCGTCGAAGGAAGCGGTTGCTGTCCGATGCACGCATCGGGGTAGGCGACCCGTCAAAGAATCACGCATGAACAAATACAGCAAGCACGTCACGCAGAACGACACCCAGGGCGGAGCCCAGGCCATGCTGCACGCCATCGGCCTCTCCGAGGCGGACCTGGCGAAGCCGCAGGTCGGTATTGCCAGCATGGGGTGGGAGGGCAACCCCTGCAACATGCACCTGAACGACCTGGCCGTGCAGATCAAGCACAGCATCCAGGCCCGAGCGTTGGTCGGCCTGATCTTTCACGCGAGCGGGGTGAGCGACGGCATCTCGATGGGCTCCAGCGGCATGCGCTTTTCGTTGCCCTCGCGCGACCTCATCGCCGACGCCATCGAGATGGTGGCGTCGGCGCAGTGGTACGACGGTATTGTGGCGGTGGCGGGTTGCGACAAGAACATGCCGGGGTCGATTATGGCGATGGCCCGGCTCAACCGCCCGGCGCTCATGGTCTACGGCGGCACCATCCGGCCCGGCTGCTGGCGGGGGAACAACATCGACATCGTCTCGGCTTTCGAAGCCACGGGGCAGCGGGCCGCCGGGACCATCACCCAGGACGAGTTTCGCCAGATCGTACGGCGCGCGTGCCCCGGCGCCGGTGCCTGCGGCGGCATGTACACCGCCAACACGATGGCTTCGGCCATCGAGGCGCTGGGGATGACCTTGCCCTACGATTCGTCGTACCCGGCCGTCAGCGAGCACAAGCAGGCCGAGACCGAACGCATCGGTCCCGCGATCTACCGGCTGCTGGAGACCGACCTCAAGCCGCGCGACATCCTGACCCGAGAAGCGTTCGAAAATGCCCTGCGCATCATCATCGTGCTCGGAGGCTCCACCAACGCCGCCCTCCACCTGGTGGCGATGGCCAAGGCTGCCGGGGTGCCGCTGGTGCTGGACGACTTCCAGGCGATGAGCAACAGGACGCCGCTGCTGGCCGACCTCAAGCCGAGCGGCCGGTACGTCATGGAAGACCTCTTCCGCGCGGGCGGCGTACCCGGCGTGCTCAAGATGCTGCTCGGCGAAGGGCTGCTCCACGGCGACTGCATGACGGTCACGGGCAAGACGATGGCGGAGAACCTGGCCGACGTCGACCCGCTGAAGGCCGGTCAAGACGTCGTTCGGCCCGTCGATAACCCCCTCAAGCCGACCGGTCACCTACAGGTCCTCTACGGCAACCTGGCCCGCGCAGGCGCAATCGCAAAGATCACGGGCAAAGAAGGCGAAGTGTTCCGGGGTGCCGCGCGGGTCTTCGACGCAGAAGAAGCCGCGATCGACGCCATCCTGGGCGGCAAGATCAACGCCGGCGACGTGATCGTCATCCGCTACTGCGGCCCGAAGGGCGGCCCCGGCATGCCCGAGATGCTCAAGACCACCGGCGCCGTCATGGGAGCCGGGCTGGGGAAGCAGGTGGCGCTGATCACGGACGGACGGTTTTCCGGTGGAACCCATGGTTTCGTGGTGGGCCACATCACCCCGGAGGCCCAGGTGGGCGGTACGATCGCGCTGCTGCAAGACGGCGACCCGATCACCATTGATGCCGTCAACAACGTGATCACCGTCGAACGCAGCGACGAGGAACTGGCCGCTCGCCGGGCCGCCTGGAGCGCACCGGCGCTCAAGGCCGACTACGGCATTTTGCTCAAGTACGCGCATACCGTCTCCTCCGCCAGCGAAGGCTGCGTCACGGACGCCTTTCCGCAACACGTGTCCGCGCCCGTGCCTTCGTAGGGTTTGCTGCTCGAAGCAGAGAGAAGTAGAGGGCGCCGTGGTGTTTCTCTAAGGTCTGCCAGAGGGTAGTCCCATACCCGTTCTTTATACTGACGGTGCAACGTGCAAGGGCTTGTCATCCTGAGCCGAAGGCGAAGGATCTCTGTTACAGGGCTTGCTGCGCCGCACACTGAGATCCTTCGTCGCTGCGCTCCTCAGGATGACCGTGCACAGAGGTTTCTAAGAATCTGCAACAGAGAGTTAGCGTAGCACGGCGAACGGCTGATCGACCGAGCCGGCCGTCGTAGTCAGGCGGCAAAGATACGTTCCGCTGGGCCAGGCATCGGTTGCGAAGGGCACCTGATGCACCCCGGAAGCGCGAGGCTGTGCCTCCAGCAGGACCGCCACCCGCCGGCCCAGCACGTCGAAGACCTCCAGCGTCACCCGTTGCGGGGCCGGCAAGGTAAAGGTGATCGTGCCGGGTCCCTGCAACGGGTTGGGGTAGACGGCGGGCGGTGTCCTGCGTTCGGGGCTTTCCTCGTCCGGGGGGACGGCCACCGGATTGCTCGGGCCTTCCGTGTATTCGATGCGGATGAGCTGCGCGTCGCTGTTGCCGCCGCCGAAGTCGGAACCCCACTCCAGCAGGTAGATCGCGCCGTCCGGGCCCATCTTCATGGCCATCGGGCGCCGGAGTGCCATCGCCGGCACGAACG
>Ga0299906_10001917_pt1 | contig 17597 bp, 16 predicted proteins | sample RVTome_14_FD_200259 | JGI IMG/M metagenome (GOLD analysis project Ga0299906, IMG submission 200259) | Soil microbial communities from uranium-contaminated site in the Upper Colorado River Basin, Wyoming, United States - RVT145D125 (version 2) ...
GCCGTCAGTCGAGCGCCGAGCCGATCTCCGTGAAGTTGGAGTCGACCTGCTGGCCGACGAAGGTCACGGCGATGATCGCCACGACGGCGATGAGCGCGACCAGAAGGCCGTACTCGACGAGGCTGGCGCCCTCGTCGTCCGATACGAAGCGGGCCTGAAGGGCCGTCCACATACGAAGCATTGCTGCTGTCCTCCTATGGCAGGGGTGATCCAACAGCAAGGTACGAGAGCGGCGGCCGAAGCACCATGGGGCGCCAGACCCATTCGGTTGATGACTCAGGTCGAGCGGTGGAGCCCGAGGCGGATCGCTTCGACCGCTGCCTGGGCGCGGTCGCCGACCGCGAGCTTCTCGTAGATGTTGGCCAGGTGGTTCTTCACGGTCTTGTGCGAGATGTAGAGCTGGTCGGCGAGGTCCTCGGTGGTGGTGACGCCCGACGCGAGGAGTCGGAGGAGGTCCTTCTCGCGAGTAGTCAAGGCGGCGGCACCCTCGTCGAGCAGGGGCTGGCGATGATCGTCGAGCGTCGCTGCCAGATCCTCGGCCGTCATGAGGTTCCTCCCGGCGTTTACGGCGCGGATGGCCGCCGCCAGATCGGGCAGCGGCGTGGCCTTCGAGAGGAACCCGAGCGCTCCGGCAGCTTCGGCGCGGAGCCGTTGTTCGTCGTCGGTGTGCATCGTGACCATGATCGTGCGCGGGCCGCCGTCGGGGAGTTGCCGCAATGCGGCGATGCCTCCCATCACAGGCATCTCGATATCGAGCAGGATGACGTCGGGCCGGGCGGCGGCGACGGCGGCCAGCATCTCGGCGCCGTCGGCCGCCGTGCCCACGACCTTGAGGTCGGGGATCCCGTCGAGCGCTTGGGCGAGGCCCTCGAGGAGCAGCCGGTGGTCGTCGGCGATCACGATCTTGATCACGGTTTCGTCATTCTCCCCACTCCACGGTCACCTTGGTGCCGCCGCCGGGTTGTGAGTCGATCACGACCGATCCCTTGAACTTGGCGGCCCGTTCACGCATGCCTATGAGACCGTAGTGCCCAGGAGGCCGATCGTCCGGATCGAAGCCCTGCCCATCGTCGGTGATGACCAGGCTGCCCTGGTCGCGATCGACCTTGCCCTCGATCCTGATCGACTTGGCGCCGGCGTGCTCGAAGGCGTTGCGGACGGCCTCGGTCATGATGGCGGCCACCTCGGACGCCAGTTCCGCCCTCGGCGTGCGGCGCTCGTCGATGTCGACGATCACAGCAGGCCCGTCGGCGCCGGCTTCGGCCACCAGACGGTTGGCCTGCTCGATGATGCTGTCTGTGGACTCATGGCGCAGATCGGCAACGGTGCTGCGCACGTCCTCGGCGAGGGTGGTGATCGAACGGCGCACCGACTCGAGTTGGCGCGCCATCTCGGGAGTGGCGCCCGGCATCATGATCCCCATGTCGACGCCAAGCCCCAGTGACGCCAGCGCCGGCCCGATCTCGTCGTGCAGCTCCCGGGCGAGGCGGGTCCGCTCTTCCTGGACGGCCCGCCGGGCGATGGAGCGCAGCAGGAGGATGTTGTCGAAGGCGAGGATCACGGGACGGAGCAGCTCCAGGATGACAGGGCGGTAGCCGTCGAGGTTGCCGCCGGGTTGGGGCCACAGCGCCAGGTGGCCGAACAGGCGGTCGGCGAGCTGCATGGGATAGGCGGTACGGCGATCTATGGTCCCGGGCTCGCCGCGTCGGGCCACCACGACGGTGCCCCGCTCGTCGTTGAGGACCACCTGGCCGGCGGAGAACGGAACGATGAGCGCCAGGTCGCGCAGCGCCGCCTCACCGACGTTGACCGGGTTGAGCTCGGCGGCGCTCGCCAGCTCCGACAGGCTGACCAGCGCCGAGTGAGCGGCCTCCAACCGGGCGAGCTTGGCGGCGGTCAGCTCGGATGCCTCCACGAGCGCCGCCGACCGTTCGTGGGCCTCGACCAGGACACGCCGCGTCTGCGCCACGGCGACTGCCATCAGCAGGTAGAGCAGCGCCGTTTGCACGACCTGGCCCTGGAGCGTTTCCTGGCCGAGGGTCGCCGCAACCACGACGAGGCCGGTGCTCGACAGCAGCGCCGTCTCGATCCCGATGCGGAAGCCCAGGAACGCCCCGGCGTAGAACGAAGGAGTCGCCAGGAACAGCAGGTAGGGGCTGTCGACGCCCCCGGTGATCGCCACCGTGAAGAGCGCCACGACGACACCCATCACGGCCGTCAGCTCGCCGATGTTCAGGTGATGCCGGAACCGGCGCGGCATTGCCTGCACCAACACGACGTACGCCCCGGCGACGGCTGCCGAGATCGTCGTGCGCGGCTCCACCCCCGTCAGCAGGATCGACATGAACACGCCGAGCCCGTACGACCCCCAGAGGAGGGCCGTCAGCGTCCAGTCGAGACGCTGCTCCCACGAGCGGGCGGTGGCCGGCATGGTGTCAGGGTACAGTCGGCCGATGGCGGCACACAGCACTGATGGGCCCATCCGACTGCGGATCGTGGGCGGGATCGGGGCAGGCAAGAGCACGGTGATGCGACGACTCGAGGAGTTGGGTGTCACCGTGCTCGACGCCGACACGATCGGCCACGAGGTGCTGTCGCCAGGGTCGCTCGCAGCCGAGGCGGTGCGACGCCGCTGGCCCCACGTCGTCGATGGCGCCGGGGTAGTCGATCGGGCGGCCCTGGCGGCGATCGTGTTCAACGATCACGCCGAGCTGGAGGCGCTCGAAGGCATCACGCACCCCGACATCGCCGAGGAGATCGCGGCGCGGGCAGCAGCGGCGGGGGATCACCCGGTGGCCGTCGAATTGCCGGTGGCCGCCGGCCTCGTGACCGGTCGGTGGGTGACGATCGCCGTCGTTGCACCCTTCGAGCTCCGCATCGCCCGGACGGTGGAGCGGGGCCTCACCGAGGAGGACGCGGTGGCACGCGCCGCCAACCAGGTGCCCGACACCGCTTGGGCCGCCTCGGCGGACCACGTCATCGTGAACGACGGTTCACAAGAGGGCCTGGAAGCCAGAGTCGACGACCTCTACCGGTTGCTCAGCGCCGAGTAGCCGCTCTTTCTTGTCACGGTGGGCCGGTACGCTGCTCCCCATGCCGCCGTTCAAGGTGCACTCCGACTTCCTGCCCGCCGGCGACCAGCCCGAGGCCATCGCGCGGCTCGCCGAGGGGGTGGCCCGCGGGGACCGGTTCCAGACACTGCTCGGCATCACCGGGTCGGGCAAGTCGGCCACCATTGCCTGGACCATCGAGGCGGTGCAGAAGCCGACGCTGGTGCTGGCCCCCAACAAGGCACTGGGCGCCCAGCTCGCCAACGAGTTCCGCCAGTTCTTCCCGCAGAACCGGGTGGAGTACTTCGTCAGCTACTACGACTACTACCAGCCCGAGGCGTACATCGCCCAGACCGACACCTACATCGAGAAGGAATCGACGGTCAACGACGAGATCGACCGCCTCCGCCACGCCGCCACCGCCGCCCTCCTCACCAGGGAGGACGTGGTGATCGTGGCCTCCGTGTCGGCCATCTACGGGCTCGGCTCGCCCGAGCAGTACCAGCGCCAGCTGCTCCGGCTGGTGCGCGGCGTCGAGTACCCCCTCGACCACGCGGTGCGTCGGCTCGTCGACATCCAGTACGAGCGCAACGAGGTGAACCTCATCCGCGGCAAGTTCCGTCTGAAGGGCGACACGCTCGAAGTGTTCCCCAGCTACGAGGAATCGGTGTTCCGCGTCGAGTACTTCGGCGACGAGGTGGAGCGCATCCTTCAGATGAACCCGCTGACCGGCGAGGTGATGGACGAGATCAGCGAGCTGTTCGTCTACCCGGCCACGCACTACGTCACCGGCCGGGAGCGGCTGCTGAAGGCGGTGGCTGCCATCGAGGTCGAGCTGGCTGACCGCCTCGGGGAGCTCGAGCGCCAGGGAAAGATGCTGGAGGCGCAGCGCCTCAGGATGCGCACGGCGTACGACCTGGAGATGATGCGCGAGGTCGGGTTCTGCTCCGGCATCGAGAACTACTCCCGCCACCTCGACGGTCGCTCCCCGGGGGAGCCTCCGTACACGCTGCTCGACTACTTCCCCGACGATTTCCTCATGGTGCTCGACGAGAGCCACGTGACGGTGCCCCAGATCCACGGGCAGTTCGCAGGTGATCGCAGCCGCAAGGAGGTGTTGGTCGAGCACGGCTTCCGGCTGCCGTCGGCAATGGACAACCGGCCGCTCACCTTCGAGGAGTGGTACGCCAGGGCGAACCGCGTGATCCTGCTGTCGGCGACACCGGCACGGTGGGAGCTGGAGCAGTCCGCCCAGGTTGTCGAGCAGATCATCCGGCCGACAGGGCTGGTCGATCCCGAGGTCGTCGTGCGCCCCACGAAGGGACAGATCGACGACCTGGTCGGCGAGATCCGCGATCGGGCTGAGGCCGATCAGCGCGTTCTCGTCACCACCCTCACCAAGAAGATGTCCGAGGACCTCACCGACTACCTGCTGGAGCTCGGTGTGAAGGCCCGTTACCTCCACTCCGACATCGACACGCTCGAGCGCGTGCAGATACTGAGAGAGCTGCGCCTCGGCGAATACGACGCCCTGGTTGGCGTCAACCTGCTGCGTGAGGGCCTCGACCTCCCCGAGGTGTCCCTGGTGGCGATCCTCGACGCCGACAAGGAGGGGTTCCTCCGATCGGAGACGAGCCTCATCCAGACGATCGGGCGCGCCGCTCGAAACATCGACGGCCAGGTCGTGATGTACGCTGACGAGGTCACCGACTCGATGCGGCGGGCCATCGGCGAGACCAACCGCCGCCGCGCCGTCCAGGTCTCCTTCAACGAGGAGCACGGTATCGACCCCCAGACCATCCGCAAGAAGGTCTCCGACATCCTCGAGTTGGTCCAGTCCGCCTCTGCGGCTCCGGCGGGTGAACGCCGTGCGCGAGAAGTGCGCCGGCGAGAGCCGCTCGACCTGCCCACCGAGGACCTGGGTCGCCTCATCCAGAGCCTCGAGGAGGAGATGCACGAGGCCGCCAAGGAGCTGCGTTTCGAGTACGCCGCCCGCCTCCGCGACGAGGTTCACGAACTGCGCCGCGAGCTGAGAGAGATGGCGGACGCCATCAGTTGACTCGACGCGGTCAGGACCGACGTCGAGTGTCACGGTACCAAGTACAGGCTAAGTACCTTGATGTAATTACCGTCACAGCGTCTCACTACACTCGCTCCGGCAGGCCGGCGCGGCGGCCTTGACAGTGGGGTGGAGGACGTGGCAACGGACAAGATCGTCATTCGGGGCGCTCGCGAGCACAACCTGAAGAATCTCGATCTGGAGCTGCCGCGCGACCAGCTCATCGTGTTCACCGGTCTGTCGGGATCAGGGAAATCGTCGCTCGCCTTCGACACGATCTACGCCGAGGGCCAGCGGCGCTACGTCGAGAGCTTGTCGGCGTATGCCCGCCAGTTCCTGGGCCAGATGGACAAACCCGACGTCGACTTCATCGAGGGCCTCTCACCCGCCATATCGATCGACCAGAAGACCGCCAGCCGCAACCCCCGCTCCACCGTCGGCACCGTGACCGAGGTGCACGATTACCTACGCCTGCTGTACGCCCGGATCGGTGTGCCCCACTGCCCCGACGACGGTTCGCCGGTGGCGCGCCAGACACCGCAGCAGATCGTCGACCGCATCCTCGAGCTGCCCGAGGGCACCAAGTTCCAGGTCCTGGCACCTGTGATCCGTGGCCGCAAGGGCGAATACGAAGCCCTGCTGAAGGATCTCGTCAAGGATGGCTTCAGCCGAGCCAGGATCGACGGCGAGGTGCGGGACCTCACGGACGACATCCGGCTCGACCGCTACTTCCAGCACACGATCGAGGTTGTCGTCGACCGCCTGGTGCGCAAGGCCGGCATCGAGCGCCGCCTGACCGATTCGCTCGAGACGGCCCTCACCCTGGCAGAGGGAATCGCCCACATCGACGTCATGGGGGCGGCCATGCTGTCGTTCAGCCAGCACTTCGCCTGTCCGAACTGCGGCTTGTCGTTCGAGGACCTCCAGCCGCGCAATTTCTCCTTCAACAGCCCGTACGGTGCCTGCCAGGCGTGCAGCGGCATCGGGACGCGCTTCCAGGTCGATCCCGAGTTGGTGGTGCCCCAGCCGCACCGCAGCCTCGCCGACGGTGCGATCGCACCCTGGGGAGGCCGCCACCGGATGCGTTACTTTCAGCGGCTGCTGGAGGCGGTGGCCGCCACCCGGGGCTTCGACGTCGGGGTGCCGTTCTCCGACTTGGCCGACGCCGACCGCGACCTCGTCCTCTTCGGAGCAGGAGACAAGCCGTTCGAGGTGTCCTACGAGAACCGGTTCGGCCGCAAACGCCGCTACCAGACCACGTATGAGGGCGTGATCCCGTGGTTGGAACGACGTTACGCAGACGCCGAGAGCGACGGTGCCCGCGACATGTACCACCAGTTCATGCGGGAGGTGCCGTGCCATGCCTGTGGCGGGGCACGTCTCAACCCGGTGTCGCTGGCGGTGACCGTGGGCGGGCTCAACATCTTCGAGCTGTCGTCTCTGCCGCTGCGCCGCGCCGCAGAGTTCATCGACGGCCTCGACCTCAACGACCGGGATGCCCAGATCGCGGTCATGGTCCTCAAGGAGATCGGCGCCAGGCTGGCATTCCTGGTGGATGTCGGGCTCGACTACCTCTCGCTGATGCGTTCGGCGGCGACGCTGGCGGGCGGCGAGGCGCAACGGATCCGTCTGGCCACACAGATCGGGTCGGGCCTGGTCGGCGTGCTCTACATCCTCGACGAGCCTTCCATCGGGCTCCACCAGCGCGACAACCGCCGTCTCATCGAGACGCTGCTGCGGCTGCGCGACCTCGGCAACACCCTCATCGTCGTCGAGCACGACGAGGAGACGATCCGGGTGGCCGACCACGTTGTGGACATCGGTCCCGGTGCCGGCGAACACGGCGGAAGGATCGTGGCGGAGGGAACGCTCCACGACGTGGTCTCGGAGCGGGGGTCGCTCACCGGCGACTACCTGGCAGGGCGCCGCTCCATCATGGTGCCCGAGGAACGCCGTCCCGGCACCGGGCTGTCCGTGGAGGTGCGCGGAGCGCGGGAGAACAACCTGAAGGACATCGACGTCCCCTTCCCGCTGGGAACCCTCACGGCCGTGACGGGCGTGTCGGGCAGCGGCAAGTCGTCGCTCGTGCAGCAGATCCTGTCCAAAGGCCTCCACGCCCAGCTCCATGGTGCCCGGTCGCAGCCCGGCAGGCATCGCGAGATCGCGGGCCTCGAGCACATCGACAAGATCATCAACATCGACCAGTCCCCGATCGGGCGCACCCCGCGCTCCAACCCTGCCACCTACACCAAGGCGTTCGACCGCATCCGCCAGCTCTTCGCCGCCACGTCGGACGCCAGGGTTCGCGGCTACCAGCCGGGCCGCTTCTCGTTCAACGTTTCCGGTGGTCGATGCGAGACGTGCAAGGGCGACGGGACGCTTCGCATCGAGATGCATTTCCTTCCCGACGTGTACATCCCGTGCGAGACCTGCAAGGGGCGTCGTTACAACCGGGACACGTTGGAGGTCGAGTTCAAGGGACACTCGATCGCCGACGTGCTCGACATGTCGATCGAGGCTGCGCTCCACTTCTTCGAGAACCAGCCGCCGATCGCTCGCGTCCTGCAGACGCTGTTCGACGTGGGGCTCGGCTACATCCGTCTCGGGCAACCCGCTCCGACGTTATCCGGCGGCGAAGCGCAGCGGGTCAAGCTGTCGTCCGAGCTCGGGAAGCGGTCCACCGGCCGGACTCTCTACGTGCTCGACGAGCCCACCACCGGACTCCACTTCGAGGACATCCGCAAGCTGCTAGGTGTCCTCCAGCGCCTCGTCGACGGCGGCAACACGGTGGTCGTGATCGAGCACAACCTCGACGTGGTCAAGTCGGCAGACTGGGTGATCGACCTCGGCCCTGAGGGCGGCGAGGAGGGCGGCAGGGTCGTCGCCACGGGCACCCCCGAAGAGGTCGCCGCCGTCTCCGAGTCGTACACCGGCAAGTTCCTGCGCGAGGTCCTCGATCGGTGAGCGCCGATTGGGATGGACTGGCGGAGTGGTGGGTGGGCGAGATCGAGAGCGACCCTTCCTACGTGGAGGACGTCGTGCCGTTGGCGCTGGACCTGCTCGGCGAGGTCGAGGGGCTGGTACTCGATGTCGGGTGTGGTGAGGGCCAGGTGATGCGGGCACTCGCACCGCGCCGCGTCGTGGGGTGTGACCTGTCGGCAGTGCTGCTGCGCCACGCCGCCGGCACCGCACCGGTCGCGGCGCACCTGGTGCGTTGCCGGCTGCCCGGCCTGGCGTGGGCGAGGGCAGGGGCGTTCGGTGCCGCCACCGCGGTGACCGTGTTCGAACACCTCGCCGACATCACCGCACTGTTCGCCGAGCTCGCCAGGGTCGTGGCCACTGGTGGCATCCTGGTCGTGGTGTCCAACCATCCGGCCTTCACCCCACCGGGTGCCGGGCCGATCGTCGACGTCACCGACGGCGAGGTGCTGTGGCGCTGGGGCGATTACCTCGACGAGGTGGCGGGGGAGGAGCCGGCCGGCGACGGTTGGATGACGTTCCACCACCGGCCCGTCGGCGTGTTGCTGGGCTCTGCGGCCCAGGCGGGATGGGCTCTGGAGCGGTGCGAGGAACGTGGCATCAGTGCCGCCGCTCTGGCTCGCCACCCCGAGATGGCGGGACAGGAGCACCTGCCGCGGCTCATCGGGTTGCGGTGGCGACGGCTCGCGTGAACCTGACCACGCACAGCGGTCAAGTTTCGCGCGCTTGCTGCCGATTGAGACCGGAGGACATCGCAATCTGGAGGCCAGCGGTGAAAGAGCATCTCGTCGCCTTTGAATACGGCACCGGAACAGCGTGGGGCTACGTGGTCGCCCAGTCGGCGGAGGCCATCGAGGACGCCTTCCCCGAGCTCGACGTCGTCGAGCAGCCGCCGGAGTGGATGACGACGGAGGACCTGGGAGCGGTGCGTGCCCACTGCACGTTCACCCTGACCGAGGGCAGCCTCGACACCATCCTCGAGGCGAAGAAGACCCTCAACGTCTCGATGGTCTCCTGAGTCTCTCGAGTACGTGCTGCTGACTGCTCGCTGCTGAGAAGAGAGCAGTCAGGGCAGCGCCCGGGCCACTCCTAAACTCTCGGCATGGTGCGGCGTCCTGCTCCCTCGTCGATTCCGGACGCGCCCGGGGTGTATCTCTTCCGCGATCAGCACGGAGCCGTGCTGTACGTGGGCAAGGCGAAGTCGCTACGTAAGCGGCTCGCCAACTACTTCGCCCGGGACCTCGCGCCGCGAACCCGTGCCATGGTGACGTCCGCGGACACGGTTGAGTGGATCGTCACCGAGAACGAGGTGGCGGCGCTCATGCTCGAGTACTCGATCGCCCAAGAGCACCAGCCCCGCTTCAACATCAGGCTCCGCGACGACAAGACGTTCCCGTACCTCGCCATCACCCGCAACCAGGAGTGGCCCCGCGCGTCGGTGATGCGGGGGAGACGTCGCAACGGCGTGCAGTACCTCGGGCCGTATGCCCACGCGTACGTCATCCGCGACACCCTCGACCTGCTGCTGCGCACCTTCCCTGTCCGCACTTGCACGGACAGCAAGTTCGCCAACCATGCCGCCCTGGGCAGGCCATGCCTGCTCTTCGACATCGGGCGGTGTTCGGGTCCCTGTGTCGGGGCCGTCACCCCGGAGGACTACGCCTCCCACCTCGACGGACTGGCGGACTTCCTCGACGGCAACAGCGCCGAGGTGACCGGCCGGTTACGACGCCGGATGAGAGGCGCCTCCGACGAGATGGCCTACGAGCAGGCAGCCAGGTTCCGTGACCAGCTCTTTGCCGTCGAGCGTGCGCTGGCACGTCAGGAGCTGGTGTCGCAGCGACGCGAGACGTTCGACCTGGTCGCGTTCGACGAGGACGACCTCGAGGTGGTGCTGGTCGTGATCAACGTGAAGAAGGGCCGCGTCACAGGCCGCAAGACGACGGTGATCGACCGGGTGGAGGACGTGACCACCGACGAGCTCGTCGGGGTCATGCTGGGTCAGCTCTACGGCGCCGACGACCCTCCGCGCGAGGTCCTGGTGCAGACGCTGCCGGACGATGTCGAGCTCTGGCGCCAGTGGCTCGCCTCACGGCGCGGCACCAGGGTTTCGCTGCGGGTGCCGATGCGGGGCTCCAAACGCCGCCTCATGGAGACCGCTCGGGCAAACGCCCGGGAGGAATTCAGTCGCCACCGCCTCAAGCGCACCACCGATCACAACGCCCGGGCGAGAGCGCTGCGCAGCCTGCAACAGCATCTCGAGCTCGCCGAACCGCCCCTGAGGATCGAGTGCTACGACATCTCGACGATCCAGGGCCGCGACACCGTGGGGTCGATGGTGGTGTTCGAGGATGGGATCGCCAAGAAGTCCGACTACCGCCGGTTCAAGGTGAGGACCCTCGACGGCCAGGACGACTTCGCCGCCATGGAAGAGGTGCTGCGCCGTCGCTTCACCGCCTACCTGATGGAGCGGGACTCCGGGACCTCGGGTCGCCCCAAGTTCGCCTACCCGCCATCCCTGGTGGTCATCGACGGGGGGCTCGGCCAACTGGGCCGCGGCGTAAAGGTGCTGCGCGATCTCGACCTCGACATCCCGGTCGTCGGTCTCGCCAAGAAGCTCGAAGAGGTGTACCGGCCCGGTTTCGGCGAGCCGCTGGTGATACCCCGCGGCGAAGAGGCGCTGTACCTGCTGCAGCGGGTGAGGGACGAGGCCCATCGCTTCGCCGTCACTTACCACAGGACGCTGCGCGCAAAGCGCATGGTCGACTCGGTGCTCGACGATGTGCCCGGCATCGGGCCAACCCGCAAGAAGGGCCTGATGCGCCGCTTCGGGTCGCTGAAACGGATGCGGGAGGCGCCAATCGAGGAGCTCGCCGAGCAGCTTCCCGTCCAGGTGGCCATGGACCTCTACGAGGCGCTGCACCAGCCATGAGCCGACACCATCCTCAGGGCGAGATGACGCCGTACGTCACTCGTTTCGGTGTCGGCTGGATCCGCCATCGCGGCACCGAGGTCGTCGAGCTGCGGCTTCCCGCTCCGGCGCAGGGGCCCACGTGGTCGGCGTCGTCACCATCCGACATTGTCAGCCTGGCCCATCTCCTTTCCGACTATTTCGCCGGCCGCGGCCCGCTGCCGCCCGCCGGCGACCTCGTGGCCCGTGCCGGCACGACGCCGTTCCTGATGAGCATCTACGAGGTCGTGGCGGGGATCCCCCCAGGCGCCACGATGACGTACCGCATGGTGGCGGAGGCCACGGGCCGGCCCGGCGCCGCCCGGGTGGTGGGAGCCGCGATGGCCACCAACCCGTTCGCACCCGTCATCCCGTGCCACCGTGTTGTGGGCAGCGACGGCACCCTGCGCGGTTACGGCGGCGGCCTCGAGATGAAGCAGGCTCTGCTCGACATGGAGCGAGGCGTCCTCACCCTCGGTATGTGATCGGCAGGCACCCGGCCGGGGCTGCCGGGTGCCGGCGGTCGCGGCGTCTACCGTTACCGCCATGGTGTCGCCGCAGGTCGTGATCGTCACCGGGTTGTCGGGAGCCGGCCGATCCCACTCCGCCAAGGTGCTCGAGGATCTCGGCTACTTCGTGGTGGACAACCTGCCGCCCGTGCTCATGGCCGACGTCGTCGACCGGGTCACCGCCACCAAGGGAGGAGCGGCACGAGTCGCGGTGGTCGCGGACACCAGGGGTGGTCTCACCGCCGAAGAGCTCGAGGCGGCGGTGCAAGCGGTGGACAAGCGGGGCGCTGCCACCACGATCCTGTTCCTCGATGCCGACGACGCCGTGCTGGCACGGCGTTTCGAGGAGACGAGGCGAACCCATCCCGTGCGCGAGGGTGCTTTGGCCGAGAAGATCGCCATCGAGCGCACCACCCTCGAGGACGTGCGCGGAATGGCCGACGTGATCATCGACACCTCGGAGCTCAACGTTCACGAGCTCCGCCGCCGTCTCGAATCAGCCTTCGCCCCGGAAGCTGTCGCCGGCCGCCTCCATGTCGACATCGTATCGTTCGGCTTCAAGCGCGGGCTGCCCCGGGTCGTCGACCTGCTGTTCGACGTCCGCTTCCTTCCGAACCCGCATTGGGTGCCCGCCCTGAGGCCGCAGACCGGCCTCGATCCCGAGGTGCGCGACTATGTGCTCGGTCAGGAGGATGCCGTCGTGTTCCTCGACAAGCTGATCGAGATGCTCGAGTTCCTCGTCCCTCGTTACGACGCCGAAGGCAAGTCGTACCTGACCATCGCCATCGGTTGCACCGGCGGCAGACACCGTTCGGTGGCCATCGCAGAGGAGGTGGCGCAACGCCTCGGGGCGCAGGGCCAACCCGACATCGCCGTCGTTCACCGCGACATCGCCGCCGGAGGGCGGGGATGACCTCGTTCCGCGTCGAGCCCGACGTCCTGGCCCAGGTGCTCGATCCTCACGAGGCAGGGCCTCGGGTCGTTGCCATCGGAGGCGGCACCGGGCTGGCGCAGGCGCTGCAGGCGATCACCCACTACGCCGGGGCGGTGACCGCCATCGTCACCGTCGCCGACGACGGGGGTTCGTCGGGTCGGCTGGTACCGGCGCTGGACATCCCGCCGCCCGGCGACATTCGTCGCTGCCTTGTCGCCCTCACGCCGCAGGACTCCGTGTGGCGCCGGCTCTTCGAATACCGATTCGAGACCGGCGACATCGCGGGCCACTCACTCGGCAATCTGATACTGGCGGCTATGGCCGACCTCGAGGACGATTTCGAAGAGGCGCTGCGCACGGCCCGTCGGCTCCTCGGTGCCGTGGGGGACGTCGTCCCGGCATCGCCGGGACCGCTGCGTCTCGAGGGTGTCGTTGCGGGCGAGCCCAAGCACGGCCAGGTGGAGGTGGCACGGGCCCATGGCCGGGTGGAACGCCTGTGGCTGGAGCCGGAGACGGCGTCGGCCTCGCCCTCGGCGCTGGAGGCCGTCATGGCGGCCGACCAGATCGTGCTCGGACCCGGCAGCCTGTACACGTCGGTCGCCGCAGCGCTGCTGGTACCTGGGATCGTGGACGCCGTCAACGCCTCACGCGCCCGGCTCGTTGTCGTCGCCAACATCATGACCCAGGATGCCGAGACGCTCGGCATGGACGCCGCAGACCACCTCGACGGACTGCTCGACCTGACCGGAGTGCGTCCCCCGGGTGCTATCGTCGCCAACGTGGCGAAGGTCGATGCGGTACCTCCTCTGGAGACGTTGCACGTCGACCCGGAGATCATGGCCACCTACGGCGCCGACGTTATCGAGGCCGACCTGGTGGACCCGACCGCGGCATGGCCGCGCCACGACCCGGCACGGCTCGGCGAGGTCCTGAGCCGACTCGCCACGGCATGAAGGCTTCCCAGGAAGGATGAGTCGATGAAGGTAGCGATCAACGGCTTCGGACGGATTGGCCGCAACTTCTTCCGAGCAGCGAAGCAGAACGGCGCCGAGTTCGACATGGTGGCCGTCAACGACCTGACCGACGCCGAGACCTTGGCGCACCTGCTCCGCTACGACAGCGTCCACGGGCGCTACCCCGGCAGCATCCAGGTGGTCGACGGCGACCTCATCGTCGACGGCGACCGCTTTGCCGTCTTCGCCGAGCGAGACCCCGCCGGTCTTCCCTGGGCCGACCTCGGCGTCGACGTCGTCATCGAGTCGACCGGCATCTTCACCAGCAAAGAGGGAGCGTCGAAGCACATCACCGCCGGCGCCGAATGGGTCCTCGTCAGCGCTCCGTCGAAGGACGCTGACCTGCAGGTGGTCCTGGGCGTCAACGACGACGAGCTCGACCCGGCCGTCCACAAGGTCATCTCCAACGCCTCGTGCACGACGAACTGCATCGCCCCGCTCGCCAAGGTGCTCGACGACGCGTTCGGCATCGAGCGCGGCATGTTCACCACGGTGCACGCCTACACCAACGACCAGCAGATCCTCGACCTGCCCCACAAGGACAAGCGGCGGGCCAGGGCGGCGGCGATGAGCATCATCCCCACCTCGACCGGCGCCGGCTCGGCCGTCGGCAAGGTGCTGCCGTCGCTCAACGGCAAGCTGCAGGGCATGGCGATGCGGGTACCGGTGCCCGACGGGTCGATCACCGACCTGGTGGCCGTGCTGGCGCGTGACGTGTCGCTCGCCGAGGTCAACGATGCGTACGCCAAGGCGGCGGCCGGTCCGTTGGCCGGCATCCTGCGCTACACCGAGGACCCGGTCGTCTCCATCGACATCGTCGGCGACCCCCACTCGTGCGTCTACGACGCCACCGCGGCGATCGTCCCCGGAGGCTCGATGGTGAAGGTCCTCGGTTGGTACGACAACGAGTGGGGCTACTCGAGCCGTATGGTGGACCTGGCCAAGCGGTTCGGCTGATGTCGAGCCTCCCGACCCTCGACGGCCTCGACGTCGCCGAGGCCCGGGTCCTGGTGCGCGCCGACCTCAACGTCCCCATCGACGGGGGAGTCGTTGGCGACGACTTCCGCATCCGCGCCAGCCTGCCGACGATCCACGAGCTCCAGGAGCGTGGGGCCACGGTGGCGGTCTGCAGCCACCTCGGTCGTCCCAAGTCGCCGGATCCGGCGTTCCGCATGGACCCGGTGGCGGCGAGACTGGCAGAGCTCGGTGGGTTCCCCGTCGTGAAGGTCGACTCGGTGGCCGGCGAGGATGCCCGCGAGGCGGTGGAATCGGCGACGGGGCGCACGGTCGTGGTGCTGGAGAACACCCGTTTCGAAGTGGGGGAGACCACCAACGACCCCGGCCTGTCCGATGCCCTGGCGGCTCTCGCCGACTTCTTCGTGCTCGACGCCTTCGGTTCGGCGCACCGGGCCCATGCATCGACGGTCGGAGTCGCGGAGAGGTTGCCCTCGGCGGCCGGCCGGCTGTTGGAGGCAGAGGTCGTGGCGTTGTCCCGGCTCCTCGCCGATCCCGACCGCCCGTACGTCGTCGTGCTCGGGGGGGCCAAGATCTCCGACAAGCTCGCCGTGATGGCGCACCTGCTCCCCAAGGTCGACCGCATGGCCGTGGGCGGAGGCATGTGCTTCACATTGTTGGCAGCCCGGGGTTACGAGGTGGGAGACTCTCTCGTGGAGGAGTCGATGATCGACGAGGTTGGGAGGCTGCTCGATTCGGAGGGCGGCTCCAAGGTGCTGTTGCCCACCGACGTCGTGGTGGCCGATGGGTTCTCCGCCGACGCCGCCCACAGGGTCGTTCCGGCCGACGCCATTCCGGCGGGGTGGATGGGGCTCGACATCGGGCCCGACACCGTGGCGGCTTTCTCTGTCGCGGTGGCCGACGCCGGTAGCGTGTTCTGGAACGGGCCGATGGGCGTGTTCGAATGGGAGGCGTTCCGCGCCGGAACCCAGGGGGTGGCGACCGCTCTGGCAGCCTGCGACGGCTTCACGGTCGTCGGCGGCGGCGACAGCGTCGCCGCGATCCGCATGATGGGAGCCGAGTCGACTGTGAGTCACGTGTCGAGCGGAGGAGGAGCGGGACTGGAGATGTTGGAGGGAAGGGACCTGCCGGGAGTGGCCGTACTGCGGATGTGGGCCGGTGCGTAAGGATCTCATCGCCGGCAACTGGAAGATGAATGCCAGCCATCTCGACGCCATCCAGATGGTGCAGAAGCTGAGTTACCGCCTCGACCCGTCGGATCACGCCAGGGTCGACGTGGTCGTGGCCCCGCCGTTCACGGCGTTGCGATCTGCCCAGACGGTGATCGAGACCGACCACCTGCTGATCCTGCTCGGCGCCCAGAACTGTCACTGGGAGGAATCGGGGGCCTTCACCGGTGAAGTGTCCGCCGAGATGCTGAAGAAGCTGTCCGTGTCGTACGTCATCGTGGGCCACTCTGAGCGTCGCCACGTGTTCGGCGAGGTGGACGAAGACGTCAACCGCAAGGTGAAGGCGGTGCTGGCCCACGGGATGACGCCGATCATGTGCGTGGGCGAGACCGAGGACCAGCGCGAGCAGGGCCTCACCGAGACCTTGGTTGCCGACCAGGTTCGTCGCGGGCTCCGCGGGCTCGCCGCCGACGACGTGGCGGGCTTGGTCATCGCATACGAGCCGGTCTGGGCCATCGGCACCGGCAAGACTTCGAGCGTCGACGACGCCGCCGAGGTGGCCGGACTGGTTCGGGCGACGGTGTCCGGCGACTTCGGTGATGCTGCCGACTCGGTTCGGATCCTCTACGGGGGCTCCGTCAACCCGGGCAACATCGCCGGCTTCATGGCGAAACGGGACATCGACGGCGCCCTGGTGGGGGGAGCCTCGCTCGATCCGGACACATTCGCGTCGGTGGTGCGCTACTGGGTGTGAGTGGTTGCCTGCTGCTACGTCACGTGCACGCCGGGGGTACTAGCCACCACGATTCCGCTTCGGCTGATGCTTGCCGGAGGCCTCGACCGGAGCCATACTGAACCCCGGCTCATGGGTAGGAAACAGGGGGATTCTCTAGTGGCGCATCGTGTCGCATTCGAGTTCAAGGTGTCGCGCCGCATCGGATGGGACGAGGACGGCGCCGAAGAGTTGCGTGATCACTTCAAGGCGGTCTGCAACGAGGTGGCGCTCTCCACGGGTGTCCGCATGGTCAACGTGAGGGCCGACCTGATCTCGGCGGCGCTGTGGATGGAGATCGATCTCGAAGGTGACTCGGCGTTCGCCTGCGAGGCCCATGCCCGTGAGTTGGTGGGCTCTGCCATCAGGGAAGCGGGTGCAGCTCACATCGGCCTGCTGTCAGACGCCGACGAGGCAAGGGTACGCCCCGTGCGCAACGCCTGGCACGGGCTGAGGACCCCGCAGTGGACCCAGTACCGCGCCGAGGTCTCCGCCCTCGGCTAGGGCCGGCTCAACCCTTCGCCTGGTTGGCGACTGCGGCTGCGGCTCGCGCTGCCGCCTCCGGATCGCCCAGGTAGCGGCTCGACATCGGCCGCAGATCGTCGTCGAGGTCGTAGACCAGCGGGATCCCTGTGGGGATGTTGAGGTCGAGGATCGCCTCGTCGGAGATACCGTCGAGGTGCTTCACCAGGGCTCGCAGCGAGTTGCCGTGCGCCGCCACCAGCACTCGTTTGCCGTCGCGGATGTCGGGGACGATGGCGTCGTACCAGTACGGCAACATGCGGTCGACGACGTCGCGCAGGCATTCGGCGGCCGGCAGCAACTCCGGGGGGAGCGCCGCGTAACGCGCGTCGTGGCGGGGATGCCGCTCGTCGGCGGGGTCGAGCGGCGGCGGCGGAATGTCGTAGCTGCGGCGCCACACGAGCACCTGATCCTCGCCGTGCTGTTCGGCTGTCTGTCGTTTGTTGAGGCCCTGGAGCGCCCCGTAATGCCGCTCGTTGAGGCGCCAGTGTTTGCGCACCGGGATCCAGCCGAGCCCCATCTCGCCGAGTGCCAGGTCCAGCGTGTCGATGGCGCGCCGTAACACCGAGGTGTGGGCCATATCGACGGTGTACCCCTCTCCCACGATGAGGCGGCCGGCAGCCTTGGCCTCCGCGACGCCCTTGTCCGACAGGGCCACGTCGGTC
>Ga0299906_10001919_pt1 | contig 17580 bp, 15 predicted proteins | sample RVTome_14_FD_200259 | JGI IMG/M metagenome (GOLD analysis project Ga0299906, IMG submission 200259) | Soil microbial communities from uranium-contaminated site in the Upper Colorado River Basin, Wyoming, United States - RVT145D125 (version 2) ...
GGGGACCGTCACTGAACCGACGACTCCCTGACCCGTTCTGATCCCGACTCGTTTCGCCCCCCGGCCCCCCGGCCGGGGGGCTTTTTTGTTTGTCCCAGACGGCGGCGGGGAGCCGCCGCCGGCCGCGGCAAATTGTCCGTGAGGGCGGCGGGATTCCGCCGGTGGTCGCAGCAAACGTCCACAGTCGATGGCGGGATTCCGCAATCGGTCGAAGCAAACCTCCACAGTCGATGGCGGGATTCCGCCGGTGGTCGGGACAAATGTCCGCGAGGGCGGCGGGAAGCCGCCAGCGGCCGAAGCAAGTCGCCGCACTCGGTGGCGGGATTCCGCCGGTAGCCGAAGCAAATGTCCGCACTGGCGGCGGGATTCCGCCAGAGGGCGAAGCAATTGTCCGCAGCCGGTGGCGGGATGCCGCCGGGGGCCGAAGCAAGTGTCCGCGGCCAGTGGCGGGATGCCGCCGGCGGTCGAAGCAATTGTCCGCGGCCGGTCGCGGGATTCCGCCGGCGGCCGAAGCAATTGTCCGCGGCCGGTGGCGGGATGCCGCCGGGGGCCGAAGCAAATGTCCGCACTCGGTCGCGGGATGCCGCCGGTGGCCGGTGCAACTGTCCGCAGTCGGTGGCGGGATGCCGCCGGCGGCTGGTGCAATTGTCCGCGGCCGGTGGCGGCATGCAGCCACCGGCCGAAGCAATTGTCCGCACTCAGTGGCGGGATGCCGCCGGCGGCCGAAGCAAAGGTCCGCGGTCGGCGGCACAAACGTGCCGGTGGCCGGTGCAAGGGTCGCGGAGCCGGATGTAGGGACGCAAGGCCTTGCGCCCTCCCGCCGAATCGGGCGCACAGCGTCGCGGTCTATCTGGATCCTTCCCCGTCGGCGCGCGCTTCGATGTCCGGCGCCGGCTCGTCTGGCGCGGGAGCGTAGCAGGTTACGGGGCCTGGAGCAAGCGAGGACCCGGGGCTCGGAGCGGGCCGACGACGAGGAGTGACGTCCGGCGCCGGTGCGGTACCATGCCCGGACGCCGCGGGCCAGGTCCGCGCGGACCCTGATCCGGAGGACCCTCAGACATGGACTCACCCAGCGAACGATCCGACGCGGAACATGCCGGCGACGGATTCCGCACGCCACAGCACCTGAGCCCCGCGGTCGCCGCTTCCCTGCGCCGCTACTGGCGCACCAACGTGAAGCTGATGGCGGCGTTGCTGGCGCTCTGGGCGGCGGTGGGCCTGGGCTGCGGCGTGCTCTTCGCCGACGCCCTCAATCGCTTCCGGATCGGCGGCTACCCGGCCGGGTTCTGGTTCGCCCAGCAAGGATCGATCATCGTCTTCGTCCTCATCATTCTGGTCTACGCGCTGGCGCTCAACAAGCTGGACGAGCGGCACCACGAAGAGATCGAGACCCTGAAGCGCTCGGCCGCCGAGGACGCGCGATGAGCGTGCTCCACTGGACGTACGTCTTCGTCGGGCTCACCTTCGCGCTCTACCTCTTCATCGCCTGGCTGTCGCGGGTGCGCGACACTCGGGGCTTCTACGTGGCGGGCCGCGGCGTGCCGGCCGCCGCCAACGGCATGGCCACCGCCGCCGACTGGATGAGCGCGGCCTCGTTCATCTCGATGGCCGGCCTGATCAGCTTCATGGGCTACGCGGGGGGCGTGTACCTGATGGGCTGGACCGGCGGCTACGTGCTGCTCGCCTTGCTGCTGGCGCCCTACCTGCGCAAGTTCGGCCACTTCACCGTACCCGACTTCATCGGCGACCGCTACGCCTCGAACGTGGCCCGGCTGGTGGCGGTCGTCGCCGCGCTGTTCGTGAGCTTCACCTACGTCGCCGGACAGATGCGCGGCGTCGGCGTCGTCTTCTCGCGCTTCCTGGAGGTCGACGTCAACGTGGGCGGCGTGGTCGGCATGGGCATCGTCTTCGTCTACGCCACCCTGGGCGGCATGAAGGGGATCACCTGGACCCAGGTGGCCCAGTACTGGGTGCTGATCACCGCCTTCCTCATCCCCGCCATCGCCATCAGCATCCGCCTCACCGGTCACGCGCTGCCGCAGCTCGGCCTGGGCGGCCAGCTCCTGGGCGGCGGCTACCTGCTCGACAAGCTCGACCAGATCCACGCCGACCTCGGCTTCGCCAGCTACACCGCGGCCTTCGAGTCCGGCCAGTGGGACCGCCCGAACGTCTTCTTCGTGACTCTGGCCCTGATGGCGGGCACCGCCGGGCTGCCGCACGTGATCGTGCGCTTCTACACCGTCAGGAGCGTGAAGGCGGCCCGCTGGTCGGCTTTCTGGGCGCTGTTCTTCATCGCGCTCCTCTATCTCACCGCCCCGGCCACCGCGGCCTTCGCCCGCTACTACATGATCGACTCGCTGCAGGGCAAGACCGCCGAGCAATTGCCCGACTGGTTCCGCAACTGGGAGAAGACGGGCCTGATCCTGTGGCTCGACGACGGCGACGGCCGGGTGCGCTATTCGGCCGGCGAGGACAACGAGGTCTTCAGCTACGGCGCCGGCAAGGTCGTGGCGGACGGAAGCGCGACGGCGCTGCCCGCGATCACGGCCGACCATCAGAAATGGATCTCCTCGGGGCGGGCCCAGGGACGCGACTGGCGGGGCGTGATGCGGGCGGCGGGGCTCAGCGGACCCGACCGCGACATCATCGTGCTGGCGACGCCGGAGATGGCCGAGCTGACGGCGTGGATCGTCGCGCTGGTGGCGGCCGGCGGCCTGGCCGCGGCCCTGTCCACGGCCTCGGGGCTGCTGCTGGTGATCTCGTCGGCGGTGGCGCACGACCTCTACGCGCGGGTGATCCGCCCGCAGTCGAGCGAGGCGCAGCGTCTGCTCGTGGGGCGCGCGGTGATCGGCGTCGCGGTGGTGGTGGCGGGGATCTTCGGCATCTTCCCGCCGGGGTTCGTGAGCCAGGTCGTGGCCTTCGCCTTCGGCCTGGCGGCCGCCTCCTTCTTCCCCGCGATCGTGCTCGGCATCTTCTCCAAGCGGGTGGGCACGGTGCCGGCGGTCGCCGGGATGCTGGCGGGCCTCGCCTTCACCCTCTTCTACATCGTCGCCAACGTCTACGGCGGCATGAAGCCGTGGACGTTCGGGCTCTTCGCGCAGGGCATCAACCCGCAGGGCGTGGGCGCCATCGGCATGGCGCTCAACTTCGCCGTGACGGCGGCCCTGACCCCGCTGTTCCCGCCGCCCAGCGAAGAGGTGAAGGACCTCGTCGATTCGGTGCGCGAGCCCGAGGGCGAGGTGCCCGCCGTCGACATCGAGACCGCCGTGGAGCACTGAGCTCGCGCTCTTCGGCCCGGCTGGCGTGCTGGGAGATGGTGTGCTGAGGGAGGAAGGGGTGAATGGTGCAGCCAGGAGGAGTTGAACCCCCAACCTTCTGATCCGTAGTCAGATGCTCTATCCAGTTGAGCTATGGCTGCACGCGAACCCGTGCGGACGGAGGATTGTAGAGCAACCCGCCGTCCGTTGCAACCCCCTTGCCCGCGGAAAAATTCCGGGCTACTCGATGAGGCCGGTCTCGGGGGACGAGGCGGTGGCGTAGAGCTTGCGCGGGATGCGTCCGGCGTGGGCCGCGAGCCACCCGGCCTCGACCGCCAGCTTCATCGCCCGCGCCATGCGCACCGGGTCGGCGGCGCCGGCGATGCCGGTGTTCATGAGCACGCCGTCGGCGCCGAGCTCCATGGCCACGGCGGCGTCCGAGGCGGTGCCGACGCCGGCGTCGACGATCACCGGCACGCCAGCCTGCTCGACGATGATCCGCAGGTTGGCGGGGTTGCGCACGCCCATGCCCGAGCCGATCGGCGCCCCCAGCGGCATCACCGCGGCGGCGCCCAGGTCCTCGAGCCTCTTGCACGCCACCGGGTCGTCGTTGGTGTAGGGCAGCACCACGAAGCCCTCCTTGACCAGCGTCTCGGTGGCCTTGAGCAGCTCGACGTTGTCGGGAAAGAGGGTCTTGGGGTCGCCGATCACCTCGAGCTTGACCCAGCTCCAGCCGCCCAGCTCGCGGGCCAGGCGGGCCGTGCGCACGGCGTCGGCGGCGGTATAGCAGCCGGCGGTGTTGGGCAGGAAGAGGTAGCGCTCGCGGTCGACGTGGTGTATCCAGGCGTCGGCGTCGGGGTCGGCGAGGTCCACGCGGCGCAGGGCCACGGTCACGATCTCGGTGCCCGAGACCTCGAGGGCCCGCACCATGGTCGCGGTGTCGGGGTACTTGCCGGTGCCCAGGATCAGCCGCGAACGGAAGGCGCGGCCGGCGATCGTCAGCGGCTCGACGGCGACGGCGGCGTCGACGGGCGGGTGCTCGGCGGCGGCAGTGGTCATGGTCGGTCTCCTATCGCGTCCCCAGGGGGGAGAAGTAGTGGGTGCCCTTGATCGGCTCGCGGAGCTGCTCCACGAGCTCCTCGAAGTCGCCCGGACGCTGCGGGAAGTTGAGCCGCCGCGTGTCCACCACCAGCACCGGCGAGCGCCGGTAGTGGTGGTAGAAGTGGTTGTAGGCGTCGATCAGCTCCACCAGGTACTCGCGGGCGATGTGGCGCTCGTAGGCCCGCTGGCGGCGGCGGATGCGGCCGATGCAGGTGTCGACGTCGGCCTCCAGGTAGAGCACGAGGTCCGCCGGCGGCACTTGCGGCTCGAGCATGGCGTAGAGCTTGTCGTAGATCAGCAGCTCGTCGTCCGAGAGGTTCATGTAGGCGAAGATGCGGTCTTTGTGGAACGGGTAGTCGGCGACCACCAGACGCTGGAAGAGCTCGCGCTGGATCGTCTCCTGCTGCTGCTTGAAGCGCGAGAGCAGGAAGTAGAGCTGGGTCTGGAAGGCGGCGCCCGGACGGTCCTTGTAGAACTTGTCGAGGAAGGGGTTCTCCACGTCCTCGAGCACCTTGACGCCCTCGAAGCGGCGGGTCAGGAGGTCCACCAGCGTGGTCTTGCCGACCCCGATCGGGCCGTCGATCGCCAGGTAGTTGTAGGGCAGCGACTCGGTGCTCAAGGGCGGCGTCCATCAGCGATTGCGCATGGGGAGGTCGGGGCGGCCGTCGATGGGACAGTATATCTCACGGCCGCTCCGGCAGCGTGGTAGGATGGCGGAACCGTGACGGCTCCCGCCCGCCCCGCCGCCGCGCGCGGCTCCGACTCCCGACGCCCTCCGCCCCTGGCCGGCCCGCCCGTGTCGACGGCGCCGCGGTGCGGAGAGGCCCGCGGATTCCAGCGATAGGAGAGAGATTTTGGCGCCCTGGTGGTTACGTTCCAAGAAGGACGAGCCTTACGAAGACCCCCTCGAGATCGACGAGGAGACCCTCGCGTCGATCGCCGTCGAGCCCGAGCCCGAAGACGAGGAGGAGGACTACGACCCGCGCGCCGACGCCGCGGCCGAGGCCGCCGAGGCGACGGCCGAGCCGGCGGCTGAGCCGCCGGAGAAGTCCCGGCGCAAACGCCGCCGCAAGCGCAAGCGCAGGGCGGAGGCTGCGCTCGGGGAGCCGCCGGCCGGCGACGACGCGGCGCCAGTGGCCGCCGCGCCGGACCCGGCGTCCGCGCCGCGCGACGACGCCGCCGCGGCCGCCGAGGCGGCCCCCGGCCCGGCCGAACGCGGCCCGGCCTTACGCGCCCCGGCCGAGCGCGGCCCGGCCGAGCGCGGCCCGGCCGAACGCGCCCATTCCCGCAGGTCGCTGGACCAGGGGGAGATCGTCTTCGACTTCGGGCCGCCCGAGCGCAGTGCCGTGGTGAGCCACGAGCGCAAGATCGCGCTTTTCTGCGACCTCGAGAACATCGCCCTCGGGGTGCGCAACTCCGAGACCAAGAAGTTCGACATCGGCCTGGTGCTCGAGCGGCTGCTCGAGAAGGGCAAGATCATCGTCAAGAAGGCCTACGCCGACTGGGAGCGCTACAGCGACTACAAGCGCGCCTTCCACGACGCCGCGATCGAGCTCATCGACATCCCCCAGAAGCACTACTCGGGCAAGAACAGCGCCGACATCAAGATGGTCGTCGACGCCATGGACCTGTGCTTCTCCAAGGAGCACCTCGACACCTTCGTGATCATGTCGGGCGACAGCGACTTTTCGCCCCTGGTCTCCAAGCTCAAGGAGAACAACAAGTACGTGATCGGGATCGGGGTCAAGAACTCCACGTCGAGCCACCTGATCGACAACTGCGACGAGTTCATCTACTACGAGGACGTGTGGCGCGACCTGCAGCGCACGCCGCGCCTGGACCACCTCTCGCCCAAGGACGCCGAGGTCTTCGGGCTCCTGATCGACTCGATCCTCGCCCTGATCCGCGAGAACAAGAGCGTGATCTGGGGCTCGATGATCAAGCAGACCATGCAGCGCAAGCGGCCCTCGTTCAGCGAAGGCTCCTACGATTACAGCTCCTTCGGCGCCCTGCTCGAGGACGCCGCCAAGAAGCACATCATCCGCCTGAAACGGGACCAGCGCTCGGGCAACTACGTGGTCACCGGCTTCGGCCAGCACTAGAACCACACGCCCCAGCGGATGCGGCGGAAGACGAGCACGAAGAACCCCAGCAGGACGAGGACGACGGCGTTGACGATCACGCCGAGGCGACCCGCGGCGCGCCCGGACGGAGTCCGCGCGGCGTAGACGCCGAGGACGATTCCCACGACGTTGAGCCCCAGGGCCGCGGCGACGGCGCCGCTGACGTAGGGCCGCAGCCGTCCTCCGAGCACGAACGGCAGCTCGTCGATGCTGGTGGCGAAGGCCACGGTCAGCAGGCCGCAGACGACCGAGAGCACTCCCGGACGGATCCGCAGCGAGACCACGTCGTACTCGCTGCTGCCGTAATCGAAGGCGGGGATGGGCTCGCTCATCTAGTCTCCCGGGGAGCTCAGGCCCGCCGCGTACAGACGCGTCTGCGGGTGGTAGAGCCGCCAGTCGAACCAGTAGTCCTTGAGCGTCCGGACGCGCGCCAGCTCCCTCCCCGCTAGAGGACCGGCGAGAGCCCGCCCCGCGAAGTCCCACTCGCTCGCCGTCCGGGCGTCGACGAGGCGCAGCGGCGCGAGGCCGGGCAGGCGGTAGAAGTCGAGGGCCTCGCCGTCCACCCGGCGATCGAAGCAGCGCACCGACTTGCCGTCCTCGCCCACCACCACGAGCAGCGGCACGCCGCCGATCTCGTCGACCACCGGGCTGCGCTCGGCGAGGACGGCGAACGGATAGGCCTTGGCCTCGCCGCCGATCTCGACGCCCACCACCAGCTCGCGCGGCGGCAGCGGATCGCCTGGCGGCGGCGGCACCACGGTCGGGTAGCGGTCCATGTCCTGGTCCCAGTCGGCGGCGGCGTAGTGCTCGGCGTAGCGCGCGTCGGCCCGCAGGACGCGGCTGTCCGGGCGCTCGCGGCGCCAGAGAGCGAAGCTCACCTCGTCCCAGGGGACGAGCTCGAGGCGCCGGCCCTTGAGCGGTCCCTGGATGGCCTCGCCGGTGACCTGCTGCCACCAGCTTCCGGTCTCGGCGTCGCGCATGATGAAGTTCTGGTTGTTGATGCCGGCGAGCTCGAAGTGGAGCACCTGGCCGTCGACCGCCGCCTTCCACACCAGACCGGTGTGACAGAGCGTTCAGTAGGTGACGACCAGCGGCTCGCCGGCGATCACGTCGTTGACCACGTGGTGGTAGGCCAGCAATCCCACCGGGTAGGCCCGAGCTTCGCCGTCGACGACGACGCCGAGCACCATGTCCTCGTCCTCGAGACCGGCCTCGGCGACGCTGACGAAGCGGTTCTCCGCGAGCGGCGCGAAGAACCTCAGGAAGGGGTTGAGGCGCGCCGCGTAGCTGGTGACGGCGATCACCGCCACCAGCAACGCCGCCGGCGCCCGCAGCCACCACGACGAGCGCTTCCAGATGAGGGCGAGGAGCACGGCGCCGGCCCCCAGGAGCACGAGCGTGACGAGCGGGCTCCAGCGGGCCGCGGCGTAGGCCGCCGCCACCTCGCCCGCCGTCTGGGGCTCCATCGGCCGGAGCAGGTGCAGGGGCAGGTAGACGCAGAGCGCCGCGGCGGCGGCGATCACGACGAGGAGCAACGCGTAAAGACGGTTCATCGCGTCCTCTCGGTTCATTCGGGAGCGGTGGCGAGGATGGCCGCGAGCATCTCCGGGGCTATCAACTCGACGGAGCAACCTGCTCTGGCCAGCTTTTTTCCTTGATCAGGTGCTGTCGAAGCGCCTCGAGCCGCGATGGGCTCATGTGGTCGACTCGAGCGCGGCGCTCGGCATCCCAGGCGAGTCCCAGGACGGCGCACAGGTCCTCCACGCCGCGCCGGAGACCAAGTGCTTCAGCCTGGCGCCGCGCCTCGGCCTCCTTCTCGGCCCGTTCCTCAGCCTGGCGCCGCGCCATCTCTGATACCTGGAGCGCCGCCTGCGCCTTCCTGCGTCCCGCCTCCTCTTCGTCCGAGATCAGCAGACGCTCACCGGTCTCGGCGTCGACCACCACCAGCTCCTCGCTCGCGGCGTCGATCTGGAAGAACAGGCCGAGCTTCTGCGAGAAGACCCGCCCCTCGGCGTCGGGTGAAATCTCGACGTAGACACCTTTCTCCAGCCGCCGGCCCACCAGGTCCCGGACCCGACGCTCCACCACCGGGTAGACCGTGAAGTACTCCTCCACCCCTTCCCTGGCGTAGCGCACGACGTTCTTCTCCAGATCCTTGTCCTCGATTTCCTTCTCCGAGGTCGACACCGCCTCGAACGCGAAGGCCAGTCGCCCGCCGACGGCCGCGAGGCCTACCGCACCCGTGATCTTCGAGGTGTCGACGTCGCCCTCGATCACCGCCACGTCAGGACCGCAGGTCTTCCCGTCGTGCCGGAGCACGAGCACCACGTCCGAGGTCACGCGGATGCCCGGGCGTTTCTCCAGGTGGCGGCGTATGGCGTCCGCCTGCGGATGGAGGAAGGAAAAGTGGGGAAGGCCCTGGGACACTTGGTCGCCCTCCTGGGGATAGACGAGATCTTCAGGGGTCAGGGGGATCTGCTCGAGGTCTTCCCGCCCGTCGGGGGTGGTGGTGCGACGCCAGCGATAGCCGAGACGGAAGGGATCCTTGGCGCCCGGCGAGGCCGGACGCTCCCGGTCCCGTACTGCCCGTGGGGCGTCGACCGTGGACGCGCGGGCTTCCATCTTGGATGCGAAGGTGTCCATGAAATCCAGTATAGAGGTCACGGGGGGAGTGAGCAAGCAACGACGCAGAGACGGCTCATCGCGTCCTCTCGGCTCATTCGGGAGCGGTGGCGAGGATGGCCGCGAGCATCTCCGGGTCGTCGGGCAGGAGCCCGGCGGCGCGCAGCCGCGGCGTCAGCACGTGCCAGCGGCGCTCGCGGGCGAAGACCTCGCGGAAGATGGGCAGGGCCTCGTCGAGGCGCCCGGCACCGGCCGCGGTGACCGCCTGCCAGTAGCGGATCTCGACGTTGTCGGGCTGCAGGCCGGCGGCCGCGGCGTAGGCGCCGAGGGCGCCGTCGACGTCGCCGGCGGCCAGCAGCTCGTCGCCGTGGTTCATGTGCTGGTAGGCGCGGTGGACGTCGAGCAGCCGCCGCAGCTCGCCGAGCGGGGCCGGGTGGTCCTCCACGCGCAGGTCCACCTTGCGCTCGCGCCACGGCGCGCCCTCCGAGGCGCCGGGCACCACGAGAAGAGCCGCCGACTGGCGACCGCGGACGTCGCCGCCCTCGGCCTCGGCGGCCTCGAGGGCGGCGAGCAGGCGCTCGGCGAGGTCGCCGCCGGTGGCCTCGTAGGCCGTGGCCATGGCGTCCCACACCGTCGACTTCTCCATCAGGTTGGCCTGCACCGAGTAGTGCTCGCCCTGGCGGTGGCCGGCCGCGGCGATGCACTTCGCGCCGGTGTGCGTCGCCACGCCGCCGTGACGGTCGACCATGGCCACCTGCCGCACCTCGGGGTGGGGATCGGCGGCGAGCAGCGCCGCCAGGGCCTGGGACGCGGTCTTGCCAGCCCTCATGAGCTCGAGGCCCAGCGGGCCGTAGGAGATCTCGGCGAACGACTGCGTGGCCACCGCGCCGACGCCGGCCTCGGCCCAGCTCACCACCGAGCCCACCGAGAACCAGTGCGACTGTACGGCGACGCCGAAGTCGCCGGTGGCCGGATCGTGGGCGACGATCGAGTAGGTGTGGAAGGGGCGGACGGAATGGCCGGACGCCGCCGCAGACGCGGCGAGCAGGCCGGCCAGGAGGGGGAGCCAGAATGCTTTGCGGTCCATGGGGCCTCCGTCGTGAAGTCTTGGCGTCTTTTTGGCTGCCGGGCAAGACTATCAGCTCGACGCCGACGGCTCGACCTGCCGCCGCAGCTTCATTCGGAGCCTCGCGCCAGGACCGGAATCTCGACGGTGACTCCTCCGTCGGGTGGCGGCGCCGGGCCTTCGAGGTATTGCACTTCGCGACGGTAAGGGAAGGTCACCAGGTAATGAGGCATGAGGAAACCTGGCTTGCCGTCGCCTGAATAAAGCCGGTATCCGATCGCCAGAATCGGCTTGTTCGTGTCGAGTCTCGGGGCGTCCTCGGAGTCGCTACCCGCGGCTGCCCGCGCTTTCTCGGTTGCTTCCTCCACCTTCAGGGCGCGAAATCCTGCCTCCGACGACCAGTCTTTGAAGGTCCAGCCGCGGATCAGCAATCGGAGCCCCCGGGTTGGCAACCCGAACCCGCCGTCGGTGTCCGCTTCGTAGCGCAGTAAGAGTCTGAGGTCGGGGTCGAGGGTCTCGTAGACCGCGCCGCGGTGGCTCCTGTCACGGAGCCGGCCGACCGTCGCCAGATAGCGGCACTTTTCTCGCGAAGCCACGGAGCAACGCGGAAAGGGATTTTTGTCGTCCGTGGGTAGTTGGTCGACAGGAAAGCTATCGATTTGCTGAAGCGTGACTCTGCTATGGTTGCCGTCGGCGATGAGGCGGCAGGAGTCGACGCGAAGCTTTCCCGCGTTGATGGACGAGACCAGGCGGGCAAGTCGCGACATCGACTTCGGAGACGGATTGTCGTCCCCATCCCCCGTGAACACCAAGAGCGTACCGTCGTCTCGGCGGTGCTCGGCCCGGATCGCCCCGCTCGTGCCGATCTCCTGCTCTATCTCGGCGAACAACGACTGCATCTCATCATCGATATGGGCTTCGAGTATAGGCAGTTGGATTGGCTTGTACTCTTTGGGCAGCGGCAGCGGCGCCGTCCGCGTTTGGGGGATCCCGGCGGCCCAACGCTCTCCTCGGATCGGGTACTGGATGTAGAGGCGATCGCCGCCGCTGTTACGTTTGCGGCTCCACTCGCAGTCATAGAGTGGGTTTTCCTTCCAATCCTCAGTCGCCAGCGTCGCGCACAGCGGCGTCTGGCTCTCGTTGACGAGACCCAGGATGAACGAGTCGGCCAGCATGAATCCCTGCCGGGTCAGCCGGAAGATCGGGAAGAAGAGCGCCTGGCTCGGGTTGATCGTCGTCGAACCCCCACAGACCATTCGCAGGCCGTGTCCGAGTGGAAGCCCTCCCTGCCCGTTCCGTCTTCCCCAACGCGCGAAGAAGTTCGCTTCACGAACCGGAGATCTGCCGAAGTGGAAGCTATTGAACTTGTGGGGCTCGCGGTAGTTGTCTGGGCCATGAGCCAGCACGTTGCAGGCGACGAACCAGAGATACCGGGCGTGCCTCTTGCCGCCCGCTATCTCGCTCACCTTGACGGAAACCAATCCGTTTCCCAGCCCTTGAACACGTTCGGACACTTTGAACACACAAGTGTTGCCGTGGGCGATATGAATCGTAAGGCGAAAGTCGTCGATGGACTCTCGAGCAGAAGAGAGAAAATGCTCTGCGGACGAATTGTCGATGGGCTCCGAGACGCACCATCCATTCTCCTTCGAAAGGCACTCATACGCGTTCGCCGCACAGGACCGCAGTGATTCCGCGTCGTCATTGCCGGGCACGTACGAAATGAGCGCTCTCATCCTAATCTCCCCACTCCAGAAGCGCGATTGGACACTTTGGATCGCCCAGGGGAGGGTCGATTCCTATGGCTCCTCCGTTGCCGACACGCACTTGGCAGGGACGCGGGTATTCGTTGACGCCATTGGTCGCCCTGCAAGCCTCAGGCGCGACGTCGTGGATCCAATAGAACACTTCGTGGTGGGGCTCTGGGTCGCCATTTTGCGAATCAGTATATGATCCTGGATGGACGTTGAAAAGCCACACCCTCAGCGGCTTCGCCGGATTCCTTGCAGTGATCTCGCAGTCGCCGCTATCGGTTTCGAAGCGGATCGGCGCATCTCCCGAGGTTACAACCTCTTCAGCGAACTCTTGATTGCCGCCGGAAATGTCATGGCACTTCCCTTGCGGGTGCTCCTCACTTCCGGCGAGCACCTTGTAGCCAAATACAGGGATGGTCCCGTCCTTGTTGGGAACGGTTTTCGCATTGACGGTTCTCGCATTCGTGATCCCCATGACCGTCAAGACTTCATCATCCAACTTGGCGTCATCTAGCTTGAAATAGAGATCGCCACATTCCGTCAAGTCGCCCTTGTCGACGAGCGCTTCAAGGTCCACCTGCGGCGTCTCGACGGCGGTTCCGAATTGCAGAGTCATCTTCTTTGAGCACACGCCATTCCCGCAGAGCTTGTGGGCGACAATCTTGATATAGCCGGCGTCTTCGCGAGAATAGACGTTGAATTGCTCTGGGCTCCCGTTGCCGAAGAAACAGTCTTGAGACACCACGACTTCACCCGCAGGCCATCCCACGTAGGGCTCGTGCGCCGGAAGGTAAAGCTGGTCTGTGACCGTCGCGACCACGTCGGGAAGGTCTTTCCCCTGCACCGGGGGCTTTCTATCCGCATCGATGAACAATGCGGTGAGCGGTTTGTCGCCGCTCTCGGCTACGAAGGCCGTAAGACCTTGAAAGACGACGGTTGCCGTCGCAGACGTTGCCGCCAGCCTGGCGGCCGGCGCTGTCGTCGATCCTTGGAGATTCTCTTCGGGACCCTCGTCCACGACCGAAGGCTCGGGTGCCGGCGAGCCACAACCAGCCATCCAGACCGTCAGCACCAAGATCGTCCATAGTCGCTTCATTGCGATTCCTCCAAATTGCACCCCGGATCTCCTCGCACCTTCTTATTGAACTTTAACCCGCTGCCGGATAAGACGGACGCGGCCGGCTCCTTTCCGAGCTCGCGGGCCTGACCCACCCGGTCGACGCGAAAGGCGGCCCAGGTCCGCGGCGCGGCGCGGCTCGGATCGGCCGCGCCGAGGCTCTCGATTTGAGCGGCGCGCAAGGCCTCGGCGACAAGGTCGCCGGCCGCCAGCCGCCGGTGGACGGTCGCGAAGAACCGGACCGTCGCGGCGTCCTCGACGTCCCATGCGGCGGTAACCACCGCCGGCACGCCGCGCGCCAGGAATGCCGCGGCGAGCCCGGCGTACTCGGCGGTCTCGGGCACGGTGCCCAGCGCGGTGCTGCACGCGGCGAGGATCACCAGCTCGAGGTGGCCGAGGTCGCGGCCTTCGAGGTCGCCGGCGGTGAGCAGATCGGCGCCGGGCTCGGCCGGGTCCGTGGCCAGGAGGATGCCTCCCCGATGCGGAAAGGCGTTGTCGGTAATGCCGTGGGCGGCGGCGTGGAGCACCCGATGGCGCGGCAGTGCCGCGAGCACGGCCCGCCGGGTCGCCGCCTCGCCGGCCAGGACGGTGGTTCCGCGACCGACCCAGTCCACCGCGCGCGCGGCGTCCTTGAGACGGCCGAGACGGAAGCGCGAGGCGTCGAAGGCCGGGTCGGCGACGAGCAGGAGCTCGGCCGGCGCAGCACCGGAGCGGCCACGCGCGGTGGGCCGCAGCAGCGACTCGAGGCTCGGTGCGAAAGCGAGGACGTGGCGCTCGATCAGGTAGTCGCCGCCCTCGAGCGGCAGCGCGGCAAAAGTGAGGCCTTGCAGCGAGGTCGCGGGCACCAGGACCAGCGAGGCGTCCCGTGGCAGCGCGGCGAGCTGTGCCGGCAAGAGGAGCCGGGCGAGCTCGCGGCCGAGGCGCCGACGTTCCTCCGCGGAGGCCTCGCTTCGGATCCCACGGCGAAATGCGTTGACCCGTCGGGCGACGGTCTCGGAAGCGACCCTTCGCTGCTCCAGGACGACTCGGCCCTCGGGATCGATGGTCCAGACCAGCAGACGGTCCGGGAGCTGACCCCAGCGCAAGACCAGGCCTCCCTTCGGCACCGCGGCGGCCAGACGCGTCGCGGCGAGGGGCCCGCGTGCCGTCTCCTCGGGGCCGCGCTCGACGAGCCGACCCTCGCCGCGGTCGAGCGCGGCTAGCGCGGCGAGCGGATCGCCGCGCTCGTCGAGCAGCAGCCGGACCAGGTCGGCGACGAGGTCCCGCGCATGCGCGGCGAAGCGGGCTCCTTGCTCGGGATCCGTGATCTCGCTTCGCTGCCGCTCGACCTCTGCGAGCCCGGCGGCGAAGCCTTCCTCGGCCGCGGCGAGATCGCCCCGCCGCCAGGCCGCTCGGGCGCGCTGCCGGAGGAGGCTCACCACCACGACCTGGTTGCCGAGCCCGGCGCCGGCGCGCTCGGCGTGAAAGGCGAGCGCGCGGTCGATCGCCGAGGGATCACCGCCGGCGCGCGAGGCGCGCGCCACGCCGAGCTCGATGGCGATCCTGTCGCGAATCTCCTGGCCGGCTGGCAGCCGCCGCCACGCCGCTTCGGCACGGTCGAGCTCGGCGGCGGCCTCCTCGGGCCGGTCGAGCGTCGCCAGCAACGTCGAGCGCGCGATCCTGGCGTAGGCCACGAGATCCTCCTCGCCGCCGGGCTGCGCCGCGGCCCCCTCGGCGACATGGATCTGCTCGTCGATGGCGGCGAGCGCGGCCCACGACCGACCTTCCCGGCGCAGGGCTTCGACGGCGTCCTGGACGATGGTGGCCGCGCGTTCGCGGTCGTAGAGCAGGTGGAGGCCATGGAGCGCGGAAAGGCGAAGAGCCCAGGCCTTCTGGCCGAGACCGCCGAAGGCCAGGTTGCGGGCACGCAAGGCGTGGAGGTAGAGCGTCTCGCCCGTCTCCCCCAGAGCGCTGTAGCGAGCGATCGCTTCGCCGTAGTGGGCGTCGGCGTCGGCATAGCGGGCCTGCACCATGGCGACGAGACCGAGCAGTGCGTGGACCCGTGCCACGATCGCCGCGCGAGCCGGCGTCCCCCAGCGGTTGAGGACGTCGGTCAGCCGGCGGACCGCCGCCGGGAAGTCGCCCTCGAAGTAGGAACAGATCGCGCGATCGATCCCGACCCAGGCCACGAAGGGCGTCCTTGCGGCTTCGAGATCGCCCTCGGCGGCGGCAAGGGTCTCGAGGTCGCAGGTGGCATAGGTAGCGTCGCCGCGTATCCGGCCGAAGGCGGCGTGGCCCGAGGCGAGGAGGCCGCGGCGCGCCGGATCGGCGCCGCCGACGGCAGTGACGGCCTCGAGCAGCGTCGAATCACCGCGGGCGGCAACGCCGGCGGCGAGGGAGCTGGCCGTTTCCAGGGCAGCGTCGGCGCCGGCGGTGTCCCCCCGGAGGCAGCTCGCCGCCCACCGACCGAGCAACGCCTCGCCGCGAGCCCGTTTCGGGCGCGCCGCGGGCGGACCATGACCGGCCACGAGCGCGCGGTAGGCGGCGGCCAGCCGAGAGGCGGCGCCGGTCTCTGCTTCCGCCCAGGCACGGTCGGCGGCGTGCCGGAGGCCCAGGCTCGACAGGGCGAAAGCACGGTTGATATGGGCCTCCGTGAGGCCAGGATCGAGTGCCGAGGCCCGCGCGGCGTGCTCGAGGGCGTCGGCGAGGTCGCCGGCCCGCTCGCCGCGAGCGGCACGCAGGAGGAGGGCGGCGGCCAGGTCGTTGTGGCGCGCGGCGGAAGGGTCGCGATCGACGGCGGCCGCGAGCTCGTCGACGGCACGGTCGTAGGCACCGTTGGCGAGCGCCCAGAGCCCGTAGACGCGCAATAGGGCCGGGTCGTCGCCGGCATCGTCGAGGTGACGGATCGCCGCGCTGAGCTCCCTCCACCCGGTGCCGAGGCGCGCGTCGCGGCAAGTCGGGTCGGGCCGATCATCAGCGAGGCGACGATCGGGGCACGGTCGTGAGGCCGAGACACCCGTCGGCCGCGTCACCGGCGCGAATCGCTCCACCAGCGCAGCGCGCAGCTCGGCGTCGAGCCGCAGGCTCAGGTCGCGGGTGTCGGAGCAAGAGAGCAGGCCGGTGCAAACCGCCAAAAGTACGGTCGCTCTCCCTGGAGTTTTCCTCGTAGCACGTTCCACGGGCCGTCGTCGGCGTCGAAATGATGGCCTCCCAACTCTACACGAGAGCGGGCCATCGCGCCGGCCGGAAGGGCCCCGGCCGAGGGGCCTCCCGGTCCACTGCAGACGCCTGGAGCGATTTTTCCATCCCATCCGCAGTTCTCCGGGCCGCGTCCCGAGGTGCGTCAGCCCCAGAAGGAAGTACTGCGGACGGCTCGAGCGATTTTTCCGACCCGTCCGCAGTGGCCATGAAGGCGCCCAGACCCTGCGCCGGACGTCCAGAAGCCCCCGACAGGGGGCTCCGATCCGGCGGAGAAGCGTTCCGAAGCACTGCGGACGGCTCGAGCGATTTTTTCAACCCGTCCGCAGTTGGAGTAGAGAGCCCCTGGCGCCCTCGAGACGCCCGGAGGCGCGCTGTGGACGCCAGGCTCGATTTTCCCGACCTGCCTGCAGCCGGCTGCGAGCGCGACCGCCGCCCGGTGCTCTCGAATCGGAGCCGCCGGACGCCGCCGCGGCCACGGCGGTCAGGCCGGCCAGGACGAGGAGCCAGAGTGCTTTGGGGTCCATGGGGCCTCCGTCTTGAAGGTCTCGTCTGCTGCGGGACAAGACTATCAGGACGGGGCGCGCCTCTGTTGGACGCAGTACCCGGACCGGGTTATAATCGTCTCGTCCACGGGAGTCCCGGGGCAGAAGGTGGCAACGAAGAGTCCCGCCGGGGCAGAAGGTGGCAACGAAGAGGAAGGCCAGGAGGATCAGGCAGAGGCTGCTACCGTTCCGCTCCGTGGTCGAGACGCCAGAAGGGAGAGCACGTGGCTAACCAAGACGAAGATCCGCTCCAGAAGGAGCAGGACGCATTCGAGGCCGCTCGTGAGGAGCTCTTGGAGGATCCATGAAGGTGAGTTCGTGGTCTTCAAGGATCAACGGCCTGTGGGCTTTTACTCATCATTCAAGGAAGCCTACAGCGGAGCTATCGACCTTTTCGGTTTAGAGAGTGTGTTTCTGGTTTCTGAGGTGCGCAGACAGGTACCGGGATCCGCCTTGCTTTCTTGGGACTTGGCGGTCTTGTAGAGTGGGACGGTGAAGGTTGCACAGACAAGGACATAGTCGTCTCCGCGGCGGCGAAAAGGGCTCCTTTCAGCGCAGGCCCTTCCAGATGTCGGGCCGGCACACAAAAGCCGTCAGTGGACGAACGGCTGCAGGATGGCCTCGAGGATCCGTACCGCGTTCCCCGCCCCGCCGCAGGTGAGGTTGTCCATCACCGCCCAGATCCAATAGGCGCCGCCGCAGCCGGGATCGGGCTCGACGGGTCCCACGAGGACCTCGTCGCGGGCCGCGGCGTCGATCATGCCGAGCAGCTCGGGATCGACGGCGAGGTCGTTGAACGGGTGCTTGGCGAGCGCCCG
>Ga0299906_10001922_pt1 | contig 17562 bp, 22 predicted proteins | sample RVTome_14_FD_200259 | JGI IMG/M metagenome (GOLD analysis project Ga0299906, IMG submission 200259) | Soil microbial communities from uranium-contaminated site in the Upper Colorado River Basin, Wyoming, United States - RVT145D125 (version 2) ...
CCGCGATCACCTGCGGCCGCGCCAGGCGGACCGCCTCGGCGATCGCGGCGCTGCCCTCCATGACCTTCATCGCGCCTCGTCCTCCATCACGACGTCCTTGACCGGGCACTCCGCCGCGCAGATCCCGCAGCCCTTGCAGAAGGCAAGATCGAAGTCGTACGTCTTCGCCGCGACCTGGAAGACGATTCCCTCGGGGCAGAACAGGACGCAAAGGTTGCAGCCGGTACACGTCTCGCCGAGGAACCTCGGACGTTGGGTCCGCCAGCCGCCGGTCTCGTACGAGATGCTCGAACCGGGGGTCGTGACCAGGCCGGGGGTCGGCTTCATCAGGCCACCGCCTCGTGCCCGCGCAGCGCGTCGAATGCCTCGCGCGCGGCCGACACGTTGCGCGCGCCCATCTCGCCGGGGAATCGCTGCGTGATCGCCGCGGCGACCGCGTCGATGCTGATCAGGCCCGTGGCTGCGGCGAACGCACCGAGCATCGCAGTGCTCGTGATCGGCTTGCCGAGCGCGCGCACCGCGATCTGGCTCGCGGGGACGACCGCGGTCGAGGACGGGAATTCATCAGGAGGGGCGGTCGCGTTGAGCACGAACGTCGCGTCGGGGGTCGCTCCGGTGGTCACGTCGAGCGCGTGCAACAGGGTCGGGTCCTGCACCACGATCACCGAGGGGTGCCGGACCTCGCTCCGATCCAGGATCGGCGCGCGCGCGAGCCGAACGAAGGCCGCGACCGGCGCGCCGGTCCGCTCGGTGCCGAAGGCGGGGAAGCCGAGCGCGTACCATCCGTCGCGGAACGCTGCGTCGACCAGCAGCGCCGCCAGGGTCACCGTCCCCTGGCCGCCCCGGCCGTGCAGTCGCACCTCGACCGTGTCTTGATTCACGCGGTCCTCCTCGAGGTCCAGGGTTGCCGGTGACCTCGGATCGCACCAGCGGAGAACGGCCCGACTTCCTGAGGCCGAATGGCCCGAGCGTGCGGAAGCGGCCGCATGTGTGGTCGGCTTGCGGGTGCAGGGCCCGTCAGCGGAGCGCGTGCTCGACGCGCGTGACAAGACCGGCTGCATCCGCGGTCAAGGGCAGGATCTGACAGCCTTCGAGCAGGTCTGCGAAGCGCTGCTCGTCGGGTGCGGCCACCTGGACACACAGCGATCCCGCAGGTCGCGCACTCCGATGCGCGGCGAGCAGCGCGCCGCCGAACCGACCGCGCAGGGGCACGGATACCACGATCGCATCCGCCTCGGCTGCCAGCGTGCAGGGGACCCCGCGCAGGAGCGGGCACCCGCCGCGGATCTGTTCGGGGCCCGGGCAGGTGGCCACCTCGTAGCCGCGCGCCGCGAGCGTAAGCTCGCTCGCCCATGCCATCGCCCCGTCCGGCTCCTCGATCAGGACGCGCATCGCTTCACGCCCGGACCAGGCTTGTTCCGCGGTTCTTCGCTGTCCTTTCATGGCAGATCCTCCTTCGGTGGCGAGCCGGCGCCCGTACCGGCGCTCTGCCCGTCCTCGGGTCGGCGCCGCTCGGCTGACCTGCCCGATGCCCGATGGCTGGTCGTAGTGGCCGAGCAGGAGGTCGAACCATTGCATGACCATATGCGCCTCCCGTACCGGTTCAGCGCGTCTGAGACGATCCAACACTCCCGACCCGGGAGCCGCTACCGGCGAAGGACCCGGACATCTCGGGGCGAATGGCCCCCTGGGCCGAGACCGCGAGGCTGCCGGGGCTCAGACCGCGAGGCTGCCGAGGCTCAGACCGCGCGTCGGCCGAGGCTCAGACCGCGCGTCGGCCGAGGCTCAGACCGCGCGCCGGTAGCGCCGCACCGCCAGCGGCGCGGCCACCGCGACGATCACCACGACCCACAGGATCGCCTGGATCACGTACCAGGCGGTGGGACCGCCGAGGGTCAGCGCGCGCACGGCCGACGCGGTCACCGAGACCGGCTGATGCTCGGCGAAGACCTGCAGCCACCCCGGCATCGAGGCGACCGGCACGAACGCCGAGGATGCGAACACCAGCGGCGCCATCAACGGGAAGGCCGCCGCTTGCGCCGTTTCTGGATCGCCGACGGCGAGCCCGAGGCTTGCGAACACCCACGACAGCGCGTAGCCGAACAGCAGCACGAGCCCGATCGCCGCGAGGTATCCGAGCAGGTTCGTGTGGATCCGCCAGCCGACACCGAAACCGACCGCGGTCATCAGCAACGCGACGAACACGTTGCGTCCCGTGTCTGCGAACGTTCGTCCGGCGAGGACGGCAGAGGGGGCCATCGGCAGGGACCTGAACCGCTCGAGCAAGCCGCTCTTCAAGTCTGTGGCGAGCCCGATCGCTGCGCCCATCGCGCCGAACACGACCGTCTGCACGAAGATGCCCGGCATCAGGTAATCGACGTAGTCGACGCCGGGAACCCGCACCGCGCCGCCGAAGACGTAGCGGAACATCAGAACGAAGATCACCGGCTGGATGGTCGAGAACACGAGCAACTGCGGCACCCGCCGGTAGGCGATGAGGTAGCGGATCGCGATCGCGGTGGCGTCCGAGAGCGCCCCGGTGACCGGCCGGCGTGGCACGGGTCTGGCGGTGACGGCCATCAGGCGACCACTTCCTCTGTGTGTTTCGCCTCTTCGGCATGGTGTCCGGTCAGCGCCAGGAAAACGTCGTCCAGGCTCGGCTGACGGACGGTGAGCGTCACCGGCGTCATGCTTGCCTTGTCGAGGCGTCGCAGGATGTCCATGAGGCCTTTGGGGCCGTCATCGGATGCGATCCGAAGGAGCGGGCCTTCTTGCTCGGGACGGTGCGACGTTCCGCCGAGCGCACCGGAGGCCGCCGCCGCGGTCTTCGGGTCGGCGAAGCCCAGCTCGATGACCGTGCCGCCCAGCCGGGCCTTGAGCGCCGCGGGGGTGTCGAGCGCGATGACCCGGCCTTGATCGATCACCGCGACCGTCGAGGCGAGGATGTCGGCCTCCTCCAGGTACTGCGTGGTGAGCAGCACCGTGGTTTTGTCGGCGACCAGCTCCCGGATCATGTCCCACAGCTCCCGACGGCTGTGTGGATCCAAGCCCGTGGTGGGCTCGTCTAGGAACAGCACCGGCGGCTGATGCACCAGCGCCGCCGCGAGGTCCAGGCGTCGTTTCATGCCTCCCGAGTAGGTCCGGCTCGGCCGGTCGGCCGCGTGCGTCAGATCGAACCGCTCGAGCAGCTCAGCCCCCCGCCTCGCGATCTGCTCGCGCGGCAGGTGGGTCAGGCGTCCGATCAGTCGCAGGTTCTCGCGACCGGTGAGGTTCTGGTCGATCGCCGCGTATTGGCCGGCGAGTCCGATGTTGTAGCGAACCGCCGCCGCCTCGGTGACGACGTCGTGCCCGAGCACGGTGGCGCGTCCGGCGTCGGGGGACAGGATGGTCGAGAGGATGCGGACCATGGTCGTCTTGCCCGCGCCGTTCGGACCGAGCAGGCCGAAGACGGTGCCGAGCGGAACGTCGAGGTCGACGCCGTCGAGGGCGAGGACGTCACCGAAGCGCTTCACCACACCTCGAGCCGAAACCGCTGTCGATGTCATGCGGCTAAGGATGCCCAGATATTTTGAGCCTGTCAAGTTTCGAGAAGCTCCTATCATCGAGCTGCTCGAATCTTCGGACTGCTTGGGGTACCATGGACGCGTGACCAAGCGACGAAGCTCGGCGAAGGATGCCGCCGCCAGGGACGTCTGGCGGCTCGTGATGGGATTCGGTCAAGCCCAGTGGCACCGTGCCTCCCAGGAACTGCATAAGATCGGATTGACCCCGGGTCACCTCAAGCTGTTGCTGCTGCTCGAGCCCGGTCACCCTCGTCCCATGGGCGCACTGGCCCAGGATTTCTCCTGCGATGCCTCGACCATGACCTGGCTGGTCGACCGGCTGGAGGAGCGTGGCCTGGTCGAGCGACGCGGGATGGTCGGCGACCGGCGCGTGAAGACGGTCGCGTTGACGACGGCGGGGATCGACATGAAAGAGCGCGCGCACGCCCAGATGTTCGAGCCGCCCGAAGAGCTGCTCGCCCTGGATCGACGGACGCTGGACGCGCTGCGAGATGCGTTCTCGAGCATGGAGAGCGCACGCGGCGCGCACGCGGCGCCCTCCAGCGCCTGAGTCCTCCAGCGCCGAACCCCTGCGAGCGATGATCAGGCTGGGACGGAGACGTCCTCGACCGTGACTTGGCCGAGCGCGCGAAGGATCTCCTCGATGCCTCCGAGGAAGGAGTCGCCGTGGTCGTAGAGGAAGGCGCGCTGCTCGGCGATGGACCGGGCTTGCTCGATGAGGGCCTCAAGCGTCATCGTGCACCTCCGAGGGGAAGTTTCCTCGGGACAGGGTAGAACGGGAGGATGACCTGCGCGTGACACCGTTGTGTCGTCCGTGTGAACAGTTCGACACCGCGGGTGGGCGCCGTTTCCTTACGTAGGTGAGGAGGTCGGGATGCTCGAGCAGCTGACCTGGTACAGGCAGTCCTCGTACCTGTGGCGGGGCGAGGTCACCGTCTACGTCGATCCGTGGGGCGTCCCGGACGGTGAGCCAGGAGCCGACTTCGTGTTCATCACGCACGCGCACGCGGACCACTTCTCGCCCGACGACATCAAGAAGGTGTCATCGGAGGGCACGATCTTCGTCGCGCCGCACGATATCGCCGAGCAGCTCGCCGGCGACGTCCGCGCGGTCCGTCCCGGCGAGCAGCTCGAGGTCGCCGGCGTGGGCGTCGAGGCGATCCCCGCGTACAACGTGCAACCGGGCCGGCTCGACAAGCATCCGCGCGACAACGATTGGGTCGGATACGTGCTGACGCTCGACGGGACGCGGTACTTGTTCGCCGGCGACACCGATCACACGCCGGAGCTGACCGGTGTGCGGACCGATGTCGCCGTGGTCCCGGTCGGCGGCACGTTCACGATGGATGCGGCGGAAGCCGCCACGGCGGTCAAGGAGATGGGCCCGCGTCTCGCCGTGCCGTACCACTACGGGTTCGTCGTGGGGAGCGAATCGGACGGTCACCGCTTCGTCGAGGCGATCGCGCCCATCGAGGGGCGCATCATGACGCCGGTGTATCCCTTCGCGCGCTGATCATTCCCCGCTTGGCGTGCGGCGCGCGCGCTTGATCACGCCGCGCCGCTTCTTCTCGCCCAGTCGCCGTTCGCGCGCCGATCGGGTCGGCTTGGTCTTGCGCCGGGGCGGCGGGGGAGGTTCGAACGCTGCTCGCAGAAGATCGGTGAGACGTTCCAACGCGATCTCACGATTGGCGCGCTGCGTGCGCTCGTCGTCGGCGACGACACGCAGCCGTCCGCGCGTATCCAGCCGCGCGCGCAGCCTCCGCTTCGCGCGTCGCTTCAGCTCGCCGGGTATCGACGGTGAACCGAGCAGGTCGAACACGACCTCGGCGCGCGTCGCCCGTTTGTTGACGTTTTGCCCGCCGGGCCCGCCGCTGCGCGAGAAGCGCACGGTCAGCTCGTGGCGAGGGATCGTGATCCCGTTCGCCACCGTTAGCTCGTCCATCGCGTCACGACGTCCCTTCGTTCCAACAGGTGGTGCTGATGCATCCCATCAGGCATGATGAACGATGCGGCCGCGGAGGTCGTGCAGCCTACCTGTAAGGGAACCCTGACATGCAGCGATCCGAGGATCTCGCCAACGACGGCGAGCTACCGAAGCCGAACCGTCGGCGCGAGCCCCCGTTCGCCAGGAAGTATCGGGACTTCTGGATGCAGGAGCAGGCTGCGGCGTGGTTGTACCGCGCGCTGGCCGATGTCGCGGAGGGCGAGCGTGACGCGGCGACCCTGCGCACGCTCGCCGAGGCCGAGGAGCGCCACGCGGGTCATTGGAAGGATCTGCTCGCGAAGTCGACGTCGGTCGATGACCTGAGCTTCGGGAAACCGCCGCGGCGCGAACGGTTCCTGGCGTGGGTGGGCGGTCGGTTCGGCGTCGACAAAGTGCTGCCGATGCTGATCAAGCTCGAAGCCGCAGACGCGGGGAAGTACCTCGATGTGCCCGAGGCGCCTCAGTCGATGAGCGAGGAGGAGGTCGCGCACGGCCGCACGCTGGCGACCCTGGGCAAGGGCACGCCGTCGCGGATCGCCGACCTCGAGTCCCGGCATCGCGTGTCTTCCGGCGGTGCGCTGCGCGCGGCCACGTTCGGCATCAACGACGGCTTGGTGTCGAACCTCTCGCTGGTGATGGGCGTCGCGGGCGGGACCGGTAACAGCAGCATCGTGTTGCTCGCCGGCATCGCGGGTCTGCTTGCCGGCGCCTTCTCGATGGCGACCGGTGAGTGGATCTCGGTGAAGTCGCAGCGCGAGCTGTACGAGCGGGAGATCGAGATCGAGGCGGAAGAGCTGAGGGCCTTCCCCGAAGAGGAGAAGGAAGAGCTGGCGCTGATCTACCGCGCGAAGGGGATCGAGCCCGCGGCCGCCGACAAGCTCGCGGAGCGGATCATGCTGCGGCCGACCGCGGCGCTGGACACCCTGGTGCGCGAGGAGCTCGGACTCGATCCGAACGATCTCTCGTCGCCGTGGGTCGCCGCGTTCTCGTCGTTCTTCGCGTTCGGGATCGGCGCGTTCATGCCGGTGCTGCCGTTCCTCATCGGCACCGGCGCCGCCGCGCTGTGGGCTGCGGCGGGGCTCTCGGCGATCGTGCTGGCGCTCGTCGGCCTGTCGATCTCGCTTTTCACCGGGCGAAGCGCGGCCCTGTCGGCGTTTCGGATGTTGCTGGTTGGCGCGCTCTCGGCGAGCATCACCTACGGCGTCGGCTCGCTGGTCGGCGCGACGATCAGCTAGACGCGCTCGCCTGCGCGAGCTTGCGGAAGTAGGTCCAGGACGTCTCGTTCGGCTCGGACCACGACGTCGGCGCCGTTGCGTACTCGGGCTTGGTCGCTTCGACGTGCTCGCGGATCCAGGCAGGCAGGTCGGCGTACCCGCCGGCGGGCTTGTTCCCCTCGGCGTGGTAGACGAGTTGACCGGACCGGTCGGCGTTGCGCATCCAGGGCAGCCACGGCGCGATGCGCGTCCACGACACGCGGGTGGGGACCGAGGCGAGCGCGTCGTTGTCGAGGTCTGCGCGCGCGCACGCGAAGCCGAACATCTCGACGGCTTGGTAGAGGTCGTCCTGGCTGTTGTGGGGGAACTCGGCGCGCGGCAAGGGCGACGGGTAGGCCAGGAAGACGTCCATCTTGAACAGCACGTCGTCGCCCATCCTGAAGTACGGCGTGTGGAACGGTCCCCATGGCATCTGCTCGCGGAAGCGCATGTTCACCGGGTCGTTCCAGATGTGCACGACCTCGACCTCTTCGCCGGTCCACGGGTTCGTCCAGCGGTCGAGCACCTCACGCGTTCGCGGATCGAGGTAGAAAACCGCCTCGCGCGTCAGCAGGTCGAAGCCGCCGTCAACCTCGTTCGCGCGCGCGATGTTGTATCCCTCGAGGCCGAACAGATGCGTGTGCGTACCGCCCGGCTCCCAGGCGTGCACGTCACCGGCGAACCAGTTGACCACGTCGGAGCCGTCGGTGGACGCGCGGGCCTTGATCAGGGCGCGCAGGTTGTCGGCGGGGACATCCAGGTTCATGCGCCGGGGCCCGAGACCTTCTTCTCGTCGATGATCGTGCGCTGGAAGCAGATCCCGTCTTTCAACCAGTGCCAGGTTCGTGTGCGGTTGCTGCTCGTGTCGTCGAGGTGGATCAGCTCGTACAGGGACACGGAACGATCGGCCTTGTAGACCCAGTGCAGCACGATGCAGTGGTCGTCGACCTCCCAGCAGACGCCGTCGATCCGCTCGGTGTCGAAGACCAACTTGCCGTCGGCGTAGGCGGCGGGGAACTCGATGTGCTCCTCGCGTCCGTCGTCCCAGTGGTAGTGGTTGGTCTGGTGGTAGGGGACCGAGCCGTCGGCGGGGAAGGTGCAGTTCAGCACCGAGCGGTGGCGGTCGATGACGTTGCCCTCGCGATCGATCACCGTGTAGGTGCCGTGCCACTCGCCCTCATGACGCGCGAGCAGCGGCATCTCTTCCCTGATCCCCATGGCGTCTCCCACCCGCTGTTCCTGCTTGCGGAACATCGTTCCACAATCGTGACGCCGGGGTCAAGGCGCGCGCAGGTGCGGGAACCACCACGGATCGGGTTGGTCGCCGGCGGCGATCAGGAATGCCTGGCGGCGGCCGAATCGACGCAGCGCCACAGGACCCATGCGCGAGCCGCCGAGCCCGGAGGAACGGAAGCTGTTCTTCTCGCCGTCGTAGACCAGCGCGGTCAGTGCCGCGTCGTTGATGCTGATGCCTCCGGCCTCGATCCGCCTTCCCACCGCGATCGCCTCGTCTGTGTCGCCGGCGAACACCGCAGCGCTCAGGCCGTAGGCGGTGTCGTTGGCCAGCGCGATCGCCTCCTCCTCGTCGGCGACGGCCATCACAGGGATGATCGGACCGAACGTCTCCTCGACCATGACCTTCATCGAGTGGTCCACGTCGGTCAGCACCGTTGGTCGAAGATACGTTCCCCCGCCGATGCGCTCCAGCGATCCGCCGGTCCGAGCCTTCGCACCCTTCGCCAGCGCGTCGTCGAGATGCTCGGCGATGATCGCGATCTGGCGTTCGGCGATGATCGGACCCAGCTCGCCGGCGTCGATGACCGGGGCGGCGAGGCGGACCTGCTGTGCCTTGGCCACGAGCTGCTCGACGAACGGTTCGTAGACCGGCTGCTCGACGTAGACGCGCTCGATCGACAGACAGGACTGTCCGGCGTTGGCGGTCGCGCCCCACAGGATCGCGCTGCTCGCGCGGCCCAGATCGGCGCTCGCGAGCACGATCGCCGGATCCTTGCCGCCGAGCTCCAGGAATGCCGGGATGAACAGCCGCGCCGCGTGCGCAGCCACCCGGCGACCCGTCGCGACGCTCCCGGTGAAGCAGACGCAATCCGCCACGTCGATCAACGCCTCGCCGGTCGAGCCGTCACCGGCGATGTAGCCGAACACGGGCCGCAGCTCGTCGACGCCGTCGATGCTCGCCCCCACCGCGTCGATGAAGCGCGGCGCGATCTCGCTGGGCTTGACCAGCACGGCGCATCCCGCGAGCAGCGCGGGGATCGCGTCGATCACCGACAACAGCAGCGGGAAGTTCCATGGGCTGATCACGCCGACCAGCGGGTACGGCCGCAACCCTTGGCGCACGCTGACGAACGGGATCGACGCGGGACGCGGCTTGGGATCCTCGAGCAGCGCCGGCGCCTGAGCGCACCAGCGCGCGATACTGCCGAGCACCGCGTCCACCTCGAGCTCGGACTCGATGCGTCGGCCCGTGTCTGCGATGAGCGCATCCACGATGTCGCCGCGGCGCGCGCGCAGCGCTTCCGCCCATGCGAGCATCGCGAGGGCACGTTCATCGACCCCGGCCTCCTCCCACGCGTGCTGCGCGATGCGCATCGTCGCGGCGGTGCCGGCGATCTGCTCGGGCGTGCGCGGCTCGAAGCGGTGATCGATCCGGCCGCTGCGGGGGTTGCGGACCTCGATCATCTAGATCAGACCGTCGGCCTCGAGGCGCGCGATCGCCTCGCGCTGACGTTGAAGGAACCAGCCCTTGCCCGGCGCGGCGCCATCGTCGAGGCCGTTGGGCTCGTCAGTCGCCGCGGCGGCGTAGCTCTGGGCGTACAAGCCGAAGCGGTTGCGCGCGCGCAGGTTCGCCATGCCCGGCCGGCGGCGCGCGCGCCGCAGCGCCGCGAGATCGACTTCGGCGTTGGCGACCATCGATTCGCCCGGCCCGGCTTCGACGAGCACGCGCCCCTCGAAGTCCACGATCTGCGAGCCGCCGTCGGTCGAGGCTGCGGGGATCGGGGAGCCTTCGATGCCGCCACTGTTGGCCGAGATCACGTAGCAGAGGTTCTCGATCGCCCGCGCGCGCTTGGCGATGTCCTTGTGCGTCGTCTGCGGGCTGCCGACCTCGCTGCTCGGATGGAGGAACACCTCGGCACCGCGCGCGGCAAGGCAGCGAGCCAGCTCGGGGAACAGGATCTCCTCGCTGGCGATACACGCGAGCGCGCCGATCTCGGTGCGCGCGACCGGGAAGACGCCGTCCAGCCCGTAGCGGTCGAGGTAGCGATCCCAGACATCGTGCGGCGTCGGGGTGAGCAGTGAGTTGAGCCGGCGGTACCGCAGCACCACTTCGCCGCCCGGGTCGATCACGAACGAGGACTGGAAGTACAGCTCGGGGAAATGCTTGTCGGTCTCGTAGGCATTGCCGGCCAGGAAGACGTTCAAGTCGCGCGCGATCGCGGCCAGGCCCTCGTACTCGGGACCTTCGGGGTCGATCGCGGCGCGATCGCGCCAGACCTCGACCGGCTCGCCGACCGGGTGACCGGTGAGCGTGTACTCGGGCAGGACCACCAAGCGGCAGTCGGGCCCGATGAAGCCCACGCTCGCAGCGAGCTGGCGGCGGAGCCGGTCGATCGCGCCGAGCATCAGCGCCCGGGCGTCGTCGCGGTCGGTGACGCCGGCGACCGATCGGCACCGTGCTTGCAGCGCGAGCGCGCGGTAGGCCTCCAGGGTTCCACCCTCCTGTGCGTTGCTATGCTCCGGTGTCGAAACGCTGTTCCATCATAAGGAACGAAGGGGGCTCATGACACCTGTGCGGCTCGAGCAGCGCGACCGCATCGCCCGGCTGACGCTCGACCGCCCGGAGGCGATGAACGCGCTCGACGAGGAAGTTCTCGCGGCGCTGCCGGAGGCGATCGCGTCGGTCGCGGACTCGGACGCGCGCGCGCTGGTCATCACCGGAGCGGGGGACGCGTTCTGCGTGGGACTCGACATCGAGCTGCTCGGAAAGGCGTTCGCCGACCCGGTGTATTTCCGCGACGTGCTCGAGCGGCTGAAGAGGATCCTTCTGGATCTCGAGGCCTTGCCCGTCCCCGTGATCGCGGCGGTCAACGGCCTCGCGCGCGCGGGCGGGTTCGAGCTGATCCTGGCCTCGGACCTCGCGATCGTCGCGTCGGAGGCGCGGATCGGGGATACGCACCTGGCGTTCGGGATCGTGCCGGGCGGCGGCGCCGTCGCGCGCGCGCCGCGGCGCCTCGGGCCGCAGCGTGCTCGGGAGCTGCTGCTGACCGGTCGGTGGATCTCCGGTGATGAGGCCGCGTCGTACGGCCTTGCCCTTCGTGCCGTCCCGCGAGCCGCCCTGGACGATGAGGTCGAGCAGCTCTGCGCTCTGCTGCGGCCGCTGTCACGCTCGGCGCTGGCGGCGACCAAGGCCGCCATGAACGAGGCGGCGGACAAGCCCCTGCGCGAGGCGCTGGACATCGAGACCGACCAGTTCATCCGCTACCTGACCACCGAGCCGACCGCGCGTGAGGGATACCAGGCTTTCGTCGAGAAGCGCGAGCCGCGCTGGGATTGATGGGGACGTTCTCCGACGTAGAGGTCGGCGAGAGCTTCTCGTCGCCGGTGCGTGAGCTCACCGAAGACGACGTTGCCTCACTGATCCGGATCGGCGGCTACACCCACCCGCTGTTCACCGATCCCGCCTTCGCCGCAGCCACTCGGTTCGGCCGGACGCCGATGCCGGGGGAGGGGATCCTGCACGTCATGGGTGGTCTGGCCGAGCAGACCGGCCGCTTCGACGACAGCGTCATCGCGCTGATCGGCTTCGAGGACGTGCGGTTCCGCGCGCCGGCATTCGCCGGCGACACGCTCCGGCTCGAGATCGAGGTGCTCGGCAAGGAGCCCAAGGGAGACCGAGGCGTGCTGATCATGGCGTGGCGCTGCCTGGATGCGCGTGATCAGGTCGTGTGCGAGGCGCGCGCGCGCATGCTTTTCCGGATCTGAGCACCGTGGTCGCAAGTGCACTGTGTTCCGCGGAACACTCCGTACGCCGGCCTCATCCGTGTTCCGTCCAGATTGTGTTCCGCGGAACACTGTCATACCCCCGTCGAAAGGTCGTGTCCTTCCCAGTCGCGACCCAAGGAGCGTCATGTCCGGACACCTTTCTGCTGTGGACGACCTTTCGCTCGACGACCTCGGCGATCAGATCTGCGAGCTCGCCGCCCACATCGCCGCGGCGACCTACCGATGGCTCACGCTGCTGGCCAGGTTCGACGAGCAAGAGGGAGGCCTCAAGTGGGGCTGCCGCTCCACCGCCCATTGGCTTTCCTGGCGGTGCGGATACGATCTGCGCTCCGCATACGAGCGCGTGCGGGTCGCTTGCGCGCTCGGGTCCCTGCCCCTGATCAGCGCGTCGTTCGCCAAGGGTGAGATCAGCTACTCCAAGGTGCGCGCGATCACCCGCATCGCGACACCGCAGACCGAGGAGGAGCTGCTGATGTTCGCGCGCCACGGCACCGCGTCCCACGTCGAGAAGATCGTCCGCGGCTATCGGCGCGTCGAACGGATCGAGGCGCGCGATGGGCTCAAGGGTGACACGGCGCGCGCGGATGCCGGGCGTTTCCTTCGCCTGGCCTGGACCGACGACGGCGAGCTGGAGATCCGTGGCAGGGTGCCGGCCGATGCGGGCGCGATCGTGGAACACGCGCTCGAGCAGCTCGTGGACCATCTGCGGGAGGATCTTCAGCGTTCAGCGGAACACGACAACGACGTGCCGGATCGGGGTGAGCTGCTCGCAGACGCGCTGGTTGGGCTGGTGCGTGGTGCCACCGTGCGCGCGAGCGATCCCGAGGTCGTCGTGCACATCGACGCGGAGGCGCTCAGCGGCGATCAGCCCGCGCCCGGGCATCTCGACAACGGCGCACCCATCGCATCCGAGGCTGTTCGTCGGCTCGCTTGCGACGCGGGCATCGTGCCGCTCCTCCAGGATGAAGACGGGAAGGTCCTAAGCGTCGGTCGGCGCACGCGGCGGATCCCTGCGGCGCTCCGGCGCGCGCTCGCCGCGCGCGATACCGGCTGCCAGTTCCCGGGCTGCCCGTCTCGCATGCATCTGCATCGACATCACATCAAGCACTGGGCGGACGGTGGCGATACCTCTCTGCAGAACCTCGTGCTCCTGTGCTCGCACCATCACGGGCTCGTCCACGAGGGTGGCTTCACCCTCACGATCTGTGACGGCGAGCTGGTATTCCGGCGTCCGGATGGTCGAGCGGTGGGCGCGCGGCCGATACCAGGCCGAGCATCAGCGATCGTCGGCCTGGTTCCCGGCATCGATGCGGAAACAACCGTGCCCCGGTGGGCGGGCGAGCGTTGCGACTACGGCATCGCCGTGGAAGGGCTCTTGCGGCGACGAGTGAACCGATCGGATCTGTGTTCCGCGGAACGCAACTCAGCGCCGCGTTGACCCTCACGCCGCGCGCCTCTACCATAGCGAAACATCGTTCCGTTCAACGAAACAGGGAGGCGCGTGCGGCTCAGCTACGGCCCATGGGGCGAGACGATCGACGAGCTGATGTCTGCGTCGGTCGCCGCTGAGGATGGCGGCTTCAGCGACATCTGGTTCGCCGAGCTGCATCGCTCGGCGTTCGTACCGGCCGCCGCCGCCGCGCACGCCACGGCGCGCATCGGCGTCGGCACGGCGATCGCGCTCGCGTTCGTCCGCAGCCCGATGGCGACCGCGCTCAGCGCGCTCGACCTCGACGAGGCGAGCCGTGGCCGGTTCACGCTCGGGCTCGGCTCGGGCGTCCAACGGCTCAACGAGAACTGGCACAACGCGCGCTTCGGCAAAGCGGCGCGGCACCTCCGCGAGACTGTCGCGGTCATCCGAGCGGTCGTCGCGGGAGCCCATCTTGGACAGGCCATCGAGCTCGATGGCGAGTACGAGCCGCTGCGGCTGCGCGGCTACCAGCGTCCGTTCCCGCCCGCGCGCACGGAGATCCCGATCTACCTGGCGGCGGTGGGCGATGTGATGACCCGGCTCACCGGCGAGATCGCCGACGGCTGGCTCGGGCACGAGCTCGGATCCGCCGCGTACCTCCGCGAGCGCCTCCTCCCCAACCTCGAGGAAGGGCTGAAGCGAGGCGGCCGCGACCCATCGGACCTGCAAGTCATCGCCAGCGCATGCTGCGTGATCGACGACGATGCTCGGCAGGCGAAACGATGGGCGGCAGGTCTGGTCGCGTTCTACGCCAGCGTCCGCACCTATCAGCCGTTCTTCGCCTTCCACGGGTTCGAGCAGCACGCCGTCGCGATCCAGGAGCGGTTCCGCGCCGGCGACGACCAAGGCATGATCGACGCCTGCCCCGACGAGATGGTCGATGCGCTGACGCTCGCGGGGACGCCAGGCGAGGTGCGTGCGCGCCTGAGCGCGTACGAAGGCCTCGCCGACGGCATCAAGCTCAGCCCGCCGACGCATCTGGTCCCGCCCGATGTCACCCGCCACTGCCAAGCGCAGATCCTGCAGCATCTCAGTCCATGAGCCTCTTCGACGCGATCCGCCCTGAACGCTTCCCCTGGTTCGAGTACGGGCGTTACACGTTCTCGCTCGGCCTGGCGCGCGAGGGCAAGGCCTGGCTATCCGGACACTCCGCGAGCGAGTACGACGTCGGCGAGGGCCACATCGTGGTCAAGGGCGGGATGGCCGAGCAGACCCGCACCGCCTACGCGAAGATCGCCGCGATCCTCGAGGCGGCGGGGCTGACGCTCGGCGACGCGCATCGGATCGTCGAGTACGTCACCGCCGAAGGGATCGAGCACTACGCCGAGGCGGAGGGCGCGCGGGGCGAGCTGCTCGGGGAGCATCGGCCGGCGGTGTGCACCGTGGTCGTGAACCGGCTGTTACGTCCGCAAGCCTTCATCGAGATAGAGGTCACTGCCGGTCCGCACGGTGAGGCGATCACGGTCGGAGACGACGGCCGGGTCGCGCGCGCGCCGGCGTACGCGGCGGACGACATCGTCTACCTCTCCTCGATCACCGCGCCCGATGCGGGCGACGACCTGCTCGCGCAAGCGACCGCGGTGTTCGAACGCGCGAGCGCAGTGCTCGAGGCGGCGGGCCTCGACATGAGCCACGTGGTCAAGACCGTGGACTACACGACGCCGGCGACGCTGGGGGACTACAAGCGCACGGGGCGGGTGCGCAAGGAGCTGCTCGGCCCTGTCTATCCGGCCGCGGCGGGGATCCTGGTGTCGAGGCTGCAGACGCCGCAGACGCTGATCTCGCTCGACGTGGTCGCTTCGCGCGCGCCGCTCGAAGCGATCAACCCCGGGTGGGAGCGCTACGCGAAGCTGACGTACAGCCCTGCCGTGCGCGCGGGCAACGTGCTGTTCATGTCCGGCCAGGCGGCGCTTGATCCCGACACCGAGCGCGCCATGTTCGACGGCGACATCGCCGCGCAGGCCGAGTACACCTACTCGAACATCATCGAGGTCCTCAAAGCCGCCGGCGGTGGGCCGGAGAACCTGGTCAAGACGATCGAGTTCGTGACCCCCGCCGGGCTCGATCGCTACCGCGAGGTCGCGAAGGTGCGCGAGCAGCTGCTCGTCGCGCCCTACCCCGCGTCGACCGGATGCGTGTGCGAAGCCCTGCTGCGTCCCGAGTTCCTGATCGAGATCGACCCGCTCGCGATCCTCGCCTAGATCTCACCTTCGGCGATGATCTGACGCTTCGACACGCCGGTCGTGTCCTGCGGGATCACGAACTCCTCGGATCCGATGCGGTAGGAACCCGCGGTGTCGGTGATCACGTCGCGGGTGGTTCCGACCGTGGCCGCGGGCGGGTTCACCTGCGTCGCGGCAGCGTCGGGAAGCAGCGGGTTCGGGATCGAGGCGGCGCTGAAGTCCGCGGCGCAGGCGCTCTCGCTCTCCATGTTGTGCATGCCGCCGCCGAACGCGAAGGGATCGAACGAGGGATCGGCCTCGTCGTCGCGGCAGAGTTCGGTGCCGTCGCGCGAGATGATCAGCGCGCCGTCGAAGGCCTCGTCTTCGACCCCCGTCGAGCACACCCCGGCCGGAAGCGGGAAGAACACCGCCGTCGCGGGCCCGTCTTCGACGATGGTGATGGTGGTTCCGTCGGCCAGGTTCAGGTCGATCGTGTTATGCGTGACGACGGTCAGGCACTGGTGGGCTTGAACGAACGGCGCGACCGCGGTCGCGGCGACGATCATCAGCAGTGGTGCGATCCGCTTGAGCATCGGGGCCTCCTCGGGTTCCGTCTTCACGACGATTCGTCGCGAAGGTCCGAGAATCCTCCTTTTCCCTGGATACGTTCTCTGACGTATGCCCTCCCGTCCGGGCCCCCGCTAAGGTGCGCACGTCTCGGACCGAAAGGGGGACTGGATGAAGAAGCTCGTCGTCGTTGCAGGGACGATGTTCTGCCTGGTCGCGATCTCGTCGTCGGCGTCCGCGGCCATCCACGAGCAGGTGGCGGCATACTGTAGCGGTGGGGGCCACGGGGCGATCGGGGAGGACGGGTTCCTGGAGCCACCGGGGATCACCGACTTCTCCAAGAAGAACTTCGCTCAGCCGGTGCTCGCCAACGGTGTTGTGGTCATCACGGAGACCGGACCGGTCGTGGCCGATCACCCAGCATCCAAGTTCCCTGCGGGCTCGAGCCCGTTCGCGTTGCCGGATCCCGTGCATCCGAGCACCAAGTGCGCGGCGCTGCGGTAAGGGGTACGTCTGCGGCCGGTGGTGCTTTGCACCGCCGGCCGCTCGCTTACGAGCGCAGGGTGCCGACCTGGACCGGAGGGTCGGTGGTGAGTTTGGTGTCCAGGAACTCCCACCACTCGTCCTGGCTGACGCGCTCGGACTCCCACGCCTCGTCGGTCTTGAGGTTCGCGAGCGCCTTGCGATACGCGCCGAACGCGGCCTCGTCCTCGAAGGCCGCGAAGTTCTCGATCACGTAGACGTCGCCGACGACCGAGTAGAACCAGCGGACCTCCTTGACCATCGGAAGGTCCTTGTAGAACCACTGCTCGCGCTGCTCGAGCCAGGCCCAGAACTCTTTCATGTTCTGGCGCGCGCGCGGCGACAGCCGCATCCGGTAGTGCAGGTAGATCACGGGTCCCTCGCGATCAGGGGTGCTGCGCCTTCAGGTCGTCGAGCAGCGCGTCGGTCTCGGCCTCGGATACATCGCCGATAGCGTAATCGCGCGCGAGCTCGTCGGTCAGGTTGATCTGCAGCTGGAACGCGCGATGCCCCTCGGCCACCACGCGCGCGACATCCTCGTCGGAAAGCTGCATCGCGTTCATGCGCGCGTGGTAGCCGCGCAGGTACTCCTTCGGATCGGCGATCTCGGGGTAGTCGTAGAAGGCAACCGGCACGTCGGGCCCGTAGGCCTTGCGTAGCAACCCGCGGATCAGCTCTTGCCCGAGCACGTATCCGAGATAGCGCAACCACTGGTGCGCCACCCAGGAAGGGGGATGCTCCCTCGCGATCTCGCGGATCCGGCTCGCGTAAGCGTCTGCGGCGGGGGTCGGGGGGAGCGCCGTGCGCCACTCGGGACCGACGAGGCCGGCTAGGTCCTTCTCGAGGCCCTCGCGTCGGAACAACTCGGGTGCGTACAGCGGCCCGGCGTTGGGGTCTTCACGGATCACCTCGGCCGTCTCTTCGAGCGCGTCGTAGACATGGGAGAGACGACCGAGGTAGGCAGCGTAGGCGTCTTTGGGGAGTCCGCCTTTGAACTGGGCGACCATGAACGGACGCC